>Ga0126307_10000147_pt1 | contig 42622 bp, 42 predicted proteins | sample Plot28_FD_89955 | JGI IMG/M metagenome (GOLD analysis project Ga0126307, IMG submission 89955) | Serpentine soil microbial communities from UC McLaughlin Reserve, CA, USA - Plot28 | ecosystem: Environmental > Terrestrial > Soil > Grasslands | place: USA: UC McLaughlin Reserve, Lake County... | reverse complement strand
TCAAGGTTCCGCAGATCGGCTGGAACCCGGTCTCATGGCGGCGCGCCAGCCCGCTCGTGGACGGCCTGCCCGACCCGTGCGCCTTCTACCACGCGAACTCGTTCTCGGCGAGACCCGCGGACCGCGGCGACGTGCTCGGCACGGCCGACTACGGCAGCGAGTTCGTGAGCGTTGTCGAGCGCCCGCCGGTATACGGGCTCCAGTCACACCCGGAGAAGTCCGGCCGCGACGGGCTGCGGCTCCTGCGCAACTTCGTCGCGCTCGCGTCGCGATGATCCTGCTCCCGGCGATCGACATCCGCGACGGCCGCGCGGTGCGCCTGCGCCAGGGGGATTTCGAGCAGGAGACCGTCTACGCCGACGACCCGCTCGAGGCGGCGCGCTCCTTCGTCCGCGCGGGCGCGCGCTTCCTGCACGTCGTCGACCTCGACGGTGCGTTCGACGGCGAGCCGGTCAACCTCGAGCACGTGGAGCGCATCACGCGTGAGCTTCGGGTGCCGGTCGAGCTCGGCGGCGGGCTGCGCTCGATCGCTTCGATCCGGCGAGCACTGGTCGCCGGCGCCGACCGCGTGGTGCTCGGCACCGCCGCATTCACCGACCCGGAGCTGCTCGACGAGGCGCTGTCGGCGTTCACGTCGCGCATCCTCGTCGGGGTCGACGTGCGCGGCGGCCAGGTTTCCGTGGCCGGCTGGACGCGTGAGACACAGATGCGCGGCGAGGACGCGATCCGCCACATGCAGCGCCGCGGCGCCACCCGCTTCGTATACACGAACGTGGATCGCGACGGGATGCTGGAGGGTCCGGATCTCGAAGAGGTGTGGCGCGTCTCCGAGGCGGTTCGGGGCCGGTTTCTGTACTCGGGTGGAATCGCGTCCCTCGACGATCTGACGGCATTGAGGCGAATGCGGCTGTTGAATCTCGCGGGCGTCATCTCCGGCACGGCGCTCTACGAGGGCCGCTTCGGCGTCCGCGAGGGCCAGGCCGCGCTCGACTGATGCTGCTGCGCCGCGTGATTCCGTGCCTCGACGTCGACAAGGGTCGCGTGGTGAAGGGGGTCGAGTTCGTGAACCTGCGCGACGCGGGCGACCCCGTCGAGCTCGCCGTGCGCTACCAGGACGAGGGCGCCGACGAGATCGTCTTCCTCGACATCACAGCCTCGCACGAGCGCCGCGAGACCGTGGCCGAGCTCGCCCGCCGCTGCGCCGACGACGTGTTCATCCCGTTCACCATCGGCGGCGGGGTGCGGTCGGTTGCGGAGGCGCAGGCGGTGCTCGACGCGGGCGCCGACAAGGTGTCGGTGAACAGCGCGGCGGTGGCGCGCCCGGAGCTGATCGGCGAGATGGCCTCCGTGTTCGGCGCCCAGTGCGTGGTGCTCGCGATCGACGCGCGCCGCGATTCCGGGCCGGATTCGGATCGCTCCGCCGCCGGCCGAGCCGGCGGCCTCGCGCGCTACGGGGTGTACATCAAGGGCGGGCGAGAACCGATCGGCCGCGACGCCGTCGAGTGGGCGCGCGAGGGCGCGGAGCGCGGGGCGGGGGAGATCCTCTTGACAAGCATGGATCGCGACGGCACCGAGGACGGCTACGAGCTCGAGCTGACGCGCACCGTCGCCGACGCCGTCGACGTGCCGGTGATCGCGTCCGGCGGGGCCGGCACCCTCGACCACCTCGTCGAGGCGATCCAGGCCGGCGACGCCGACGCCGTGCTCTGCGCGTCGATCTTCCACTATGGCCGGCACACGGTGTGCGAGGCGAAGGAGCACATGCGCGCGGCCGGCATCCCGGTGAGGCTCTGAGCCGGCCTCGCGTACCGCCGCTGGTCCGGCGCGAGACCAAAGTTTTCGGCCGACGTCGCGGAAAACGTCGATGTCGCGTCGCCGGGGACCGTCGATTCGGGCTGATACCACTTGGTCCGATGGCCGCGACGACCTCGAACCTCCGCGAGCGCGTCCGGCGCCTGCTGGGCGCCGAGCGACTCCTGCCCGCGCTCGACGGCCTGCCGCCGGCCTACCTCGTGGGCGGCGCGGTCCGGGATCTTCTTCGCGGCGCGGATTCGGTCGACCTCGATGTGGCGGTCGAAGGCGACGCCCGCTCGGTGGCGCGGGCACTGGCCGAGCGGCTCGGCGGCACGGCACGCGAGCACGAGCGCTTCGGGACCGCCAACGTGCTGGCGGACGACGTCGCGCTCGACCTCGCCGCCACGCGCACGGAGACATACCCGGAACCGGGGGCGCTGCCCGTCGTGCGCCCCGCGTCGCTCGCGGAGGACCTCGGCCGGCGCGACTTCGCCATCAACGCGATGGCGCTCGGCCTCAGCGGCGACGACCTCGGTCATCTCTACGACCCGTGCGGCGGGCTCGCGGACCTCGACACCGGCACGGTGCGGGTGCTTCACGAGTTCAGCTTCGTCGACGATCCGACGCGTCTCCTACGCGCGGTGCGCTACGAGACGCGACTCGGCTTCCGCATGGATCCGGACACCGAGCGGCTCGCCCGCGAGGCGGTGGCGAGCGGCTCGCTCGAGACGGTCTCCGGCGCGCGGATCCGGGACGAGCTCATGGACCTGCTGCGCGAGATCGACGCGCCGTCCGGAGTCGAGCGACTGCGCGACCTGGAGCTCGTCCAGGCGCTCCACCCGCTGCTCGTCCCCGACCCGCAACTCGTGGCCTCGGCGGCGCTCGGCGCCGTGGCGATAGGCGCCGACAGGGCGGTGGCCGCGCTCGCGGCGCTGGTCGCGTGCGCGCCGGCGGAGCTCGACCTGTGGCTCGCCGACCTCCATCTGCTGGCTTCCGAGCGCGACGCCGCGGGACGCGCGGCCCGCGTGGCGCCACGGATCGCGGCGGCGCTTCGCGAGCGCGAGCACGAGCCCTCCGAGCTCGCGGACCTGCTGGCGGCCGAGCCGCCCGAGGTGCTGGCGCTGGCGCTCGCATTCGGCGCGCCCTCGGAGCCCATTCTGCGCTGGATCGGCCAGCTACGTGGGGTCCGCCTCGAGATCGGCGGCGGCGATCTGCTCGCCGCGGGCGTCCCCGAGGGCCCGGTGCTCGGGCGTGCGCTCGAGGAGACCCTGCGGCGCAAGCTCGACGGCATCGTCTCGGGCCGCGAGCAGGAGCTCGAGACGGCGCTCATGCTCGCGCGCCAGGAGGAGGGCGCGGCATGAGCGGCGACCTGCTCGAGCTGCCCGGCGCCCGCGTGCTCTTCTCGGACCGCCGCGGGGGCGTGAGCGAGGGGGCGTACGAATCCCTGAACCTCGGGATCCTGACCGACGACGACCCGCGGCGGGTGGCCGAGAACCGCCGGCGCGTGGCCGCCGCGGCCGGCGTGGCCGCCGAGCACGTGGCGATGGGCTGGCAGGTCCACGGCACCGACCTGCTCGACTGGGACGCGCCGCCACCCGAGCGCGCCTACGCGGAGCCGGGCGGAAAGGAGCTGCCGCGGGTGGACGGTCATCTGACCGCCAGCGCGGATCTAGGCCTGCTCGTGCTGGTGGCGGACTGCTATCCGGTCGCCCTCTCGGACGGGCGGCGCGCCGCGATGCTCCACTGCGGGTGGCGGCCGCTCGCCGGCGGCATCGTCGAGCGCGCCGTGGAGCGCTTCGACGGCCCGCCGGCGGCTGCGGTTGGCCCCGGCATCGGCGGCTGCTGCTACGAGGTCGGCTCGGAGGTGCTCCGGGCGTTCGCCGATCTCGACGGGGTTGCGGATGGGCGCATGCTCGACCTCCGCAAGGTGATCGCCGCGAAGCTCGCCGCGGCCGGGATCAGCGACGTCGAGCACGTGGATCGCTGCACGAGCTGCGAGCCCGAGCGCTACTTCTCCCACCGCCGTGACCGCGGCGTGACCGGCAGGCAGGCCGGACTGTGCGCCCTGACCGGGTGAGGGAGAACCTCGAGCGGGTCCGCGACCGGATCGGCTCGGGGGTCGAGATCCTCGCGGCGATCAAGTACGTGGACGCCGACGACCTGCCGGCGCTGGCGGAGGCCGGCATCGAGCTCGTCGGCGAAAACCGCGCCCAGGAGCTGCTGGCGAAGCAGGAACGGCATCGCGAGCTGTTCGCGTGGGACTTCATCGGAGCGATCCAGAGCCGCAAGATCAAGGACATCGCGCCGAACGTGCGCCTGATCCACTCGATCGCCTCCGCGTCGGCGCTCAGGCGGCTCGAGCAGACGCCGGCGAACGAGGTGCTGATCGAGGTGAACGTGGCCGGCGAGGCGTCGAAGGAGGGAGTCGACCCGTCGGAGCTCGCCGCCTACATCGAGCGTTGCCCCTGCCCGGTGACCGGCCTGATGACGATGCCGCCGTTCACCGAGCGGCCCGACGACAGTCGCCGCTACTTCGCGCGCCTCGCCGAGCTGGCCGCGGCGCATCGGCTCGAGCGGCTGTCGATGGGCACGTCGCAGGACTACGAGGTGGCGGCGCAGGAGGGGGCGACGATCGTTCGCCTCGGCTCGGTGCTCTACGAGGGCGCGTAGCCCACGCGCTCGAGGAAGTCGCAGATCGCCTTCGACAGCCGCGCGCCCTGCCAGGCGAGCGGCGACGAGCCCTTTTCCTCCACGACGAGCTCGGCGTTCGGCAACCGGCGCTCGTACTCCTCGGCGACGGCGAACGGATGCAGCTGGTCCGCCTCGTCCCGCGAGGCGACGATCAGGACCGGCACCTCGAGGTCGCTCAACGCGTCGAGCCCCTTCCAGGCGATCGAGCCGGGCAGCTCCCGGAGCGCCTGCGCCACGGCGGCTGGATGCTCGTGGCGCTCCATCCGCTGGCGCGTCGCCTCGCGGGCGATCTCGCGCCAGCGCTCCGGCAGGCCACCGGGCTGGGCGACCTCGACGAACGCGTCGACGCCGCCGCGATCGAGCTCGCGCGCCATCCTCTCCCAGTTGTCGCCGTCCACGTCGCCGGTGCGCGCGTAGCCGGTGTACGCCGGGGTGATCTGGACGAGAGCGGGCACGCGCTCGGGGTGCTCGAGCGTGAAGGCCATCGCGGTCGCGGCGCCCATCGAGCTGCCGACGAGCGCGGCACGGTCGAGCTCCAGGTGATCGAGCACCGCCTCCAGGTCCTTCACGAGGTCGGAGTACTCGTAGCGCGGCGCCACCGACGAGCTTCCGTGGCCGCGGGCGTCGTAGGCGATCAGGCGGTAGCCGCGGCGGATCAGCGCCCGCGAGCCCTGGACGACATTCCGGCGGGTTGCCGAGAGGCCGTGCAGCAGCACGACCGGCGATCCGTCCCCCTCCTGCTCGCCGTCGAGTGTGACCGTCCCGGCGCCGGGAATCTGGCGCAGGACCTGGAAGGACGCGGCCGGCACGCGCCCTACACTAAGGGAGGCACACCCGCGCGCACGCGGCCAGCCGCGTGCTCGGCAACGACAAGGAGTTTCCCGCTTACGGGCGAACTTTTCCGGCAGCATGGCGCTTCGCGACACATGGCATCGCACGCTCGTCTACTTCGGCCTCGCTGAGGAGGAGGACCCGCGCTACGAGTCGCTGCCGGAGCCCGAGCCGGAGGTCGAGCTCGAGGACCGCTACCGCGACCGGCCGAACGTGCGGCGCCTCCAGCGCCGCCGGCGCGACGAGTTCGACGACATCTTCGCCGACGAGCCGCGCAGCGGCGGCCGCGAAACGCGCGTCCTGCGGCCGGTCGGGGGCAACGGGCGCGGTGGGGGAACGGGCGGCGAGATCCAGGTGCACCTCGTCATCCCAAAGAGCTTCAACGACGCCCAGCAGATCGCGGACCAGTTCAAGGACGCGATCCCGGTCATCCTCAACCTCCAGTCGACGGACACGGACCTCTCGAAGCGGCTGATCGACTTCTCGTCCGGGCTCACGTACGCACTCGACGGCGGCATGCAGCGCATCGCGGACAAGGTCTTCCTGCTCACGCCGCGCAACGTGGAGGTCTCCGCGGAAGAGCGGGCGCGTCTCATCGAAAAGGGCTTCTTCAACCAGTCCTAGTGGCTGCAAACCGTCGGCTGCCGGCGTCATCGGCCCTTCGCGTGGCCCGCCAGGCCTTCGGGACTGGTTCCTTGGCAGGCTCTGTTTTCGCGACTCGGAGCGAGCCCGCGGGCGGATAGGCTTCCCCGCCGGTATGAAGCTCGGATTCATCGGCGCCGGGAACATGGCCTCGGCCTTGGCACGGGGCATCGGTGAGCCGGCCCTCGTGGCGGACGTCGACTCGGCCAAGGCTGAGGCGCTCGCCGCGGCGATCGGGGGCGCGGCCGTGGGCTCGAACGCCGAGCTAGCGGAGCGCGCCGACGCGATCATGCTGTGCCACAAGCCGGCCCAGCTGGACGAGGTGGCGGAGCAGTCGGGGGGCGCGGCTCGGGTGGTCGTGTCCATCCTGGCCGCCACTAGCACCGATCGGATAGCCGCCGCCTACCCCGGCGCGGCGGTCTACCGCTTCATCCCGAACATGCCGGTGGAGCAACGGAAGGGCGTGCTCTGCTACGTGCCCGGACCGGGCGCCGCCGAGGGTCCGGAAACCGAGATCCTGGAGCTGATGGGCCGCACGGGCAGCGTGATCCGGCTCGACGACGAGCCGCTGATCGAGCCGGCGATGGCCCTGATGAGCTGCGGCCCGGCCTTCATGGCGCTGGTGGCCGACTCGTTTGCAGAAGCGGGCGCCGCGCATGGCCTGGCCGCCGGCGACGCGATTCGGATGGTCGTGGAGACGATGGGCGGCACCGCGGCCTGGCTGGCCGAGCACGGATACGACGCCTCCGAGCTGCGCACGCGCGTGGCCACGCCCGGCGGGACGACCGAGAAGGGCCTCCTGACGCTCGAGGCCGAGGGGCTGCGCGACGTGGCGCGCGCGGCGGTCGACGCCGTGGTGGAGGCGACGAGGTGAGCCTCTTGCTGGCGATAACGCGCGCCGACGTCGCGGATTACGTGCGCACGCTCGCGCTCGTCTACCTGGTGCTCATCTTCATCCGGATCCTGATGAGCTGGATCCCACGCATGCCGTACAACCGCTACCTGAGCGCGGTGCTCGGCTTCGTGACGGACGTGACGGATCCGTACCTCAACCTTTTCCGCCGCTTCCTACCGCCGGTGCGGATCGGGCCCGGCGCGCTCGACCTGAGCCCGATCGTCGCGACCTTCGTGCTGATCATCGTCAGCGGGATCGTGGCGAGCATCATCGACCCGGCGTAATGGCCGGGCCGACGGCCGCGGTGGCGACCGCGGGCGTGGTCGTAGCGCTCGACCAGGCCACGAAGCAGCTGGCCGACTCGAACATCGGCCGCGGCGAGGACGTGAGCGTGCTCCCAGGCCTCGGGCTCACGAACACCCGCAACACGGGCGTCGCCTTCGGCGTGTTCGAGGGCGGCGGGGCGATCGTTGCGGTGCTGATCGGGCTCGCGCTGGCGCTGCTGTTCGGCTACTTCCTGTTCCACCGCGACACACCCTGGCTCTGGCTTCCCGTGGGACTGCTGCTCGGCGGCGCGCTGGGCAACCTCGCCGACCGCGCGCGCGACGGTGCCGTGATCGACTTCATCGACCCGGTCGCCTGGCCCGCGTTCAACCTGGCGGACAGCTGCATCGTGGTCGGCGTCTTCGTGCTCCTGTACGTAGCGGAGGGGAGGCCGAGACGGGCGAGAAGCGCCTGACAGTTGCGGCCGGCGACGCCGGCCGGCGCCTCGACGCCTACCTGGCCGACCGCGGGACGGGGTCGCGAGCCGCGGCGCAGCGGCTGATCGAGGCGGGGGCCGTTACCGTCGACGGCCGCGAGCGCCCGAAGAACCACCGGCTCGCGGCGGGCGAGCGGATCCTGGTGGTCGATGCTCGGCCGGCGTCCCCGGACGGCGCCGAAAGCGGCCCGGTGCCGCGGATCGTCCATCAGGACGCGTACCTGCTGGTGGTCGACAAGCCCGCAGGCCTCCTGACGCACCCGGCGCGTGGCCACAGTGGGCCCACGCTGGCGGCCGCGCTGCGCGACCTGGCTGCGGGGGGCCCGGATCCCGGCCGGGCCGGCATCGTCCACCGGCTCGACCGCGATACGTCCGGCCTGCTCGTGGTCGCGCGCACCGACGAGGCCCACGCCCGGCTCCAGGCGATGCTGCGTGCGCGGGAGATCACGAGGCTCTATCTGGCGCTCGTGACGGGTTCCCCCGAGGCGGAGAGCGGCACCATCGACGCCGCCCTCGGGCGCGACCGCGTGCGCCGAACCGTCATGTCGACCCGCACGGACCGCGCACGGTCCGCAGTGACGCATTTCGAGGTGCTCGAGCGCCTGGCGCGCACCTCGCTGCTGAGCGTACGCCTGGAGACCGGCCGCACGCACCAGATCCGCGCGCACCTGGCCGCGATCGGTCACCCGGTCTGCGGCGACCCGCACTACGGCGGCGCGGGCTGTGGCCGCAGATTGGGCCTTGGACGCCAATTCCTGCACGCCGAGGAATTGATGTTTAGGCATCCGCTCACGGGGGAATTCCTGCGGTGCGAGTCCAAACCACCCGTCGATCTGCGTGAAGCATTGGACGCGGCGAGACGGGAGCCAGTCTCCGGAGGGCCAGACGGGGACTGAGATATACGAGCGAGGCGGTCTCCGGACCGCCTCGTCTCGTTCTCGGGCCGATATCCTTCGCGCCCGCATCGCAATCGAACCCGCCGGAGCATCGGCCGCGGCCCTGCCCGGAGACAGCCCGGGTCCGCAGGTCGGCCGGCGGGAGACGTCCGAAAAGGGAGAGGCATGGCCACCGAGATCGGCATCAGAGAGCTGCTGGAAGCCGGAGTCCACTTCGGCCACCAGACCCGTCGCTGGAACCCGAAGATGCGCCGCTTCATCTTCGGGGAGCGAGCCGGGATCCACATCATCGACCTCCAGAAGACCGAGCGGCTGCTGCGCGACGCGCAGGAGTTCGTCGGCGAGATGGCCGGCCGCGGCGGGACCGTCCTGTTCGTCGGCACCAAGAAGCAGGCGCGCGACGCCGTCAAGGAGGCGGCCGACTCGTGCGGCATGCCGTACGTGGACCAACGCTGGCTCGGCGGGCTGCTCACGAACTTCCAGACGATCTCGAAGCGCATCAAGCGCCTCCACGACCTGCGCGATTGGACCGGTAGCGGCACGATGGAGCTGCTGCCCGTGCGCGAGCGGATCGCCTCGATGGCGGAGCGCGCCAAGCTCGAGACGAACCTCGGCGGCGTGGCGGACATGCAGCGCCCGCCGGATGCCGTCTTCGTAGTCGACCTGAAGACCGAGGCGATCGGCGTGCGCGAGGCCGCCCGTCTGAGGATCCCGATCATTGGGCTCGTGGACACGAATTGCGACCCCGACCCGGTCGACTACGTGATCCCCGGTAACGACGACGCGATCCGCTCCTGCAAGCTCGTGATCGACGCGATCGCAGACGTCGTGCGCGAGCGGGCGCTTCGCTTCCGCGCCGAGGAGGAGGCCGCGCGGCGCGAGCGCGAGGAGGCCGAGCGGCGCGAGGCCGAGGAGCGGGCCGTCCGCGAGGCCGAGGAGCGCGAGCGCCAGGAGGCCGAGGAGCGCGCCCGGCGCGAGGCCGAGGAGGCCGGCTTCTCGCCGGACGAGCCCGCGCAGCCCGTGCCGGAGGGCGCCGCTCCGCGCGAGCGCCGCACGTTCGACCCGGATGAGGAGTCCTGAGGTGAGCATCGCCATCACTGCCCAAGACGTGAAGACCCTCCGCGAGCGCACCGGCGCCGGGATGATGGACTGCAAGGCCGCCCTGCAGGAGGCCGGCGGCGACCTCGACAAGGCCGTGGACATCCTGCGCGTGAAGGGGCAGGCGTCCGCCGCGAAGCGCGGCGGGCGGCTGGCCAGCGAGGGCGTCGTGTCGAGCTACATCCACGCCGGTGGGAAGATCGGCGTGCTCGTGGAGGTCGACTGCGAGACGGACTTCGTCGCCCGAACGAACGAGTTCCAGGCCTTCGCGCGCGAGATCGCGATGCACGTGGCCGCCGTGCCGGACCTGCGCTACGTCTCTGAGGAAGACGTGGACGAGGACTGGAAGCTGGCGGAGCTGCGCGTCTACCGCGAGCAGGCCGCGGGCGAGGGCAAGCCCGAGAACGTGCAGGAGAAGATCGTCGAGGGCCGCCTGAAGAAGCGCCTGGAGGAGGTCGTGCTGCTGAACCAGAAGCACGTGAACGAGGAGAAGCACGGCGGCAAGACGATCGAGGAGATGCGCGCCGAGCTGGCCGCGGGGACCGGCGAGAACGTGGTGGTCCGCCGCTTCGCGAAGTTCCAGGTCGGGGAGGAGTGAGCGAAGCCGTCTTCAAGCGCGTCCTCCTGAAGCTGTCGGGGGAGGCGCTGATGGGAGACCTCGAGTACGGCGCCGATCGCGATCGCATCGCTGCGATCGCCGACCAGGTCAAGCATGTGCACGACAAGGGCGTCGAGATCGCGATCGTGGTCGGCGGCGGCAACATCTACCGCGGGCTCGCGGGCGCCGCCGCCGGCATGGACAGGGCGACCGGCGACTACATGGGCATGCTCGCCACCGTGCTGAACGCGCTCGCGCTCCAGGACGCGCTCGAGAAGCGTGGCGCGGTCACGCGGGTCCAGTCGGCAATCACGATATCCGAGGTCGCCGAGCCCTACATCCGCCGGCGCGCGATGCGCCACCTCGAGCGCGGCCGGATCGTGATCTTCGCCGCCGGGACCGGCAACCCGTTTTTCACCACCGACACCGCCGCGGCGCTGCGAGCGCTCGAGATCCACGCCGAGACGATCCTGATGGCGAAGAACGGCGTGGAGGGCGTCTACACCGCCGACCCGCGGCTGGACCCCGACGCCCGCTTCATCGAGGAGATCTCCCACGTCGAGGCGATCGAGCAGCGCCTCGCGGTCATGGACTCGACGGCGCTCTCGCTGTGCATGGACAACGGCCTGCCGATCCACGTGTTCAACATGGACGACGAGCGCAACATCGACCGGATAGTGTGCGGCGAGCGCGTTGGGACCGTGGTGACGACGGATGAGTGACGATCTGCTGAAGGACTTTCTGGACGAGGCCGAGGGGCGCATGCACAAGTCCGTCGAGGCCACAAAAAGCGAGTTCGCGACCGTCCGGACCGGCAGGGCCTCGCCGCACCTGCTCGATCGGATCGAGGTCGACTACTACGGCGCGAGGACGCCGCTGCGCCAGCTGGCACAAATCTCCGCGACCGAGGCGCGCCTGCTCACGATCACCCCCTACGACAAGAACTCGATCAAGGCGATCGAGAAGTCGATCCTCGAGTCCGACGTGGGGCTCACCCCCTCGAACGACGGACAGCTGATCCGGCTGCAGATCCCGGAGCTCACCGAGGAGCGCCGCCGGGAGCTCGTGCGGGTCGTGCACGGAATCGCCGAACAGGGCCGCGTGGCGATTCGGAACGTTCGTCGCGACGTGATGCACGACCTGCGCGAGCTGAAGAACGAAGGCGAGGTCGGCTCGGACCACGAGCGCCGCGCCGAGGAGGCACTCCAGAAGCTGACCGACCAGCACGTCGGCGAGATCGACGCCGCGCTCGCGGGCAAGGAAGAGGAAATTCTCGAGGTGTGAGCGCCGCCGCCGACCGGCCGCGCCACGTTGCAATCATCACCGACGGGAACGGCCGCTGGGCGCGGGCACGTGGCCTGCCGGTGCTGGCCGGCCACCAGGCGGGGGCGGATGTGGTGAAGGATCGGCTGCGCGACGCCGTCGAGTTCGGCGTCCGTGAGCTGACCGTGTACTCGTTCTCGACCGAGAACTGGACGCGCGCCCGCGACGAGGTCGACGGCCTGATGGCGATGTTCGCCGACCGCATCGACCGCGAGACGCCGGAGCTGGACGAGGAGGGGGTGCGGATGCGCTTCATCGGGCGCCGCTCGGGCCTCGACCCCGAGCTCGTGCGGCGGATCGAGTGGGCCGAGCGGACGACGTCGCGCAACGAGCGCATCACGCTGTTCGTGGCTTTCAACTACGGCGGAAGGGCGGAGATCATGGACGCGGCTCGAACCTTCACCGGAGAGACCGAAGAGGATTTCCGCCGGCACCTCTACGCGCCCGACATGCACGACCCAGACCTCCTGATCCGCACGAGCGGCGAGCTACGCATCTCGAACTACCTGCTCTGGCAGGTGGCCTACTCCGAGTTCGTCTTCCGGGACGAGCTTTGGCCGGACTTCACGCGCGAGGCGTTCGCCGAGTCCCTCGACGAGTACGCCCGCCGCCGGCGCCGGTACGGGGGACGCTGAGGCCCATGTCGGCGCCGCCGGGTGCGTCAGACCTCGGCGCGCGCGTGCTCGTCGCCGTTCCGGCGATCGTCTTCGCGATCTTCATCGTCACGCGTGGCGGCGAGGTGTTCGCCGCCGGGCTGCTCGTGCTGGGAGTGATCGCGCTGGGCGAGCTCTACGCGCTGATGGGCCGCGTGAAGCCGGCGAGCCTCGCCGGCTTCCTGACGCTCGCCGCGCTGCTCGCGGCGGCGCTCTACGGCGAGCCGAGGCACGTGCTGATGGTGCTCGCGGCGGCCTTCCCGGTCACCTTCCTGCTGGCGCTCGGCCGGCCGCGCCGCGAGCACGTCTCGTGGGCGATCGCGGCGACGCTGTTCGGCGTGCTGTGGATCGGGCTGGCGATGGCGCATGCCGTCTGGCTGCGCGAGACGCCGCACGGCGACGGCCTCCTGATCGACGTGCTGGTGGGAACCTTCCTCGGCGACACGTTCGCCTACTTCGGCGGGCGTCTCTACGGTCGCACCCCGCTCGCTCCGCGGATCTCGCCCAACAAGACGCTCGAGGGCCTGGTGGCGGGGTTCGTGGGCGGCACGCTCGCGGTCTGGTTCGCCGGCCTCTACCAGGACTGGCTGACGGGCCCGGACGCTCTTGTGATCGGCGCGGTGGTGGCCCTCGCAGCGCCGGTGGGCGACCTGTTCGAGTCGATGATCAAGCGTGACCTGGAGGTCAAGGACACCGGCCGGCTCTTTGGAGCGCACGGAGGCGTGCTCGACCGCCTCGACGCGGCGTTGTTCTCGATCCCCGCGGCTTACTACGCGGCGGTCGCGCTCGGCTACGGCTGAGGACGAAAGGCGCTCGGGCGATCCCTGACGCGGGATCAACATCTCTGGCGCAATGCCGATGAGACCCCTGTGAAGCCTGCCAGGGCGTTTCCTCCCGCCCCGCGCCCGCGCCAGCGGGCCGGCTCGCCGGCCGCTGCGCCGACGAAATCGGAGCGCGACGCGCTGCTCAGGGTCGCCGCCGCGGCGGCGGGAGCGCACGACCTCGGCCAGGTGCTCGAGCTGGCAGCCGAGGAGGCCCGCCGGGTCGTGGGCGCCGCCTCGCTGTCCGTCAGCCGCTGGGAGCGCGACCGCGGCGTGCTGAGGACGCTCGTGAACGTGGGCGACCTCGGCCCCGGCGAGGAGCGCTACCCCTCCGACGAGGTGTACTCGCTCACCGACGACCGCGGCGCCGCGACGCTCCTGGAGGAGGGACTCGCCTACTTCAACGCGGTCGACAATGCCGGCACGGATCCCTGGTCGGCGGCCCGCCTCGCCCGGCTCGGAAAGGAGTCTGAGGTGGGCGTGCCGATCATCGTCGAGGGCGACGTCTGGGGCGAGGTCTACGCGACCACCGCGGCCGGACAGCCGCGCTTTCGCGGCGCGGACGTGCGTTTCCTGGAGGCCGTGGCCGGGCAGCTCGCCGTGGCGATCGCGCGCGCCGAGCTCTTCTCGCAGGTCTCGCGGCTCGCCTACGAGGACGCGCTCACGGGCCTCGCCAACCGGCGGGCCGTGGAGGAGCGGCTGGCGCGCGCCGTGGCGCGCGTGGACGAGCGCGGCGGCGCGCTCGCGGTCCTCCTCTGCGACCTCGACGACCTGAAGGCGATAAACGACAGCCGCGGGCACGACGCCGGCGACGGGGCGCTCTCCCGAGTGGCCGAGGCGCTGGTCGGGGCGGCGGCCGCGCGTCCGGGCAACCTGGTCGGCCGGCTCGCCGGTGATGAGTTCTGCGTGGTGCTGGACGGCGGCGGAATCGAGCACGCGCGCGCCCTCGCGGCCGCCGCGCTCGAGACGCTCGCAGGGGACCCCGAGCCGGTGCTGATCTCGTGCGGCGCCGCCGTGCTCGAGCGGGGCGTCGCGACACCGACGCAGCTGCTGCGCGCGGCGGACGCGGCCCTCTACCGCGCCAAGGCGAACGGCGGCGGGCAGATCGTGACCGCCGGCGCACGCGCAGCCCCGGCGGCCCCGTCCTGGAGCGGAAGGAGGCGGCTGCGGCGTGACGGCGACGAGCGCCTGCGCGACTGCGTGCGCGACCTGATGGCGCGCTTCCACGGAGATCTGGCCGGGGCCGGAGCACTCGAGCGCATCGAGGCGGCGGGCACCGCGCTCGCCGACACGTTCAACGCGGCCGCCTGGGCCGTGTCGTTCGCGCCGGCGGGAGGCGACACGATCGCGACGGTGCTGCTCGCCGACGGCCGCGACCGCCGTGTCCGCGGCCTGCGCCTCGAGATGGCGAACGCGGTCTACGCGCTGGCCGACTACCCCCAGACCGAGGCGCTTCTTCGCGCCGGCTCCGGGTGCTTCGTCGCGCACGTCGACGATCCCGACGCCGACTCCGGCGAGCGCGCGGTGCTGCGCCGCCACGGCCGGGTGGAGGTGCTCGCGGCCGCGGCGTCCGACGAGCACGGCGCCTGGCTGCTCGAGGTCTATGCGGACTCGGACTCGCGGGACCTGGAGGACGGGGCGCTCGATGCCGCCCTTCTGCTGCGTGCGGCGATTCCACCGCCCCGCATCGGCCCGAGCGGCGCCGGGCCGGTCAGCCGGGAGCTCGACGTCGTGCGCGTACTGGCGCGCCGCCTCGCCGGGGAGGGCGACCGCCTTCAGTCGCTGCTTGCCGCCGCGGACGAGCTGCACGCGGCGATCGGCGCCCGCGGCGTCTGCGCCGTGCGCCTGCGCGACGACCGCACCCACCAGGCCGTGGCGGGGGCGGGCGCCTTCGCCGACTTCACCGGCCGGGTCGGCACCGCGGGCCGCGGGCTGCTGGGGCGCTGTCTGCGCGAGAACCGGCCGGTGCTGGCAGGGGACGTCCGAGCCGAGCCCGACTACGTGCCGAGCGACGTGGGCATTGAGATCCGCAGCGAGCTGGACGTGCCGATTCGAGTCGGCGGTGTTGTCTGGGGCGCGCTGAGCGTGCAGGGCGGAGAGGTCGACGAGTTCGGCGAGCACGACGTCCGCCTCGTCTCGACCGTGGCCGACCTGCTCGGCGCCGCCCTTCGGCTCCCTGACGCTCCCTAGACTCGATCGGGTGCGCAGGGTCCTGATAGTCGGCTCGACCGGCTCCATCGGCACGCAGGCGCTCGACGTGGTCGAGCGAAGCGACGAGCTCGAGGTCGTCGGTCTCGCCGCCTCGACGAGCTGGCAGGCACTGCTCGAGCAGGCCGTGGCGCACGGCGTCTCGCGTGTGGCGCTCGCCGACCCCGATGCGGCGGCCCGGGCGGCGGAGCACTCGTCCGGGCCCGATGTGCTCGCCGGGCCGGAGGGGCTTGTCGAGCTGATCACGGACACCGACTGCGAGTTGGTCCTCAACGCGCTCGTCGGGTCGGCGGGCCTCGGTCCGACCGTCGCCGCGCTGGGGGAGGGGATCGATCTCGCGCTCGCGAACAAGGAGAGCCTCGTGGTGGGCGGCGAGCTCGTCACCGCCCTTGCGGAGGCGACCGGTGCGCAGCTCATCCCGGTCGACTCCGAGCACTCGGCGCTTCATCAGCTGATCGCGGGTGAGCGTCCGGGAACCGTCGACCGGCTCGTGCTGACGGCGAGCGGCGGGCCCTTCCGCGGCCGCACGGACCTTGATGGCGTGACCCGCGAAGAGGCGCTCGCACACCCGACCTGGGATATGGGCGGGAAGATCACGATCGACTCGGCGACGCTCATGAACAAGGGCCTCGAGCTGATCGAGGCACACCACCTGTTCGGCGTGCCCTACGAGCGCATCGACGTCGTCGTCCACCCGCAGTCGATCGTGCACGCGCTCGTCCACCTGAACGACGGCGCGTCGCTCGCGCACCTGGGCTACCCCGACATGCGCGTGCCGATCTCGTACGCGCTCCACTACCCGGATCGCGCCGACGTGCCGGTGCCGACGCTCGATCTCGTGGACCTGCGGGCGCTCACCTTCGAGGCGCCGGACGTCGAGACGTTCGGCTGCCTGCGGCTCGCGCGCGAGGCGGCGGAGGCGGGCGGCACGGCGCCGTGTGTGCTGAACGCGGCCAACGAGGTGGCGGTCTACGCGTTCCTGCGTGGCGAGCTCGCGTTCAGCGGGATCGCGCGCGTGATCGAGTCGACGCTGGCTGAGCTGCCGGCGCGGCCGGTGCGCCACTTCTCGGACCTCTACTCGGCGGACGCCGAGGCGCGCGAGGTCGCCAGAGGCGTGGCGGCGTGAGCTGGATCCTGGCGTTCGTCGGCTTCGCCCTGCTCGTGATCCTCCACGAGCTCGGCCACTTCTGGGCCGCCAAAGCGGTGGGCATGCGCGTGGAGAAGTTCTCGCTCTTCTTCCCGCCCACGATCGCGCGCCGCAAGTGGGGCGAGACGGAGTACGCGATCGGGGCGATACCCGCGGGCGGCTACGTGAAGATCAGCGGGATGAACCCGGACGAGGACCTCCCGGACGAGGTCCGGACGCGGGCCTACTACTCGCAGCCCGTCTGGAAGCGGATCGTGGTGATCGCGGCGGGACCGGCGATGAACCTGCTGCTGGCGTTCGTGCTGCTGCTCGGGTTCTTCGCGCTCATCGGCCCGACCACTGAGACGCGCCGGGTCGGCGTGATCGAGAAGGGCTACCCCGCCGCGGGGGCTCTCCGCCCGGGTGACAAGCTCGTGGCCGTCGACGGCCGGCGCGGCACCCCGCTCGAGCTCTCGAGGCGGATCGGCAACCACAAATGCGCCGAGACGCCGCCGCGGGAGGGCTGTGAGGCCGCCACGCCCGCCACGGTCACGGTCCGACGCGACGGGCGCGAGCGCACCTTCGAGCTCACTCCGATCTTCGACCCCGCGGCGCCCACCGACGATCCGGACAACCCGGGGCGCACGCGCCTCGGCTTCGGCTACGCCGAGGGGCCCCGCGACCCGCTTCCGTTCGGTGAGGCCTTCGACCTCACGGCGGACCGCTTCTGGTTCATCACGAAGGCGACGCTCGAGCTTCCCGCGCGACTCGTCGACCCCGAGCAGCGCCGCGAGATCTCCGGCGTCGTCGGCTCGTACGAGGTCACTCGCCAGACGATCCTGAACGACCTCGCCGAGGTCGTGGGGATCCTGGCGATCATCTCGCTCTCGCTCGCGATCGTGAACCTCTTCCCGTTCCTGCCGCTCGACGGCGGGCACATCTTCTGGGCGATCGTGGAGAAGGTGCGAGGCCGGCCGGTGGCGTTCAGCGTCATGGAGAGAGCGGGCGTGGTGGGCTTCATGCTCGTGATCCTGATCTTCCTGGTGGGTCTCTCGAACGACATCGACCGGCTGTCCGGCGAGGGCTTCCAGGTGCCCTGAGCGGCTTCCGTCCGGCACGGATGCGAACGTGTGTTCGTGCCAGCTTACGCCGCAGTGCTTCACGCCGACCTCGACGCGTTCTTCGCGTCCGTGGAGCAGCGCGACGATCCGAGCCTGCGCCGCCGGCCGGTGATCGTCGGCGCCGGTGTGGTGCTGTCAGCGAGCTACGAGGCGCGCGCCCGGGGCGTGCGCGGCGCGATGGGAGGCGGGCGGGCACGCAGGCTCTGTCCGGACGCCGTCGTCGTGTCACCGCGGATGGAGGCGTACTCCGAGGCGAGCAAGGCGGTCCGCGACGTGTTCGACGACACCGCGCCGGTGGTGGAGGCGCTGTCGATCGACGAGGCGTTCCTCGACGTGCGAGGCATGGAGCGCTTTGCCGGCACGCCCGTCGAGATCGCCAGGCGCCTGCGCCGGCGGGTGCGCGAGGAGGTCGGCCTGCCGATTACCGTCGGGGTGGCGCGCACGAAGTTCCTCGCCAAGGTCGCGAGCGCGGTCGCGAAGCCGGACGGGCTGCTGCTCGTGCCCCCCGACCGCGAGCTCGAGTTCCTCCATCCGCTTCCGGTCGAGAGCCTCTGGGGCGTGGGGGACGCCACCGCCGCGAAGCTTCACGCGCGCGGCCTGTCGCGGGTGGGCGAGGTCGCGGCGCTGCCGGAGCGCGAGCTCGTGGACCTGCTGGGCCGAGCGGCGGGCCGGAAGCTGCACGCGCTCTCGTGGGCTCGTGACCCGCGACGCGTGGAGCGGGCGCGCCGGAGACGATCGATCGGCTCCCAGCGCGCATTCGGACGCCGCGGGCCGCGCACGCGCGAGGGGCTCGACACGATCCTCGTGGGGATAGTCGACCGGCTCTGCCGGCGCCTCCGCGGGGCCCGCCGCGTCTGCCGGACGGTCGTCCTGAGGCTGCGCTTCGACGACATGAAGCGCGCCACGCGCTCACGAACGATGAACGAGGCGACCTCCCGGACGGAAGCGATCCTCGCCACGTCGCGCGAGCTCCTCACCGAGGCGATGCCCGTGATCGATGCTCGGGGGATCACCCTGCTTGGGGTGTCGCTGACCGGTCTCGAGGACGAGAACGCGGTGCAGCTGGCGCTGCCGTTCGCGTGCGACGCCGCCGCGCTCGACTCGACGCTCGACGAGCTGCGCGAGCGCTTCGGCCCGGACGCCGTCACGCGAGCCGTCCTGCTCGGCCGCGATCCCGGGATATCGATGCCGCTCCTCCCGGACTGACGTGGCCCGAGCCGCAGCGAGCGCGGTTCGCCGGGCCGGCTCCCGGGCACGTGCGCTATAGGCTGGCCGTGCACTGAGTCCGGAGGGAGGACAGATGAGCATCGCTACCCCCACGCGCAGCGAGCGCCCCGGTGGTCTCGGGGCCTCGACCGTGGCCGAGGCCTTCCAAATAACGGCGCGGGCGCATCCCGACAGGTGCGCCCTGCGCATGATGGATGACGCCGTCTCGACCACGTGGGGCGACTACGCGGACAGGGTGCGCCGCACCGCGGCCGGCCTCGCCGGCCTCGGCCTCGAACGCGGCCAATGCATGGGGATCATGCTCACGAACCGCCCGGAGTTCCACTGGTTCGACTCCGCGGCGCTGCACCTAGGCGCCACGCCCTTCTCGGTCTACAACACCTACTCGCCCGAGCAGATCCAGTACCAGGTGCGCGACGCGCAGGCCCGCATCCTGATCACCGAGAGGGCGTTCGCCGACCGGCTGCAAGGCCTCGAGGGGATCGAGCACCTGATCGTCGTCGACGACGGAGCGGACGTCGAGGGCGCCGCCGACCCGGGCTTCGACTTCGACGCGGCCTGGAAGGCGGTCCAGCCCGACGACGTGCTCACGCTCATATACACGTCCGGCACCACCGGTCCGCCGAAGGGCGTCCAGCTCACCCACTCGAACCTGATCGCGGCCGTGCTGGGCTACGACCAGATCATCGAGTTCCCCTCCGACGGACGCGTGATCTCGTGGCTGCCGATGGCCCACATCGCCGAGCGCGCCTGCTCGCACTACCTGCCGATCATGCTCGGCTTCACGACCACGTGCTGTCCCGACCCCCGCCAGGTGGTGGCCTACCTGCCCGCCGTTCGCCCGACCTGGTTCTTCGCGGTGCCGCGTATCTGGGAGAAGCTGAAGGCGGCGATCGAGGCCGGCATCCAGGGCGAGCCGGACGCCGCCAAGAAGCAGGCGACCGAGTGGGCGATCGGCGTGGGCCTGCGAAAGGTCCAGGCCGAGCAGGCGGGCGAGCAGATCTCCGAGGAGCTCGCGGCCGAGTACGCGAAGGCGGACGAGCTGGTGCTCTCGAAGATCCGTAAGCGGCTCGGCTTCGACGAGGTCGAGTCCGTGAATGTGGGTGCGGCGCCCACACCGCGCGAGGTGATCGAGTTCTTCCACGCGATCGGCGTGCCGCTGGCGGAGCTCTGGGGGATGTCCGAGACCTGTGGCTACGGCGCCTGCAACCCGCCGGACAGGATCAAGATCGGCACGGTCGGGCCGCCCGCGCCCGGCGTCGAGATGCGGCTCGCGGATGACGGCGAGGTGCTGATCCGCGGACCGGTCGTGATGCCGGGATACCGGAACCAGCCCGACAAGACGAGCGAGGCGCTGGACGAAGAGGGCTTCCTACATACGGGCGACGTCGGCCAATTCGACGAGGACGGCTATCTGAAGATCGTCGACCGAAAGAAGGAGCTGATCATCAGCGCGGCCGGCAAGAACATGTCGCCGGCCAACATCGAGGCGAAGATCAAGGCCTCGAGTCCGCTGATCGGCCAGGCGATCGCCATCGGCGACATGCGCCCGTTCAACGTCGCGCTGATCACGCTCGATCCGGACGTGGCGCCCGGCTTCATCGAGCAGCACGGCAGGGAGGCTGCCGAGGCGGAGGTGGGGCGCGGCGTGGAGGCGGCGAACGAGCAGCTCGCCCGCGTCGAGCAGATCAAGAAGTTCAAGATCCTCGACGAGGAGTGGCAGCCCGGCGGCGACGAGCTCACGCCGACCATGAAGCTGAAGCGCAAGCCGATCCACGAGAAGTACGCCGCGGCGATCGAGGAGCTGTATTCGGGCTGACGCCGGCGGGCGCGGTCCGTCAGCGCCCACTGCGCGAAGGGAACGCCGCGCCCGTATCAGCCGTTTCGGCTGCGCCGCGACCCGCGCTTCTTGCTGCGCGGGTGCGGCGCGTTCGGGGCCGCCGCCGGCTCGGGCTCCGGCTCCGGCTCGGCCTTCGGACGGGCGCGCCGCTGCGCAGCGACCTGAAGGCCGATCACCGCGCCGATCGCCGTGAGCTTGAGAACCGTGTAAACCGGCGTTCCCGGCGTGAGCAGATGGCGCAGGCCGTGTAGCACGTGGCTTCAGGGTAGCCAGCCGGACAGAAGCCTCGGCCCACTATCCTCAAACTCCGTGCCCTCGAAGCGACAGATCGACGTGGGTGGCGTCAAGATCGGCGGCGGGGCGCCCGTCGCGGTCCAGTCCATGACCAAGACCGAGACCGCCGACGTGGACGCCACGCTGCGGCAGATCCAGGCGATCGCCGACGCCGGCGGCGACCTCGTGCGCTGTGCCGTGCCCCGCGACGACGACGTTCGCGCACTCGAGCGGATCGTGCGCCAGTCGCCGATCCCCGTGATCGCCGACATCCACTTCAACCACACGCTCGCGCTGAAGGCGATCGATGCGGGTGCCCACTGCATCCGCATCAACCCGGGCAATATCGGCGGTCACGAGAAGGCGGGCGAGGTCGTCGAGAAGGCGCGCGCCGCCGGGGTCCCGATGCGCATCGGCGTCAACTCCGGGTCGCTTCCCAAGCACCTGCACCAGCTTGAGAAGGAGGATCCCGTTGAGGCACTCGTGGCCGCCGCGGTCGAGCACGTGGCGCTGATGGAGCGGCTCGGATTCGAGGACTTCAAGGTCTCGATCAAGTCCACGAGCGTCCCCAACACGATCGCCTCGAACCGCCTGCTCGCGCAGAAGATCGACAATCCGCTGCACCTCGGCATCACGGAGGCCGGCACGAAGTGGTCCGGCTCGCTCAAGTCGGCGGTCGGCCTCGGGACGCTGCTCGCGGACGGGATCGGCGACACGATCCGCATCTCGCTCTCCACCTTCCATGCAGAGGAGGAGGTCAAGGTCGCGTGGGAGATCCTGAAGGCGCTCAAGCTGCGCGAGCGCGGCCCGGTGCTGATCGCGTGCCCGACCTGCGGCAGGCTGCAGTTCGACATGGACACGGTCGTCGCCGAGATCGAGGAGCGCCTGCGCGCCTACCACGACCCGATCGAGGTGGCCGTGCTCGGATGCGCGGTGAACGGCATCGGCGAGGCGTCGAACGCCGACTTCGGCATCACCGGAGCGAAGAACGAGGGGCTTATCTTTGCGCACGGCAAGCCGCTGCGGAAGGTCCCGCAGGCCGAGCTCGTGGAGGCGCTGTTCGCTGAGATCGACAAGTCGATCGACCGCGGGGCGGTCATGGTTGACGAGCGTGAGGCAGCCGAGGGCGCGGCTTGGCTCGAGCGGATCGAGGAGGAGAACGCCGGCGAGCTGACACCGGAGCGGCTGGCGGCGATGGAGGCCGCGGCGGCGACGGGCGACGCGCTCGACGGGGCGGACGCGCTGCCGATGGCCAGCGCGCAGGCCAAGCGGATCACGCTCGACGAGTCGGTCAGCCCGACGGCCGGGCGGCGCTTCACGCGGGCGTAACCGCGCCGGAGAGGAAGCGCGGGGGCAAGTGCCTACAGCGCTGCGGGCCGGTCGGTGCATCCCGTTATGCGCTAGGGAGCCCGTAGACTCGCCCCCCGTGACGAGGCTATCCCGCTACTTCCTGCCGACCGTGAAGGAGGCGCCCGCGGACGCCGAGGCGGTGTCCCATCGCCTGATCGTCCGCGCCGGGCTGGCCCGCCAGCTGAGCGCGGGCCTGTGGACCTTCCTGCCGGCCGGCTGGCGGACGCATCGCAAGGTCGAACAGGTGATTCGCGAGGAGCTCGACAGGATCGGCGCCGGGGAGATGCTGATGCCCGTTCTCCAACCGGCCGAGCTGTGGCGGCGCAGCGGCCGCTACGAGATCGACGAGCTGTTCAAGCTGCACGACCGCCGCGGAGCCGACCTGGTGCTCGCGATGACGCACGAGGAGAACCTCACCTTCCACGTCGCGCGCGAGGTGCGCTCCTACCGCGACCTGCCGAAGCTGCTGTACCACTTTCAGACGAAGGAACGCGACGAGCCGCGGCCGCGCGCCGGGCTGCTGCGCACGCGCGAGTTCATCATGAAGGACGCGTACTCGTTCGACCGCGACGCCGACGGCCTCGACATCTCGTACGGGCTCTACATCGAAGCCTACGACCGCATCTTCGACAGGGTCGGGCTCGAGTGGTATCGGGTCGAGTCCGACGTGGGCATGATGGGCGGCGTGGGCGCGCACGAGTACATGGCGCCGTGCGCGGCCGGCGAGAACGAGGTCGCTCTGTCCGACTCCGGGTACGCGGCGAACGTGGAGATCGCGAGCGCCACGGCCCAGCCCGTGGACGGCCTGCCGGAGGGATCCCCGGAGCCGGTGCGCGTCGAGACCCCCGGGGCCACCACGATCGACGCGGTCGCGGGGATGCTGGGCGTGCCGGCGGGTGCGCTGATCAAGGCCATGCCGGTGATCGTGGACGGCCGCGGACCGCTGCTCGCGCTGGTGCGCGGCGACCACCGCCTCAACGAGATCAAGCTGCAGAACGCACTCGGAGCGCCCGCGCGTCAGGCGGAGGCCGAGGAGGTGCGCGAGCTGTTCGGCGCCGAGCCCGGCTTCATCGGGCCGGTCGGGACGGGCGTGGACGTGCTCGCGGACGAGGCCCTGCACGGCCTGTCCGGGCTCGTGGCCGGCGCGAACGAGACGGACGTGCATCTGAGCGGTGTTGAGCCGGGGCGCGACTTCGACCCGTCCTGGGGCGACATCCGCCGCGCCGAGCCCGGCGACACCGACCCATCGGGGCGGCCGATCCGGATCGAGCCCGCGATCGAGGTGGGCAACATCTTCAAGCTCGGCACGCGTTATTCCGAGCCGCTCGGGGCCCGCTACCTCGACGAGCAGGGGCGCGAGCAGCCGATCTGGATGGGGTCGTACGGCATCGGCCCGGCCCGCATCATGGCCGCCGCGATCGAGCAGTTCGCGGACGAGCAGGGAATCTCCTGGCCGCGCGCGATCGCTCCCTTCGACGTGGAGCTCGTGACGCTCGGCAAGGACGGCGAGGACGCGCGGGAGGTCTCAGACCGGCTGTACGACGACCTTCGGAAGGCCGGCCTCGACGTGCTCTACGACGAGCGCGAGGCGAGCGCCGGCGAGAAGTTCGCCGACGCCGAGCTGCTCGGCTGCCCGCTGCGCCTGACCGTGGGGCGCAAGAGCGTAGAGGCGGGCGAGCTGGAGGTGCAGGTTCGCCGCGGGCAGGAGAAGCGCACGCTGGGCCTGGAGGGCGCTGCGGACGCCGCGCGGGAGCTGTGGGAGAGCCTGCCGTAGGCGAGCGCGAGCGGCCGAGGCGGCTCACGTTCCGCCGGCTCGTGGGCCTCGACCGCTCCGGCGGGCCGCCGCCCCAGACCCGCCGAGGCCAGGCGCTTCATCCCTGGACGATCCCGAACGCGATCGGGTTCGCGCGCATCGCGCTGGTTCCCGTCTTCCTCGCCGTCGCGCTCGGCTCTGAAGACGGGCGCTCGGGGCTCGCCTTCGCGATCTTCGCCTTCATCGCCTGGACCGACTATCTGGATGGCATGGTTGCCCGCATCACGGGCCAGTACAGCCGCCTGGGCGCGCTGCTGGATCCGCTGACCGACCGGCTGCTCGTCCTCGCCGGCGCGGTGGTCGCCTGGAAATTCGAGCTGCTGCCGCGCTGGGCGCTGGCGGTGCTGGCGGCGCGCGAGGCGCTGATGCTGGCGCTCACGCAGATCGCGCTGCGACGCGGATTCGACCTCAGCGTGAACATGCTCGGCCGCTGGGCCGTCTGGCCCGTCATGAGCGCTCTCGCCCTCGCCCTGGTCTGGGATTCGGACGTTCCCGAGCTGCTGCTCTACATCGGCGTTGGGTTGACGCTTGCGGCCACGGCGCTCTATCTGCAAGATGGATGGCGCGCCCTCCGCCAAGGCTCAACCTCAGGTTGAGGAAGCGCTATAGTCGCTGGGCCCGCGGGCCGCCGCGCCTCGCAGCCACGAATTCTCGAAAGGACCGCTTTGGACACTTTTCCCGATCTCGGCGCGCTCTCGGACCAGGACCTGAAGGACCTGATCCAGCAGCTGACTGAGGAGGAACAGGAGATCTCGTACCGCCGCCGCATCCTGCACGGCAAGATCGACATCCTGCGCGCCGAGCTCGTCAACCGGCTGCGCAAGAAGCACGAGGAGGGCGAATCGGTCATCTCCGGCGCGGACGTCCAGGCGCTCACGGACATCCTCGCCGGCAAGGGCATCCCCGCGGACAACGACTCCGACTAGGAAGGAAGGAAGGGCCGTGCACTGTCCCGAGTGCGGCTTCGCCAACCAGGAGGGCGCCAACTACTGCCAGAAGTGCGGCGCGTTCCTCGGTGAGGCGACCGCCGGGTCCGGTGACACGACCGAGGTCTATCAGGTCGACGAGAGCGGAGAGCTGCGTCCCGTCGATCTCGACACCGTCACGCACGAGGGTGCCACGCTCGTGATCCGTGCCGGCGGCGGCCGGTCGGGCGAGGCCTTCAACATCAGCGGCGAGCGGATGACGATTGGGCGCAGCCCGGAGGCCGAGATCTTCCTCGACGACGTGACCGTCTCGCGCAACCACGCGCTGCTCGTCCGTCGCCGCGACGGGCTCTACATCGACGACCTCGGCTCGCTGAACGGGACCTACGTGAACCGCCGGCGGATCGAGTCGCACCGCCTTCACAACGGCGACGAGCTGCAGGTGGGCAAGTACAAGCTGACCTATCTGGACGAGCGGTGAGCACCGAGGTCTCCGAGAGCGCGCTGCCCCGCAAGGACAAGGCGCTCACAATCGGCGCCGTCGCAAAGCAGCTCGAGCGCGAGTTCCCGGACATCTCGATCTCGAAGATCCGCTATCTCGAGGACCAGAAGCTGCTCGCGCCGCGCCGGACGCCCGGCGGCTACCGGCTCTACGGGCAGGCGGACGTCGACCGCTTGCGCACGATCCTGCGTCTCCAGCGCGACGAGTTCCTGCCGCTGCGAGTGATCCGCCAGGAGCTGGCCGCAGGGCGGGCGGACGCGGAGCCGACCGCGGAGGCGCCCGCCTCATCGGAGCCGCGGGCGCTGCGGCGCTCCACGTTCGCGCTGCGCGGGCCCGGCTCGCTCTACGCGCTCGAGCAGGTGCTCGACGACACGGGCGCCGACCGGGCGCTCGTGAAGGAGCTCGAGGACTTCGGCGTGATCAAGGGCGAGCGTCACGACGGCGAGACGATGTACGACGACACGGAGCGGGAGATCGTGCGCGCGGTCACCGAGCTGAAGCGCTTCGGCGTCGGCGGCCGCAATTTGCGCGTGTTTCGCACGTCGGCCGACCGCGAGGCGGCGCTGCTCGAGCAGATCCTCGCCCCGGCGCTGCGCTCGCGCAATCCCGAGCGCCGCAAGGAGGCGGTCGAGGCGCTCGAGAACCTCGCGGCGATCGCGTCCCACCTCAAGCACCTGCTGCTGATCAGGGACCTCCGCAAGCTGGCGCGCTGACGGTGCGCCTCGAGGACTACATCGAGGACATCCCCGACTTCCCCAAGCCGGGGATCGTGTTCAAGGACATCACGCCCGTCTTCCTGGATGCCGCGGCGCTCCGGAACGCCGTCGACCGGCTCGCCAAGTACGCGCGCGAGCGCGAGGTCGACTACGTCGTGTCCGCCGAGGCGCGCGGCTTCGTGCTGGGCGCGGCTGTCGCGGTGGCGGTCGGAGCCGGCTTCGTGCTCGCCCGCAAGCCCGGCAAGCTGCCGCGCGAGGTCGCCTCGGTGGAATACCAGCTCGAATACGGCGTCGACGCGCTCGAGGTGCACTCCGATGCGATCAGCGACGGAGCGCGTGTGCTCGTGCACGACGACCTGCTCGCCACGGGCGGTACCGCGGCCGCCCTCTGCGGGCTCGTGGAGCAGGCGGGCGCGGTCGTGGCCGGGTGCGCCTTCGTCATCGAGCTGGGCTTCCTCAGCGGCCGCGAGCGGCTCGTTCCGTATGACGTGCACTCGCTCGTGGTGTACGAGTCGTAGCTCCGGCGACCGTGATCGTGCGCCGCGAAGCCACGCTCCCCGCCGCCCCGGGCGAGATCTGGGCGTTGATCAGCGATCCGCAGCGGCTGCCTGCTTGGTGGCCGGGCGTCTCGCGTGTCGAGGACGCCTCCGCCGAGGCGTGGACGAAGGTGTTCACGTCTCCGAAGGGGAAGGCGGTGCGGGCGGATTACACGCGCGTTGAGGCGGAGCCCAAGCAGCGGCTCGTTTGGCGCCAAGAGCTCGAGGCCTCGCCCTTCGAGCGGATACTTGCGGCCGCGACGATCGAGATCCTGCTCGACCGCTCGAACGGCGGCACCCACGTGACGATCACGCTCGACCAGCGCCCGCGCGGCTGGGCGCGCTTCGCGCCGTTTCAATTCCGCTCCGCGGGCGTCCGGCAGGTGCACGGCGCGATTGAAGGCCTGACCGGCGTCTTTGGGAAGGGCGCCTGATGCGCTGGTGGGGCTGGGGCGAGGAGGGTCACGAGGTGACGCTTCCGGACGCCGCTGCCGCGTTCCTGCGCGACGAGCTCGGCGTCGACCCCGCCGCGCGCTCGCCGCACGTGTCGCTCGAGGACGTACGTTTGCCCGACCCCGCGCTCGACGGCGGCGGGCGCGAGCGGCTTGCGACCGCCGCCGGCGGGGCCGACAAGGTGCGCGACGATCGTGAGGCGCGCGTGGCGCATGCAGCCGGGCGCTCGTACCCGGACCTCGTCCGCCTGCGCGCGGGGGATGGCTCGAGCGCACCTGATGCCGTGATCCGTCCAGCGTCGGCGGAGGCGGTTGAGGCGGTGCTCGCAGTGTGCTCGGAGGTGGGCATCGCGGTCGTGCCGTTTGGCGGCGGTACGAGCGTGGTCGGCGGCGTCGAGCCGGTGCGCGACGGCTTCTCCGCCGCGATCTCGCTCGACCTCACTGGCCTCGACCGCGTCCGGTCGATCGACCGGGTGTCGCTCACGGCGACCCTCGAGGCCGGTCTGTTCGGCCCCGACGCCGAGCGGCAGCTGGCGGCCGAGGGACTCACGCTCGGGCACTTCCCGCAGTCGTTCGAGTACTCGACCGTCGGTGGCTGGGTGGCCACGCGCTCCGCCGGGCAGGCCTCGACGGGCTACGGCCGCATCGACGAGCTGGTGGAGGGGCTGCGGCTCGTCGCGCCCGCCGGCGAGGTCGGTGGGCGCGCGCTGCCCGCGTCGGCCGCGGGGCCGGACCTGCGCGAGCTGCTCATGGGGTCGGAGGGCGTGCTCGGTGTCATCTGCGAGGCGACGCTGCGGGTGCGGCCGGCGCCGCCCGTGCGTCGCTACGAGGGCTGGTCGTTCCGCAGCTTCGCCGAGGGCTGCGACGCGTTTCGCACCATGGAGCAGGCGGACGCCTCACCCCAGGTGGCGAGGCTGTCCGACGAGGAGGAGACGCGCCTCGCGTTGGCGCTCGCGGCCACGGGGTCCCGCGCCGAGCGGCTCGGCCTGCGCTACCTGCGTATGCGCGGGCACGAGCGCGGCTGCATGGCGATCCTCGGCTACGAGGGCGACGAGGACGAGGTCGAGCGCCGCCGCCAGCGCGCCGGCGCGCACCTCCGCGCCGGCGGTGGTCTCCCGCTTGGGCGCCGACCCGGCGAGGCCTGGGCGCGCACGCGCTACGCCGGCCCGTACCTGCGCGACGAGCTGCTCGAGCGAAGGCTGCTCGTCGACACGCTCGAGACCGCGACCAGCTGGAGCAACCTGACGGCGCTGTACACCGCGGCCGCCGAGGCGCTCCGCACTACGCTCGCCGGCCGCGGAACGCCGCCGCTCGTGATGTGCCACGTATCGCACCTCTACCGCTCGGGCGCGTCGCTCTACTTCACCTTCCTGGCCCGTCAGGAGGAGGACGCGCTCGTCCAGTGGAGCGCGGCGAAGACGGCCGCGTCAGATGCGATCGTGGCGGCCGGGGGGACGATCACGCATCACCACGCCGTGGGACGCGACCACGCGCGCTGGATGCGCGCCGAGGTGGGGGAGACGGGAATCGAGCTGATCAAGGCGGCAAAGGAGCGCCTCGACCCCGCCGGGGTCATGAACCCCGGCAAGCTGATCCCCCCCGCTTGACGCCGGCGCGTGCGGCGGGGAGGATCCCGCGGGCCTACGGAGGAGGGGCGACATGCGGAGCAGGCGGTGGATGTGCGTGGCGGCGGTGGTCGCCAGCTTGGCGGCGGCGGCGCCGGCGGCGGCAGACGGCCCCGGAGTCGGCACACCGACGGTCGTGACGCTCGGCGACTCGGCGATCTCGGGCGAGGCCGGGCGCTGGGCAGGGAACACGAACAACTCGTACACGCGCGTCGACGCACTCGGCTCGACGGCTTACTGGGACACCTCCACGGGCGAGGCGATCGCAGGCTGCCACCGCTCGAAGGCGGCCCAGGCCCACATCGGCGGCGGCGTCCTCGGCGCGAACTTCGCGTGCTCCGGCGCGAAGACCTCGACGAGCGGAACCGCAGCCGGCGAGACGTTCAAGCCGGGCATCGACTTCTACTCCGACACGCAGGGCCGCAGCGGACAGGCGCTGATGCTCGAGAATTACGCGCGCACCCACAACCTGACGGCCGTCGTGGTGATGATCGGGGCGAACAACTACGGATTCGCGGCGATCGTCGAGCGCTGCGTGACCAACTGGGCCACGTCGCCGTCCTGGTGGAAGAACTACTGCTCCGACGACTCGGACATGGTCTCCCGCTTCACGGCGACCCGCCAGGAGCAGGAGACCGAGAACGTGAAGACCGCCCTGCTGCGCGTGCGCCAGGCGATGGCGAATGCGGGCTACAGCGACTCGCAGTACAAGATCATCGGCCAGACCTACTGGTCGCCGATCCCGCGCGGTACGGGCTTCCGCTATCCGGAGACCGGCTGGACGCGCCAGTCGATCGGCGGCTGCGGCACCTGGAACCGCGACGCCAACTGGGCCAACGACACCGTCGTGGTGGCGATGAACAGCACGATGAAGAACGCGGTGGCGCGCACCGGCCTCACCAACACCGTGATCCTCGACCTCCAGGACTCGCTCGTGGGACGGCGGCTGTGCGAGAACACCGTCGGGCTGCTGGAGGAGGTCGGGCTCTCGTCGTGGCAGAGCGCGGGCGCGGTCAACCGCACCGAGTGGGTATCCCAGATCCGGACGCTGACGACGATCACCGGCCCGTACCTGCTGCAGGAGGACGGGCACGCGTCGTACTGGGGGCAGCTCGCGATGCGCAACTGCCTGCGGCTCGCCTACAACGGCGGCGCCGTGCGTGGCGGGAAGTGCGTGCGGGTGGCGAACGGGTTGAACGCACGCGGCGAGCCGCGCATGGGCCTGCAGTAGGGCCGGGCCGCCCGGGGTCCGACAACCCCGGGCCTGAGCGGCGTTCAGTCCGGCGGGATGTTCTGGTTGAGCTGGAAGAAGTTGTCGGGGTCGTACTTGCGCTTGAGTTCCTTCAGGCGATCGTACTTCGTGGCGCCGTACGCCTCGCGGATCCGATCCTGCCCTTCCTGCATGAGGAAGTTGACGTAGACGTGCTGGTGGTAGGGCTGGAGGGCCGACCACAGTCGCCGCGCCCACTCCCGCTCTCGCTCGAATCCCTCGCCCGTCGTGGTTATCCCGATCACGTTCACGGTGTGGCCCGCGTCGCGCCCGCCGAACGCCGTCTCGTGCTCGCCCACGCGGGCCACGGCGCCGCCGAGGTGATAGACCGAGCACACCGTCACCGGCGAGGCGATCCCGAGGCAATGACCGACGAGCGTGTCGATCACCTCATCGGTGAGCTCCGCGAGGTTGCAAGAGCGGATGTAGTACCACCAGTCGTGGGGGAAGCTGGGATCGAGCGTGGCCTGGAAGTTCAGGAACGGCACCGGCGCGCAGCGGTCGAGCAGCGGTGAGCCGAACCGACGCAGCGGCTTCAAGACGCTCTCCCCGTCCTCGACAGGGCCGGCGTAGCACGTACCGACCACGACGACATGCCGGCCATGAAGCTCCTCGGGCGTCGCGGGGACGGACGGCACACGGCGATGAGTCACGATCGTCGTCAGCTCGTCCGGCACCTCCTTGATCCACTCGCGGTAGAAGCGAAGGACCGAGGGGGAATCCTCCATCGCCCACATGATCGGACCGGCCAGCACCGTTGGGCCGACTGGGTTGAGACGGAATTCGAATTCCGTGACGACCCCGAAGTTTCCACCTCCACCGCGCACCCCCCAGAAGAGGTCCGCGTTCTTCTCCTCGCTGGCCGTCACGAATTCGCCCTCGGCCGTAACCACGTCGACGCTTAGGAGCTGATCGATCGTCAGGCCATATTTGCGCTCGAGCCAGCCGATCCCGCCGCCGAGGGTGAGCCCCGCGACCCCCGTGTGCGTGACGATCCCAGCGGGGACGGCGAGGCCGAACGCCTGCGCGTCGCGATCCAGCTCGCCCAGCAGAACCCCGGCCTGGGCCCTCGCGGTGCGCGCCTCGGGATCCACGCGAATCCCCTTCATCTGCGCGAGGTCGATGACGATTCCGCCATCGACCACGGAGAGTCCCGGGTAGCTGTGGCCGCCGCTTCGCACCGCGACGAGCTGCTCGTGCTGTCGTGCGAAGCGAACCGCCGAGATCACGTCCGCCACGCCGGCGCAGCGGACAATCAGATCCGGACGACGGTCGATCGACCCGTTCCAGATCCGGCGCTGCTCGTCGTAGTTGGGCCCGTCAGCGCGGAACAACGCTCCGCCAAACCACGTCGCAAGCTCATCGACCTTGGCACTGTCGAGTCTCGCCCGACCTGCAATCGCGCCCATGAGTAGCCCCCAGCTGCTCGAAGGACCTCAGTGTCTCACCGAGCAATGCCCGTGCCCACCCCCTGGTTCGCTGGCCGGTCTCCTGAACTCAGCGTCCCGGGACGGCGCTCTGGATGTGGCGTCCTGCCCTGATGTCAGGGGTTAAGAACAGGGTCGCTCCCCAATGACACCTCGCGGAGGCCGAGGGACACTGCTCGGCGTCCATTCACGCAGCCACGACCCGGGCGCCCGTTCGGGTCGGCACAAGAGACGGAGCGATGATGAACAGGATCCGCAGACTCAACCCTCGCCGGCCATGGTCGTGGCCTGCGCTTCGCTGCTGGTTGCACTCAGCGGCGTCAGCTATGCCGCCGGCGTGCTACCGAAGAACTCGGTCGGCACCGCTCAGCTGCAGAAGAAGGCGGTATCGGGTGCGAAGCTGAGGGCAGGCGCGGTTACCGGGGCCAAGGTGAAGAACGGCACCCTGATGGCAGCGGACTTCAAGGGCGACCAACTGCCCGCCGGTCCGAAGGGCGACCCGGGCGCTCCGGGCCCCGCGGGCCCAAAGGGCGACCCGGGACCGGCGGGACCTGCGTCGGGGCCCGCCGGCGGCGATCTCACAGGTAGCTATCCCAACCCAACGATCGCGAACGGCGCCGTTACGCCGTCGAAGATCGGGACGCTGCCCGCGGTTCGGGTGCGGCACGACGCCTCCCAGGCCATTAACAACAGCATCGGCACGCTGTTGAAGCTTGGCGGGGAGGACTTCGACACCCACAACATGCACAACACGACGACCAACAACAGCCGCCTTTACGCTCCGATCGCGGGCCTCTACCACATCACGGCGAGCGTCGGCTGGCAGGGCGGAAACACCGTGGGCCGGCGCATGCTATGGGTCAGGCACAACCCAGCCGCAGACATGATCGCCAGTGACATCGCATCGCCCACCCCTGGTGCGATCGGCCCGGCGCAGAACGTCGACACGATCTTCCGTCTGGCGGCCGGCGACTTCGTCGACGTCGGCGTCTACCAGGACAGCGGCGGACAGCTAGCGGTGGGGCTCGCCCAGTTCGCGAACCCGGTGTTCGCGATGGCATGGATAGCGCCATAGACCCCGGGCGGCCGCTGAGGGACAGGCCTAGCCGCCCGGCGGCGTGAGCACCGTCTGCCCGAGCACTGCGGTGCGGCCTGCGCCCGTCTCAGCCTGGCGCAGGCGCGGCATCGGGCCGCGCAGCACGGACTCGCCCGAGTGCGCGCCGTCCTGATCGAGCGGCTCGCGCGATATGTCGATGAAGCGGTAGCGACGGTAGTTGCGCGGGAAGGCGCCGATCGCCTGGTACTGGCCCTGCGCGTCCGTGACCTGACCGCCGAGCGACCGCGCGTCGTCGGGACTGTTGTAGAGCCAGACCTCGTACGCCTCGCGGTCCCCGCTCGGTGGCAGCTTCGACGCACGTACGAGCAGGCTGCGGCTGCTGCCCTGCTGCGCGACGATCGCGATACCGGCGGCCTTGCCGTCGATGGCCTGCCCCGACGCGGCACCCTGGCCGGCCGCCCGTCCGCCGTCATCGGCCGCGGCCTGACCCGACGGCTCGTCGTCGTCGCCGGTGAGCACACCGACCGGCCAAACGAGGATTGCGATGAGCAGCAGCGCGGCGATTCCGCCAGCCAGCGCGAGGAGCCGCCTGCGTTCGGGCCGCGCCTCACTACGGGTTCGCCGGACGCCCCGTTCGGTGTCCGGGATCAGCGGCAGGGAGCCGTTCGGGTAGAGCTGCTCGAGCGAGTCGAGCAGCGAGCGCGTCCAGCTGCGCGCGCCCTCGGAGCGGCGCAGATGGCCGCGCGTGGCGGTCACCTCCGGGCCGGCCTGCTGGCCGAGCACGTAGTCGGCCAGCCCGCCGCGCCAGTCCTCCTCGACCCCCGCGACGCTCACGGGCGCGAGCTCCACGAGCGCTGCGCGCGCAAGCTCGCGCACGCGCCCCTCGGGCATGTCGAGCATGCCCGCGAGCTCCGCATAGCTCTTGCCCCGGCGGAGCACGAGCTCGACGATCGCTCGCTGCTCGTCAGAGAGCTGATCGAAGGTCGCCATTCGGGAGCACTGTAGTGTGCGCGCCCCCATGGATTCGCCGGTTGCGCCCTACCCGGCGCCGGGCACCCTCGACGACGTGCTCGGCTTCGAGCTGACCGAGGCGACGCCCGAGCGCTGCCGCGGCCGCTTCGCCGTCGAGAAGCGGGTTCAGCAGCGGCTGGGGCTGGTCCACGGAGGCGCGTACGCGGCGCTCGCCGAGTCGATGACGTCCGCCACAACCCACCAGGCGGTCTCGGACGATGGCCAGATGGCGGTCGGGCAGTCGAACAACACGACCTTCCTGCGCCCGGCCACGAACGGCACGGTCCGTGCCGAGGGCGTACCCATCCACCGCGGCCGCACGACCTGGGTCTGGGACGTCCGCTTCAGCGACGACCAGGACCGGCTCTGCGCGATCTCGCGCGTGACGATCGCCGTCCGCCAAGCGCCCGAAGGCTAGGCGCGCACCTCGAGCAGGTAGGCGTCCACCGGCTCTGCCTTGCCCTTCACGTCGAACTCGCCGAGCGAGGTGGCGCGCAGCCCGGGCACCGCACGGAGCGTCGGGCCGCCCACCACCACCCCGCCGGTCGGGGCGCGCGACTGAAGGCGCGCGGCCACGTTCACGGTGTCGCCGATCACCGTGTACGAGCGCCCGCTCTCCGCGCCCACGACTCCGACGAGAGCCTCGCCGGTGTTCACCGCCGCGCGGAAGCGCGGCCAGTCGGGGTTCTCGCGCGCGATTCGTGCGCTCTCCGCCTGAAGCGCCGCGGCGGCGCTGACGGCCCGCTCGGCGTGATCGGGTTGGTCGCCGCGCGTTCCCCAGGTCGCCATGATGGCGTCGCCGATCAGGCGGTCGATCTCACCGCCGTGCTCGCGCACGACCGGCGGGATCGCCACCTCGAAGTAGGTGTTCAGCATCGAAGAGACCTCGCGCGGGTCGCGCCCGTCCGCGAAGGCGGTGAAGCCCTCGAGGTCCGCGAACAGCACGCTCACCTGCCGCTTCCCCGCCGCCGTCTCGTCGAGGTAGAGGTCGCGGAAGCGCTCGGCGCCCTCCTCGCGATGCGCGCTCCAGGCGATGGCGCCGAACGCGATCACCATCAGCACGTGCCACTCCCACCAGGTGGCGTGCCAGTTGCGCGCGAACGCGACGGCCACCATCGCCTCGGCGAGCAGCATGCACGCGCTCGCCACCGCCAGCGGGATCAACGATCCGCTGCGAAGCGCCATCGTGAGATAGCGCGCGCCGGCGAACGCGAACAGCGGCACCGCGGCCACCGCCGGCACCACGAGCGACGTGGTGGCACGCTCGACCGGCGTCGGGTCGTCGAGCGGCGCGACGCTGCCGAGCGAGAGGACCGCCCACGCCGCCATCACGCCGACGAGACCCGCACGCAGCAGCCCGGCGCGCCGGATCACCGCCCGCGCGCGCTCGGGTCGCAGCGGCAGGGCTGAGGCGGCCGCGAGGAGCGCCGCGATCAGCAGCCCGACCGGCGTGGCCACGACGAAACCCTGGTTCGGTCCGTCGAGCAACACGCCTGGCGTGGCGACCGCGTGCAGCCCGAGAAAGCCGGCGGCGGCGAGGAAGGCGAGGGAAACGAGGAACAGCCGCGCGTCCGCGCGCCGAAGCGCCACCGCGCTCGTCGACAGGGCGAGCGCGGCGCTCGTCAGCGCGGCCGCCAGCACCAGCCAGAAATGCGACGGCTGGTGCTCCCAGCGGACGTCGGCGTCCGGGACCGCGAGCAGGATCACGAGTCCGGCGAGCGGGAGGACGACGGCGGCGGACCAGACGCCGAGCGGGACGCGACTGCCGGGCGAGAGGACGCCGCGGTCCACTAACCGACCTTCACTAGATGATCTGCCGGGCGGTCGCCCTCGAGACGTACCGGTTCGTGATCGGCAGCCTGCGGTCGCGGCCGAATGCCTTGGTGGAGATCTTGATGCCGGGCGGCGCCTGGCGGCGCTTGTACTCGGCGCGGTCGACCATGCCGATCACGCGCTCGACCTCGTCGGCGGGCAGGCCGCGATGCACCAGCTCCGCGGCGTCCAGATCCTCCTCGATATAGCCCTCGAGGATGCGGTCGAGCAGCTCGTAGGGCGGCAGCGAGTCGTCGTCGCGCTGCTCGTAGCGGAGCTCCGCCGAGGGCGGACGCTCGAGCACCGACGCCGGCACGAGCTCCGTACCGGCCTCGCGATTGCGCCAGCGCACCAGTCGGTAGACCCAGCCCTTGTAGACGTCCTTCAGAACCGCAAAGCCGCCGGCCATGTCGCCGTAGAGCGTGGCGTAGCCAACCGACAGCTCGGACTTGTTACCGGTGGTGAGCACGAGCCAGCCGAACTTGTTCGAGAGCGCCATCACGATGTTTCCGCGGATCCGCGCCTGCACGTTCTCCTCGGTGAGGTCCGGCTCGCGGTCCTCGAACGCCTCGGCGAGCATCTCGTCGTACGCGCCCATCGCAGCCTCGATGGGTATCTCACGAAAATCGACGCCGAGAGCGACCGCGATATTCCGCGCGTCCGCGCGCGTCCCGTCGCTCGAGTAGGGCGACGGCATCGACACGCAGCTCACGCGCTCGGCGCCAAGCGCGTCCGCGGCGATCAGGGCGACCAGAGCGGAGTCGATGCCGCCGGAGAGCGCCACCACCACCTGCTCGAAGCCGTTCTTCTCCACGTAGTCGCGTAGCCCCGTGCGGAGCGCGGCGTAGACCTCGGCGTCCGGATCGAGCAGCTCGGCGCGCTCGCCCGAGACCTCCTCGGGCAGCGCAGCGTCGACCGCGAGCGACGCCAGAGTGAAGACAGGTGGCTCGGCCACCGGCGCGGCGCGGCGCTGGCGGCGCACGTTCGCACGGTGACGCGTGTCGCGCAGGCGCGCGGCCGCCACCTGGCGCGGGTCGATATCGCAGACCTCGAGCGCCTCCTCGAACTGCGGGCAGCGCGCCAGCACCTGCCCGTCCTGGTCGATCGCGAGGCTGTGCCCGTCGAAGACGAGCTCGTCCTGGCCGCCGACGGTGTTCACGAACACGACCGCCGACAGGTAGTCGACCGCCCGCTGGATGAGCATCCGCTCCCGGCGCAGCCCGTAGCCGGCGCGATACGGCGAGGCGGAGAGATTGACGATCACCTCGGCGCCGGCGAGCGCCGCCGTCATCGCGGGCGGGCCCGGCTCCCAGATGTCCTCGCACACCGACAGGCCGATCGGAACGCCGTTCAGCTCGAACAGTGCTGCCTCCGCGCCCGACTGGAAGTAGCGCTGCTCGTCGAACACGCCGTAGTTCGGCAGGTACATCTTGCGGTAGAGCGCGGCCACCTCGCCGCCGCTGAGCACCGCGGCGGTGTTGTAGACGTCCTCGGCGCGCTCGGGATAGCCGACGACGGCGGCGATGTCGCGCGTCTGCGCGGCGAGCTCGTGGAGCGCCGCCTCGGCGGCGTCGAGGAAGCTCGTCTTGAGCAGCAGGTCCTCGGGCGGGTAGCCCGTCACGCACAGCTCCGGGAACACGACCAGCGCCGCGCCGCGCTCGCGCGCGGCCGCGATCGACTCGGCGATCTTGCGCGTGTTGCCCGCGATGTCGCCGACCGTGGGATCGATCTGGGCGAGCGCCACGCGCAGGAGCTCCGGATGCGCTGCCATGAGCCAATTATCGCGAACGCTTGACAGGTGACCAAATGGTCACGTATCGTTGTGGCCATGGACGCCGTCTTCAAAGCGCTCGCCGATCCGACTCGGCGGCTCCTGCTCGACGCGCTGTTCGAGCGTGACGGCCAGACACTGAGCGCTCTCGAAGCCGGCCTTCCGATGACGCGCTTCGGCGTGATGAAGCACCTCGGGGTACTGGAGGACGCCGGGCTCGTGGTCCCGCGAAAGCGCGGCCGCGAGAAGCTCCACTTCCTGAACCCGGTCCCGATCCGAAGCGTCTATGAGCGCTGGGTCAGCAAGTACGCGGAGCCCTGGGCGGCCACGCTCACGGGGCTGAAGAGACGATTGGAGGAGGACGACATGAACGAGCAGACGATCGACCGGGACCGCCGGCTGGCGCGCGCCCAGCTGGGCGAGCTGGGGGCCGTCTTCGAGATCTACATCAAGACGACGCCCGAGCGGCTCTGGGAGGCGATCACGGACCCCGCGATGCGGGCGAAGTACAGCTTCGGGGTCGAGACGCATTCGGACTGGACCGCCGGCTCGGAGTACCGGTCGTCGGTCCCGGGAGTGATTGAGATTGCCGAGGGCCAGAACCTCGAGGTCGACCCGCCACGCAGGCTCGTGCAGAGCTTCACGGCGCTCTGGAGCGACGAGGTGAGGGCGGTCGGGGAGTCGCGCGTGACCTGGGAGATCGAGCCGATCGGCGACTCCTGCCGGCTGACCGTGGTGCACGACCAGCTTCCGGACGGCGCGAACGAGGAGCTCTACGGCGGCTGGCCCCAGATCCTCTCCGGGCTCAAGACGCTGCTCGAGACGGGCGAGCCCCTCACGACCCCGGGTTCGCTGCGCTATTCGTAGCCTCAGCAGCCGAGGGTCAGGTCGAGGTAGCGCGCGGGACTCAAGCGGTGCTCGAAGTGCCACCACTCGCGCCAGTAGCCCTGAAAGCCGAAGCGCTCCATCGCCGCCTCGAGGGCGAGGCGGTTGCGGAGAACGCGCCCGGTGGCGTTGCGGGTGTGGGCCAGCGAGTCGAGCGAGTCGTACGGCCCCATCCGCAGTCGCCGCCGGTCGCGGTAGCGCATGAGCGTCAGGTCCACCGCGGCGCCGGTGTTGTGGCGGCTGCGCCGCGCGATGTAGGTGCCCACGAGATCTCCGTGGCCGCTCCGCTCGGCCCAGCGCACGAGCGCGCGTGACGCGCGCGCCGGCCGGTAGCCGTCGAGCACGAGCAGGCCGCGGCCGTGCCGGCGCAGGTAGCGCTGGACCCGCGCCAGCGAGCGCGCGGCCGGCTCGTGCAACATCGCCCAGTCGTGGCAGTAGCCCGGAAGCCGGCGGCCGGTGAGGTTGTCGCGCGTGCGGTATACGAGCTCCAGCGCGATCCCGGGAGCGAGGTCGCGCACCTCGCGCAACCCGGCTCGGCGCAGCGCCGGCATGGCGGCCGAGGATCGCGCGCGCCGCGCGCGGAAGATGCGGCGGGCGACGCCGCGGAGCGTGGCGGTGCCGTACTCGTGCGACGGGTTGCCGTCGGTCAGCACCGCCATCGAGAGGCGCCGGCGGCCGCGCTCGAAGAGCGCCGCCTCGTGCACGAGCCGCCCGCTCTCCGTCGAGCGCCAGCCGCCCTTGAAGAAGGTGCGGTAGCCGGCCGCCCGCGCGTAGCGGGCAAACCCCCAGCGTTGCCACGGCACGATCGAGGAGAGCAGCCGGCGTGCATAGGCGCGCGAGCGCCGGGGCACCATGCGGTCGATGCGCCGGAAGAGGCGCGCCTGGTCGAGCGCGCTGAAGTGGGCGTTGCCCCAGTAGCCAGCGACGGAGAACCCGCGCATGCGCGCGCGACGCGCCAACCGGTAGAGCGCCGCGTCGCCGACGCGGTAGTAGACCGAGTCGGCGCGGTCGTTGTCGGACGCCGTGATCATCGGCCCGAGCAGGGCGCGCTCCCCGGCGTCCGGCGCGCGGTTGCCGATTACGCGCAAGTACGCCACGAGCAGCATCGCCTTCACCACGCTCGCCGACACGTAGCTCCGGTGCGGCGCCCAGCCTCGCACCCGCCCGCGCGTGTCGATCAGCGCCCACGATTCGACGCCGACGCGGCGGCGCAGGTAATCGCGCACCGCCCGCACGCGCTCACGAGGCGGGAACACCTCCGGGGCGGCAGTCGCCGGCCCGGTGGGCGCAGGGCGCATCGCATCGGCGGGCGCGCTCGCGACGAGGAGCGCGCCGAGGCAGATGACTGAGACAAGGGTGTGCATCGGGATCGCGGCGGTGTACGGATGACCGTACCGACGAACGCGGCTGCTCGGCGTACGCTCGCCGTGATGGCGCGCATCCAAGCGGAGCTCACCGACCCGCGCAGCTATGGCCGCATCGCCTATCTGCTCGTCGCGCTCCCGCTCGGAGTGGCGGAGTTCTCCTTGCTCGTGACGGCGATCTCGTTCGGCATCGGGACCGCCGTGACCCTGATCGGGCTTCCGGTGCTGGTTGCGACGCTCTTCGCATGGCGCTGGCTTGCCGAGATCGAGCGCGCGGTTGCGCGCGTCCTGGCGGGCACCGATATACCGAGCCCGTACCGCCCGGAGCCGGAGGGCGCCGGCTGGTCAGCTCGCGTCGCTGCTCGGCTCGCCGACCCCGCCACCTGGAAGGACCTCGCGTTTCTGCTCCTGGTTCGGCTTCCCCTCGGGATCGCGTCGTTCACGATTGCCGTCACGGTGTTCGGCGCCGGGCTCGGCCTGCTCGGCGCGCCCGCGTGGTACTGGGCGGTGGACGAGGGGATCGAGCTCGGGCTCGTGCAGGCCGACACGCTCGCCGAGGCGCTCGCCGTCGTGCCGCTCGGAGCGCTCGTGCTCGTGCTCGGCGTGCCAGCCCTCAGCGCGCTCGGCCGCCTCTACGCGCGGATCGCGGTGGCGCTGCTCGGCTCGAGTGCCGACCCCGTCCTGACCGCGAAGGTCACGCAGCTCCAGGACGCCCGCTCGCGCATCATCGCGGCGGCCGACGCCGAGCGGCGCCGCATCGAGCGGGACCTGCACGACGGAGCGCAGCAGCGGCTCGTCGCGCTCTCGCTGAACCTGCGGATGGCCGAGGCGCGCGCGTCCAAGGGCGATCCAGAGGCGGCGGGGCTGATCCGCCAGGCGGGCGAGGAGGCGTCGCTCGCGCTGACGGAGCTGCGCGACCTCGCGCGCGGCATCCATCCGGCGATCCTCACGAACCGCGGGCTGGCGGCGGCGCTCGACGACGTCGCCTCGCGCTCCCCGGTCCCGGTCGAGATACGCGCCCTCCCGGATGAGCGCCTGCCCGAGCCCGTCGAGGCCGCGGCCTACTTCGTCGCCTCCGAGTGCCTCGCCAACGTCGCGAAGCACGCTCGCGCGACGCGCGCGACCGTGGAGGTGCTCCGCGACGGCGCGCGCGTGCGGGTGGTGATCGAGGACGACGGCGTGGGCGGTGCCTCGCTCGGCTCCGGCTCGGGGCTGCAGGGGCTGGAGGACCGGGTTGGCGCGCTCGACGGGCAGCTCGAGGTCCACAGCCCGCCGGGCGGGGGCACACGGGTGACCGCGACGCTCGCGCTGGCGCCACGCGGGCTGGACGACCGGCCCTCGGCGGAGTTGATCAGAGGCGTCGTCGCGGACGACGAACTGCACGCCGTGCTCGCCCACCGCCGCCGCGCGCTCCGCAGGCACGCGATCGCCTTCGGCGCCGTAGCCGCGGTCATCCTGATCGTCTGGACCGCCACGGGCGCGCCGAACGCCTGGCCGGTGTGGCCTCTGCTTGGGCTCGCGCTGGTCGGCGGCCTCGACGCATGGTTCAGCCTCGCGGGCGCCCCGCTCGCCGAAACGGCCGCCTCCGCGGAGGCGCTACGGCGGCGAAACCTTCGGCTCCAGGCGGGCGCCTACGCGATCCTGAACCTCGTGCTGGTCGGGATCTGGGCCGCCGCGGGGGGCGGATACTTCTGGCCCGTCTGGTCGATCCTCGGCTGCGGGGTCGCGCTCGTGATCAAGACGCTGCGTCCGCGCCGCTTCGCCTAGCGTCTGGCTGCAGCGGCCAGGCGCCGCGGGGGCCCGGGGGCCCGAGCCCCCGGACAAGATCAATGCCCCCAGCCCTCCGCCACGGCGTGGCGCACGGTGCCCTCGCCGGTCTCGCCGGTGCGGATCCGGATCGCCTGCTCCACGTCGGAGACGAACACGCGCCCGTCGCCGATCTCGCCGGTGTGCGCCCCGCTCACGATCGCCTCGATCACCTGCTCCGCGACGTCGGCGGGGACAACGGACTCCACCTTGATCTTGGGCAGCAGCGAGATGTTCGCGCGCGTGCCGCGGTACTGCTCGGTGTATCCCTTCTGGCGCCCGCAGCCTACGACGTCGGTCACGGTCAGGCCGGAGACGCCGAGCTCGTCGAGCGAGTCCTGCACCTCCTGGAGGCGCTCCGGCCTGATGATGGCCTCGATCTTCTTCATGCGTTCCCCTCCTGGGTGCGTGCGGAGAGCTGAAGGGCGAGCGCGCCCGCCCGGGCTCCTGGGATGTTCGGCGGGTGGTACTCGGATCCTGGCACCGGCATGAACTGCTCCGGGTAGCCCCACATGCCGTGCTCGACGATGTCGAGGCCGCGCCGCTCCTCCTCCTCGCTCACGCGCAGGCCGTAGGTCTGCTTGATCAGGTAGAAGACCGCGAGCGAGACGGTGAACACCGAGGCGAAGGCGGCGCCCACGCCCAGCGCCTGCACGCCCAGCTGCTCGAAGGAACCCGTGTAGAAGACGCCGCCCTCGCCGATCGCGTTGTATTCGGCCAGCCGCGGGGCGGTGAAGAGCCCGCACGCCAGCGTTCCCCAGACTCCCGCGACGCCGTGCGCCGAGAGGGCGCCGATCGGATCGTCCACGAGCTTGTCGATCGCGATGATGCAGAGCACCACGAGCACGCCGGCGACGAGCCCGATCGGGAGTGCGGCCCAGTACTCGACGTAGCCCGACGGCGCTGTGATCCCGACGAGGCCCGCGATCACGCCATTGCCGATCATGCCGATGTCGAACATCCGGGTGGTGGCGTAGCTCGTGATCATCGCGCCGATCACGCCGCCGGCGCCGCCGATCACGGTCACGATCGCCACCTCGGCGAAGCGCCCGTCCGCCACGCTAAGCGTCGAGCCAGCGTTGAAGCCGAACCAGCCGACGAACAGGATCAGCACTCCGAGCCCCATCAGCGGCATGTTGTGGCCGGGGATCACGTTCGGCGAGCCGTCCCTGCCGTACTTGCCCTGCCGCGGGCCGAGCAGCAGCAGCGCGGCCAGCGCGCCGGTCGCGCCGATCAGGTGGATCACGGTGGAACCCGCGAAGTCCTGCATCCCGAAGTTCGCCTGGAGCCAGCCGCCGCCGAAGATCCAGTGACTGATGATCGGGTAGATGAGCGCGCTGAAGACGACGGCGTAGATCAGGTAGGCGCCGAACTTGATCCGCTCGAGCGTCGTTCCCCAGACGATCGCGAGCGAGACGGCGCAGAAGGCGAACTGGAAGAAGAACTTCGCCGGCACGGCGGCCGTCGAGAACTCCATCGCCGGGAACGCGCTCTGATCGACC
>Ga0126307_10000146_pt1 | contig 42658 bp, 39 predicted proteins | sample Plot28_FD_89955 | JGI IMG/M metagenome (GOLD analysis project Ga0126307, IMG submission 89955) | Serpentine soil microbial communities from UC McLaughlin Reserve, CA, USA - Plot28 | ecosystem: Environmental > Terrestrial > Soil > Grasslands | place: USA: UC McLaughlin Reserve, Lake County... | reverse complement strand
CTCTCTGGGCGCGCGGCTCGACGAAGCCGGTGAGCCCGTCGATCCCGCCTCGCTGGTGACGCTCGACCTCCCCACCCCGCGGGTCAGGCCGGCCGAGGTCGTCGCCCACGCGATCCACGTCGATGGCTACGGGAACGTCACCCTCGACCTCGACGCGCCGATGCTCGCCGATGGGCCGCTGCATCTCGGCCAGGCCCTGGAGATACACGCGCCCGACGGGCCCTTCAACGCGGTCTGGGCCCGCACCTTCGCGGACGTAGACGAGGGCGAGGTCCTCCTCTTCGAGGACTCCTCGGCGGCGCTCGCGCTGGCGGTGAGCGGCGGCAGCGCTGCGGGACTGATGGATCTCACCCCGGAACGCGAGGTGACATTGCGGCCGCTCAAGTGACGCCGGACGAAGGGGGCACGCCGCCCGTGGGCTTCGGGAACCCCCACCGCCATTTCCGGCGGACCGATTCCACCAACGAGCGCGCCAAGGAGCTCGCGTTGGCCGGGGCGCCCGGCGGCCTTGTGGTGACGGCGGACGAGCAGACCGCCGGTCGGGGACGGCGCGGGAACGAGTGGTTCGCTCCCCCCGGTTCCGCCCTGCTCTACTCGGCGCTCTTGCTGCCGTTCGCGGGGGATGGCGGAACGCTGCTGCCTCTGGCGGTGCCGATCGCGGTCTGCGAGGCGGCCGAGTCCGTCGCCCCCGTCCGCTGTCAGGTGAAGTGGCCGAACGACGTCTGGATCGACGAGCGCAAGGTCGCCGGGGTGCTGGTGGAGGCGCGGCCGGACGAGGGCTGGGCGGTGATCGGTGTGGGCCTGAACGTCGCCATCCCCGAGGGCCGGTTCCCGGAGGACCTGCGCGGGACGGCGACCTCGCTGCTGCCGACCGAAGCGGAGGGCGGCGTGCCGCCCGGCGGCGCGCCCGGCGTCGGACGCGCGCTCACGGCGCTGAACGAGTCGCTCGGGCGTTGGGTCACGGCCGGCGACGATCAGGTTCTCCCCGCCTTTCGAGCACGCGACGCCCTCTGTGGCAGGCGGATCTCATGGGAGGGCGGCGAGGGCACTGCCGATCAGATCGACGAGCGCGGACACCTCGTGGTCGAGAAGCCGGATGGGGATCGCATCGCACTGGGCGCCGGCGAGGTCCACCTCGCGCTTGAGCGCTAGGAGCTCAGGGCCGGCGTATCGCCGCTGTGGCCGTCGCCGTGGCAACGAGCTCGCCGTCGCCGTTGCGCAGCTCGCCGGCCATGAAGGCGACCTCCCGGCCGCGCCGGACGATACGGCCGTGACCGCGGAGCTCGCCGGGCTCGACCGGCTTCAGGAACTGGACGTGTAGATCGGTCGTCGGCGCCCACTCGCCGTCGGCGAGCGTCGCGACCAGAGCCGGGCCGAGCGTGTCATCGAGCATCGCGGCCAGGAAACCGCCCTGAACGTTCCCGGCCGGATTGAGGAACTGCTCCGTGGCGGTGAAGGCGACCTCGATCGTGCCCTGGTCGGGATCGATCTCGACCAGCCGAAAGCCGAGCAGCTCGGCAGCAGGCGGAGGATCCGCACGACCCTCCATCACGTCCCAGAAGGGCCCCTGCCGCGTCATCGCCTACGACTCGTCGGCGGCCTCGAGCTCCTCGTCTGTGTCGAGCTCCCCGGCCTCCACCTCGTCGACCTCAGGCGCCGCACCGTTCTCGCTGCCGGACGCCTTGGTCCGGCCATTTTCCTGCGGCTTCTCACCGTCCTGCGAGCCACCCTTGCGCCTGCGACGCCGGCGTCGGCCGCCCGACTTGGGGAAGTTCCGGAGCAGCTCGCGCGCAACGGCCGATGGCTTGCGCGCGGCGCGCATTCGGGCTCCGCGGAGCACCTCCTCGCCCTCAGGGGTGTGCGCGATCCCGGCCGCGAGCAGCGCCGCGGAGAGGCGGCGGTCCTGGTTGCGAGCAGCGTGCACCAGGCGGCGGGCGTTTCGCCCGTGTGCGCGCCCTGAGGAGTTGACCAGCAGGCCGAGGAGCCGCTTGGTCTCGGGCCAGCGCTGCACGGCGTACTCCTCGTGCAGGTCGCGGGTGTAGTCCGCGAGCCGCCAGACCCAGGCCTGGGCCTGGTCGCGGCGGCCGATCCGCCGCTCGGCGAGCGCCTCGAGCAGGACCTTGGTCCCGGCACGGCGATCGTCGCGGGACCAGGTGCCGACCGTGTCGATCGCGTCGTCGAAGGCGTCCGCGTCGCGCATTGCCGCGATCTCTGTCAACGCCTTGATCCGGAGCTGCTGGGTCCGGTTGCGCTGCACGCAGGTCAGGAGGAAGCGACGGCGGAGCTCCTTGCTCTGATCGTGCTGGAGCATCGCCTTAGCCCGCCGCCAGCCGGAGGGGTTGACGCGCGCGCCCGCGAGTGCCGCCCAGACGTGCTGCTCGGAGTGGTTGAGGTTCTCGACCGCGATCCGCCAGAGCTCCCGCTCCAGGACCCGCAGGCGCCGGTTCGAGTCGTCGGAGACGGGCACCACGCGCTTCTCGACGCGCACCCGGCGTCCGCGGCCGCGGCGCACCGGGCCGACGACGATTGCGCCGCCTCGGTAGACGTCGCGGTCGAGCAGGCTGTGGAGCGTCACGATCGTCTCGTCGTGCGTGGTGGCCGGGTGGACGAAGTCGATGACGAGGCCCGCCTCCTTGCCCGGATTCCGACGCGTGACGCGGCCCACCCGCTGCTGGTAGACGCGCCGCGAGGCGGTCGGAGCGAGGTGCATGCAGATCGTGGCCCGGGGCGAGTTCCAGCCCTCGGCGAGCAGCATCGCGTTGCAGAGCACGTCCACGTCGCCTCTTTCGAATCCAGCCAGGATCTCGGCGAGCTCGCGCTTCGGCGTCTCGCCGGAGACGGCGCGGGCGTTGATCCCCGTGTCCTGAAATGCCTTGGCGACGTTGTTCGCGTGCTTGACGCCGGCCGTGTAGACCACGCCCGGGACGCGGCGGAAGCGAGACCGATAGAGGTCCGCGATCGCGACGTTGAAGGGCGTCTGGTCCAGCAGCTTGGCCAGCTCCTCCTGGTCGAAGTCCTGATCCACCTCACCCTTCCGCAGAGGCACCTTCGCGATCGTGCGCACGCCCGGTCCCGGTGGGATCCGGACACAGCGGAGCGGTGCGATCACGCCACGACGCGCGGCCTGGGCGAGGTCGAAGCGCGAGGTCTGGGTCGGGAAGAGGTCGGTGACGTGGCGGGCGATCAGGGCGCCGGTCGCGGTCATGCCGATGAAGACGGGTCCCGGCCAGGCGCGGATGCAGGCGCTCGTCTTCTCACCGAGCGCGGTATGGGCCTCGTCGCAGATCACGATCGAGTAGGCGTCGGAGATGCGCCCGGCATTGCGGACGAACCACTGATAGGTCTCAACCGTCACCGGCCCGTAGGGATGGTCCACTCCGTCAAGCAGTGGCGGGGAGAGGCGGTCGGCGTAGCCGCGGTCGGAGATCTCGCCAATGAACTGGTCGACCAGGTTGCGACGGTGCGTGAGGATCAGGATGCCGCCGGTTCTCGAGGCCTCGATGAATCCCACCGCGGCGACCGTCTTGCCCGAGCCGGTGGCATGCTCGAACCAGAAGCGGCGGTCGGCGCCCGGGTCGTCCGGCGCCTCCTCGACGACGTCCTCGTCCTCGTCGCCCTTCCAGTCCTCGGCCTCCTCGGCCTCAGTCGCCTCCTCTTCCTCCTCCTCTTCGAAGTCGGCATCGCCGCCCGGGGAGCCGTTCTCCTGCTCCTCGTCGTCCCCGACGGTCGCGGTCCCGGCCGAACGCCCGTTGCCGTTCCCGGCCCAGGGATGACCGTTGATCCGCTCCTGGACATCGGCGATCAGCGCGGCGAGGGTTCCCGAGAGCGCGTCCACCTGATGGGCCGAGAGCTCGGCGCCGTCGGCGAGGTGCGGCTCGTCCTCGGAGAGCAGCCGCTCCAGTCCGAGCATGAGCGAGAAGTCGCGCCGCCACTCGATCGAGGGGGCCTCGCAGCCCTCCTCGATCTCGCTCAGGGCAGCGTCGAGCGCTCGCCTGCGCGGAGTTCCGCCGGCGAGGTCCTTCGGGGTCTCCCCTTCCAGCAGGAAGGGCTCGCGCGCAAACTCGCGAGCACGCTCGATGTCGGCGCTCGTAGGCGCCTTGGCCGCTTTGGCGGCTGCCTTGGTCTCTTCAGCCATCTGAGGCTCTCTGATCCGCCGCTCCCCGCCAATCGCGAAGATGGCGAGGCGCATTTGGCCTGATCACGGAAGACACCCGAGATACGGCTCTCCGCTCCGGGCTCTCCCTGGGTCCAGGAACTTGATGGACCGGTAGGAATTAAAGCACTCTTGATCGATAACTCGTATTCCCTGGCTGTGAAACGCAATTCGCGCCTGCCGCGGCCCGTTCACGTCGCCCTCGTGACGGCCGGGCTGATCGCCGCTCTTGCGCTCGGCGCCTGCGGCGGCGGGAGCGACGGGAACCCGGACTCCCGCCTCGACCTCGAGCATGCGAAGGCTCCGATCGACGGAGCACCGCCTCAGCTCGCCGCGATCCGCGCCCAGGCGAACCAGCTGCTCGACGGCGGCAAGGACGCGTTCGACGCGCGCCTTGATCAGCTCCACGGGACGCCCGTGGTGGTCAACAAGTGGGCCTCCTGGTGCGGGCCGTGCCGCTTCGAGTTCCCCTGGTTCCAGTCACTGGCCGAGAAGCGCGGCGGCCAGATCGCCTTTCTCGGCGTCAATTCGAACGACTCCAGCGGCTCGGCGCAGACCTTCCTCTCCGAGCTGCCGCTGCCCTACCCGTCGTACAACGACCCGAACTTCGACATCGCCCAACAGCTGGGCGGGCCGCCACAGGCCTTCCCGACGACGAGCTACTACGACGCCGGCGGGGAGCTCGTCTACACCCACCCGGGGCAATACCAGGACGAGTCCGATCTGGTGGCGGACGTGAACAAGTACGCCACAGGCGGATAATAGGCACATGGAAGGGCTCGCGATCGGACTGCTCGCCCTGGCGCTGGTCCTCTTCATCGCCGAGGCCCACGCGCCGACGACAGTGCTCGGGCTGCTCGGCGTCGCCGCGCTGGTCGGCGCGGGCTTCGCCTGGCGGGATGCAGACCATGACCTGCCGGTGGCGGCGATCATCGCCGCCGGCGTGATCCTCGCGGGGTTCGTGATCTTCGCCTCGCGCAAGGCGATCGCGGCTCACCGGGACGAGCCCGTCCGCACAGGCTCGGAGGAGCTCCTCGGCTCGATCGGAGAGGTCCGAATCCCGCTCGACCCCGAGGGTCAGATCTTCATCCAGGGCGCCCTGTGGAAGGCGCGGACGACGGGCGCCGACGAGATCGGGCTAGGCAATAGAGTCCGTGTCAGGGCGGTGGACGGCCTGACTCTCGAGGTGGAGCCCGTCGCCGACCAAGACCAGGCAACTGTCGAGAAAGGGGCCTGACCCATGGCGGTAGCGATCGGCGTCATCGTTGTCATCGCGTTCTTCGTGCTGATCTTCCTCGGCTCGTCGGTCCGGGTACTGAGGGAGTACGAGCGCGGGGTGATTTTCCGTCTCGGCCGGCTCATCGCCCAAAAGGGCCCCGGGCTGATCCTGCTCGTCCCGGTGATCGACCGGATGGTCAGGGTCGACCTGCGGACGGTCACGCTCAACATCCCACCGCAGGAGGTGATCACCCGCGACAACGTCCCGGCCCGGGTCAATGCCGTCGCCTACTTCCGCGTGATCGACCCCAACAACTCGATCGTCGAGGTCGAGAACTTCCTGCTCGCCACCTCGCAGATCGCGCAGACCACACTGCGGTCTGTGCTCGGCAAGGCCGAGCTCGACCAACTGCTCTCCGAGCGCGAGCGGCTCAACGAGGACCTGCAGAAGATCATCGACGAGCAGACCGAGCCTTGGGGCGTGAAGGTCAGCACCGTCGAGATCAAGGACGTCGAGATCCCGGAGCAGATGCAGCGGGCGATGGCGCGCCAGGCCGAGGCCGAGAGGGAACGTCGCGCCAAGATCATCAACGCCGAGGGCGAGTTCCAGGCAGCCGAGAAGCTCGCTCAGGCGGCGGACATCATCTCCAGGAATCCGGCGACGCTCCAGCTGCGCTACCTGCAGACGCTGCTCGAAATGGGCGTCAACCAGAACACGACGATCGTCTTCCCGCTGCCGATCGAGTTCATCGACGCCTTCCAGCAGCTGACCAAGAAGTCGGGCACCTGAGCGCCGACTGCCGCCTCACCGTCACGGTGCGCGCAACCCGTGACCCGAAGGAGATCGATGATGCGATGGCGCTGCGCATACGGGTCTTCGTCGATGAGCAGGGGGTCAACGCCGAGGAGGAGCTCGACGATCTCGATCGGGAGTCGGTGCAGATCGTCGGCCTGGACGACACCGGGGTGATCGCCACCTGTCGGGTGCGGGACCTCGGCGAGGGTACGTGGAAGCTCGAGCGGATGGCGGTGGAACGGCGGGTTCGCTGCAACGGCGTCGGCGGACGGCTGCTGGCCGGTGCCGAGCGTGAGGCGCGCGAGAGAGGCTCCTCGGAGATGGTCCTGCATGCGCAGCGGCGGGCCGAGCCCTTCTACGCGGCCCACGGCTACGTCCCCGAGGGCGAGACGTTCCTCGAGGCCGAGATCGAGCACGTTCGGATGCGGAAGGACCTCGGTGGCTGACCCGAAGCCGAAGCTGCCGGAGATCCGGCTCGACCAGCTCACCGGCCTGCGGACGATCCTCTCTCCCGCACGCGCCGACCGGCCGTTCGACTTCGGCGGCGTCCCCACCGAACCGAACGACGAGGCTCGGGAGAAGTGCCCATTCTGCGAGGGGCGGGAGAACCGCACGCCGCCCGAGACCTGGGCGGACCGGCCGGGCGGTGGCGAGCCCGATACGCCCGGGTGGCGGGTGCGGTCGGTCCCGAACCTCTATCCGGCGCTGGCTCAGGGCTGGGAGGACGACGCCCCGACCGCTCCGCAGGGAGGCAGCGAGACGGGCGAGGGCTTCGCCGCCGTCGGCGACCCGCTTCGCGCGACGTCCCGGGGTCGCGAACCGGATCTGTTCCGAGCCTCCCTCGCCACCGGCTTCCACGAGGTGATCGTCAACTCCCCCGAGCACCACACCTCCCTCGGTCAGCTCGACGATCACGAGCTCGCGACCGCCCTCGCCGGCTGGCGCGAGCGGATGGGTGCCTATTCGGAGAGGGCGTCGTATGTCCAGCTGATCGTCAACGAGGGACGCGAGGCCGGTGCTTCGCTCGAGCACAGCCACGCACAGCTCTACGCGCTCGGCTTCGTGCCGGCGGCGGTCGCGAGGGAGCGGGAGCGGTTCGCCTCCTACAACCAGCACACGATGGGCGGCGACCTGCTGGCGGAGATCGCCTCGGAGGAGGTGCGCCGGCGGGAGCGGCTGGTGGCGATCGACGACGACGCGCTGCTGATCTGCCCCTGGGCCTCGCGCTCGCCCTTCGAGCTCCGCATCATCCCCCGGAACGCCGCCCCGAGCTTCGAGGAGGACGGCGAGTCCGGTCTGGGAATGCTCCGTACGGCGCTGCGGGCGCTCGAGGCTCGCTTTGACGCCGTCCCCCAGTTCAACGCCTGGACCCTGACGGCCCCCCGCGGCACCGACAACTTCCACTGGCACCTCGACATCGCGCCGCGGATCGGGATCCGCGCAGGCTTCGAGATGTCCACGGGCGTCGAGCTCAATGCCTACCCGCCTGAGCGGGCGGCGGCCGAGCTGCGCGAGGCGCTTGGGTAGGGTCACTCCCGTGCCGCCGGTGCCCCGCCCGATACCGCGCTTCATCGCCGACGCCAGCGTGGAGGGCCTGCCGTACGGGCGCTGGGGACAGCGCCTGCGCGATGAGTTCGCCAAGGCGTGCGGGCCGCACCTCTCCGAGGCCGGCGGCCCGCCCGGCGAGGTGACCTGGTTTCCCGAGCGCGGCTGGGGAGGCCGCGTCTACGTTCCGGCCGTCGCTCCCGTTGAGGGGGCGGCCGAGCCGAGTGAGTACTTCGGTTTCGTGTCCTTCGTCAGGCCGGGCGAGGGCGAGTCCGGCGAGGCCGGGAGCTTCGAGGCACGCGCCGACTTCACCGACGTGACCGCGGATCAGAACCCGGATTGGATGATCGACTTGAACGAGGAGGTGGTCGGCACCTGGCGGGGCGAATCAGACCGGCGCGGCGACGTCACCCTCGTCTGGGGAACCCCGCTGATCCCCGGCGCCAAGGCCGCCACCGCTGAGTTGGATGCCGAGGTAGTGGATCAGACACCCGTCACGGACGAGCGCTTCACGCTCATTGCCCTCGACGCTGTCAAGGGCTTCTCCGACGACCTCTTCCTCGAGGTGAAGATCTGGAACGCCCAGACCCAGCAGCTCGCCGCCGAGAGCCTCTACGAGGAGTCGGAGTAGGCCCGCTGGGCGCTGGCCAGGTGCGCGCGGACCTCCACGATCGCGTCTACGATCAGGCAGATCTGCCGGCCCCGATAGCTCAGCTGGATAGAGCGACTCCCTCCTAAGGAGTAGGCCCCAGGTTCGAATCCTGGTCGGGGCGTTGTCCGGGGGATATTTGTACCCCGCGGAGGGGTTTGGAGTTGACTAGGGTTACCTCCGCCGGAGGTACTAAGTTTTCTCGATCCTCGAACTGGTTCTGCCTCCATCGAGATTATCCCCGGCGCTCACTGTCGTAATCGTGGACAGTGATCCTCTGTCGCGCCATGCATTGCGCATGCGGCTCGCTGCCGAAGACGACATCAAGCTTGTTGGCGAGGCCCAAGATGCATCGACAGGGATCGAGCTGGTCAGGAACCAACGACCTGACCTGGTCCTGATCGAGCTCGGGCTGCCCGATCGCAGTGGCAGCGATGTGATGCGGGAGATCCTCAACATCTCTCCGGAGACCAGGGCCATAATGCTCGCCGTCAAGGCTGACGAGAACACTCAGTTGCAGGCGCTACAGGCGGGAGCAGCCGGCTTCCTGCTGAAGTCCATCGACTTCGACGTCCTCCCCCGGGTCCTCCGCGGTGTGCGAGCAGGTGAAGCAGCCGTGAGTCGAGCGGTCGCTATGCGCCTGGTGGAAGAGGTCCGCGCTCGAGAGAGCTGACATTCAACCGGCTTGGTCCCGATAGCCGAGCTCAGGGTTTCCCAGATCTACAGCACTTTTGTAGTCGCGGATCCGACTGAGGCGCACTAGAGTTTGGAATTCGGATCTGTGGGGATTCTGGGGACTCGGGCCCCAACGCAGAACGAGATCAGGGAAGAGCGAGACTGGGGACGGATACCCCGAAATGACCAAACTCAAAGTTTCCGGTGTTCACATCATCATCGGCGACGCGGATCCAATCGCCAGGCGGGTGATTCGGGACGCACTGCAGGACCAGGAAGGCTTCGTAATCCCAGCCGAGGCATCCAGCGGCCTCGAGGTCGTTGAGCTCACGCTCCACTACCGCCCCGATGTCACCCTGATGGAAGCCTCGCTTCCCGGACTCGATGGGCTGACCGGAGTGCGCCGGATCTGCGAGGAGGCCCCCGAGGTTCGTGTGCTCATCTTCTCGCAGCACGATGCTGAGGAGACCCAGTTGGAGGCATTGCGTGCCGGAGCATCCGGATTCCTTTCCAAGGATGTGCCGCTGGATACTCTGGCTCGAGTCGTGCGGAGCGTGGTCCGCGGTGAATCCGCCTTCTCTCGGAAGGTGACGATGCGCATGATCGAGCGTCTGCGCCAGCTGCCCGAAGGTGGGATCGGGATGCGGCCCGTGCACAGCCCGCTCACCGAGCGCGAGTGGGAGATCTTGGATTTCTTCTGCCAGGGCAAGGACACCAGACAGATTGCCGAAACGCTTGTCCTCTCCGAGGAAACCATCCACAGCCACTCCAAGAACGTATTGCGAAAACTCAACGTGCACTCGCGCGTCGAGGCGGTCCAGGCGGCCCAGCGGTTGCGCGTACCCGTCTGAGAAGTAGGCAGCGGTTCGCTCCGGCACCCCTCCGGAGCCGGGACACGCTAATCGGGTTGGATCGGCTTGCGGGAGGAGATGCCTGCCGGGGATTGCGACGCGTGTTTGGGGGCGAGAGCGGTAGTCTCGGGGTGAGCGTTGACTCCCTCCACCGGCCTTGTGATCGTGCGGATCGCGTGGATAACGGCGATCGTGGCAGGGGTGCTCGCAATCGCGGTTGGATTGCTTTCCGGCACCGACGGCGGCGATTCCTCCGGGGGATCGTCCCAGGCCGCATTCGCTCCCCGGTTCGCCTTCGAGGCCCAAGAGAAGGCTGAGAGCCCGAAGACTGCAGCGCCGCGGGACGATCGCAGCCGGCGGACAAACGGACAAATTCCTGTGGAAAGTCATCCCAACTCCGGCGCACAGAGTGGGTCGGCGGGTCAACCGGGAGACGCCGGTGGCAGGGCGCCCGTAGTCACACCCCAGCCGACCCCCACGCCGACACCCCAGCCGAAGCCCACGCCCGCACCCCAGCCGAAGCCCACGCCGGCACCACCGCAGGTGCCAGCCTCATCACAACCCGCACCCCCCGAACCGGTCCAGACCCCCGTCACCGTCGCCAACAACAATGACGGCCCTTAGGCAGAGGCTGATGCGCTGCCCACCGCAGGGGAAAAACAGCAACGTGGGTTGTGCCAAGGGCCCGCCAAGAGGGCGGCTCCAGTGTCTGGGCGGAAAACGGCGTTTCAAGCGTGTTGCCCTCGTCGCATCTCTCGCAGCCCTGTTGCTCGCGACAAGCGTCTCGCCAGCCGGGGCAGTGGTGACGATCGGGAGCAACCTGGCGCGGGTGCCGAACAGCGCAGCGAACTACATCCCCCGCCCGACGTTCAGCAACATTTCGCTCGCCTCGGACCGCCAAGCTTCAGGTGGACTTTCCTCGCCCGTCAACGGGACGGTCGTGCGGTGGCGGATCCGCGTGGGCGACTCTACGCGGGTCAGCAACCTCCGGATCGTCAGGCCGCTGGGCCGCGGGTTGTTCACCGGGGCAGGCACCTCGCCGCCAGTGACACCCCGAACCCATGCGACGACCGCCTACGTGGTGGGGCTTCCGATCAAGATCGGCGACTACATAGGCGTCGACTGCTGCGACCCCGCGCTTTTCAGGCCCGACGCGGAGTTCTTCGTGACGGGCAACGCCGCCGTCCGCAACGAGTGGCAACCGAGCCTCGCTGACGGCGGGGCGGGGCGGGCTCCGCTCGGGGCGAACGGCTACGAGGTCGCACTCAGCGCCGAAGTCAACCCCACCTCGACCTTCACCCTCCACGTCATCACCCATAACAAGAGAAGGGGCACAGCAATGATCGCCGCCAAAGTTCCGAACCCCGGCGAGCTGACCGGGGCGGGCAGCGGCGTCAAGGTCGCCAACGTCGCCGTCATCAGCAAGAAAGTACGCGCCCCGGGCAAGGTCCGTCTGCTGATCAAGGCGAAGGGAAAGAAGAAGCGGAAGCTGAATTCGAACGGCAAGGTCAAGGTGAGGCCAGAGATCACCTACACCCCGACCGGCGGAAGCCCGAACACCCGCTCGGTGACGATAAGGCTAATCAAGGGATAGGCGCCTCCATGCTTCGCTCGTCGCTCAGGGTGAAAGTCTCCGCCGTAGGGGTCGCCGGGGTCCTCTCGCTTCTTGGCGCTTCAACCGCACAGGCCGCGACGATCACGCTCGGCAGCCCGCTGACCAATGCGCTCTCGAGCACCACGATCACGTTCTCGGCGACCGTTCGGCAGACCAGGCTACCGGGCGCCACGCTGGTTGCGCCCTTCAACGGCCAGATCAGAAGCTGGAAGGTCATCAACGCATCGGGTGGCTGGACGCTTCAGGTCCTTCACCCATCTGGCGGCGGATTCGTCAGTACGGCGTCGACACACGGTGAAACGCTTGGACCGGGAATCGTCACCTTCACCGCCAGGGTGGCCATCAGAGCGGGCGACAGCATCGGCCTGGCCTCCGATTCCGCGAGCTCCGCCCTCGGAAACAGTGACGCCACTCCGGGTGCCGCCCTCGACGCCTACATTCCGCCGCTGACCGACAACGCCGCTCCCAGAACTTCGAGCACCAGCGACACCCTAGAGCTTGGCTTCAACGCAACCGTAGTCTCCAACTGCATCGTCCCCAAGGTCAAGGGCAAGACCGTCAAAAAGGCGACGAAAAAACTGCGCGCTGCCGGCTGCAAGGGCAAGGTGCAGAAGAAGGGCGGCAAGAGGGTGACCAAGCAGAAGCCGCCCGCCGGCACCGAAGTCCCACCGGGGACGCCCGTCAACCTGACGCTCGGACCCTGAAGGGGGGAGAAAACTACCCTGCCTCCCGCGGGGGATCTTCCCCCACACCCCGGCCTGGCCCAATTAATTTCAAGTAGTCGATTGCCTGGCCCGAGCGATTGGGCGAAACGACGACGGGAACGGGATGACGATATTGGGTCCCCCCAGCCTTGGGTACCTGGTGGTCAAGCGAACAATGGACATGGTCGTTTCCGCGACAGCACTCATCCTGCTGACACCGCTTCTGGTGGCGGTGGCGCTCGCCGTCAAGATCGATTGCCCGCAGGCGCCGATTCTGTTTCGCCAATCCCGTTCGGGCAGGTTGGGGCGCCGGTTCCAGATCGCCAAGTTCCGCACGATGGTGCCTAACGCGGATGAGCTCAAGGAGACACTGCGCGAGCGAAGCTCGGTCTCCTGGCCGGATTTTCGGCTCGAACATGATCCACGGGTAACGCGCCTTGGCCGCGCGCTGCGGAGGACGAGCATCGACGAGCTTCCCCAACTCTGGTCCGTCCTACGGGGCGACATGAGTCTGGTGGGACCTCGCCCGACCAGCTTCGCCTCGGACACCTACCGCCCCTGGCAAACCGAGCGTCTGGATTTCGCGCCCGGCCTAACCGGACCGTGGCAGGTCATGGGCCGGAATTCCATGGATTTCACCGAGCGATGCAGGCTCGAGATCAGCTTCTTTCGGAACACCTCGACGTGGCGTGAGCTCAGGATTCTGATCCGGACGGTGCCCGTCCTGATCCGCCGGACAGGGGTCGCATGAGGGGTCAAGCCGACTCGGTGGAAAGCCTCGATCGCACCGAGGTCGTCACCGAGATCGGCGAAGTCACGGCGCTCGCTGCGGAATGGCGCGCACTCGCCGAGCGGCGGGGGAACGCGTTTCTGACGCCGGAATGGTTCCTGGCCTGGTTGCATCACTTTGGTCAGGGCTGGGAGCCGCACGTGGCGGTCGTCCGGACCCCTCGCGGGACGCTTCGAGGGCTAATCCCACTCGTGAGCTCCAAGACCAACGGTCGTCGCGAGCTTCGAGTCTGCCCGGTCGGGGACCGCTTCGACCCGGTCGCGGACGCAGGGGACGAGGAGGCGGTGGCCACCGCCGCGGCGCCCGCCATTGCGCCGCCTGGGCGCGGCCTCCGATCGCTCCTGCTCGAAAACGTCGACGCGGGGGGCAGATGGTGGCATGCGCTGGCGAAGGCATTTCCAGCACCGCTGGCGACCGTCGAGCGAAGCGAAGCGACCCTGCCCTTCGTGGACCTGGGGGGACTCAGCTGGGACGAATACCTCGCGGGCCGGAGCCGCCAGCTCCGCAGCCAGCTCGGCCGAAAGCTGCGCGCGCTTCGCAGGGAGCACGATGTGCGGTTTCGCCGCACGCGGAGCTCAGACGAGGTCCCCGACGACTTGGCGACCCTGTTCAGGCTGCACGACGCCCGGTGGGCCGAGCGTTCCGAGAGCTCCGCGCTCGCGGATCCCACGATCCGTGAGTTTCACCGCGAGTTCGCCAAGGCGGCGTTCGAGCGAGGATGGCTGCGGCTTTACGTGATGAATGTGGACCGAGTTCCGATCGCAGCGCTGTACGGGTGGTTGATCGGCGGGCGGTGGTCCTACTACCAGGCGGGATTCGATCCGGCATGGTCTCGCCACAGCCCCGGATTCCTCCTGCTCGCGGAGACCATCAAGGAGGCGATCGAGGACGGGGCCTCGGAGTACGACATGCTGCGCGGAGACGAGGCGTTCAAGCGCCGGTTCGCGACCTCGTCTCGCGCGGTGCGCACCATCCTCCTGGCGCCCCGCGGACACCAGGCGCACCTCAACGCAGCGGCGGTGGATCGCCTGCGCCGGGCGTGGCGCACCCTGCCCGCGCGACCCAGGGCCCGGGCGCGGCGACTCGCGGGCCGGCTCGGTGTAAGTCCTTGAGGACCCAGTCCCGTTCGAGACGTGCACCGGCCACCTGATCACGACGAGGGTGAGGCCGCAGCCCGTGAGGGCCTCACGGGTACGGTGGTGCGAGGAACGGCGCTGGCCGGAGCAGGCTACGCGCTGAGCCAGGCACTCACCTTCGCGGCCTATCTCGTCCTGGCGCGGCTCGTGACCCCGACCGAGTTGGGCCAGTTCACTGCCGGCATGGTCCTGGTCGCGCTCGCCCAGCTCTACACAGAGTCGGGCATGCTCTCGGCGCTCATCTACCGGCGCGACCGACTCGAGGAGGCCGCCGCCACCGCCGTGGTCGCCACCGTCCTGGGCGGCTTGATCGTCTCACTCTTTCTGCTCGCAATTGCCCCGGTGATCGGCTCGTTCTTCCACAGCGAGACCGTCGCCGGTGTGGCTGCGGCAACGGCCGGGCTTTCGCTCTTGCGAGCGACTGCCATAGTCCCGGGAGCCCTTCTGCAGCGCCGCTTCTCGTTCCTTCGCCGGATGGTCGTCGAGCCCGCTGCGGTGCTGGCCTTCGGCATTACGGCCATCGTGCTGACGGCAAATGGGCTTGGCGTCTGGGGGCTCGTCATTGCCCAGTATGGCTCGGTCATGGTCACTGTTCTACTCGCATGGAGCCTGGTCCGTTGGCGGCCGCAGCTGCAACTCGCCTCGTTTGGGATGTGGCGAGAGCTGATCTCCTATGGACGGCACACGATCGCGGCCACAACAGTGATTCGAGTGGCTGAGGAGATCCCGGTCCTTCTCCTCGGGCGGTTCACCGGCGCCGCATCCTTGGGCCAGTTCCGATACGGGCGCCGGATCGCGGCCCTGCCGTTGGCGATGCTGATGGCCGCGGCCTCCTACGTGCTGTTCCCGGCCTTCGCGCGAATCGCCACCGAGCGAGAGCGATTCCAGGCAAGCGTGCTGCGGGCACTACGCTGGATGGCGATCCTCACCTTCGGGGGCTGCCTGATCATGATCCCGCTCGGCGAGCCCCTGACGACACTGGCCTTCGGCTCGGTCTGGGCAGACGCGGGAAAGGCGGCAATGGCACTCGGCGTCTTCGCCGCGGCCCGCGGGATCAGCTCTCTGATCGTGGAGACGCTGAAGGCTGACGGCCGACCCGACGTCGTCACCAGGATGAACATCATCGAGGTCGTCGTCGGGAGCGTTGCCATGGTCGCGCTGTTGCCGCTCGGCCTGGTCGGCGTCTGCATCGGAATCTCGATCGGAGCGGTGGTACGAGCGGCGTACGCGTTCAGTCGCGCGCACGCCATCGTGGGACTACCGCGTAAGAGCATGCTGGAGGCGATCCGCGCGCCCCTGCTCGCCGCGCTCGTGATGGTGGCGGTTCTCTTCCCCCTCGAAACCTTCGTCCTTCACGCCGGAGACCGCGCCACGGCCCCCGGCCTCCTCCTGCTTGCGCTCGAGGCGGCACTCGGTCTCGCGATCTACGGGGGGATCCTGCACGCGCTCGTCCCGGGCGCTCTGGCGGAGTTCCGCAGTCTGGTCGGGAGGATGTTGAAGCGGTCCGGAACGGACGGTGAGGTGAGCGATCGGCCGCAGATGTCTCCCGGGCTTTCGGCAACCGTGAGGTCGGGCTAGGTGTTCCATCGGCGGCGACTCAAGGTCGTCACGCTGGTGCGTGAGATCGGCCCCGCCGGTGGCGGGGGGGCCGAGCGGATGGCGCGCGACCTGCTCGTCGAGCTCGATCCGAAGCGCTTTGAGCGGATCCTGTTCGTCAGCCGTCCCCCCGGTGACCGGACTGGGGAACAGGTGGTGGCGGAGCTACGGCGGCGGGGCGTGAGCGTCCGCTTGCTGAGACGTCGCTTCAAGTACGACCCGCTCGCCTGGTGGCCGCTGTTCCGGGCCTTGCGGCAGGAGCGGATCGACGTGCTTCACACGCATGCCTTCGGCCCAAATGCCTGGGGTTCGCTGATCGGCCGGTTGGCGGGTGTTCCCGTGGTGATCGCCCACGAGCACAATTGGGCCTTCACGGGTCGCGCATTGCGTCCGGTGATCGACCGTCAGCTCATAGCGCGCTGCTCTGACGCGATGATCGTGGTCTCCCGGGAGGCACGACGCCGGATGATCGAGATCGAGCGCATCCCGCCGGAGCGGCTGGTGCTGCTACCGAACGGGGTCCAAGCGCTGGCGCCCGGTGACGGACGGGCCCTGCGCGCGGAGCTCGGTATCGACAGCGACGAGCCTGTGGTCGGCACCGTCTGCATCATCCGCTCCGAGAAGGCGCTCGACGTCCTCCTGCACTCCGCGGCACGGTTGAGAGAGGACTTTCCCGGCCTTCGGGTGCTGATCGCCGGCGATGGCCCCGACCGCGCGCGCGTAGAGGCGGTCGCCGAGCGACTCGGCCTCTCCAACCGCGTCGATATGACGGGCGCCCGAACCGATGTGCCCGACGTCCTCGCCGCGATCGACGTCGCGGTGATCTGCTCTGACTACGAGGGAAGCCCGCGCTCGATCCTCGAGTTCATGGATGCGGGCAAGCCGATCGTGGCCACGGCTGTCGGCGGGATCCCGGAGGTCATCGACGACGGGGTACACGGTGTGCTCGTGCCGCCTCGGGATGAGGCGGCACTCGCCGCTGCTGTCCGGCGCCTGCTGCGCGACCCGCATTGCGCAGGCGAGATGGGCGTCCGGGCACGGGATCGTTGCCGTCGCGAGCTGAGTCTCGACCGCACCGTCGAGAGCCTGCAAGCGCTCTACGAGGACTTTCACTCGCGGCGGAACGGTGACCTCGCGACTCACTCCCCCGCCACGACCCCGATGCGATGACGGAGCCCGGCATGAACGGGGAGCGCGACACAGTCCTGCGCATTGGAGTGGTGCTGGATGGGATGCGGGCGCCCGCGTGGGCCGCGTGGGTGCTGAGAGCGATCCGTGCGCATAGCCAGCTGGAGCTCAGGCTGGCCGTCATCTCCGATCGGGGCGGCAAAGGGCGCCGCTCGGCCCTCTTCGCGCTGTACGAGGCCCTCGATCGTCGGCTGTTCCGCGATACGCGCGATGCACTCGAGCCGGTCGACGTCTCGCGCACGCTCGAGCGCGTGCCCGTCGCGCGGCTCACGGCCGCTCCGGAGCAGAAAGACGAGGGCGACCGCCGCGATTCGGACATCGCCGGCAATGGGTCCCCGCTCGATGTCGTCGTCTGTCTCGGGCGACCAGTGGATCCGGGGGATTTTCCTTCTGCCGTCCGGCACGGGCTCTGGTACCTCCAACTCGGCGATCCGGGCCGATACTGCGGTGAGCCCGCGCTGTTCTGGGAGCTCTTCTTCGCGGAGCCCGCCTCGAAGAGCGCCCTCGAATCCGTCGACCAGAGCGTCCAGGAACCGAGGTCGCTTTATCGGTCGGCGACCGCGACTGACCCGGTCTCGCTGCAGCGCACCCGGAACGCCGCCTACTGGAAGAGCGCTCGCTTCGTCCTCCGGCGGCTCGAGGACCTCGCGGCCGGGCGATGGAGTCCCGAAGATGAGCCGGCAAATCACCGGGGCAGCAGCCGGTCCGCGCCGTCGAACGCCGACACGGCGCGGCACATTGCCCGGATCGCCCGGCGGGTGACAAAGCGCAAGCTCCATCGCACATTCCTTCGCCGCCAATGGTTCCTCGGCGTTCGCCGCCGGCAGCCGGACACCCTACCCCACGAGGACCCCACGCCCTGGCAGACGGTGTCGCCCCCCGCCGACCGAGAATGGGCGGATCCCTTTGTCTTCGAGCGCGACGGGGAGACACTCCTTTTCTTCGAGCAACTCCGCTATCCCGATGCCCACGGTGAGCTAGCAGTGGCTCAACTGGAGCGAAACGCTGAACTGAGTGACCCAGAGCCGATTCTGCGTGCGCCGCACCACCTCTCGTACCCATACGTCTTCCGCGACGGCGGGGACGCCTTCATGGTCCCCGAGTCCGGCGATGCCGGACGCGTCGAGCTGTGGGCGGCCACCGATTTCCCGATCCGCTGGAATCCGGTGGCCGTGCTGCTCGAGGGAGTCAACGGCGTCGATGCGAGCGTTCTCCGTCACGGCGGGCTGTACTGGATGTGGGTGAACCATGCAGTCGACGGCGGTCGCCTCGACGACGAGACGTTCCTGTACTTCAGTGACCGGCTCGACATGGGCTGGGCCCCTCATCCGCGGAATCCCGTCGTGTCCGATGCCCGCCGGGCGCGTCCGGCGGGTCGCCCGTTTCTCCACCGTGACGTCGTAATTCGACCCGCTCAGGACTGCAGCGGCCGTTATGGCTCCCGGGTGGTCTTCAATGCCGTCGACATACTGACGCCAGACGAATACAGCGAACGGCCTGTGGGGGCCCTGGGGCCGGAGTGGGCGCCGGGCTCCAATCTCGGCACTCACACGTATACCTTCGACGGCTCGTGGGAAGCGGCCGACTGCAAGCGCCTGGTTTCCAGGCTCCGCCGATGACCTACGTGCCCGACGAGCGCTCGGCAAGCGTGGTCTCGTTCGCCGAAGTAGCCGGCGATCTGCCGATCTCCCCTCGGATTCAGCGGACCAGACACCTGACGAACGCCCTCGAGCGGGAGTTCGATTTCCGCGTTGAGCGAGTACCCGCGCAACCTCTCAAGGGTCGCCCCGGTGCGATTCTGCGTCGGCGTGTGTCTCGGAAGGCTCTCCGTCCGCTAGTGATGGATTCCTTCGAAATCCCGGCACGACTCTCACTGCGCGGATGGAAGCCGGCCGCTTCGGGCGCACTCTTGATCGCCTGGCCGTACTCGCCGATCTACGTGGCTGCCTCGCATCTGGTCGCGGCCGGAATTCCCTATGTCGTCGACGTCGGAGACCCGTGGTGGCTGACCGAGTCGAGGCCTTCCCCGTGGTGGCGCCACGTCTCGGTACACCGAGCAAAGGCCGCCGAGAGATTCATCTGGAGCCATGCCGCCGGGGGGGTTGTGACCACCGAGTCGCAGGCAGATCGCCTGGAGGCGCTTTTTCCTGATCTCAGCCTGCTCGTTCGACCGAACGGGTACACGACGGCCCCCGAGCCGGTCACCGATATCGGGGCCCGCACCGCCGCCCCAGGCGAGCTGCGACTGGTCCAGTTCGGCTCGGTGAGCGATATCAAGCTGCCAATCGGCGAATGGCTCTCCACGCTGCGGAAGGTGGCGGGGCTCACCCGCGTGCGCTTCGTCAACTACGGACCGGTCGCCCGCCCGGACCTGGTCGAAAGCCGCGATCCGGGGGTGACCGTTGACCTTCGCGACCCGGTCGACTGGGGCCGCGCCTGCCAGATCGCGCGGTCCTTCGACGCAGCGGTCGTGGTCGCGAACCGCAATCCCGCGACCCTGCCGAGCAAGGCCGTCCAGTACCTGACCCTGCCCATTCCGAGGATCGCCTTGACCGCTAACAGCAACCGAGGGGAGCTGGCGGCGTTCGCCGCGGAGCAGCCAGGGTTCCTCGCGGCCAGACTTGACTCACCGGACGACATCCCACAACTCATCGCTCAGCTTCATCGGCCGTGGTCTGAGGACGAACTGGATCCACCGGCCGACGACTCCTGGGCCGAGGTCGCGCTGCAGGTCGTGCGTTTCGCGGTCCAGTCGTGGGATCGGGCCCTGGAGCCGCGCCCGCATGGCCGGGCAGAGCAGGTCGCGGGGACCTGAGACCCCTAGCTCCCGGCCCAGATCGTCGCGCCGCCGGGCGAGGTACAAGTCGCGATCCTGGGGCCGGTCGCGTTGGTTGTGCAGCTCCATCCGCCGACCGTGCTGCCGCCATTGAGCGCGGAGAGCACGATCGACTGGGCTTTGGCGCAGTCGATCGGCTTCCCGTCGGTGGCAGACGAGGTGAGCGTGTATTTCCTGCCGGAGTTCGCCATCCCGCTCCCGATGATCGGATCGCAGTGGGCGGTCCGCGCATCGAGGTTGCCGGCGGGTACCGCGGCGGGGGACGCGCTCGAGCTCGTGATGGTCGTCTCCTTGGCGCCCCCGCCGCCGACCATCAGGACGATCGCGACGCTCGCGGCGACCACGATGAGCATCGCCCCGGCAGCGAGCGGCGCCCAACCGAGCTTTTGCGGTCGCACGCGCGGAGGCCGCCGCGCCGAGCGCGGCTCGCGGACCACCGGCCGGTCGACTGGGACTGGCTCGGCAGGCGCCGGGCTCGGGGCAGCATTCCGGGCGAGCTCGCCGGCCACGAACGCGAAGCCGATCAGGATCCACAGATAGCGCGGATAGGCGGCGTGTAGGAAGACACCGGCGACGAGGAAGCTCACCAGCGAGACGAAGATGCCCTCGGCGAGGAGTCCATCGCCGCCGCGGAGATAACGCCTCCCACGCCAAGCGCCGCGCAGCGCGAGCCAGAGGACGGCCAGCAACGCGCAGCCTCCGACGATTCCCGTCTCGGCCAGGGTCCCGAGGTAGAGGCTGTGAGCGTCTCGCGGGGCCAGGCGTGGATCGAGCCCGATCCGCTGCGAGTACGAGAGGTAGTGCTGTGAGTAGTTACCTGGTCCCACACCTAAGATCGGGTGATCGCCGAACATCTGCAATGCGGCGAGGTTCTCGGATTTCCGGCCGCGTATCGCGTTTTTACTGCCCTCTGTGATGGTCGCGACCTCTGGGGAGTCAGAGGACGCCGTTGGCAGCCCCACCCGAGCCTGCAGACCGCCCGGCAGGAAGATCAGTCCGGCAGCCACGACGAGAGCGGCGATCCCAGCTCCGAGATCGCGCGGGATCGGTGCGAGGAGAAGGAACAGGCAGAAGGCGGCGGCCGCGGCCACGAGGGACCCTCGTGAACCGGTCAATCCGGTCGCCGCGAGGCAGACCGGCAAGATCGCCAGCGCGAGCGCGCGGCCGGCGCGATCGCGAGCCGAGAGAGCAAGGTACACGGCAAGGATCGCGGTGGCGACGAGTACTTGACCGAAGAAGTTCGGATCGAGCGGTCCGCCGACCCTGAAGACCCCCGCGCCTTCAGGCCTGGCAATGGCGAATCCCGCGAAGTCGTCCTCGTACGCACCAGTGGCCGCCTGAAAGACGGAGATGATCGCCAGCGCTCCACCCGCGAGGACGGCGGCCCACACCGCTCGCCGAAGCCAGATCGGCCGATCGAGCAGAGCTACGATGGCGACCACGGTCAGCGCATAGCCGATGAAGTCCCAGATCTGCTCCATGCCGGCGTTGACATCGAGGGTGAAAGCAGCCGAGACGGCCACGGCGAGCCCGAAGATGAGGACGGCGATCAGCTCACTCGAGACGGAGAAGCCCTCGGCCCGCAGGCCCCGCCGCCAGACCAGGGCGATAATGATGATCAACAGCAGTGGCTGGCTGACCTCGGGCAACCCGACGGCGTGGCCGACGACCCAGCCCGCGTAGCTGTAGAGCAGGAAGAGAAGGACGATCAGCGCCCAACGCGTTGCCGTGAACGCGATCGCGACGACCGCTGACGCCGCCAGGACGCCGATGAGCCCCGCCACGGCGATGACCGAGGTGGCCACCGCAAAACCTAAGGCCACGGCAAGGAGAGCCCCGCCCCCCCAGAGGGCAACAGCGAGGCCGGCTGCGGGAGACTCTCTTTGGCGGGCGAGGGCTTCCATGGGTCAATCCTTCAGCGTGCTGTCGGTCTCTCGCAGGGCGAGTTCCGCTGTGATGACGCGACCGAGCAGGGTCGGGTCGCCCACAGCCGGGTCGCTGGCGCCACGCATGAGTTCATCGAACCCCTCACGCCGGAGCAGGGGCGCAAGGCGCAGCTTGTCGTAGTCGAATCCCGCGGTGTCCTCCAGATGGCTCACAACTGCCGCACGCGCGGCTGACGGACCAGCCTGATGCCCCGACGCGAGCACTGGTCGCCCCGTGGCCTTTTGACTCAACTTGTTGACCGCCTTGCGCGCAATTCGGCCGTAGTACGGCGCGAAGCGGTACAGATTCGATGCACGCCAGGGTTCCGCGGGGCCGCCACTTGTGGTCTCGACGGCGGCAAGTTTTCGATTGAGCCGCGCGATCAGGTGTCTTTGGAGGCGTGAGTGGTTGCGGAACCGGAAGTTCGTCGACGTGGCAGCTGTGAAGATCGGCTTGAAGTAGAAGGGGAGCTCGGCGTTGAGGAAGGCCGTGGCTGCCGAGCGGTATGCGCCGAAGTGACCGATCGTCCTGTACGTGTAGAGCAGATCGAGCTGAAATGTGTTCGGTTCACCGGCGTACGGCGCCAGCCAGCCCTGCATTCGCCGGCGCAAGTCTGCACGAAGCTCCTCGCTGCGATCCGCGCGAAAGATGGCAGCACCGAGTGGCGGCAGGACCCGCATCCGCAGCCAGTTCTCCCAGTTGACGACGTTCGATCGCCCCGCCCCGAAGAACTCCTGCTGCCAGGCGCGATGCCTGAAGTGCTCCCCCCCGCCCCCGGTGAGCAGGGATGAGCTCGTCCGGCTCTTCTCACGATGCAGCCAGAGCACCTCCGACAGCTGCAGGATGTCGAGGTGCCCATCCGACCAAGCAAGCGTGCGCCTCAGCATGCTCGGCAGGATCTCGGGCCAGTCAGGTGGTAGCCGGAAGCAGGTCCAATCCCATCCCGCCTCTCGGGCCAGACACGAGGCGATCATGACATCCCTGTCTCCGTCGGACCCGACGGTGTTGACTCGGAAGGACACTCCGGCACGGTCGAGCACCGCGTCCAGCAGACGAGTGTCGAACCCGCCGGTCAGATCCGACCACGCCGCCGTCCCATTGCAGTAGCTGCGAACCGTCTCGACGGTCACTTCGGTGCAGTACTCGACCGCGCGATCGAACGGAAGCCGCCGGACCGTGTCGTCGAGCGAAGGCATCCAATAGCGGGATCGCTTGACCTCGCCGTTCGTGATGGTGAGGCTGACACCCGGAAGCAGGCGCTCCACGCCGTGCCAATGCGTGTTGGAACCGAAATTGCGGCCGATTCGCAGGTATGTGAAGACGTCGAAGGCGCTTGCCGCCGCCCCGAGAAACTTCGCGAGCACGATCGCACTTGTCGACAGGTAGACGCGCTTGGCGGTCGTCGCCACATAGAAGTGCTGCATCCCGAAGGGATCCGACGCAGCGGTGATGGCCCCCGTGTCCTCGTCGTGCCGGATCAGGGCGAACGCGCCGTCGAGCTGATCGAGTCGCGAATCAAGCAGCGGGCCCTCGGAATGGACTACGCCGACCGCCACCGCCCAGGATCCCAGGCGCCGCTCAACGAGCGCGGCATCCTCACCTTCAGGACGACCGAAAAGAGCCAGGCGCGCAGCATCTCCCGCGTGGAGCACTTCACGAACACGGTGCCCACGCATTTCTTCGTACGCGCCCTCGAGGGCGACCGACTCCTGGTGGTCGACCGGTTCGTCCGGCACCCGAGAGATGACCGCAACGAGACCGCTCATCGCGCACCCGGGTTGCGTAACGCCACGACCGCCTCTTCGATCAGGCGGCGGAGATCGGAGATGACCTCGACAAGCGGGCCGGTGTAACCCGGCCTCCGGGCGGACCTGTATTTCCTCCGGCATCTGCTGTTCTTGCGCAGACGGAAGTTCTTCCGATCGACGTAACCGGGCTTGGCGACTATGTTCCGCTCGGCGGTGAACCCGCGGGACTCGCTGATCCCGCCGTTCTCGTCGTAGTAGGAGTCGCGGTTGCCGCCGTGTACGCAGTTGCCCCGGACGAGGTTCCCGCTCCCTACCGGACCGGGCCAGTAGGTCTGGACATTCCACCAGCGGGTCGAATTCGAGATCACGTTGCGTTCCACCCGGTTGTTGGAGGAAGCGTGGGTGTCGTCTCCCGAGAAGTTGAGCCCGAGCGGGTTGCCGTCGATCACGTTGTCCCGGATCAGAGCCCCTTGGGAATCCGGTCCCACCTTGATCCCCCGCTGGGAGTTGTCGATGATCACGTTCCCGGCGATCCGGGCTTGGCGGACATTGCTCATGTAGATGCCAGAGCCCCAGACGTTCGCATGCTCGCCGCAGTTGTGAATGCGGTTCCCGTCGATGATCGGGCGCCGGACCTCCGTCGTGCCGCCAAGCAGGAAGCACGACCGAGAGTGCGGACTCGAGACGTCGTTATCACGGAAAGCGACGTCGTCGGCGTTGATCGTCGGGCTGGGTAGGTCGCGGGAATTGCTTCCGTCCAGCGTGAGGTGGTCGACCGTCACGCCCTTGGCGTTGATGCGTAGCCGACCGACCAGAGTCGCCCGCTCTCCCGGATAGCTGGTCAAGCGGATGCCAGGCGTCGCGACAGTGAGCTCTGGCTGCCGGTAGGCTCCGGCGTGCAGGCAGCCGGTCTCCCCGGGAGCGAGCGCGTCGACGAGCGTCTGTGCCGCGGAACCACTCGCACCTGGCCGCAGGACCTTCGTGCAGACGCCCGTGTCGGCTGGCGCACCGCGCGAGACCAGCGCGAACGTCGCCACAGCGAGAGCGCAGGCGCACACCAGCAGTTCGGTTCGCGAGCGTGTCACCATGCCGCTCCCGACCTCCTCACCAGCCCCTCGGTCCGACGCGGTGCTTCGATGCGTCGGACAAAGTCAGCCACTCGCCGAGTCTCGCTCTCGATCGTATGCTGGCGTGCTCGCGCGGAGCCCGCTTGAGTGAGTCGCGACCGCAGGGATGGATCGCGGGCAAGGCTGATCACCTGGCGCTCGGCCGCGATGGGATCGTCCGGCGGGACGAGCAGAGCACAACCAGCCGCCGCGCCGGGCACGCCGCCCACAGCCGTGGCCACGACCGGAAGCCTGGCGGCGAACGCCTCTAGGAGCACCTGCGGCATCCCCTCGGTTCGGGAGACATGAAGGAAGAGGTGGCACTCGCGATACACCTGAGCGAGCCCGTCGTCCATGGCGACGTAGCCCCGGAGGTCCGCATACTCCCGCACACCCAGGCGATCGAGCCGCTCCACCAACGCTTCCTGCATCGGACCCTCGCCGCAGACCACCAGCCGCCAGCGCGGTTCCTGCTCACGGAGCAGCGCCAGGACATCGGCGAGCATCAGCGGGTTCTTCTCGCGCTCCAGCCGCCCGACGGCGAGAAGCTTCAGCTCGCCCGAGTAATCACGGGGCGTTTCGCCGGCGGCAGCCTGGATTGCGCTCCGATCGACCAGGGAGACATAGATCCCAAGCGTCGCAATCGCCCGGCGATAGCGGCGCTCGAGGTCGGGGCCGACAACGATGATCGGATGACGCCGCGCGAGCATCCGCCAGGCGCCCTCCAAGAGGAGCGCAAGGCCTTGGAGGGGGCGGCGGCGGGGGTGGCGGCTCGCCACGTATCGGGGGAGATCCTGGCGGGCGCCGAGGACGACGGGCTTTCTCCTCAGGGCTGCGATTGCGAGAAATGCGACCGAGAGCAGATGCGGTCCCAGCAGCCAGACGCCGTCCACGTCGTCCAGGACTTGCCAGAACCGCCGAATGGATCTCAACATCACCGGCGCCGCGCGGAGCGGCTTCGCCAGCGTGCGGTACCAGGGAAGGGATACGAACGAGATCGCGTCCGGGATGCGGTAATGCCACTCTCCCGGAGTGGGATCGACTCGTCCAAGGAGGACGAGTCCGTCGAGCTCTTCGGCGAGGCGGGCTATAAAGAGCGTGAAGGCCTTCTCGGCGTACACACCGGTGGCGTCGCGCCGGTACTTGTAATCGGTGTAGACGGCGAGTCGCATGCGTCGTCAGGCAAGGCCCGATGATGTGAACTGGTCATTGGCAATGAGCAGTTCCAGTCCCCCGATGGCCAGGGGGCCGCCCACTTGCCTCGTACGGTCGAGCACTCCCCAGACGGCCGTCCCGCGAAGTGCTCGCGTCAACCGCGCCGTCTTGAGCCGGAAACGCCAGGGGGCATCGCGGTGATAGAGGCCGACGCGGGGCCAGCGCAGGGAGGCAGACGGCACTCGAAAGCTGCCCGGCAGTTCTGCCGCGAACAGATAGCCGGCGTCCGCCACCGCATCGGCGACACGCCCGTCCACCGCTCCATACGGATATGCGATCGAGCGGCATGGGATGCCGAGATGCTGTTCGCAGTCTCGCCGCGATCCGCGGAGCTCGGTCGCGAGCTCGGCGTCGCTGAGTTCGGTCAGGCGGGGATGCGTCCGGGTGTGGGATCCGACCTCCCAGCCGGCGTCGACGAGCATCTCGAGCTCATTCCACGAGCAGGGGACGAGCTCGGCCTCGTGAGCTGTCCGGTGCCACCGGTCGATTCCGTCCCAACCCATCGGCCGTTCCGTGCCGACGTAGGCGGTGGGCGCGAACACGGTCGCCGGCAACCCGAGCTCGGCGAGGATCGGGTAGCCGAGCCGAACCACGGAGCGGTAGGCGTCATCGAAGGTGACCACGAGGGTCTTGCCCTCCTGCGTTTGGGCGAGCGCGTCGCTGAACGTCGCGCCCCGGTAGCCGCGACGGACGAGGGTGCGGAGTTGAACCTCAACCGCACCGGGCGAGACGGACAGCGAGGCGGGGAACTTCTCGCTCACCGCGTGATAGCAGAGGATTAGCACTTCGGCCATCGCGCGCATCACCCTCCGACCCGGCCGCCGGCGGGCTCGGCGGCTCTCCGGCCATCTCCCGTCGGATTCCACCTCTCGAAGCGAACCCCGCCGAGCACGGAGAGCACCGCGATGGCCGCGGCGAGGTTGACCAGGCAGAAGTAGTAGGCGACCCAGAGTGGCCGGGCTTTGCCCCATCCGCGGGTGCGGCCGGCCCACCCCGCGGCGGCGAGGCCATAGAAGACCAGCTGAGGCCCCAGCGCCAGCCACCACACCGGGCTCAGCGTGGTCAGCCAGATGCCGGCCGCGACTGCGGTCACGAGGAAGAAGGGCAGGAGCCTGCGCAGAATCTTGTGGGAGAGGACTTGAACCGAGTAGAACCCGCCACGCCAGGGCGCGAGGAGCTTCTGCAGTGACAGGGCGGCGCGAAGGCCCCGGTTCATCACTCGGACCTTCCGCCTGAACTCGGAGCCGGCATTGCGCGGTGCGTCCACGAGCACAAGGGTGTGCTCGTCGAAGGCAAGTCGACGGCCTGCCCTGAGCACCTGGGTCGAGATGACGAAGTCGTCGGTGCCGGAGGTGACGGTCGAAGGCTGGAAGATCGAGCGCCGAATCGCGTAGAGGCGGCCGCTCGCCGACACCGCGCTACCGACTCTGTCCTCGAGCCTCTTGATCCACTGCTCGTACCGCCAGTAGGCCCCCTCCCCGCGCGCAACGCCGGAGGCGTCGGATCCGGTGCCGCTCATCTCGTTGGCGGAGACGCCCCCAACGGTGGGATCGGCGAAGTTCGCCAGCAACTGGTCCAGAGTGTCGGGGAGGAACAGGGAGTCAGCATCAGTGAACACGAGGACCTCCCCACCCGCCGCCTCCACCGCCGCGTTCAGGGCGGTGATCTTCCCGACCCGGGGAAGGTCGAGCACCCGGTCCGCGCCAGCTCGCCGAGCCGCTTCGACGGTGCCGTCGGTCGAGCCGTCGGACACGACGACGATCTCGATCAGATGCTGGGGGTAGTTCGTTGCGCGCACGTTGGCCACCTTGGCCTCGATGACGCCCGCCTCGTTGTGCGCCGCGACCAAGACGCTGAGCGCCCTCTGTGTCGGCCTCCGCTCACGCGGGCGCGGACGTATGCGCCCGAGGGCGGCGAGCAGCAACGGGTAGCCCGCGTACACCCAAACGACAGCTGCACCCGAGATCAGAAGGAGGACCAGCGGGAGCAACAAGTCAGCGCTCCCAGGGATCGCCTCTCGGAGCGGGTGCTCCAGACGGCCCCTCCCGTTGGGCAAGGGACGAACGCAATCTGCGCTCGACGAGAACCAGGCTGATCCCGAGGAGCGCCCCGAGCAGAAGCGCTAGCCCAACGGTTCGCGTGACCTTCGGACCCACTTGCACCGCCGGCGAGGGGGCGCTCAGGGTCTCGAGCCGGTACGGCGTGTAGCTCGCCTCGACGAGGCGGGCTGCCTCAGGGCCGGCCGCGGCCTGCATGGCCCGGAGCTTGTCGTCGTCCGGGCCGGTCAGCCGCATGTCGATGATGGTGCTGCCGGTGCGACGTGTCGCGCTCCAGCCATACTGCGCGTCGCTACCGCCGACCGAGCTGGCGGGAACGCCCGCTGACTGAGCGGCGAAGCTGCGCAGTCGGGGACTCCCGAACATGTTCACGATGGTCTCCGTGATCGCGCTGTCGGGCTGCGCAAGCGTTCCGATCACATCGTTGAGCGCTTCGGGCGGAACGGTCGCGCTTGGGCGAACCGCAAAGCTCGATTCCCGCTCGTAGGTCTTCGGGTCGTGTCTCACGGAGATAAAAGCCGCGATCCCGGCGACGGCGGCGAGGCCAACGACGGCCAGAACCCGCCAGATGGGCGGAGGCACGCGCCGCAGAAGGGCAAGAACACTCTCGGGGCGAGGCGCACCCTGCCTGGAAGTGGAGTCGTCGTTCTCGGGCTTCCCTTGGATCAGGTAGTCCGCGCCGCCCAGGTGCTCGAACGGCTCATGCGTCCGGCTCCGAAACTCGTCGGGCTCCTTGCTCGTGTTCGGCTCGCGGACCGGTTCCTTGCTCATGCTCGGCTCGCGGACCGGTTCCTTGCTCATGCTCGGCTCGCGGACCGGTTCCTTGCTCATGCTCGGCTCGCGGACCGGTTCCTTGCCCGGCCTCCCCAGAAGCACGTCCCATATCCGGCTCCCGGGCTCCTCGTCGGGTGTGACCGAGCCTGCCGGCTCACCTTCCTTGCGGCTAGAGCGCTCGCCCAGACGAGCGTCGGTCCCTGGGACCCGCTGCTTGGCGGGTGGCTCCCCATTCGAGTTCGCGTCTTCCAGCTTCCCGTTCCCGTTCGCCGCGTCCCGCGTACCCGGCTGCTTCGAGGCTCGCAACCCACGCCTCCGGATCCGGTTCGACAGCGCAGAGGGCGGGCACCCGACGTGGCGCGCAGTCTCGACCGTTCCATGCTCGTCGAGCAGGGCTTGCAGCTTCTGGTCGTCTGGCCAGTGGTACTTCCTGTTGCGTGCCATCAGGTTGTCTTCCCTTCCTGGTCGAGCGGTTCCAAGCCGTGGGTGTCCTTGCATGCCATCACGTGAGATCGGCGGTCGGCCGAAGGGCGACGCGTGGTTTGTAGGACAGTCGGACCATTCGCTGGCGACGCCCGAGGACGTTCCGTGCGAGCGCCGGAGCGGCGTACCAGGTGCCGACCACGAAGCGCATCACGGGCCCGAAGCTGAGCGTGCCGGCGGCGCCGACGAAGTGCAGCCCCGGGACGCTCGACTCGAAGCCCGGGCGCATCACCGGGTAGCCACCGGCCACCTCGAGGTCCCCAATCAACTCGGGCGAGAGGAAGGGGTATCGGGTGACGTCCACCGCGTAGCCCGTCCCGAGCAGGACGTGGTCGGGATGGCTGATGGTTCCGTCGTCGAGAACGACGCGCACCCCTGTCTCGGACGGGGTGGCCTCGGCGACGGCGCGCCCCGTGTCAATCGGCACGTCGGCCAGCCGAGGACGAAGCCAGTCCGATCCCTTCGGAGCGATGCAGCGCCGCGTGATCTCGGGCCGCATCTTGACGGGCATCCGGCGGAACAGCTCTGGTGCGGCCGCAATCCAACCCGACCCCATGCCCCCGACGCCGGTCGGCGGCAGCATCAACTGCCTCATACGCCCGCGCACGTCGGTCACACCCTCGGGCGCCAACCACACGATGCCCGGGGCTCGAGCCACGATCTCGACGTCGGCGCCGAGTTCGTGAATGATTGCCGCTGACTCGAGGGCACTCTGGCCCCCTCCGACCACCATCACGCGCTTGCCGGCGAACGTCGCGAGGTCCTCGTGATCGGACGTATGCGAGACCAGCTCCCGCGGCAGGTCGCCCAGCGGCGAGGGCCTCCAGGCAAACGGCTCGAGCCCCGCCGCCACCACGAGCCGGTCAGCGTCTACCTCGTCTCCGTCCTCAAGCCTGAGTCTGAAGACTCCATCGACCCGATCCACCTGCTGCACACGGCGCTGATCGACATCGGGGGCGACGGCCCGGCAGAACCAGTCGGCGTAGTCGATGTAGCTCTCGATTTCGATTGGTTCCGAGAGCTTGGTGCCGGTGCTCTTCTCGTACTCGTCGATCGTGAGGGACCTAGTCGGATCGGCGATGTGAGAGGCACATCGGCGCGAGCGCAGCAGCATCTGACGCGGCATGTGCTTCCGCCAGTACCCCATTGGTTCGCCGAAGACCCGCGGCTCGATTCCCCTGTGGCGCAGGTGTGCGGCGCACGCCAGCCCATAGGGGCCGGCGCCGATGATCGCTACTCGAGAGTCATGGTCCATTCAGAGCCTCCTTGGGTCGACCGTCCAGCGCGATCGGCCCGAAGGTCGAGCGCGATCGGCGAAAAAGGTGGGTGAGGAGTAGAAGTAGGCGAGCGAGCAGGGGTGCCGGGTCGGCGGGGCTGAAGAAGCTCCTGGTCATCCGTCGCCGCGGTCGCAGCATGCTGAGTGCGGACCGAAGTTGGCCCTTCCGCAGCCGCCGCCACAGGTTTCGCGCCTCGGCGTCTTCCCATCTGTAGCGATAGCCTGCCTGAGCCTCGCTCGCGACGGCCTCGAAACCCAGCACCCAGTCGCACCAAGCCGTGCTCAGGGGCGCACCCGCCCTGGTGATCAGCTCGAGCGAGCCGAACAGGCGCGGGTTGAAGTCGATCGCCGCGAAGTGGGTCCCGCGCTGGACGAGCTCCACCTCGAAGACGCCCTGCCAGCCGAGCACCCCGATCAGGTTCTCCACCCGTCGCTGCAGGCCGGCCGGGGGCGGGATCGTCTCCGCGAACGACACCGCGCCGCCTTCCGGCGGCCAGGTGCGGCCGTAACGGCTCACGCCGTATGCGAGAAGGCGACCATCGGCCGCCACCCCGGAAAAGGAGACGACGTCTCCATCAAGGCATCTCTGGACCAGGGAGTGAGCGCCATACTCGGGCCACAGGGCCTCGAGCGCAGCCTCGTCCCGGACCACGATGCTCGCGCGCTGCACGGACCCGCCATTCACGGCGCGCACGGTGCTCGGCGGCTTCAGCACGACGGGATATCCGACGCGGCGAGCGGCGGCCCTCGCCTCGGCCTGGTCCGCGCACACCTCGGTCTCGGGGGCGCTGAGGCCTGCCTCGACTGCGGCATCGGCGAGAGCCCGCTTGCTGACGCACCGCTCCACGACCTCTGCCGGCGGCAGGCCGAGCTCGATGAGCCCCTCGAAGCGCTCCCTATGCCGCGAGACGGCGAGCAGGGAAGCATCGCTGCCCGTCACCAGCAGCTGATAGCTCGCCGTTCGGGCAATATCAGTGAGCTCCTCGACGAAACGAGCCTCATCCTCCCTGGGGTCGCTGGCCACCAGGCGCCGGCCGCAGGATCGCGACCAGTGTGCGGCAGCAGGGCGGCGGCTCGCGACCGCGTCGACTGTGTAGCCCGCTCCGTGCAAGCTCCTGCAGGCCGCCAGGGAAGAGCGGTCCTGAGCGTCTGTAAGTAAGACGCGAGACCGCTCGCGGCTTTCTGGCGCGCGTGGTCGCGGGAGCGCCACCAGCCGAGCGCATGTATCCGCCGTTACCGCTGGCTTGACAGCGCGCGCCAAGGATTCCTGCGAGTCGACCGCCTTCATGCTGCGACCCGCTCACGCTGTTCCGAGGTCTGGGCCAGGATCCAGGCCGCCTGGCGAGTCAGGCCCTCCTCGAGGCTGACGCGGGGGGCGAAGCCCAGGTCGACGCTCGCGGTGCGAGGATCCGAGCAGGTCCTGCGCACGTCGCCGCGCGCGTCGGCAAGGTGCTCGATATCGATCTTCAGATCGAGTAGCTGCTCGATCTGGGTGAGTGCCTCGAGCAGCTTTACCTGGGTGCCCCCGCCGATGTTGTAGACGGCCCCTCGGCGACCGTTGCGCGCCGCGGCGATCGTGCCATCCACCGCGTCGTCGACGAAGGTGAAGTCGCGCACCTGGGCGCCGTCACCGAGAATCTTCACGGGCCTCCCGGCGAGCGCGCTGGCGAAGAACCTCGCGAACGCCATGTCTGGTCGCTGTCGCGGCCCGTAGACGGTGAAGTAGCGCAACCCCACGGTGTGCAGCCTGTCGAGCCGCCCGTATACCGCCGCGAGCTCCTCGGTGGCGAGCTTGGTCAGTCCGTAGGGGGAAATCGGGGCGCGAGGCGTGCCCTCCGGGGTCGGATACGTCAGGGAATTCCCGTAGACCGACGATGAGGAGGCATATACGAGGGTCTTCACATGCGCCGCTGCGCTGGCCTCCAGCACCCGCTGCGTGGCCAGCACGTTGTCGTGCGCGTAGTGACCGAAGCTGGCCCCGAAGCTGCCTCGCACGCCGGGTCGAGCGGCGAGGTGGAACACCGTGTCGACGCCGTCGAAGACGCCCTCGAGGGGGTCGCTTCCCAGATCGAGCTCGAGCAGCGTGAAGGAGGCACGATCGCGTAACCCCGACAGGTTGCTCTCCTTGACGTCACGCGGGTAGTAGTCCGTGAAGGAGTCCACTCCGACGACCTCCTCGCCCATGTCGATGAGGCGCTCGCTCAGGTGAGAGCCCAGAAATCCCGCGCAGCCGGTGACCAGCAGCGTCAATGCATGCTCCTCATCGGCCCTCTCTCTGATCCAAGGCTGCGGGAAAAAAGCCGCTGCACCGGCGACGGCCGGAGGCTGCGGCGCCGTTGCCGCCGCTCGGACTCGGGAAGGGGAAGGCGATTGAGCGCCACCTCGAGCAGGGACTCGAGCGTCACTCCGTCGTCCGGAGAGCTCGCCCACGCCAGTCGGATCTCGTTGCCGCAAGCGCTTCGGAGCCGCCGGTCGATCGCGGATCTCGCGCGCCCGTCTGACTCGAGAACGGCGCACAGCCCTTTTCCGCCCAGAGACGGGACCATCGAGACGCCGTCCGTGACGCGCAGCACCGAGGACACGGCGCTTGCGCACTTTCGAGTCGGTCGCCTGCCGGCCATCGAGATGCTCGCCGGAAGGTCGACCACCAAGACGTCCGCGGGCTGCCCGCTGCGACGAAAGCGCGCAAGCTGCATCCGGGCCGGATAGAGCGCATCGGGATGGTGCCGGGACCCCCCGGCAAGGAGCATCAGGGCCAGTGCCCCGCCCGCCCCGAAACACGCCACTTGTGACACGCCGACCAATCCGAGCCCAATGCCGCCGATCCCGCTGAGACCGGACGCCAAGGCCGCCAAGAGCAGGGCGGTCGCGCGCATGCCTATTGACATGGCCGCAGTCTTTCGCTGCTACCAACTTCTGGGTGGGGGTCTCTGCCACGTCCATTAGGTATCCGGGCAACCGACGGGGAGGGAATTTTCGCCCCATCGCATATCTCTGGCGGGGTAGATCTCTAACCCCCGTTGGGTCCAGGTTTGCTGTCCGCCCCGCTTCTCCGCCGCGTAGCTTCCGATCTCGTGAATGCGGGGTCCCCGATTTTGGGTCGGTCGTCGCCATCTCAGGCGATCACCATCGTGACCGTCGACGGCGACCCACTTGCGCGTCGCGCCCTGCGTGCCCGACTCGCCACCGAGCGGGACCTCGACCTCGTGGGCGAGGCGCCCGACGGGTCCGCGGGCGTCGACCTCGTGTCCGAGCAGCAGCCGGACGTGGTCCTGATCGCAGTCACGGCGCGCGATCAGCACAGCAGGGACACAATCCGCGAAATGGTCACGGCCTCTCCGCATACCCGAATCATCGTGTTGGCCATCGAGCGAGACGAGGACGCCCAGATGGAGTTCCTGAGAGCGGGCGCCGCCGGCTGGCTCATGAAGTCCGTCGACCTCGAAGTCCTCCCTCGCGTGATCCGCGGCGTGCATTCGGGCGAGGCGGTCATCCCCCGGGCCCTGTGCAAGCGGGTGATGACAGAGGCGATCGGCGCCGGACGAACTGACCGAAATCGACTTCGTCCGATTCGAAGCTCGCTGACACGACGAGAGTGGGAGGTGGTCGATCTCCTCGCCGAGGGTGCTACGACGGCGGGTATCGCCCGCGACCTGCAACTCAGCCAGGCCACCGTCCGCACCCACATCAAGCACATCCTCGCGAAGCTCGGGGTGCATTCACGAGCCGAAGCGGCTCGCCACGTGGACCGGCTCCGCCACGACGGGGCCGGCTCGCCTTCCAGCTCGGCCCGATCAGGGTCTTTACCAACGACTGATCAGCACGTTCTTACCCGATAGCCGGTAGGAGGGGGTTGATTGGAATACCCCAAACTGGGTATAGTGAGCCAACCCGAGGAGAGACGCGAGAGGGGCGGCCAGTCCGCATCCGTTGGGGAATGCCCAAGCTCAAGCTTGACACGATTCACGTAGTCATCGCGGACTCGGATCCGCTCGCTCGGCGTGTCGTTCGCGATGCTCTCCAGGACCGCACCGGCTTCGTGATTCCCGCGGAGGCCTCGAGCGGCCACGAGGCGGTCGAGCTCACTCTCCACTACCGCCCTGACCTGACGTTGATGGAGACCTCTCTCCCCGGGCTTGACGGGCTCACCGCAACGCGGCGAATCACTGAGGAAGCCCCGGAGGTTCGTGTGCTCATCCTGTCGCGAGACGACGAGGAGGATGTTCAGCTGCAGGCACTGCAGGCCGGAGCTGCCGGCTTCGTCTCCAAGAACGTCCCGGTCGAGGCCATGGCCCGGGTGGTGGAATGTGTGGTTCGCGGGGAAGCCGCCATCTCCCGGAAGGTGACGATGAGCCTGATCGAGCGGCTCCGCGACCTTCCGGAGGGCGGTGTGGGGATGCGGCCCGTGCGTAGCCCGCTGACCGAACGCGAGTGGGAGGTGCTTGACCTTCTCTGCCAAAGCAAGAACACCAGAGAAATCGCTGACGCGCTCGTGCTCTCCGAGGAGACGATCTACAGCCACTCCAAGAACGTCTTGCGAAAGCTCGGCGTGCACTCGCGCGAAGAGGCCGTCGAAGCTGCCGAGCAACTCCGGCAGCCGATATGCGGGCTTTCGGGCAACGCCGTGACCAGGGGAGACGAGTCTCAAGCAGTCGAGCCCGTCGGCAGTTAGGCGATTAGACGCGCCTGACACATCCCCCACGGCGGCATCGCGTGGAATAGTCAGTCCGTGGCCGAGATCCTGTCGGTACCAAGCCGCTTCAATGGACCCCTGGAGAGCGGTCACGGCGGCTATTGCTCGGCCGTGGTCGCGAGCTACGTCGGGGGTCCGGCCGAGGTCACGCTGAGGAGCCCGGTTCCACTCGAAACCGCACTCGACGTCAAGCGCGAGGGCGAGGGGACGGTGCGGGTGCTGGAAGGAGAGACGCTGGTCGCCGAGGGGTCGCTGACGGCCGAGCTCGACATCGAGGTCCCGGAGCCGGTCGGTCTGGAGGAGGCGCGTGCGGCCAAGGCGCGCTACCGGGGATCGACCGAAGGCCTCTTCAGCCACTGCTTCGTCTGCGGACCGGCGCGACAAGACGCCCTGGGTGTGTTCGCGGGGATTGTCGAGGGTCGCGAGCTCGTCGCCTCTCCCTGGACGCCGCCTGAGTGGACTGCGGACGAGGCGGGCGAGGTGTCCCCCGAGTACGTCTGGGCCGTGATGGATTGCCCCACCTACTTCGCCGTCTACAGGGACGGCGAGCTGCCGACGAGCTTCCTCGGCCGGATGGCGGCGCGGATCGACGCGCCTGTCGCCGCCGGCGAGGAGCACGTCGTGATGTCCTGGCCGATCTCGGCCGACGGGCGCAAGCAACACGCGGGGGCGGCGGTGGTCTCGGGGAGCGGCGACGTCCTCGCGGTCGCGCGCGCGTTGATGATCGAGCCGCGGGAGAACCTGTGATCGGGCTGACAGGCGACGGGCTCGAGGCGGCGCAGGTGATCGCCGTCGCCCGCGGCGACGAGCAGGTCGGACTGGCGGATCGAGCCCGGGTGGCGATGGAGGAGAGCGCCGCTGTCGTGGACCGACTGACCGAGTCGTCCGAGCCCGTGTATGGAGTCTCCACCGGTTTCGGATCGCTCGCGACCACGCCGATCCCGGCGGAGCGTCGGGAGGAGCTACAGCGGGCGCTGCTCCGCTCCCACGCCGCGGGTATGGGACCGCCAGTCGAGCGCGAGGTCGTGCGGGCGATGATGCTGCTGCGCGCGCGATCCCTCGCGATGGGCTACTCGGGAGCGAGGCCCGCGGTCGCCGAGGCGCTCTTGGGGATGCTCAATGCCGGAATCACGCCCGTGGTGCCGGAACACGGCTCCCTCGGCGCGAGCGGCGATCTGGCGCCGCTCGCGCACTGCGGCCTGGCGCTGATCGGCGAGGGGGAGGTCGCGGATGCCGACGGGCGGTGCCGCCCCGCCGCCGAGGCCCTCGCCGAGGCGGGAGTGGAGCCCCTCACGCTGCGCGCGAAGGAGGGCCTCGCGCTGATCAACGGCACCGACGGCATCCTCGGAATGCTCCTGCTCGCCGCCTGGGACCTGCGCGCGCTGCTGCGGGTCGCCGACGTGACGGCCGCGATGTCGGTCGAGGCGCTGCTCGGGACCGATCGCGCCTTCGCAGAGGATCTGATCGCCCTGCGACCACAGCACGGGCAGGCGGATAGCGCCGCCAACCTTCGCCTCCTGCTCCAGGGCTCGCTGATCGTCGCCAGCCACCGGGAAGGGGATCCCCGCGTCCAGGACGCCTATTCGCTGCGGTGCGCGCCGCAGGTGAACGGCGCCGCGCGCGACGCGCTCGCATACGCCGACGAGGTCGCTGCGGCGGAGCTTCGCTCGGCGATCGACAACCCGATGATCCTCCCCGACGGGCGGGTCGAGTCGTGCGGCAACTTTCACGGCGCCCCTCTCGGCCTCGCCTGCGACCTGCTTGCGATGGCCGTCGCGGACACCGGAGCGATCTCCGAGCGGCGCACGGACCGGCTCCTGGACGCAAGCCGCTCCGAGGGCCTGCCGCCGTTTCTGGCCGAGGATCCCGGCGTCAACTCCGGACTGATGATCGCCCAGTACACCCAGGCGGCGATAGTCGCCGAGAACCGCCGGCTCGCGCTCCCCGCGGGGGTGGATTCGCTGCCGACGAGCGCCATGCAGGAGGACCACGTCTCGATGGGCTGGGGGGCAGCGCGGAAGCTGCGGACGGCGGTCGCGAACCTCCGCCGCATCCTCGCGGTCGAGGCCGTCTGCGCCGCCCGGGGGCTCGATCTCCGCGCTCCCCTCAGGCCGGGAGCCGGCACCGGGGCAGCCCTCGGCGCGATCCGTTCCGGGGGCATTCTCGGTCCCGGCGAGGATCGCCACCTCGCGCCGGATCTCGAGGTGGCGGAGCAGCTGATCGCCGGTGGCGAGCTCACGGGCGCGGTCGAGGGCGCGATTGGGGAACTGGCATGAGCGGGCCTCGTCCGGTCAGGGCGCCGCGCGGTACAGAGCTCTCCACTAGGGGCTGGCAGCAGGAGGCGGCGCTGCGGATGCTGATGAACAACCTCGATCCGGAGGTCGCGGAGAACCCCGACCAACTGGTCGTCTACGGGGGCACCGGGCGGGCCGCGCGCTCCTGGGAGGCGTTCGACGCGATCGTGGCGTCGCTGCGTGGCCTGGCCGGCGACGAGACCCTGCTCGTCCAGTCGGGCAAGCCGGTGGGCGTCTTCCGCACCCACGAATGGTCGCCGCGGGTCCTGATCGCCAACTCGAACCTGGTCGGCGACTGGGACAACTGGGACGAGTTTCGCCGCCTCGAGGCCGAGGGGCTGACCATGTACGGCCAGATGACTGCCGGCTCCTGGATCTACATCGGGACCCAGGGCATCGTCCAGGGGACCTACGAGTGCTTCGCCGAGATCGCCCGGCGCCGCTTCGACGGCTCGCTGGCGGGGACGATCACGTTGACCGCCGGGTTGGGCGGCATGGGCGGCGCGCAGCCACTCGCGATCACCATGAACGACGGCGTCGCGCTCTGCATCGAAGTCGACGCAGGCCATCTGCGACGCCGGATCGAGACCCGCTACCTCGACGAGGAGGCCGACGACCTCGACGACGCAATCGCCCGCTGCCGTGCGGCGAAGCAGGAGCGTCGCGCGCTCAGCGTGGGGCTGGTCGCGAATGCCGCCGACGTGCTCCCCGAGCTCCAGCGGCGGGGCTTCGAGGTCGACATCGTCACCGATCAGACCAGCGCTCACGACCCGCTCAACGGCTACATCCCGAACCTGACGTCGTTCGACGAGGCCCTGCGACTGCGCGAGGAGAACCCCGACGAGTACGTGCGCCGATCCCGGGCCGCGATCGCGGCCCACTGCGCTGCGATGGTCGGCTTCCTCGACGCCGGAGCCGAGGTCTTCGACTACGGCAACAGCCTCCGCGCCGAGGCGGAGCTGGGCGGTTTCGAACGGGCCTTCGCGTATCCCGGCTTCGTTCCCGCCTACATCCGACCCCTGTTCTGCGACGGCAAGGGCCCCTTCCGGTGGGTCGCCCTCTCAGGGGACCCGGCGGACATCGCGGCGACCGATCGTGCGGTGCTCGAGGAGATCCCCGACGACGAGCCGCTGCGGCGATGGATCGAGCTTGCCGGCGAGAGGATCGCTTACCAGGGTCTGCCCGCCCGGATCTGCTGGGCCGGCTACGGCGAGAGGGCGCGTCTCGGTCTGCGCTTCAACGAGCTGGTGCGATCCGGTGAGGTCTCGGCGCCGATCGTGATCGGCCGAGATCACCTCGACTCTGGCTCCGTCGCCTCCCCGTATCGCGAGACCGAGTCGATGGCCGACGGCTCCGACCCGATCGCCGACTGGCCGCTACTGAATGCGCTGGTCAACACCGCCGCCGGCGCCTCTTGGGTGAGCATTCACGACGGCGGCGGGGTCGGCATCGGGCGCTCCCTCCACGCGGGGATGGTGTGCGTCGCGGACGGCACGGACCTCGCGGCGGAGAAGCTCGAGCGGGTGCTGACCACCGATCCCGGAACCGGAGTGATGCGCCACGCCGACGCCGGCTACGAGCGGGCGCTGGCGGTCGCCGCGGAGCGCGGCGTGCAGCTGCCGATGCGGGACGACGAGTGAGCGTCCGCGAGGTCGTGAAGATCGGCGATCCCGTCCTGCGCGAGCGCGCCCGGGAGCTCAACCCTGAGGAGATCGGCTCTGATGAGATCCAGAGACTGATCGACGACCTCATCGAGACAAAGCGCGCGACCCATGGAGCCGGAATCGCCGCCAACCAGATCGGTGAGGCCGTCCGCGTAGCGATCGTCGAGGTCGAGGAGGGGAACCCCCGCTATCCCTACAAGCCGCCGGAACCGCTGACGGTGATGGTCAATCCGGCCATCGAGCCGATCGGCGACGAGGCCGTCGAGATCAACGAGGGGTGCCTCTCGGTGCCTGCCCTGAGGGGGAACCTGCAGCGCCACCTGGCCGTCCGAATCCGCTACCTCGATCGCCATGGCGACCAGCACGAGGTGGTGAAGCGCGGGCTGACGGCCGGGACCTTCCAGCACGAGGTGGATCACCTCGACGGCGTCCTCTTCGTCGACCGCGCGGATCCGCGGACGTTCGCGACCTGGGAGCAGTTCGACCACCACCAGCGCGAAGAGTTCCTGCGCCGCGTGGCCGAGCTGGAGACGTGAGCGCCGAGCGACCGGGCGTGATCTGGTGCGAGCTCGCCTGGCTCGGCGGGGAGCGGGCCGAGCCGGGCGTCCTGATCGAGTTGGAGGACGAGCGGGTCGCGTCGGTATCGGCCGGGGTGGCCAACCCTCCGGCCCAGGCGAGATCACTGTCCGGCCTGACGATCCCTGGACTGGCCAACGCGCACTCGCACGCCTTCCAAAGGGCCCTGCGCGGCCGCACACAGGTCGGGCGCGGGGACTTCTGGACCTGGCGGCGAAGCATGTACGAGGTCGCGGAGGCAATCGACCCCGAGCTCTACCACGCCCTGGCTCGCGCGACCTTCGGCGAGATGGCGCTCGCCGGCATCACGGCGGTGGGCGAGTTCCACTACCTCCACCACCGCCCCGGGGGCGCGCCCTACGAGGACCCGAACAGGCTCGGGAAGGTCGTGATCGACGCCGCGCGGGAGGCCGGAATCCGAATCACTCTGCTCGACACCTGCTACCTCCATGGAGGGTTCGGCCAGCAAGCTGAGGGCCCCCAGCTTCGGTTCTCCGACGGCACAGCGGAGGCGTGGGCGGAGCGGGTGGATGCGCTCGATCCCGGAGATGGAGCGCGACTCGGCGCCGCGATCCACAGCGTCCGGGCGGTGGACCCCGAGGCCGCGGCGCGAGTCGCGGCGTTCGCCGCCGAGCGGGCCTGGCCCCTGCACGCCCACCTCTCCGAGCAGCCCGCGGAGAACGAGGACTGCGTCTCCGCGTACGGCAAGCGCCCAACCCTGGTCCTCGCCGAGGCGGACGCTCTTTCGGCGAGCTTCACCGCGGTCCACGCCACGCATCTGGACGACGCCGATATCGAGCTGCTCGCCGGCGGGGACTGCGCAGTCTGCCTCTGTCCGACCACGGAACGGGACCTGGCCGATGGGGTGGGGCCGGCCCACAGTCTGGCGGAGGCCGGAGTGCGGCTCTGCCTCGGCACCGACTCACATGCGCTGATCGACGCCTTCGAGGAGGCCCGGGCGGTCGAGCTCGACGAGCGCCTCGAGACCGGGATGCGCGGCGGCCATTCCGCGGCCGGGCTGCTCCGCGCCGCGACGGCCGGCGGCTGCGCCGCCATCGGCTGGCCCGAGGCCGGCAGGATCGAGCCGGGAGCCCTCGCGGACCTGGTGACGGTCGGGCTCGACGGGGTGCGACTCGCGGGCACCTCGGCAGGTCACGCTATCGAGTCGCTCGTCTTCGCGGCGAGCGCCGACGACGTGCGCGACGTGATCGTCGGCGGCCGCCCCGTGGTTCGAGACGGCGCCCACCTGGGGCTCAACGTGACCGCTGAGCTCAGAGAGGCGATCTCCGGGTTGCCGGAATGAGCTCACTCGCGATCCAGAACATCGGCCAGCTCGTGACCAACGACCCAGTGCTTGGCGAGGGGCCGCTCGGGATCATTCGCGACGCGAGCCTGGTCTTCGACGGCGAGCGCGTGGCCGCCGTGGACCGCGCGGGCGCGGCGGCCGATGAGGGCTTCGACGCCGCCGGTCGCTGCGTGATCCCGGGCTTCGTCGACAGCCATACGCACCTGGTCTTCGCGGGGGACCGCTCCGAGGAGTTCGCCGCGAGGATGGCCGGCAGACCGTACGAGGCGAGCGGCATCCGCGTCACCACCGAGGCGACCCGTGCCGCCACCGACGATCAGCTCCGCGCGCTCGCCGCGGGTCGTCGCACGGAGGCGCTGCGCGCGGGGATCACCCACCTCGAAATCAAGTCCGGCTATGGGCTCGAGATCGATGCCGAGCGGCGGCTCTGCGAGATCGCCGCCGAGCTGACCGGCGACGTCACCTTCCTCGGTGCCCACGCGCTGCCGCCCGAGTACGAGGGCCGAGCCGGCGACTACGTCGATCTGGTCTGCGGCGAGATGCTGGCAGCCTGTGCACCGCTGTCGCGCTGGATCGATGTCTTTTGCGAGCGCGGTGCCTTCGACGCCGAGCAGGCGCGAGCGGTGCTGACCGCCGGGCGGGCCGCCGGCCTGGGCTTGCGTGTACACGGCAACCAGCTCGGGCTCGGGCCCGGGATTCGACTGGCCGTCGAGCTGGGCGCCGCCTCCGTGGACCACTGCACCTTCTTCGACGACGCCGACATCGAGGCTCTGGCCGACAGCGACACGGTCGCCACCTTCCTCCCGGCGACGGACTTCTCGACCCGGCAGCCGTATCCCGACGCGCGCAGGATGCTCGACGCGGGGGCCCACGTCGCGATCGCCACCAACACGAACCCCGGTTCCAGCAACACGACCTCGATGAGCTTCTGCATCGCCATCGCGGTCCGCGAGATCGGAATGACGATCGAGGAGGCATTGCTGGCGGCCACCTCGGGTGGGGCCAGGGCACTACGCCGCGACGATCTCGGCCGCCTGTCCCCCGGTTCCCGAGGGGACGCCATCGTCCTCGAGGCGCACTCCTACATTGATCTGGTCTACCGCCCCGGCGTGCCGCTGATCGGCGCAATCTTTGTAGCCGGCCGGGAAGCTGATAGACCTACGCCGTGATCTCAACCGTCGCCGTGGGCACGGATGGCTCAGAGACGGCGAGAGAGGCGGTCCAGCAGGCGGCGGAATTCGCCAAACGCTTCGATGCGAAGCTGGTCCTGCTGAGCGCCTTCAAGGAGGGGCCCCCGCCACCCGACGCGCGTGAGGCCCAGTGGTCGTACAGCCCCGCTGCGCAGCTCAGGGAGATCCTCTCCCGGACCGAGGCCGAGATGAACCAGCACGGCATCGAATGCACGACGGCGGTCGACGAGGGCGACCCGGCAGACGTGCTCGTGCGGCTGGCCGGCGATTGCGGCGCGGACGTCCTGGTGATCGGCAACAAGGGCATGCAGCGCAGGGTGCTCGGCAGCGTCCCGAAGTCAGTCGCGCAGAACGCCGACTGCTCGGTCTTCGTCGTGAAGACGACCTAGAAGCGGATTCAGGACTTGGACCGGCTGCGGCCGCTCCCGCTCGATGACGAAGCGCGCGAGCCGTTCTTGCTCTGACTCCGGCTCCGCGATCCATTCGAGCGGCGCTCCGTGCGGCGCTTCACCTCGCCGTCCTCGATCGTTCCGCGCCAGCCACCTTCAGCCTCTTCGTCGAGCTCGATGAGCGCCTTGAAGCGATGGAGGTCAGCGCG
>Ga0126307_10000145_pt1 | contig 42666 bp, 37 predicted proteins | sample Plot28_FD_89955 | JGI IMG/M metagenome (GOLD analysis project Ga0126307, IMG submission 89955) | Serpentine soil microbial communities from UC McLaughlin Reserve, CA, USA - Plot28 | ecosystem: Environmental > Terrestrial > Soil > Grasslands | place: USA: UC McLaughlin Reserve, Lake County... | reverse complement strand
GGCCAGCGGGATGCTCGCCGACGACGTGTTGCCCACCTTCTCGATGTTGAAGTAGAGCTGGTCGGCGGTCAGCCCCGCCCGTTCCGCCAGCTGGATGACCATCGTCTTGTTCGCCTGGTGCGGAACGATCAGGTCGATCGCATCCATCAGCGACCCGTCCCGTCCATCCGGCGCAGGCAGCTTCCCGAGCTCGTCGATCATCTGGGCCAGGTAGCGGCCGGCCAGTGCCTTGACCTGGGGGCCGAACACCGTGATGTTGTTGTCGAACTCCGGGTTGGGCCAGAGGATCGAGTTCACCTCGCTGGCCGGGCCGCTGGCGTAGGTCTTGATGAACTCGATGTCGCCGTCGGTCCCGTCCACGGCCGGGCCGACGACCAGCGCCGCCGCGCCGTCCCCGAAGATCATCCGGGAGGTGCGGACGTTGCCGATCTTGTCGGAGAACTTCTCGACGCAGATCATCAGGATCGGCCGCTCGACCTCCTGTAGCATTCGGACGGCGTCCGCGACGCCGTAGGGCATGCCCGCGCAGGCGGCGATGATGTCGTAGGCGGCGTACACCTGGTGCATTCCGAGCTGCCCGCAGAGGTAGGTGGCCAGCGACGGGATGAGCCGTGAACTGGTGCACGTGCAGACCAGGACGCCGCCGATCTCCTCCGGCTGCCGCCCTGCCTTGTCCAGCGCCGCCTCGGCGGCCTGCAGGGCGAGCTCCTCCAGCGGGAGCGAGCTGTATTCGCGCTGCTCGATGCCGGTCTTGGACGCGATCTCGTCGGCGCTCATCGGCGACCAGTTGTAGGCCGTGTTGCGGATCAGGTCGTCGTTGATGCACACCTGGTCGCCGTGCACCGCCGCCAGTGCCTCGATCCGCGGCTGGACCGAGAAGCGCCGCCGCACGTCGATTTCCGGATACGGCCGCACCGGCGGGCGGGACTCCCGAGGCGCCGCGACGTGCCGCGGCTGGGCACCGGCGCGCAGCCGGCGCAGGAAGGCCCGCACCTCCTTGTCGCGCGGGTGGAAGGCGACCACGTAGTCGTCGTCCCGGAGATCGCCGGCCTCGGCCAGCTCCACTTGGGACCGCTCCCAGGGGTACTGGTTGTGCAGCACCATGGCCCAGCGGTGCAGCGCCTCGAGCTCGGGGACGTCCTCGGAGACGTCGAGGATGTCGGTGTAGTCGTAGATCGGGAAGTCCGGGTCGTAACGCGGCAGCCGGAAGGTGAGATTGCCGGGCTGCTCCAGGAACTCCGCGACGGTGGGCTTGATTGCCGGCAGCGTGGACGCGTGGTGCCGGCGGTTGGCGAAGACGTCGAACAGAACGTCGAAGATGCGGTCCTCGCAGCCCTCGTTCCACCGGGCCGGCAGCCCGGGGAACGCGTCCTGCACGCCGGTGACCTTCGCCTCCCCCTCCTCCCACGGCTGCAGAACCGGTAGGAAGACATCGGAGCGGGTCCGGGGGACGTCGGCCCAGCGGGTCGGCCTCTTGTCGTACATCGTGATGGAGAAGCGGTTGGCCCAGAAGAGGTTGAGCGCGAGGTCTCGCATCAGGTCGTAGCGCGTCTCGTAGGAGCCGGCCCTGACCTTCTCGAGGATCTCGGTGCCGCTGGGCGCCTTGGTCTCGAAGTCCCGACGGATGACGCTGTCCAGCTGCTGCAGGGACTCCATCGTGGAGAAGTCCAGCTCCGGCATGACGTTCGAGGGGAACACCAGGCGACCGTGTCGATTGAGGACGAACGCATTCATGCCGGTCCCTTTCTGACCATGCGACGGTGCTGAGGGCGGGGCCGGGGTGGTGCGTTCCATCTCCCGATCCACGGCGGGGAGAAGGCGCGCGGACCGACCGCGCGCTTTCCTCGTGATGGGGCCTCCGACGGTCGGGCAGTCGCTACATGTCCAGGCCGCCGTTGACTCCCCAGACCTGCCCCGTGATGTACGCGGAGGCATCCGCCGCCAGGAAGTGCACGACGCGGGCGACCTCCTCCGGCTCCCCAAGCCGGCCGAGCGGGATCTTCGCCTTGAGGCCGTCGAGCACCTTCTCCGGCACGGTCTCGAGCATCTCGGTGGCGGTGTAGCCCGGCGTCACGGCGTTCACGGTGATGCCGAGCCCGTCGGCCTTGCCGGAGCGCTGGACCTGCAGTGCGGCCTCCCGGGCCAGCGTCTTCGTCAGGCCGAGCAGCCCGGCCTTGGCCGAGGCGTAGTTCGACTGCCCGATACCGCCCGTCTCCCCGATCACCGAGGAGATCATCACGATCCGCCCGCTGCCGCGTTCGAGCATGTGCTTCAGCGCGGCCTGCGAGAGATAGAAGGCGCCCGACAGGTTGACCTCGATCACCCGGCGCCAGTCGTCGTCGGTCATCTTGAGGACGGTCCGGTCGACGGTGATGCCGGCGTTGTTGACCAGGATGTCGAGCCGGCCGTGCTGCTCGATCACCTCGGAGACGGTCCGGCGGCAGTCCTCCGGGTTGGCGATGTCGCCACGGTGGACGCTCATGTGACTCTCCGGGTAGGCGCCGGCGAAGTCCTGGGCGAACGTCTCGGCCCGTTCCTGGTTGCCGCTGTACCCCGCTGCGACGTCGGCGCCCTGCTGGGCGAGACTCCGGCAGATGGCGGCGCCGATGCCTCTGGTGCCACCGGTGACGAAGGCCACCCTGCCGAGCAGCTTCTCGCCAGTTCTCGCCGTTTGTGCCTGCGTGACCGTCATGGCGTCCTCCCCGGGCGCGCCTCACCGTGGGCCCGGCGGCTGGAACCTCACTGCCGTCGGCGGCTCCGAGTGCTCCGGTACCGGGCACTCGCGCAGCATGCTGCGGGCGAGCGCCACGGTCAACGGAATCGGATCCGGACGGGCTCATTCGGTTCCCGTTGTGCTGACTAGACCCGGTCACGCGGCGTAGATCCGTTCCGCCGGGCGGTGGCTCCGGCACCCCGGGCCGGAGGCCTCGACGGTGAGAGCTCCGTCCCGCCAGTGGCACTGGTCTTCAGCGGCCGACCCGGCTTTCGGACCCCCACACGCTGCCCTGAGGACCGACCTCATCTGCTGTCCGCCGGATCAGCATGCGGGCCGCTTATGCGGCTGGCGCCCGTCTCGCCCCGCATCCGGGTGCTGGGTAGCGTTTCCGGAAGCCGGGCAGCCGCGGCCTGTCGGAGCCTCATCCGCAGCCGCATCGTCGAAGCAGGTGAGCAGCCATGCCTCGAGGCGGACGCATTCACCATCCAGCGCTGGCTCGCAAGGTCGTTCCTGCGGATGCGGCCGCGGCCATGATCAGCCCCGGGGCCACCGTCGGGATGAGCGGATTCACCGGCGCGGGCTATCCGAAGGAAGTGCCGCTCGCGCTAGCAGAGCGGATCGTCGAAGCGAACGCATCCGGCGGCCGATTCAGGATCAACGTCTGGACCGGCGCGTCCACCGCGCCCGAACTGGACGGAGCGCTCGCGGCGGCCGACGGGATCGAGCTACGGCTGCCCTACCAGTCGGACCCGGTGAGCCGGCAGAAGATCAACGCCGGGCACATGGAGTACATCGACGTCCACCTCTCACATGTCGCTCAGATGGTCTGGGAAGGCTTCCTCGGTCATCTCGACGTCGCCCTCGTCGAGGTCAGCGGGATCACCGCGGACGGGGAGCTGATCCCCTCGTCTTCGATCGGCAACAACAAGACCTGGATCGACCAGGCCGACGCGGTGATCCTCGAAGTGAACTCCTGGCAGAGTTCCGACCTCGACGGGATGCACGACATCTACTACGGCACCGCGTTGCCGCCGAACCGGCGCCCGATCCAGCTGGTCCACCCCGGTGACCGTATCGGCGAGCCATACCTGCGCTGCCCGCCGGAGAAGGTCATCGCCGTGGTGGAGACCGACGCACCCGACCGCAACACTGCCTTCACGCCGCCCGACGAGACCTCACGGCAGATCGCTGGCCATCTCATCGAGTTCCTGGAGCACGAGGTCGCTCGTGGACGGCTGCCGGTCGAACTGCTCCCGGTCCAGTCGGGCGTGGGCAATGTGGCCAATGCGGCGCTCGCGGAGTTGGCGCAGTCCCGGTTCGAGAACCTCACCGCGTACACCGAGGTCATCCAGGACGGCATGCTCGGACTGCTCAAGTCGGGAACGCTCTCGGTGGCATCGGCCACCGCGTTCTCGCTGAGCCCCGACGCCGTGGCCGAGTTCAATGACAACGCGCGGGACTACCGGGACCGGATCTTGCTCCGCCCGCAGGAGATCAGCAATCACCCCGAGATCGTTCGGAGGCTGGGGGTGCTGGCCATGAACGGGGTGATCGAGGCCGACATCTACGGCAACGTCAACTCCACCCATCTCATGGGCAGCCGAATCCAGAACGGCATCGGTGGCTCGGGCGACTTCGCCCGCAATGCCTACATCTCGTTCTTCGTCACGCCGTCGACGGCCAAGGGCGGTGCGATCTCGAGCATCGTGCCCATGGTCTCGCACGTGGACCACACCGAGCACGACGTCAACGTCATCGTCACCGAGCAGGGGCTGGCCGATCTGCGCGGGCTGGCGCCACGCCGACGAGCCCGTCTGCTGATCGACAACTGTGCGCACCCGGACTACCGGCCGTTGCTCGAGGACTACTTCGACCGCGCGCTCCGCGGGGCCTACGGCCTGCACACTCCCCATCTGCTCGAGGAGGCCTTGAGCTGGCACGCGCGATACGTGCGGACGGGGAGCATGGCGCCCGAGCGCTGACCAGCTGCCTTCACGACCTCGATCCGGTGAGACCTTCCGCCGGCTGAACGCCTTCGGCCGCCCGGCCTTGCTTCTTGATCCAGGCCTGCGTCATCCAGGCCTGCGTCGGTTGCCCCTATGGACGGCTGACCCACCCCAGGACCAGTTCGGGGTGTTCCAGGCTGAACAGGTGGCCTGCTCCCGGTTGCTCGATCAGACGGGCAGACGGAACGTGCGCCGCGACCCACCGGGCGATCCCGACCGGCACGTTGACGTCCTCGGTGCCGTGCAGCAGCACGGTCTCCACGGTCAGGTGCGCCAGGTCCATGCCGAGGGGTCGTGTGCCGAAGGAGAGGTCGTGCACCGCGGCAGCCGGGCCCTGCTTGAGGGCCTCGCGAAAGTCGTCGTCGAACTGCTGGCGCCACTGCGGAGCATCGAGCACCTGCCGGTCGGAGGCCGGCATGAAGCGCTTCCCTGCCCTGCTCATGGCGGAGTCCGGATCGGCGGACAGCTGCGCGGCCAGCAGCCTCTCCGTGACCCTCGGGGCGAAGCGGGCCAGGTAAAGCAGGAACCGGACCGGCAGGGCCATTCCCCGTCGCACCGCCGGCGGGACCGGAACTCCGGCCGAGACCAGGATCAGCCGATCGAACCGCTCCGGGTGCGCGATCGCCGCAGCGAGCGCGAAACCGCCACCACCGCTGACCCCGCACAGCGTGACGGTCGGTAGCTCCAGTTGGTCGAGCAGCTGCCGTAGGTCATCCGCATACGCCCAAAAGGTAATGCCCACGGGCATGGGGTCACTGGCTCCGTAGCCCGGTCGCTCGGGGGCAATCGCCCGGATCCCGGCAGCCGCCGCGAGCCCGTGCATCCACTGGAACTGCAGCCGGGAACCGGGCGTGCCGTGCAACATCACCAGCGGCGTGCCGTCAGAACTGCCGTACTCGGCCCAGGAGATATTCCGCCCGTCCGCGAGCATGGCCGTCATAGCCGTCCGCGGGGTGACGCCCTCAGCCATCCCCGCATGGTGGACGCGGGCTCCCGACACGGCAATGACAGCCGGCGTGGGAGCGAAGCGGCCAGAGTTCCGCAGTCGTTCTGCCTCGGCTGTGCAGGCGAAGACCGCACGGCTAGCCCCTAGCCTGAGTCCCATGCGCGCTGTGCAGATCACCCGCTTCGGCGGTCCCGAGGTCATGGACGTCGTCGACCTGCCCGACCCTGTGCCGGGGCCCGGTCAGCAGCTCTACGAGGTGAGCGCGGCAGGAGTCAACTTCGCCGACACCCACCAGATCGAGAACTCCTACCTCGCCCAGCAGCAACTGCCGCTGATTCCGGGCGGGGAGTTCGTCGGCACCCCGGTCGGCGGCGGGCAGCGCGTGGTCGGCCTCCTCGACGGCGGCGGGTACGCCGAGAAGGTCGTCGCCCACGACTTCCTCACCTGGCCCGTGCCCGACGGCGTCAGCGACGAGCAGGCACTGGCCGTCGTCCTCCAGGGGGCGACCGCGTGGCACCTGCTGCGCACGAGCACGCACCTGGCCGAGGGCGAGTCCGTCGTCGTGATCGCGGGCGCCGGCGGCGTCGGCTCCCTGGCGATCCAGCTGGCCAGGCGCTGGGGCGCCGGCCGGGTGATCGCCACCGCGTCCAGCGCCGAGAAGCGGGCGCTGTGCGAGGAGCTCGGCGCCGACGCCACGGTCGACCCCGCTCTGGCCGAGGACGACCCGAAGGCGTTCACCGCCGCGCTGCGGGAGGCCAACGGCGGCAAGAAGGTCGACATCGTGCTGGAGATGACCGGCGGCACCGTGTTCGACGGCGCGATGTCGGCGCTCGCCCCGTTCGGCCGGCTCGCCGCCTACGGGATGGCCGGCCGGGTGCCGCCGAAGCCGGTCCAGGCGCCGTCGCTGATGGGCACGAGCCGTGCGGTCATCGGCTTCTGGCTGGCGCACTGCATGGCGCGGCCGGAGATGATGGACGCCGCCATGCACGACCTGCTGCCGATGGTGGCCGAGGGCGCGCTGAAGCCGGTCGTGGGTGGGCGCTACCCGCTCTCGCAGGTGCGGGCCGCGCACGAGGACCTGCTCGCCCGCCGCTCCACCGGCAAGCTCGTCGTCGACCCCAGCCGCTAGACGAGGCGGTTGGTCCAGAACAGGCTGAGGACGGCGCCGACGAGGGCCAGCAGCAGGCCGCCGCGCACGAACCAGTAGCTGACGTCGCGCGGCTCCGTGGTGTACCCGATCTGGCTGCCCAGGTCGGCGTACACCTGCTCGAGCTCCGCGGCGCTGGCCGCCTCGCTGTAGCTGCCGCCGGTCTGGTCGGCGATCTCCTCGAGCGTCTCGCGGTCGACCGGCACCGGCACCGTCTCGCCGTCGAGGTCGAGGGTTCCGTAGTCGGTCCCGAACGCGATCGTCGAGACCGGCACACCGGCCTCGCGGGCGGCGTCGATCGCCTGGGTGTCCTCGCGGCCGACGGTGTTGTAGCCGTCGGACAGCAGCACGATCCGGGCCGGCGGGGCCTCCTCGGTGGTACCGAGGCTGGTCTGGAAATTCTCGACGGCGGTGAGCGAGGTGAACACCGCCTCACCGATCGCCGTCGACTCGGCGAGGTCGAGGTTGTCGATCGCCCCCTCGACCTGCAGGCGATCGGTGGTCGGCGGCACGAGCGTGGTCGCCGTCCCGGCGAACGACACCAGGCCCAGGTTGATCCGCTCGGGCAGGACGTCGACGAACTCCTTGGCCGCCGTCTGCATCGCCCGGAAGCGGTCGGGCTCGATGTCGGTGGCCTGCATCGACAGCGACACGTCGACGGCCATGATCACCGTCGCCCGCTCGCGCGGCACCCGCACCTCGGTGCTCGGGACGGCGAGGGACACCACCAGGGTCGCCATCCCGAGAGCCACGATCGCGAACGCCAGGTGCCGCCGCCAACCGGGCCGCTTGGGCACGAGCGAACCGAGCAGCGCCACGTTGGTGAACCGCGCGGCGTAGGCCTTCCGGCGCAGCTGCAGGAACACGTAGAACGCCACGAGCCCGGCGATCACCAGCAGGCCGAGCAGCCACAGCGGGGACTGGAAGGTCATCGGGAGGCCCCCCCGCTGCCCGCGCGGCGGCGCTCGGCCACGAACCGGACGACGTCCATGAGCCAGTCCCGGTCGGTGCGCAACCGCAGGTGACCGGCCCCGGCCCGGCGCAGCGCCGCGGCGATCTGCTCCCGCTGGGCCGCGGCGCCGGCGGCGAACCGCGCGCGGAACTCGGCGTCGCCGGTGGGCACCTCGAGGGTCTGCCCCGACTCGGGGTCGACGACGGTGAGCAGCCCGACGTCGGGCAGCTCCAGCTCCCGCGGGTCGACCACCTCGATGGCCAGCAGCTCGTGGCGGGCGGACAGGCCGCGCAGCGGCCGCTCCCAGTCGCTGTCGCCCAGGAAGTCAGAGATGACGACGACGAGGCCGCGCCGACGGTGCGGGCGGCGCAGCGTCTCCAGCGCGGCCGCCAGGTCGCCGCGCCGTCCGCTCGCCGCCCGGGGGGTGGCGACCACCGAGCGCAGCAGCCGCTCCGCCGCCAGCCGCCCCGGCATCGCGGGGTAGCGGTCCACCCGCTCGCCGGTGGTGACGACGGCGCCGAGCCGGTTGCCGCCGTGCACGGTGAGGTGGCCGACGGCGGCGAGGCCCGCGATGGCCAGGTCGCGCTTCTGGCAGTCGGCGGTGCCGAAGTCGAGGCTCGCCGACAGGTCGACGACGGCCCAGGTCTCCAGCTCGCGGTCGGCGATCGTTTCGCGGACGTGCGGCACCTGGGTGCGGGCGGTCACCGGCCAGTCCATCCGGCGGACGTCGTCCCCGGGGTGGTACGTGCGGGAGTCGCCGGCCTCGGAGCCCGAACCGGGCACGAGCCCGAGGTGGTCGCCCTGCAGCAGGCCGTCGAGCCGCCTGCGGACGGTCAGCTCCAGTCGGCGCAGCAGCACGTCGGCCGGGCCGTCGGCGAACCGGGGCGGCGCCCCGTCGCCCGAGCCCGGCTCCACGCCGGAGCCCGGCGTCGCCGGGTGAAGCAGGAGCCCGCGGTGCTCGGGGGCGGAATGCTGGTCCCCCTGCAGCGGCGAGCGGGCCCCGCGGCGACGCAGGATCACGCCGGGTGCGGTCCGGCCGCGTGACCGTTGGCGCCGGGGACGCCGTTCGGGCCGGCAGCCTGCGGACCGGCCGGCGGTGCACCCTGCGGCACGGGCGGGCGTGGGCCGAACTGCGGCACGTGCGGGCCACCCGGGGTGCCGGGGCCGAAGCCGCTCGCGTTCTGGCGCGGGGCGACCTGGGGCAGCGGGACGGTCTGCACGATGCGCTTGACGATGTGGTCGGCGGGGACGCCGTCGGCCAGGGCGTCGTAGGAGAGCACCAGCCGGTGCCGCAGCACGTCGGCGGTGACGTCGAGGACGTCCTGCGGCAGCACGTAGTCGCGGCCCCGGACCAGCGCGAGCGCCCGAGCGGCCGCGATCAGGCCCAGCGAGGCGCGGGGGCTGGCGCCGTAGGACACCCACGTCGCGACGTCCTCCATGCCGTGCTCGCGCGGCGTGCGGGTGGCGACCACCAGGCGGACGACGTAGTCGACGAGGGCGTGGTGCACGAAGATCTGCGAGACGGTGCGCTGCAGGCGCCGGAGATCCTCGGGGCCGAGCACTGTCTCGGCCACCGGGGGCTCGGAGCCCATCCGGTAGACGATCTCCCGCTCCTCCTCCGGGGTCGGGTAGTCGACGAGCACCTTCATGAGGAAGCGGTCCCGCTGCGCCTCGGGCAGGGGGTAGACCCCCTCGGACTCGATCGGGTTCTGCGTGGCGAGCACCAGGAAGGGGTCGGGCAGCGGGTGGGTCACGCCGCCGATCGACACCTGCCGCTCGGCCATGACCTCCAGCAGGGCCGACTGCACCTTCGCCGGCGCGCGGTTGATCTCGTCGGTGAGGACGAAGTTCGCGAAGACCGGTCCCAGCTCGACGTCGAAGGCGTCCTGGCCGGCCTTGTAGATGCGGGTGCCGATGATGTCGGCGGGCACCAGGTCGGGAGTGAACTGCAGGCGGGTGAAGGTTCCCCCGACTGCCCGCGCCAGCGTCTCCACCGCGAGCGTCTTCGCCACGCCCGGCACGCCCTCGAGCAGCACGTGACCGCGGGCCAGCAGGGCGACGAGCATGCGCTCGACCAGGCGGTCCTGACCGACGATGACCCGCTTGATCTCGAACAGCACGCGCTCCAGGCGCGCGGCGTCCACCGACGGGGGTACCGGCGCAGCGGGGCTCGCGGGCGTGGTCTCGGTGCTGGCAGCGCTGCTCACGTGGCTCCCTGGTCGTGCCGGCCCACGGCTTCCCGCGGGAGCGAAGCCGTCGACGGGGCGGTGGACCCGGCCCGTGCAGCCAGTGTCCTACAGGTTCCTGACACCGGTCGGGCACGTGCCGGGGCGCCGCGACGCACGGTTCCCGACACGCGGTCCGGCACCGGAGAAATCGGCTCGGAAAAGTACGCGAACGACGCGCCGAAGATCGGGGAACGGGACGCGCACCCCTGCCCCGCCATCGGGTCGACTGCTAGCCTGAGAAGCGCGTCGGGCAGCTCCCCCCGTGGCTGCCCGACGCCTTTTCTTGTCCCGAGGCCCTGCCGTGTGCCTGGTCAGGCGCTGGGTCGCGCGGCCCCCGCGTAGCCGCGCCACCACATGGTCGACACCTTGACGACGTCGCCGCTCTCGGGCGCCTGCACGACCTTCCCGTTCCCCAGGTACAGGGCCACGTGGTAGATCGTCGACGGGTTCGACGGGTCGGTCGCCCAGAACACCAGGTCGCCGGCCTGCAGGTCGTCGCTGGACACCTTGGGCAGCGCCGCGTACTGGGCGCGGCTGTTGCGCGGGATCGAGATACCGGCCTGCGCATAGGCGTACTGGGTCAGCCCGCTGCAGTCGAAGCCGATGATCCCGAGGTCGGGCGCCTGGCCGGGGCCCGGGCCGCGGGTGCCGCCGCCGCCCCACGCGTAGGGCGTGCCGAGGTAGGCCATCGCGGCGTCGATCGCCTGCTGGGCCGCGGACGCGTTCCCCGAACCGGCCTGCTCCTGGTTGCCCGACGGCGCAGGCGGCACGCTCACGGTGGGCGCGGGAGTGGGCTGCGGCGCCACCTGCGCGACGCGGTCGGCGGCTGCGCGCTCGCCGATCAGACCGCTCAGCTGCGCCTGGGCCGCGGCCAGCTCAGTCTGGAGCTGGGCCTGCTGGGTGTCCAGCGCCGCGGCCTGCTCGCGCGCGGAGGCCTCGGCGGCCTGCGCGACCGCCAGCGTCGCGGCGGCCTGCTCCTGCAGCGCCGTCGCCGAGGCGAGCGTCGTCCGGGCGACCTCGTCCGCGGCCGCGGCCTGCTGCTGCAGGACGGTCACGGTGTCGAGGACGTCGGAGCGGTGCGCGCCGGCCGCCTCGAGCAGGGCGGCGCGCTCGATGAGCTGTCCCGGGTCGCCCGCGGTGAGCAGCGCCGCCGCCTCGGGATAGGTGCTGCCCTGCATGTAACTGCGGCGGGCGAACGCGACCACGTCGTCCCGGGCCACGCCGAGATCCGCGGTGGCCTGCGCGGCGGCAGCCGCCGCGGTGTCGGCCTGCTGCTTCGCGGTCTGCGCGGCGGCCTCGGTCGCCTGGTACTCGTCGAGGGCGATGACGGCCTGGGCGCGGGCGGCGTCGACGGTGTCCTGTGCGGCGGCCAGCCGGCCGGTGAGCTCGCCGATGCGGCCGGCGACGGCGTCGGCCTGGGCCTGTGCCTGTGCGATCTGCGTGTCGCTGGGCCGTCGGGGGGCCGCGGTGGCGGTGGACGGGGTCAGCCCCACCGCGAGGGCGACGGCGACCGCCGTCCCCGCCATGCGCAGGGCGAGCACGCGCGTGCTCCGGGTACCGCTGTCCACGTTTCCGACCTCCAGTGCGGTGCGCCCCGGGAGGGGCGCCCCGCTCGGCGTCGCGGCACCCGGGAGGGCACCGCTGCCCTGGAGATCGGGAGGGTCGGGCTGCCCGTTGAGGCCGCCTCACCCCTCGGGGTGAGACGACACCGGCGGGTGACGGCCTAGTTCACCTGGCGCTCGGAGTCCTTCCAGAACGACTCACGGAGCTTGAACTTCTGGATCTTGCCGGTGGCCGTACGGGCCAGCTCGTCGCGGAACTCCACGCGCTTGGGGATCTTGTAGCCGGCGATCTTGCCGCGGCAGTGGGCGATCAGCTCCTCCTCGGTGACGCTCGCGCCCTCGGCGACCACGACCAGCGCGGTCACCATCTCGCCCCACTTGTCGTCGGGGACGCCGATGACGGCGACCTCGGCCACGGCCGGGTGGCTGAAGACGACGTCCTCCACCTCGATCGAGGACACGTTCTCGCCGCCGGTGATGATCACGTCCTTCTTGCGGTCGGAGATCGTCAGGTAGCCGTCGTCGTCGATCGAGCCGCCGTCCCCGGTGTGGAACCAGCCGCCGTCGAGGGCCTCGGCGGAGGCGTCGGGGTTCTCCCAGTAGCCCTCGAGCACGACGTTGCCCTGGGCCAGCACCTCCCCCGACTCGGTGGTCTGCAGCCGGATGCCGAGCGCCGGCACGCCGGCCCGCGACAGTTTCTTCGCGCGGTTCTCGGGCTCGAGTTCGTCGAACTCGGCGCGCGGCCGGTTGATCGTGAGCAGCGGGGCGGTCTCGGTGAGGCCGTAGATCTGGTTGAACTCCCAGCCCAGCTCGCGCTCCACCCGCGCGATGGTCTTCGACGGCGGGGGCGCCCCGGCGACGACGATGCGCACGCGGTCCCGGCCGGGGATCTCGCCGTCCCACTCGGCCGCCGCGTCGAGGACGGCGTTCCAGACGGCGGGGGCGCCGGCCATCATCGTGACCCCGTGCCCCTCCACCCGGCGGAGGATCTCGGCGCCGTCCACCTTGCGCAGCACCACCTGCGTCGCCCCGATGCCGGCCATCGTGTACGGCAGGCCCCAGCCGTTGCAGTGGAACATCGGCAGCGTGTGCAGGTAGACGTCGCGGTCGCTGACCTGCATGTGCATGCCGAAGGTGACGGCGTTGACCCACAGGTTGCGGTGGGTCATCTGCACGCCCTTGGGCCGGGCCGTCGTCCCGCTGGTGTAGTTGATGGTGGCCGTGGCGTCCTCGTCGGGCGCGGACCACGGTCGCGGCTCGGTGTCGAAGCGCAGCAGCTGCTCGTACTCCTCACCGGTGCCGAACCGGTGCTCGGCCTCCACGCCCTTCAGCGAGGACTCCAGCTCGGGGTCGACCAGCAGCACACGCGCGCCGGAGTGGCCGACGATGTAGGTGACCTCCTCCGGCGAGAGCCGGAAGTTGATCGGGACGGCGATCCGCCCCGAGGAGGGCACCGACAGCAGCAGCTCCAGCAGCCGGCCGGCGTTGTGGCTGACGATGGCCACGCGCTCGCCCTCACCGATGCCGAGCTCGTCGAGCCCCGCCTGCAGCGCCCGGCCGCGGCGGGCGACCTCCCGGTAGGTCACGTCCCCCAGCGACGGCGCGGGCTGGTTGGGCTCGTCGACGATGCCGACCCGGTCGCCGTAGACGAGTTCGGCCCGGTCGAGGAAGTCGCGGGTGGTCAAGGGCACGCGCATGCCGGCTCCTCAGGGTCTGGCCGGCAGCACCGGCCGCTCGTCGTGGTCCAGATCACGCTAACCGGGACTCCCCCGCTCCACGAGGGGGCATGCGACGTTCCGTCCGAACCGAAACGCCGACACCTGTGGCCACCCAGTTCGGCCGCCCGGTCAGCCCAGGGGTGGCTCGGGCGGGGTACCGGCGATGATCGCCTCGGCCCGGGCGAGGATGGCGTCGTTGCGGTTGGTCGCCGTCAGCACGTAGAACCGGCCGTCGGCGATGGCGTCGACGACGAGCCCGGCCACCTCGGCCGGCGGCCGGCCGGCCTCGAGCAGCGCGTCCATGCGCGCCACCGACTCGAGGTCGACGTCGCGGTCCACCGACGGCGGACCGGCCGAGGCCGGGCGGTTGCGGGCGGAGGACCCGATCCGGGTGGCCACCGCGCCGGGGCAGAGCACCGACACCCCGACCCGGGCGCCCACCTCGCGTAGCTGCAGGTGCAGCGCCTCGGAGAGGGCCACGACGGTGTGCTTGGAGGGTCCGTAGATGCCCAGCGTCCCGGCGAAGACCCCGAAGATCGACGCGGTGTTGACCACGTGCGCGGCGTCCTGCTCCAGCAGCACCGGGACGAAGGACCGGATGCCGTTGAGCACCCCCCACGTGTTGACGCCGAGCACCCACTCGAGGTCGCCACGCGAAACCTCCCAGAGCAAACCGTGCGGGCCCCCCACCCCGGCGTTGTTGCACAGCACGTGCACCGCGCCGAAGGCGTCCAGCGCCACGTCGCGCAGCACGTCCACCTGGTCGGCATCGGACACGTCGGTGACCGCGGCGCGCACCCGGGCACCCTGATCGGCCAGCTCGGCCGCGGCCGCGGTCAGCGCCGGCTCCTCCACGTCGGCCAGCACCACGGCCATGCCCTCGGCTGCGAACCGCCGGCTCAGGGCCAGCCCGATGCCACTGGCGGCGCCGGTGACCACGGCGACCCGGCCGGGCCCGACGACGGACGGCGCGGTGCCGGTCATCGCGGATCCTCCCCGGACAGCTGCCCGAGCAGCCCGTGCAGATCGGCGACGGCCCAGTGGTCGACCAGCCGGCCGTCCTCGAGGCGGACGATGTCGATGACCGCCCAGGACACCCTCCGGCCGGTGGCCGGCACGCCCGACCACTCGCCGTGATGGGTCCCGGAGAAGGTCTGCCGGGTGACCACCCGGTCGCCCTCGGCGAGCATGTCGTCGATCCGGACGTGCAGATCGGGGAAGGCCGCCCGCATCGCCCGGAAAGCGAGCTTCCCTGCCTCCGGGCCCGTGGGCGCGCCCGGCGGCGCCGAGTGGTTGACGAAGTGCGGCGCCCGCAGCTCGTCGGCCACCGACTCGTCCCCGCCGGTCTTGAACTCCTCGATCCAGCGCCGGACGACGGCCTTGTTGCGCTCGGCGAGCTGCTGCTCGGCCGTCATCCGCCCGCGATTGCGGGGTCCGGCGCCGCCTGGCTGGCGGGGGCCGGCCGCGGCGGGAGCTCGTTCTCGGGGATGGTCAGCGGGAAGTGGCAGGCGACCTGGTGCCCGGGCAGCAGCTCGACCAGCTGCGGCTCCACGTCGGCGCAGGTCTGCTGGGCGCGCGGGCACCGGGTGCGGAAGCGGCATCCGCTCGGCGGGTCGACCGGCGACGGCGGCTCACCCGGCAGCGCGACCGGCTTGTTGGCCCGCCCCGTGGCCGGGTCGATCCGCGGGATCGAGTCCAGCAGCGCGGCGGTGTAGGGGTGCAACGGCTGCCGGTACATCCCCTCGGCCGGCCCGATCTCGGCGAGCTGGCCGAGGTACATGACGGCCACCCGGTCGCTGACCTGCTTGACCAGCGCCAGGTCGTGGGCGATGAACAGGTAGGAGAGGTTGAGCTCGCGGCGCAGCTTCTCGAACAGGTTCAGGACCTGGGCCTGGATGAGCACGTCGAGGGAGGAGACGGCCTCGTCGCAGATGACCAGGGCGGGGTCCAGGGCGATCGCCCGGGCGATGGCCACCCGCTGGCACTGCCCTCCGGAGATCTCGTGCGGCCGTCGCTTGCCGTACTGCGAGGGGTCCAGCCCGACCAGGTCGAGCAGCTCGTCGACCCGCTTCTTGCGGGTGGTCGCATTGCCCTCGCCGTACCCGATCAGCGGCTCCTCGACGAGCTCGGCGATCCTCCAGCGCGGGTTCAGCGAGCCGAACGGGTCCTGGTAGACCATCTGCATCTGCCGGCGGGCCTGCTTGAGGGCACCGCGACGGAGCTTCACCAGGTCCGAGCCCTGGAACTCGACCTCGCCGGACTTGGGCGGCGGCGCCTGGATCACCGACCGGGCCAGGGTGGACTTCCCCGAACCAGTCTCCCCGACCACCCCGAGGGTCTCACCGGGGTAGACGTCGAAGGACACGTTGGACACCGCGTGGACGACGCCGCCCTTGACCCCTCCGGCGCCGCGGACCGGGAACTCCTGCACGAGGTTCCGGGCGCGCAGCAGCGGCGCCCTCGACGCGGCCGGCGAGCCCTGCGATCGCTCCTCGACGGCGGTCATCGGGTGACTCCCTGGTTCACGGCGGGCTGGTTGACGGCGGGGCGCTGGTCGGCGGGGTGGTCCGGGTGCTCCTGCTCGAGGTGGTGCGCCGCCTCCGCGGCGGTGGCCGGTGCCATGGCGGCGGTGACCTCGGGAGCCGTGTCGAGCTCGGTACCGGCGGGGTGCCAGCAGGCCCACCAGTGCTGCGGCTCGTGCTCCAGGAACGGCGGGTGTTCCACGCACTTGTCGGTGGCGTTGGAGCACCGCGGCCGGAACGGGCACCCCTTGGGCAGTGCGCTGAGGTCCGGCGGCTGCCCCGGGGTCACCGGGAGCAGGGAGTGCGGCTCCCGCTCCAGCGCCGGGATCGCCCCGAGCAGCGCCCGGGTGTAGGGCATCCGGACGTTGGAGAACAGTGTCCCGACCGGCGCGTGCTCCACGGCCCGTCCGGCGTACATGACGACGACGTCCTCGGCGTAGCTCGCGGCCAGCCCCAGGTCGTGGCTGATCATGATGACCGCCATGCCCAGCCGTTCGCGCAGCTCGACGAGGAGCTCCATGATCTGCGCCTGGGTCGTGACGTCGAGGGCAGTGGTCGCCTCGTCGGCGATGAGCAGTCGTGGTTCTCCGGCCAGCGCGATGGCGATCATCACCCGCTGGCGCATGCCGCCCGACAGCTGGTGCGGGTACTCGTGGAAGCGTCGCTCGGGCGCCGGCAGCCGCACCAGCCGGAGCAACTCCACCGCCCGGGCATGCGCACCCTTCTTGTCGAGGTCCGATTGCGCCCGGACCGCCTCGGTGATCTGGCTGCCGATCTTCATCGTCGGATTCAGCGACCGCGCCGGGTCCTGGAAGACCATGGCGATGTCCCCGCCGCGCACTTTCCGCAGCTCCGCCTCGTCCAGGCCGAGGAGCTCGCGGCCGTCGAAGCGGATCGACCCGCTGATCGTCGCCGTCGGGGGCAGCAGTCCCATCAGGGCACGGGTGCTGACGCTCTTGCCCGACCCGGACTCCCCGATGATCGCCATCATCTTGCCCGGGACCATCTCGTAGGACAGTCCGTTGACGGCGTTGATCCGTCGGCCACCGCGGGTGAACTGGACCCGCAGGTCCTCCACGATCAGCAGCGGCTCCCCGGGTGCGGCCGGCCGCCGGTATCCACCCGGGGACGAAGAGTCGATCACGTCTGACGTCACGGAGCTCCCGCCGGTTGGGTAGGACGTCCAGTCGGTGCTCATCGTCCGCTCCAGCGCGAGCGCAGGTTCTCACCGAGGAGGTTGAAGGAGAGCACGGTGATCAGCAGGGCCAGACTGGGCCAGACGACGAGCATCGGCGTCGCGGAGAGGCTCAGCTGCCCGGTGGCCACCATGTTGCCCCAGCTGGGGGCGGGGTCCGGGACCCCCAGGCCCAGGAAGCTCAGCGCGCCCTCGATGATGATCACGATGCCCATGCCGAGCATCCCGAAGGTGATCAGCTGGGGCGCGATGTTCGGGGCCAGGTGCCGGAAGAGGATCCGCCCCGTCGAGGTGCCGGAGATCTGGGCTGCCGCCATGAAGGGCATCTCACGGAGCCTGAGCACGGCCGACCGGGCGACCCGGGCGAAGGCCGGGATGCTGAAGAACGCGAGCGCCAGGATGGTGTTGGTGATGCTCGGGCCGAGCGCCTGAGCCACCGCGAGCGTGAGCACCAGCGACGGGAAGGCGATGAGCACGTCGAGCAGCCGCATGATGGTGGTGTCGACGGCGCCGCCGACGTAGCCGGAGAGGGCGCCCAGCGTTCCGCCGACGACGAGGCCCAGCACGTTCACCGCGGCCGCGATGAACAGGGACGCGCGCCCTCCGTTCAGCAGGCGCGACAGGATGTCGTTGCCGTTGGGGTCGGTGCCCAGCAGGTGCCCCGGGGACAGCGCCGGCAGGTTGCTCTCCAGCACGCTGCCGCCGGTGGGCTCCGGGAGCACGAGCGGGCCGAAGACGCAGGCCAGCAGAATCAGGGCGATCATCCCGGCCGGGATCCACGTCCCTAGCGACTGCCGCCACTTCCCGCGACGCGGCTCCTCCTCGTGCCCGTGCTCGAGCCCCGGATGATCGGTGACCGAGATGGGCGTGTCAGCGACTGCCATAACGGATCCTCGGGTCCAGGAGGACGTACAGGAGGTCGACGATCAGGTTGGCGACGACCGCGACGACCGCGAACACCACGACCACGGCCTGCACCACGATGAAGTCCCGGGTGTTGATCGCCTGCAGGAGCATCTGGCCGATGCCGGGCAGGGCGAAGATCGATTCCACGATCACGGTGCCGCCGATGAGCGCCCCGAGGTTCAGGCCGACGACGGTGATGAGGCCGAACGAGGAGTTCCGGAAGGCGTGCCGCAGCAGCACCTGCCAGGACCCCACGCCCTTGGCGCGCGCCGTCGTCACGTATTCCTCCTGCTGCATCTGGTCCACCAGGTCGCCACGGAGGAACCGGGTGTAGAAGCAGAACAGCGGGATCCCGATCGCCGCCGAGGGCAGGATCATGCCCTCGAGGTTGGCCCACAGGCCCTCCGACAGCGGCGTGTATCCGATGGCGGGCAGCCAGCCGAGTTGCACCGCGAAGATCAGCACCAGGATGAGGGCCAGCACGTAGTTGGCGACCGACAGGCCCACGGTGCTGATCACCATGCTGATCCGGTCGAACACGCCGTTGGGCCGGTGGGCTGCGAAGAGGGCGACCGGGAGTGCCACGAGCAGTGACACCACGAAGGCCAGGCCGACCAGTTCACCGGAGACCGGCAGCCGCTCGGCCAGCAGGTCGCTGACCTCCTGACCGCTGACCACGGACTGACCGAGGTCCCCGGTCACCGCTCCCCCAAGCCAGTCGAGGTAGCGGGAGACCCCCGACTCGTTGAGCCCCAGCTGCTCCTCGAGGAGCGCGATGTCCTCGGGGGTGGCCTGCGGGCCCAGCAGCTGCTGGGCCGCGTTGCCCGGGATCAGGCTCAGCACCCAGGACGCGAGGATCGTGACGCCGATGATGATCGGAATCGCCATGAGCACGCGCTTCACGATCAGGCGGAGCGCCGGCGAGCCGGCCACGCGGCGGCCGCGGGAGACCCGCGGGTCCCGGTTGCCCGGGACCCGCGGGAGGGTGGCAGCTGTCACTGCTCCATCCAGACCTCATCCCAGATGACCTGGGAGTTCACCAGGGCCGCCGGGATCACCGTGGTCAGGCCGGGGCCGTGCACGCCCTTGACCGAGATGTTCGCCGGCGCGAAGGCCAGACCGAACGGTGCGTAGAACTTGCTCGCGATGAGCTCGGCCGCCTGCTGGTAGAGGTCGCCCCGCTCGTCCTCGTCGATCGAGGAGGCCGCGTCGGCGAGCAGCTGGTCCAGCTCGGGATCGCTGACGCCGCTGAACGGGGAGCGGGAACCGAAGCGGAAGCCCACACCCACCCCGGACGCGGGGTCCCAGGCGCCGGCGGTCTGCAGCATCGCCTGCCACTGGCCACCGGTGAACTGCTGGATCAGGGTCGACAGCTGGTAGTCCTCGATCTCGACGTCGATGCCTGCCTCCTCCCACTGCGTCTGCAGCGCGGTGTTGATCTGGGTGGCGACGTAGTTGCTGATCGTGCCGAGCTTGACCGTCAGCCCGCCCAGCTCGTCGACGAGCTCCTTGGCGTGGTCCGGGTCGAACTCCGGGTAACCGTCGACCTCCTGCTCGTAGAACAGGCCACCCGGGGCGGTGAACCCCTGACTCACCTCGTACCGGCCACCGAAGATGCCCTCGTTGATGGCCTCGAAGTCGGTGGCCGCGTAGATGGCCTCGCGGGCCTTCGGGTCGGTGAAGGGACCGGTCTTCGTGTTCAGCTGGATGACGTAGGGCGAGGTGGCCGCCTGGATGGACACCTGGAGCTGGTCGTTGTCCTGAGCCTGCTCCAGCAGGGGGGTCGTGTTCAGGCCCTCGTAGGCCTGCGCCTGACCGGCCTGGAGCGCCTGGTAGGCGGCCTGGTCACCGCCGATCGACTGGAAGGTCAGCTTGTCGAGGTAGGGCTGGCCCTCCTCGAAGTAGGTCTCGTTCTTCTCCAGCACGAGCTCGGAGCTCAGCTGGTTCGAGACGACCTTGAACGGGCCCGCCCCGACCGGGTTGATCTTGAAGTCGTCCGGGCCCTGCTTCTCCAGGGCCGTCGGTGAGGCGATCCAGTTCACGTTGCTGGTCGGGAAGGACGCCGAGACCGCGGCGTAGGGCTGGGTGAAGGTCAGCGTGAGGGTCGTCGGGTCGACCACGGCGATGCCGTCCGGGGCCAGCGGCCACGTCGGCTTGCAGGTGCACGGGGAGGCCAATGCGCGCTCCCAGTTGAGCTTGACCGCCTCCGCGTCCATGGGCGTGCCGTCGCTGAACTCGATGCCCTCGCGCAGCTTGACGGTGAAGACGGTGCCGTCCTCCGACAGCTCGCCGCTCTCGGCCTGGTTGCCCTCGACGGCGGCGTTGCTGCCGTCGTCGTCGGATCGGAGCAGGAACAGGCCGCCGTAGATCGACTGCATCATCGGGAGGTTGGCGCCACCGGTGGTGTTGGTCGCCGGGTCGAGCCCCGCAGGCCAGGAGCCGGTGAAGGCGGTGTCCTCGAGGACGGTCATCTCGCCACCGGCCTGGGGCTCGCCGGCCGAGGCTCCGCCCCCACCCTCGCTGGTGCCACCGCCATCGTCGTCACTGCCACAGGCAGCCAGCACCATGGCCACGGCCAGCAGCGGGGCCAGCTTCGAAAGTCGTCTCACGTCGGTACTCCTGGTCGGTTGAGGCGTCGGTGACTGTGCGGTGGCCCGGGTAGGCAGCGGTCGAAGACCGATCTCCCCCCGCGTCCTAGCCCTTGCGGTGGAGTGACCAGGCTCACTAATCGCCAGCAAAGAGTGGCGGGCCCGGAGCGCGGCGTCTGCCGTTCCTTCCGCCGGACGGGAGACAAGTTGGGCCCGGGACGGGCTCTGGGCAACCACGCCGCGACGGTCCCGCACCGGTGCGCGGACGCGCAATGGCCGACGACGTCGGATCGACGTCGCCGGCCATCGGGGCGCGGGGAGGCTCAGGCGGGCGGGTCGATGCCCAGCCAGCGGAACGCGTTGGCGCCGCTGATGTCCTCCCATGCCTGCGGGTCGAGATCCATCGACCGCAGGGTGCGACCGGCCGGCTCCTCGCGGAGCATCGCCGGGAAGTCCGACCCCACGAGCAGCCGGTCCGCGCCGAGCAGGTCGATGAGGAACCGGATCGCGCGCCGGTCGAAGACCATCGAGTCGTACCAGAACCGGCGGGCCAGCTCGAGCGGCGAGGGGCCGTCGTCATGCATCACCGCGCGGGTCAGGTCGACCGGTTCCTCGTTCCACGACCCGCCCCAGAAGTACTGCGCCCGGGGCAGCATGAGAGGGAAGCCGCCGGCCGCGTGGCTGAAGGAGATGCGCAGGTCAGGGCAGGCGGCGGCAGTGCCGCCGGACACCATGGACCCGGCCGCGAAGGCTCCTTCGACACCCACGGTGTAGGTGCCCATCGCCGACATCGGGAGCCGCTCGGACGGGCTGGGCATCGCGTGCACGAACACCGAGAGACCCAGCCGTTCGGCTTCCTGGAAGAACGGCAGGAACTGCTCGTGGCCGATCGACTTGCCCAGCACGTTCGAGGCGATCTCGACCCCATGGAGCCCCTGGTCCTGGATCGCCTTGAGCTCCGCGGTGGCCGCGTCCGGGTCCTGCATCGGGACCATGCCCAGGGCCTTGATCCGGGCCGGCTCGGCCGAGGCGAGGGTGGCGCTGAACTCGTTGACGTGGCGGGCCAGGGAGAGGCCGTCGGCCGGCGGCAGGTCGTACCGGAGCAGCGGCGGCATGGGGCTCAGCACCTCGACGTCCACGCCGGAGGCGTCCATCTCCTCGACCCGCCGCTCGGCGTCGAAGAACACGTCGCGGGCCTTGAACCGCATCTGACCGAACACCAGGGTCCGCGCGGTCTCGCCGTCCACGGCTTCCATCTGGGGGAAGCACTCGGGGGCGTCGGCCGGGTAGTCGTAGGGCAGCAGGTGAGCGTGGGCGTCGACGAGCACAGGGGCCCTCCGGTCGGGTCGGGGTCAGGACGAGGGGTGCACGGAGGCGTGCACGGCGGACTCCCCCGGCACCTCGCCGGCGAGGGTCTCGATGGCCAGGGCGGTGTCCTCCAGGGCGAACGTGTGCGTGTGCAGCTTCTCCAGCGGATAGCGGCCCGACTCGATCAGCGCGATGGCCTCGGCGTAGGCCGGGGCGTCCACCCCGAAGGCGCCGCGCACGGTGAGGGCGCGGTTGATGATCAGATCGGTCCGCAGGGGGATCTCACGGTTGCCCTTGAGCCCGGCCAGCACCACGGTGCCACCGTGCCGGGCGGACAGCAGAGCGTCGGTCAGTGGCCCGGCGGCCATCGGCGTGAGCTCCAGGACGACGTCGGCCATCTCGCCGTCGGTGATCTCGCGGACCCGCTCGACGGTGTCCGCCGCGTCGTCCCCGTCGACGACCAGGGTGTGGTCGGCGCCGAACTCCCGGGCCAGCGCGAGCTTGTGCTCGTCGGCCGCCAGCCCGGTCGTGATGATGGTCCCGGCGCCCGCGGCCCGTGCGGCGATGACCGACGCGATGCCCCGCTGCCCCGCCCCGAGCACGAGCACGGTGTCGCCCAGGCCGATGCCGCCGAGGTGGGCCGCCCAGCGCACCCCCGCGCCCAGCGGGTTGAACATGACCGCGATCTCCGCGGGAATGCTCGCGTCGATCTTGTGCAGGACCGCGTTGGGCGTGAGGTAGAGGCGCTCGGCGAACCCGCCGTAGAGGCTGGGTTCGACGTCGACATTCGTGACGCCGTGGGCGATCGTCCGGTTGGGGCAGGACTGGTAGCGGCCCGTCAGGCACTTCTGGCACGCCCGGCAGGGGACGATGACCTCGAGCGCGACGCGGTCGCCGGGCTGGACGCCCCAGCGCTTCGCGGCGCGCTCGCCGACCTCCTCGATGATGCCCATGGGTTCGTGCCCCGGGATGAACGGCTTGCTGTTCGTGCCCATGTGGCCCTTGTAGGTCTCCACGTCGCTGCCGCAGATGCCGTTGGCCTCCACGCGCAGCAGCCCGTCGTCCGGGCCGACCTTCGGTCGCGGGAACTCCCGCAGCTCGATCTGCCGCGGACCGACCTGCACCGCGGCCCGGACCGTCTCGCTCATCTGCCGGTCAGTCCTCGTGCACGATGACGCCGCGCAGGTTCTTCCCGGCGTCGAGATCGGCGTAGGCCTCGTTCACCTCGTCGAGCGCGTACGTGCGGGTGACCAGCTCGTCGAGCTTGAGGTCCCCGGCCCGGTAGAGACCCAGGAGCTTGGGGATGTCCGACAGCGGGTTGCAGTCGCCGAACAGGGCGCCGCGGACCTGGCGCTGGTAGCCGATGAGCATGCCGGCGTGGAAGTGCACGGCCTTCTCGTTGAGGTGGCCGACGGCGGTGATCGTGACCTTGCCGCCCTTGCCGGTCATCTGGACCGCCGCGTTGACCATCTCCTCGGTCACCACGCCGGGGGTGAGGATGGCGTGGTCAGCGAGTTGCCCCCACGTCGTCTCGACGACGAACTCGTGGGCCTCCTTCGCCGAGGCGAAGGTGTGCGTCGCGCCGAAGACGGTGGCCATCTCCCGCTTGAAGTCGACAGGGTCGATGACGATCACGTTCTTGGCGCCGGCGTACCTGGCCCCCTGCACCGCGTTGCTCCCCACACCCCCCGCGCCGAAGATCACCACGGTGTCACCCGCCCGCACACCGGCTGCGTAGACCGCCGACCCCCAGCCGGTCGGGACCCCGCAGCCGACCAGGCTGGCCACCTCCCAGGGGATGTCGTCCGCGAGCGGGACGACCGCCCACTCGGACACGACCGCGTACTGGGAGAACGTGCCCAGCGAGCAGAACCCCCCGAGGTCCTCGTCGCCGAGGTGGAAGCGGAAGGTGCCGTCCAGGAACATGCCGGTGCCCGCGTTGAGGCCCTGGACGCACATGTTCTGGTGGCCGGTCGAACACGGCCGGCAGGCACCGCAGGCCGGGATGTAGGAGCAGACGACCCGGTCGCCGACCTTGACGCGGCGCACGTCGGGCCCCACCGACTCGATGATCCCGGCGCCCTCGTGGCCGCCGACGATCGGGAAGCGCACCGGGGCGTCGCCCTGGGTGATGTGGTCGTCGGAGTGGCACAGCCCGGAGGCCTTGAACTTGACCCGGACCTCGTGGGCCTTCGGCTCGTCGAGCTGCAGGTCGGTCAGCTCCCAGCCGATGTGCGGCCCTCGGGCGATGGCTGCGTGGGTGGTGATGCTCATCGGTGTGCCCCTCCAGTGGGTGCCCGGCGGCGTTGCCGCGGGGTGGACGTGTCGCGGACCGGTTGGCGGGGTCCGGGAATGTGCAGGCCCGCTGGGGGCCGGTGCCGGCCGGGGCCCGGAAGGCCCCGGCCGGAGGGTGCGCCCGGCCCTCAGGCGGTGCCGCGGAGGGAAACGGTCTTGACCACGGTGTAGTCCAGGACGGCGTCGGCGCCCATCGTGCGGCCGAAGCCGCTGCGCTTGTAGCCGCCGAACGGTCCGCCGATCACCCCGGCGCCCAGCGCCGCGTTCACCGCGACCTGGCCGGCCTGCAGGCCCTTGGCGAACTTGACCGCCTTGCCGACGTCCCGGGTCCAGACCGAGGCGACCAGGCCGTAGTCCGTGCCGTTGGCCACCCGGAGCGCCTCGTCATCGTCGTCGACCGGGGTCACGCCGAGCACCGGACCGAAGATCTCCTCCTGGTGGATGCGCATCGACGGCGCGACGTTGTCGAACAACGTCGGCTCGACGAAGAAGCCCCGCTCGAACTGCTCGCCGCTGGGCCGGCCACCACCGAGCACGAGGTCGGCACCCTCCTGCTGGCCGAGCTGCATGTACTCGAGGACCCGCTCGTGCTGCTTGGCGTTGATCAGCGGTCCCATGTTGACCTGCTCGTACCAGGGGCCGACCTTGACCTGGGACATCCGCTCGGCCAGCCGCTCGACGACCTGGGCGTGCACCGAGCGGTGCACGACCACGCGCGAGCCCGCCGCACAGATCTGGCCGGTGTTGAGCGTGATGCCCATGGCGATCGCCGGGATGGCGGCGTCCAGGTCGGCGTCGGCGAGGATGACCTGCGGCGACTTGCCGCCCAGCTCCAGGTGCAGCGGGGTGAGGTTCTTCGCGCAGGCGGCCATCACGATCGAGCCGGTGTCCGGGGAACCGGTGAAGCTCATGCGCTTGATCCCGCGGTGCGCGGGGATGGCCGCGCCCGCCTCCGACCCGTAGCCGGTGACGACGTTGACCACGCCGGGCGGGATGCCGGCCTCGAGCGCCAGCCTCGCCAGCGCCAGCGCGGTCAGCGGCGCGTCCTCCGCGGGCTTGATCACGATGGTGTTGCCCGCGGCGATCGCCGGGCCGACGTCGTTGACGAACATCGGCGCGGGGGCGTTCCACGGGATGACCGCCCCGACCACGCCGTAGGGCTCGCGCAGCGTGAGCCCGATGACGTCGGGGGTGTACGTCGGCAGGGACAGGCCCTGCACCTTGTCCGCCTGGCCCGCGACGAAGTTCAGGATCCGCGACATCGGGGGCGGGCCCCAGCTCGGCCGGCCCACCTCCTGCGACTCCAGCTGATCGAGTTCGGTGCTGTGCTCGTCGATCAGCTGGGCCCAGCGCTGGATGAGCGCCCCACGGGTCGTGGCGTTGGTGTCCCGCCACGCCGGGTAGGCCGCCTCGGCGGCCCGGACGGCGGCGTCGACGTCCTCGGCACCGCCGCGCGGCACCCGCCCGAGCACCTCCCCGGTGGCCGGGTTGATGACGTCGATGGTCTCGCCACCGGCCGCGCGGACCCAGTCGCCGCCGATCAGCTGCGCGTCGTCGATGATGAGCGGGGAGCCGGCGTGCGGGCCGGGAGGGGCGATCGTCATGTCAGCCGTCCTTCAGTTCTCGTGGATGATCACGCCGCGGATGTTCTTGCCGTCCAACATGTCCTGGTACCCCTGGTTGACCTCGTCGAGCTTGTACGTCCGGGTGACCAACTCGTCGAGCTTCAGGTCGCCGGTCCGGTACAGGCTCAGCAGGCGGGGAACGTCGAACAGGGGGTTGCAGGCGCCGAAGATCGCGCCCTGGATCCGGCGCTGGTAGCCGATGAACATGCCGGGGTGCTCGTCCACCCAGCCGTTGCCGACGGCGGTGACTGTCACCTGCCCGGCCTTCCCGACGATCCTCAGGGCGTCGGCGATGACCTCGTCGTGCAGCACGCCGACGGTGATGATGGCGTGGTCGGCGAGCTCGCCCCAGGTGACCTCGTTGACGAACTCGGCGGCTTCCGTGGCGGTGGCGAAGGTGTGCGTCGCACCGAAGACGGTGGCCATCTCGCGCTTGAAGGGGACCGGGTCGACCACGACGACGCGCTGGGCGCCGGCGAACCGGGCCCCCTGCACCGCGTTGCTGCCCACGCCGCCGGCCCCGAAGACGACGACGGTCTCGCCGGCCCGTACGCCGGCCGCGTGCACCGCGCTCCCCCAGCCGGTCGGCACGCCGCAGCCCACCAGCGCGGCGACCTGGAACGGGATGTCGTCCGGGATGGGGATGACGGAGAACTCGCTGACCACCGCGTACTCGGAGAACGTGCCGAGCACGCACAGCCCGCCGAAGTCCTCCCCGTTCTGGTGGAAGCGGAACGTGCCGTCCGGGAACTGCCCGGTGGAGGCGTTCTTCCCCTCGTCGCACAGGTTCTGGCGGGCGGTGGAGCAGTACCGGCACTTGCCGCAGGCCGGGATGAAGGAGCAGACGACGTGGTCGCCCACCTTCACGCGGGTGACGCCCTCGCCCACCGCATCCACGATCCCGGCGCCCTCGTGCCCGCCGACCACCGGGAAGCGCATCTGCGCGTCGCCCTTCTGGATGTGGTCGTCGGAGTGACAGAGACCGGCCGCCATGAACTTGATTCGGACCTCGTTGGCACGGGGGTCGTCGAGCTCGAGCTCGGTGATCTCCCACGGCCGACCCGGCTCGCGACAGACCGCGGCGCGCGTCGTCATGCTCACTTGGACACCTCTCCCTGCAGTTGACGTCGGCCAGGAGGGAACGGCCGTCCTGACGACCACGACCTCGCGGCGGTGCCCGGGGCGAAGTCCCGCGGCAGCGTCCACGATGGTCGTCCGGACGTGGCGTGGGCCACAGGACTTTCCCGCCCACGGAAGACGACCTCGCCGGCGGCCCGGATCGCGAACGCTGCGTCGCGATTGTTTCCGGGTCCCGGAAGTGACCCTTCTCGCCCTTCCGACGAGCGGCCGATACTCGCCGCACCCTGGCCGGCGCCATCCGCGGCCGTCGTCCTGGACGGGGGCACCACCGCCCCGGAGGACGCCTCCGCCGTCGGCCCGTCGGGCCCCCGCCGGGCCCGGCCCCGTGCTGCGTCTGCGAAAGGACCTGGCGTGATCGACAAGTTCCGGAAGGACATGCTCTCCGTCGTGGACCGCGTCCACGACGGCGCCTCGATCGCCGTGGGTGGCTTCGGCAGCTCCGGGCGGCCCGACGGCCTGCTGGATGCACTGTGCGAGCTCGACCGCCGCGACCTGCACGTCTACGTCAACAACGTCGGTCACGACTTCACCGGCGTCGGGCGCCTCCTGCACGAGGGGCGGCTGCGTCGCGTGACGGCGTCCTTCCCGATCCTCCAGGAGTTCTACGACGAGTACTTCGCGGGGAAGGTCGAGCTGGAACTGGTCCCCCAGGGCACCCTGGCCGAACGGCTGCGCGCCGGGGGCTCGGGCATCCCGGCCTTCTTCACGCCCTCGGGCGCGGGCACGATGCTCGCCGACGGCTCCTTCACCCTCCGCTACTCCCCGGAGGGCGGGGTCGCCGAACACGTGCCGGCCAAGGAGCACCGGATGATCAACGGCCGCCAGTACGTCCTCGAAGAGGGCATCGTCGCCGACTTCGGGTTCGTCAAGGCGCACCGGGGCGACCGCAAGGGCAACCTGCGGTTCCGGCTCTCCGCCCGGAACTTCAACCCGCTGGCCGGGATGTCGGGACGGCACACCTTCGCCGAGGTGGAGCACCTCGTCGAGGTCGACGAGCTGCACCCCGACGACATCCACCTGCCCGGCGTCTTCGTGGACGACGTCCTGCTGGCGACGAACGCCGCGGCCGACCAACCACTGATGGAGAGGTCCTCGTCATGACCGACACGCTTCCCGCCACCACGGTGACCGGCCGGACCCGGGAGGGCATCGCCCAGCGGCTGGCGCAGGACCTCAAGGACGGCTACGTCGTCAACCTCGGCGTGGGCATCCCGCTCTACGTGCCCCTGTTCATCCCCGAGGGCACCGAGGTGGTGCTGCACGCGGAGAACGGCGTGCTCGGGCTGGGCCCCGCCCCCGAGGGCGAGGGCGACCCCGACCTGACCGACGCCGGCAAGCAGCCGATCACCCTCATCCCGGGCGCGGCGATCACCGACTCGGCGATGTCCTTCGCCATGATCCGCGGCGGGCATCTGGACGTCACCGTGCTCGGCGCCCTCCAGGTCTCGGCCGCCGGCGACCTCGCGAACTGGTACGTGCCCGGCAAGAACCCGGCCGTCGGCGGGGCGATGGACCTCGTCGCCGGCACCCCGCAGGTCTGGGTGACGATGGAGCACGTCGACCGCAAGGGCCGGCCCAAGATCCTTCCGGAGTGCACCATGCCGCTGACCGGGCGGGCGTGCGTCACACGCATCTACACCGACCTGGCCGTCTTCCACGTCGTCGACGGGACGTTGCGCCTGGTGGAATGCGCACCCGGGGTCACCCCGGAAGAGGTGCGCGAACGCACCGCCGCCCCCTACACCGAGGACCTGCACCCGTGACCGGAATCGACCTGTCCCGCATCACCGCGATCGACGTGCACACGCACGTGCACCGGTCGGTCCACGCGCCGCCGCCCGAGGGCAGCTCCGCCGACGACATGGGCGCGTACTTCGGTATCGGCTCGATGCCCCAGTACACCCTGCCGCAACTGGCCGAGTACTACCGCGAGCGCGACATGGCCTGCATCGCCTTCGGGGTGGACAGCATCTCGCAGACCGGGGAGGAGATGCTCCCCACCAACGAGGAGATCGCCGAGCTCGCCGCGGAGAACTCCGACGTCGTCATCCCCTTCGCCAGCATCGACCCCGCCCGCGGGGCGGCCGGGGTGCGCGCCGCGCGGCGGCTGATCAGCGACCACGGTGTCCGCGGGTTCAAGTTCCACCCCAACACCCAGGGCTTCCACCCGAACGACCGGATGGCCTACCCGCTGTACGAGGTGATCGCCGAGCACGGGCTGATCGCCCTGTTCCACACCGGCCAGACCGGGGTCGGCGCCGGCACCCGGGGCGGCGGCGGGATCCGCCTGAAGTACTCCAATCCCATGGACGTCGACGACGTGGCCGTCGACTTCCCGGACATGGACATCATCCTGGCCCACCCCTCGTTCCCCTGGCAGGACGAGGCGCTGTCGGTGGCCACCCACAAGCCGCGGGTGTACATCGACCTGTCCGGCTGGTCGCCGAAGTACTTCCCGCCGCAGCTCGTGCAGTACGCCAACTCGCTGCTGCGCGACAAGGTGCTCTTCGGTTCCGACTTCCCGGTGATCACGCCCGAGCGCTGGATGAAGGACTTCGCCGCCATCGCCATCAAGGACGAGGTCCGCCCCAAGATCATGAAGGACAACGCCGCCCGGCTGCTGGGGCTCTCCCCCGCGGCGGGCGAGGGAGCGGGGCACTGATGCGGGACGTCGAGGGCAAGGTCGCCTTCATCACCGGCGGCTCCAGCGGCATCGGCCGGGGCATCGCCCTGGCCTTCGCGCGGGCCGGCATGCAGGTGGTCATCAGCGGCCGCCGGCAGGAGTTCATCGACGAGTCGCTGGCCGAGTTCGCCGCCGCCGGGCTCTCCGCGGACAGCATGCGGCTCGACGTCACCGACGCGGCCGCGGTGGACGCGGCCGCGGCGGAGACCATCCAGCGGCACGGCCGGCTCGACGTGCTGGTCAACAACGCCGGTATCGGGCTGACCGGGCCGGTGATGGCCGCCACCGCCCGTGACTGGGACTGGCTGATAGACGTCAACATCCGCGGCGTCGGCAACGGCATCCGCTCCTTCGTCCCGCACATCCAGGCCCACGGCGAGGGCGGGCACGTGGTGAACACCTCGTCGATGGCCGGGCTGATGCCGATCGTCGCCGGGCTCTACAGCATGACCAAGGCCGCGGTGATCGCGCTGTCGGAGGCACTGGCCATCGAGCTGGCGCCCGAGGGCATCGGCGTCTCGGCGTACTGTCCCGGCCCCACGCACAGCAACATCGCCGCCGGCGTCTCCGCCCGGCCGGCCGAGTACGGGGAGAGCGGCTACGCCCCGCCGCCGGCCGAGCACCTCGAGCGCGCCAAGCACCAGCCGTACATGAGCTACGTCGAGGCCGGTGAGCGGGTCCTGGCCGGCGTCCGGCGCAACGACCTGTTCATCCTCACCCACCCGGAGTTCCGGGACGGCGTGCGCGACCGGTTCGACACGACGCTGGCGGCCTTCCCCGACGAGCCGCTGAACACCGAGCGCGCCGCCGCGATCCCGTTCCTCCTCTCGCACCCGGTGTACGCGCCGGAGAACCGGCTCCCCTCCCCGCGGCTGGGCGATCCCGTCCACTGATCCGGCGGGGGCCACCCGCCGACGACGGTGCCCGGTCCGGCAACCGCCGGACCGGGCTCCGTCGTGCGGGGCTCCGTCGTGCGGGGCTCCGTCGTGCGGCGCTCAGGGCGCCGGGGTGTCGTCCAGCGGGATGAGCGGCAGCGGGCCGGCCAGGTCCCCGGGGTCGGCCGGGAAGTAGGCGAAGTTCTTCGCCCGGGCTCCCCCGTCGACCACGAGGTCCGTGCCCGTGATGAGGCGCGCGTAGTCGGAGCAGAGCCAGGCGACCGCGTGACCGATGTCGGTCGGCGTGCCGGTCGAGCCCATCGGCACCAGCGGCGGGCGCTCCCCCGACCAGCGGGCGGGGCGGCGCCACTCCTCGTCGCCGGTCCCGCCGCCGAGGCCGCCACCCTTGCGACCGGCGTTGAGCATGTCCGCCGGCCGGCCCTGGGCCGCCAGCTCGGCCAGCAGCTCGGGGTTGTCGATGGTCGGCGCGGTCGGGGTGTAGCTGTTGACCCGGATGCCGTACGGCGCGAGGTCCATCGCGGCCGCCCGGACGAAGTTGTTCACCCCGCCCTTGTGGAACGCGTAGGCGATGACGCCGGCCGAGCCGTTCCAGCCGTTGGACGACGACATGCAGACGATGGAGCCGCGGATCCCCCGCTGGGCCATCGCCCGGCCGACGTGCTTGGTGTTGAGGAAGTAGCCGAGCCCGGCCACCCGGACGGCACGCTCGAAGTCCGCGGCGGTCTCGTCGAGGACACCCTTACCACCGAGGATGGCGGCGTTGTTGACCAGGATGTCGATCCGGCCCCACCTCTCCAGGACCGCGTCGACGTAGCCCTGGACCGCGGCCTCGTCGGTCACGTCCCCGGGCGCGGCCATCGCCTCGCCACCGTTGCGCTCGATCCGGGCGATGCAGGCCTTGATGACCTCGTCGTCGACGTCGTTGCAGGCCACCTTGGCGCCGTACTTCGCCAGGGCGAGCGCCACTCCGCTGCCGATGTTGGGGCCGACGCCGGTGACGAGGGCGACCTTGCCCTCCAGCGAGACCTCCACGCTCAGGAGGCCGGGGCGTGGTCGCCGGGGAAGTCGGTCGGGTAGACCAGCCGGATGCTGGCCGGGTCGATGCCCAGCACCGGGCCGAGCATCGACTGCATGAGCGGCTTGGGCACGAGGCACTCCTCGCAGGCGTTGGGGCCGGCGACGATCGAGACGTCGGCGGCGTCGCCCTGGAGGTCGACGTCCATCCGGTAGTCGTCTGCCTGCAGGGTCTGCTTCAACTGGTCCAGCTGCTTCTCGTCGACGGTCATGCGGGTGCCTCCTGGGTGTGGGTCGCGGTGTCGGATACGGGCGGGACGGGCACCGAGCGGCCGGACCAGGTGGACCAGCCGAACGGGCGGAAGACCGTCGAGATGGCCGCGTTGGCGGCGCCCGCGACGATCACCGGGATCTCCGCGGCCGACGGCATCATCGGGAAGGGGTCGGGGCCGGGGTCCTCGTCATGGGACTCCTTGCCCGCCGCGACCAGGTCGGCCTGGCTGCGCGTGGCGTGCTCGAAGAGCCACTGTTGGACGTCGGCGCGGCTGTAGCCGGCGGAGGCGAGGAACTGGGCGTGCTCGGGCCCGAGCACCACACCGCCGGTGGAGTGCTTGATGCCGAGGTAGGCACCGGTGCGCGCGAGGGTGTCGGCGATGTCCCAGAGCACCGCCTCCGCGCTCTCGGTGTGCCGGTTGTCGATGTACTCGCAATCGCGGATCAGCATCGCCGACACGGCGTCGACCCCGGCCTCGACCCCGCCGGCCACGCTGAACGGCTCCCACGGGGAGAGCTCCTCGTTCTCGCCGATGCACAGGGTCCAGCGTCCGGGCACGCCCTGGGTGGCCTGCTCCAGCTCCTGCGGACGGATGCCGTAGCCGTTGCGGACGATCAGGCCGAGCGCGCGGCCGATGGTGGCGTTGGCCCGGAAGCCGGGGCCGAAGACGCCGCCGGCGTAGTTGATGCCGAGCCGGTCGCGGATCGGGCCGTTGACCACGAGCAGCGGCGCGGGCCCGCTGGTCGACTGCCAGGCACCGCCCTGGGAGGCCGGCTCACCCTTCACCGCGTCCCAGGCGGCGAGCACGAGCGGCAAGTACTCCGGGCGGCAGCCCGCCATGATCGCGTTGACCGCGGCCTGGGCCACGGTGACCCGGCGGTTGAGGTGCGACTGGGCGCCGATGACCTCGTCCGCGTCGCGGTCGACGGTGGCCAGGAACTCGGCGACGTCGGCCTCGGTGGCCGGGACGACGGGGAGGCCGTCGCTCCAGCCGCGCTCGTAGCAGTACTCGATGGCGCCCCGGACGCCGCGGACCGGGTCGTCCGCGGCCCCGGCACGCCCGTCGACCTGAGGCGCCGCCGTCACGAGGCGGCTGCCGCGTTCGGTCCGCTCAGCAGCGCCACGATCTCCGGAACGGCTGCCGCCGCCCGGTCGCGCACCCCCTGCCGCGACAGGTTGGCCACCGGGTGCGGGGTGGTCACGTACTGATAGCCCTCGGTGCCCTGCAGGGTGGCCATGGCGTCGGCACTGACCCGGAAGGCGTCGCTGACGATGACGACGGCGGGGATGCCGGCCTCCTCCAGCTGCAGCCCGTCGGCGACGGCGGAGGCGCTGCAGGAGCCGCAGTCCCCGACGCCCACGACGACGACGTCGCACTCGGCCCGGAGCTCCTCCAGCATCTCCGGCGGCGCCGGGTTCACGATGCTGGGCTTCTTGCGGACCAGGACCTTCTTCACCCCGTGCTGCGACTCGAGCAGCTCTGCGACCTCCTCGACGAAGTCCTCGGCGTTGCGCTTGGTGTTGGCCAGCAGGCCCAGGCGGAGACCGGAGAGGTCGCCGGGTCGAGGGGCGAGAGCGGTGCGGCCGCGTGCGTCACCGGCCGGACCGAGCGTGGGATCGATGATGCTGTCGTACACAGCGCTCTCCTCGCATCCTGGACGCCGATGTGACGGCCGTCTCGCTGAGAGAACGCTATGCCGCCCGGATCGATGCCCACCAGACCACTCCCGCCCGGCGGAACGGCAGCACGCGCCTCCCCGGCGCCGGCACGGGGTCTACAGACCCGGGTGGACCGACACGTGGACGGCGGGCTCGCCCGGGCCCTCGCCGGCGAGCAGCTGGATCGCGGCCTCCGTGTCGTCGAGCGGCAGCGAGTGGGTGTGCATCTGCCCGATCGGCGTGCGACCGGACTCGAGGATCCGGATCGCCTCGGCGTAGGCCGGTGAGTCGACCCCGTAGGCGCCGACCAGAGTCAGCGCGCGGTTGATGACGAAGTCGGTGTCGATCTCGGTCTTCCGACCGCCCTTGAGGCCGGCGAGCACCACTCGGCCGCCGTGCCGCGCGGAGGCGAGTGCGTCCCCGACCGGCCCGAGCGCCATGGGTGTGAGCTCCAGGACGATGTCGACCCCCGCCCCGCCGGTCAGCTCGAGGACCCGGGCCACGGTGTCCTCCTGGTCGACGACGATCGTGTGGTCGGCACCGAACTGCCGCGCCAGGGCCAGTTTGTGCTCGTCCGCGGCGAGCCCCGTCACGATCACGGTGGAAGCACCGGCCGCCTTGGCCGCGATGACCGCCGACAGGCCGCGCTGACCGGCACCCAGCACGAGCACGGTGCTGCCGATCCCGGCGCCGCCGAGGTGCACCGCCCAGCGGACACCGGCGGCGAGCGGGTTGAACATGACCGCGAGCTCGACCGGGAGGCCGCGGTCGATCGGGTGCACGATCGAGCCGGGCGCCAGGTAGGTGTACTCGGCCAGCCCGCCCCACAGCGAGGGCTGCTGGGTGATCGGGGTGTAGCCGTGGCTCGCCGCCCGCTTGGGGCACGCCTGGTACCTGCCGGCGATGCAGGCCGGGCAGTGGTGGCAGGGCACCAGGATCTCCAGGGCCACCCGGTCACCGACCGAGACGCCCCAGCGCTCGGCCGCCTGCTCGCCGATCTCCTCGATGATGCCCAGCGGCTCGTGGCCGGGCACGACCGCCGAGCCGCGGAACAGGTGCCCCTTGTACTGCTCGACGTCGCTGCCGCAGATCCCGTTCGCCTCGATGCGCAGCAGCCCGTCGTCCGGGCCGATGACCGGGCGGGGGAACTCCCGCAGCTCGAGGGTCCGCGGCGCGGTCTGGACCACCGCCCGCACCGTCCCCGCCATCAGCGGGCGGTCCCGGCCTCGGCGGCCGGGATCGGCGCCTCGACGCCGAGGGGCTCGGGGCGGCGCAGCGGGAACGGGCTCAGTCCGCCGCCGTCGATCGGGATCGCCTGTGCGGTGATGTAGGCGGCTTCCGGGGAGGCGAGGAAGGCGACCGCGGCCGCGATGTCCTCCGCCGAGCCGGCCCGCCCGACCGGGATGTTCCGGCCGCGCTGCGCCATCAGGGCCGCCTCGTCGACGTCCGGGGCGGCGCTCAGGAACGCCCGGCTGGTGGCGACCAGCCCGGGGCACAGCGCGTTGACGGTGATCCCCCACGGGCCCAGGTCCATGGCGAGCGCCCGGGTCAGGCCGATGACACCGGCCTTGGACGCCGAGTACGGCCCGGAGAAGGGGGCGGCCGTCAGTCCGGCCATCGACGAGATGTTGACGATGCGGCCCGAGCGCTGGGCGCGCATGACCGGCACCGCGGCCGCGCACATCAGCCAGGGCCCGCGGAGGTTGACCGCGATGACCCGGTCGAAGACCTCCGCCGGGATGTCGGCGACGTCCGCCCGGTCCGGGCCCTGCGGCGCGGCCGCGTTGTTGACCAGGATGTCGAGCCGGCCGAACCGCTCGACCGCCTCGGCCACCATCCGGTTCGCGTCGGCCTCGACGGAGACGTCGCCGAGCGAGGCGGCCGTCGTTCCGCCATCGGCCGTGATGTCGGCGACCAGCGCCTCGACCCCGCCCCAGCCCGCCGACCGGCCCTCCTGCTGCCTGTTCGGCACGCCGGTGGACTGCAGGTCGGTGACCACCACGGCCACGCCCTGGCCGGCCAGCCGGCGGGCGATCGCCTGCCCCATGCCGTCGGGCTTGCCGCACCCGGTGATCAGTGCGACCCGGTCCGGGGCGGCGGTCACGCGTGCACCGCGGGCACGCCCTCGGGCGTCGTGGTCTCCTGCACCGTCATCACCGGCGCGGAGTGCACCGGCGGCTTGGGACTGCTCGGGCCGCCGTCCACCGAGAGGATCTGGCCGGAGACCCACCGGGCGCGCTCGCTGGCGAGGAAGAGCGTGGCCTGGGCGATGTCCCAGGGGCTGCCCTCGGTGCCCAGCGCCGACCAGCCCCTGCGCACCGCCCGCATCTCCGCGGACATGTTGGCGGCGGCGAACGCTCCCCAGATGGCGCCCACCTGCACGCAGTTCACCCGGATGCCGCGGTCGCCGAGGGTGTTGGCAGAGCCGACGGTGAGGTTCTCCAGCGCCGCCTTGGCGAGGTTGTAGACCATGGCCGGCCCCCGGGCGCGGACGCCGACGGAGTTGATGTTGACGATCGCGCTGCCGGCCGGGAGCACCTCGACGGCGTGCCGGGTCATCTGCCAGGCGGTGGTGAGGTTGAGGTCCATCAGCTCGTGGAACCGCTCGGGGGTCACGTCGAAGACGCCCGCCCGGTCGCCGACGGCGACGTTGTTCACCAGGGTGTCGAAGCCGCCGAACGCGGCGACGGTCTCCTCCACCGCGCGCCGGCACGCCTCGTCGTCCAGCAGGTCGGCCACGACGGCGACGGCCGTGCCGCCGTCGGCTTCGATCGCGTCCACGGTGCGCTGCGCGGCGGCCGGGTCGCGGTCGAGGACGGCGACTCGGGCGCCGTGCGCGGCGAACACCCGGCAGATCGCGTACCCGACGCCGGGCTCGTTCTCGCTCTGCTGGCCGCCGCCGGTGACCAGGGCGGTCCGGCCTGCCATCCACGGGTCGGCGGGCCCGCCGAAGGGGTCGGTGAGTGACTCGCTGAACTCGGTCACTGCTGGGCTCCTGACTGTGTCGGGGAGGTGGACCGGCCGAGGACCGGGACGGAGCTGGCCGACCAGCCGGCGAACACCCGGACGACCATCGAGATGCCGGCGTTGCGGGCGCCGGCGACGACGATCGGCAGCGCCTCCGGCCCGTCGGTGGCGAAGAGCCGGTCGAAGATCTCGGGGTCGGTGGTGCCGTCGGCGGAGCGGACGCCGTTGTCACCCACGCCGTCCTTGCCGACCCGGGCCAGGTCGGCCTTCGACTTCCCGCACCGCTCGACCAGCCACGCCCGGACGTCGGCCTTGCTCATGCCGGCCCCGGCGAGCATCTGCGCGTGCTCGGGGCAGAAGACGATCCCCGCCGGGTGATGACGGAAGATCGCGGCACCGCTGCGGGAGATGGTGTCGGCGAAGTCGGCCAGCAGCTGCTCGGGATCGGCCGTGTGCCGGTTGTCGACGTACTCGACCGTCCGCGTGAGCATGGCCGAGACCGCCGAGGTGCCGGCGGGGACGCCGCCGTCGACGGAGAGCGGTTCCCAGGGGCTCTCCTCCTCGTTCTCGGCGAGGCAGACCTGCCAGCGACCCGGCAGCCCCTGGGTGGCCTGCTCGAAACCGTGCGGCACGACGCCGAGGGCGTTGCGGACGATCAGGCCGATGCTGCGGGCGATGGTCATGTTCGGCCGGAAGCCGGGACCGAAAACCCCGCCGGTGGAGTTGAACCCCAGCTCGGCGCGCACCGGACCGTTGACGACGAGCAGCGGCGAGGGGCCGCTGGTGCTCTGCCAGCCGCCGCCCTTCGCGGAGCGGTCGCGCTGCACGGCCTCCCATGCCGCGAGCACGACCGGGAAGTACTCCGGTCGGCAGCCGGCCATGGCCGCGTTGATGGCGGCGAGCTCGACGGTCACGCTGCGGTCGAGGTGCTCCAGCGCCCCGATGACCTCCTCGGGACGACGGTCGACGGTGGCGAGGAACTCGTCGACCAGCGGCCGGGTGGCCGGCACGAGCGGCAGCCCGTCGGTCCAGCCCTGCTCGTAGCAGTGCTCCATCGCCGCGCGGGCGGCGTCCGGGTCCGCGGCGGGCAGGTCGGTCTGCACGCTCACGAGGCGCGTGCCTGACCGGCCTGGTCGGTGACGGTGGCCACGACCTGGGGCAGCAGCTGCTCGGCCCGCTCGGCGACCGCCTCGGGGCTGAGGATCGCAACGGGGTGGGCCGTCGTCAGGAAGGCGTAGTCGGGCGCCCCCTGCACCGCCGCCATGGACGAGGCCGTGACGGTGAAGGCGTCGGAGCAGATGACCGCCGCCGGGACGCCGGCCCGCTCGAACGCGATGCCGTCGGCGACCGCCGAGGCGCTGCACGATCCGCAGTCGCCGACGCCCACGAGGACGACGTCGCACTCGGCGAGGAACTCCTCGCGCAGCTCGTCGGGCATGGGCAGGGCGAACGCGGTCTTCGTGCGGCGCAGGACGGTCCGCGCACCCTGCTCCCGTTCCAGGTGGCCGGCCAGCTCGTCGAGCAGCAGCGCGGCGTTGTGCTTGGTGTTCTCCAGCAGCCCGATGCGCAGCCCGGACAGGTCCGCGGGCCGCGGCGCGAGCGTGGCGTCGGTGGCCCGGGCCGAGGCCAGGCCGGTGGGGTCGAGGACGTCGGCGAGCGTCGCCATCAGGCACCTGTCCCGGTGTGGTCGTGGAGGATGATCCCGCGGATGTTCTTGCCGTCGTTCATGTCCTGATACCCCTGGTTGAGCTCCTCCAGGCGGTACCGGTTGGTGATCAGCTCGTCGAGCTTGAGCTCTCCTGCCTGGTAGAGACCGAGCAGCCGGGGGATGTCGACGAGCGGGTTGCAGTTGCCGAAGAGGGCGCCCTGCACCTGCCGTGTGTAGCCGACGAGCGTGCCCCCGTTGACCTGGACCTGCTTCTCGTCGGCCTTGCCGATGGCGGTGATGGTGACCTTGCCGGTCTTGCCGGTGATGTTGATGGCGTCGGTGACCACACGTTCGGTGTTCACGCCGACGGTGATGATCGCGTGCTCGGCCAGCTCGCCCCAGGTCGTCTCGTTGACGAACTCCCAGGCCTCATTCGGGTCGGTGAAGGTGTGCGTGGCCCCGAAGGCCTTCGCCATCTCCAGCTTGAACGGCACCGGATCGACGACCACGACGTTCTTGGCGCCCGCGTAGGCCGCGCCCTGGACGGCGTTGCTGCCCACACCGCCGGAGCCGTAGATGACCACCGTCTCCCCGGCCCGGACGCCTGCGGCGTAGACCGCCGAGCCCCAGCCGGTCGGGACGCCGCAGCCGACCAGCGCGGCGACCTCGAAGGGGATGTCGTCGGGCAGCTTCACCGCGGAGTACTCGGAGATCACCGAGCGCTCGGCGAAGGTGCCGAGGGTGCACAGGGCGCCGAGGTCCTCGCCGTCCTCGTGGAAACGGAAGGTGCCGTCCTGCAACTGGCCGGTGCCGGCGTAGAGGCCGCGGTCGCAGACGTTCTGGTGGCCGGTCGAGCACCAGCGGCAGACGCCGCACGCGGGGATGAAGGAGGCGACGATCCGGTCGCCGACCTTCACCCGGGTGGTGTGCTCCCCAACCGCCTCCACCACGCCGGCGCCCTCGTGTCCGCCGACGATCGGGAAGCGGTTGCGCGCGTCGCCGGTGCGGATGTGGTCGTCGGAGTGGCACATGCCGGAGACCTCCCAGCGGACCAGGACCTCCTGGTCGCGCGGGTCGTCGAGCTGCAGCTCCGTGATCTCCCACGGCTGGTGGGGCGCGTACATCACGGCCGCCCTGGTCGTCGTCGGCATGGGCCCGGTCTCCTTCGAAGGTGGCGCACGGGTGGGACAGCGGCGAGCGGCGGCCGCCCCGAGCGAGGCGCCGTCCGGAGGCTGCGGGCCCGGCACGACGGGGAGCCTGCGGACCGTGTCCGGACCGTCGCGGCCGACCGACGGCCAGTGACCGGGGTCACCTTCCCGTCGGGGACGATCGTGTCGCCGCCGCATCTCCGGTATCGAGACGCCTTCCCCCGGGCGGAAGCCCGGCCCTGGCCACCCCGGCCTTGACAGCGCGTCATACTCACCCGGGGGTGACGTGCGCCACTGCACGGGGCGCCGGCCACCTCCGAGATCCCGAGGCCAGGAGGACGCCGTGCCGGTACCGCTGCCGCTTTCGTCGCCCCGCCCAGGGGGGCATTCGGGCTCCCGGTCCGGCGACAAGGCCGCGGGCCCGGCGACCGCCGCCGGCCGCACGCTGGCCGTGCTGGCCGCGTTCGGGCCCGAGCACTCCTCCCTGTCGCTGTCGGAGATCAGCCGCCGCACCGGCCTGTCGCTGACCACCACGCACCGGCTCGTCGGCGAGCTGCGCGAGTGGGGCGCCCTCGAGCGCGCGGCCGACGGTCGCTACGGCATCGGCCTGCGCATCCTGGAGCTCGGCGCGCTCGCCCCGCACGGGTTGCAGCTGCGCGAACTGGCGCTGCCCTACCTCGACGACCTGCACCACGCGACCCGGGGAAACGTGCACCTCGCCGTCCGGGACGGGCACGACGTCGTCTACGTCGAGTCGCTGCGTGCCCGGGGGGCGGTCCAGGTGCTGTCCCGGCTGGGTGGACGGTGGCCGCTGCACGCCACGGGCACCGGTCAGGTCCTGCTGGCCTACGCCAGTCCGGAGGTCCAGCAGGAGGTGCTCGCCTCGCCGCTGCGCCGGTTCACGGCCAACACGATCACCGACGTCGAGCAGCTGCGGCGCACCCTCGCCGAGGTGCGCCGCACGGGCGTGGCGATCGCCGAGAACCAGCTGACCGCAGAGGCGCTCGCCCTGGCCGTCCCGGTGCGCGGCCCCGGCGACGAGGTCGTGGCGGCACTCGGGGTCACCGTGCAGCGGGCGGTCGTGAAGAGCCATGCAGTGATCCCCGTGCTGGCCGCGACCGCCCGCGGGATCAGCCGGGCGCTGGGTGCGCCGTCGGTGAGCACCGTCGACCCGCGGTCGGTGCGCCGCACCACCCAGCCCGACCTGCACTGACCTCGGTCACCCGGGCGCGAGCAGCCGGGGCAGCGCCGTCCCGATCCGCTCCCGGACGACAAGATCGGCGACGTCGTCGTACGGGGTGGCCTCGGCGTTGACGACGACGAGCCGCGCCCCGGCCCCGACCGCGATGTCGGCCAGCCCGGCGGCCGGCCACACCTGCAGCGAGGTGCCGACGGCGAGGAACACGTCGCAGTCGGCGGCGGCCGCGGTGCACGCCTCGACCACCCGCTCGTCGAGCAGCTGCCCGAAGTACACCGTCGCCGACTTGAGCACGTCGCCGCAGACGAGGCAGGGCGGGTCCGGCTCCCCGGCCTCGACGCGGTCGAGGGCGGCGGACATCGGCGTCCGGTCGCCGCAGCCCACGCACACGACCTCGTGCACGGTGCCGTGGATCTCCAGCACCCGGTCCGCAGTGGACCCGGCCGCCTCGTGGAGGCCGTCGATGTTCTGGGTGATCAGCGCCCGCAGCCGGCCCTGCCGCTCGAGGTCGACCAGCGCCGCGTGCCCGGCGTTCGGCTGCGGATCGGCGTCCTGCAGGGCCTTGCGCATCAACCAGGACCGGCGGCGGATGTCGGGGTCGGCCAGGTAGTAGCCGAGGGTCACCAGCTTCTCGGCGTCGGGGTCGCGGGTCCAGACGCCGTTCGGGCCGCGGTAGTCGGGGATCCCGCTGTCGGTGGAGATGCCCGCGCCGGTGAGGACCGTGATCCGCCGGGCGTCGGCCAGCCAGTCGGGAAGGGGATCGGGGACGACGCCGGTCACGCGCCCCACCGTAGGCACGTTTCCACACCGGTGATCGAGGTCAACGGGGAAGAGCGGGGTCCCCCGCCCGATGCGTCCGCGCCTGAACTGGGATGATCGGGGGTGGACACGGGCGCGACGGACCACCGAGGGGTAGGCGCAGAGCAGTGGCAGCCAGCAAGGACAGCTTCGGAGCACGGTCGACGCTCACCGTCGACGGCCAGGACTACGAGATCTACCGGCTCGGCGCGGTGGAGGGCTCCGAGAAGCTGCCCTTCAGCCTCAAGGTGCTGCTCGAGAACCTGCTGCGCACCGAGGACGGCGCCGACATCACCGCCGACCACGTCCGCGCGATCGCGAACTGGGACCCGAACGCGGAGCCCGACCAGGAGATCCAGTTCACCCCGGCCCGCGTGATCATGCAGGACTTCACCGGCGTCCCCTGCATCGTCGACCTCGCCACCATGCGCGAGGCGATGGCCGACCTCGGTGGCGACCCACAGAAGATCAACCCGCTCGCGCCCGCCGAGCTGGTCATCGACCACTCCGTGATCGCCGACGTCTTCGGCACCGAGGACTCCTTCGCGCGCAACGTCGAGATCGAGTACGAGCGCAACGGCGAGCGCTACCAGTTCCTGCGCTGGGGCCAGGGCGCCTTCAGCGACTTCAAGGTCGTCCCGCCGGGCACCGGCATCGTGCACCAGGTCAACATCGAGCACCTGGCCCGCGTGATCTTCCCGCGTACTGAGGAGACCGCGGAAGGTACCCGGACAGTGGCCTACCCCGACACCTGCGTGGGCACCGACAGCCACACCACGATGGTCAACGGCCTCGGTGTGCTGGGCTGGGGCGTCGGCGGCATCGAGGCCGAGGCGGCCATGCTCGGCCAGCCGGTCTCGATGCTCATCCCCCGCGTCGTCGGCTTCAAGCTGACCGGCGAGCTGCCCGACGGCGCCACCGCCACCGACCTGGTGCTCACGATCACCGAGATGCTGCGCCAGCACGGCGTGGTCGGGAAGTTCGTCGAGTTCTACGGCGCGGGCGTCTCGGCGGTGCCGCTGGCCAACCGCGCCACGATCGGCAACATGAGCCCCGAGTTCGGCTCGACGGCCGCCATGTTCCCCATCGACGAGGAGACGATCACCTACCTGGAGCTGACCGGACGCCCCAAGGAGCAGGTCGCGCTCGTCGAGGCCTACGCCAAGGAGCAGGGCCTCTGGCACGACGCCTCGCGGGAGCCGGCCTTCTCCGAGTACCTCGAGCTCGACCTGTCGACGGTCGTCCCGTCGATCGCCGGCCCGAAGCGCCCGCAGGACCGCGTGGCCATCACCGACGCCAAGCCCTCGTTCCGCGCGGCCCTGGCCGACTACGTGCAGGCCGACCAGACCGGCGGGGACGACCGCAAGCCCGGCGTCCCGGCGCAGGAGAAGCCCTACGGCGTCGTGTCGGCGGCGGACGAGGCCTCGGCGGAGTCCTTCCCCGCGTCCGACCCCGCCAGCCCCTTCGCTCACGGCAACGGTGACGAGGACGGTCATCCGCACCACTTCGACGGCGGTGGCGGGGTCG
>Ga0126307_10000144_pt1 | contig 42842 bp, 46 predicted proteins | sample Plot28_FD_89955 | JGI IMG/M metagenome (GOLD analysis project Ga0126307, IMG submission 89955) | Serpentine soil microbial communities from UC McLaughlin Reserve, CA, USA - Plot28 | ecosystem: Environmental > Terrestrial > Soil > Grasslands | place: USA: UC McLaughlin Reserve, Lake County... | reverse complement strand
GTCACGAGCCGCGCAGATGACTGGGACGCGCCTTGGACGGAGCTGGTCAGGCGCCGTTCAGCCCAATGGGGCGCGGCGCTCGCGCAGAATCCGCGCCTCGAGGTCGTGAAGGCAGTGCCCCCGATCTACCGCCGCGCCACCCGCATCGGCGTGCGCGGCGTCCTCTACGAGAAGACCGGATGAGTGAGAACCAGAACCTGAAGCCGAAGCCCGCCGCCGAAGTCGCGCGCCCCGAGATGCGCGACAAGCCGACCGTGATCCTCGGCGGCGGACCCGCGGGTCTGACGGCCGGGTATCTGCTCGCGAAGCGCGGTCTGCCCGTGGTGGTGCTCGAGGCGGAGGGTCAGGTCGGCGGCATCGCCAAGACCGCCGTCCGCGACGGCTACCGGTTCGATCTCGGCGGGCACCGCTTCTTCACGAAGGTGAAGGAGGTCGACGACCTCTGGCACGAGATCATGAAGGAGGAGTTCCTCCGCCGCCCGCGGATGTCCCGCATCTACTGGAACCGCAAGTTCCTCGACTACCCGCTGCGCGGCCCGGACGTGATCAAGAAGCTCGGCCCGGTCGACCTCACGAAGGCCTTCCTCTCCTACCTCTGGGCGCAGCTGAAGCCGAAGGGCAAGGAGGACACCTTCGAGGAGTGGGTCACGAACCGCTTCGGGCGCTGGCTCTTCAACCAGTTCTTCAAGTCCTACACGGAGAAGGTGTGGGGCGTGCCGACGTCCGAGATCCGCTCCGAGTGGGCGGCGCAGCGCATCAAGGGGCTGTCGTTCTTCAGCGCCGCCAAGTCGGCGTTCTTCGGCAACAAGGGCGACAGGATCAAGTCGCTCATCTCCGAGTTCAACTATCCGCGCTACGGGCCCGGCCAGATGTGGGAGACGATGACCGCGGACATCGAGGCACTCGGCGGCAAGGTGCTGCTGAACCATCGTGCCTCGAAGCTCGTCTTCGAGGACGAGCGCTGCGTGCGCGTGGAGTGCGAGAACGGCGCGTCGTTCGAGCCGTCGGCGGTCATCTCCTCGCTGCCGCTTCGCAACACCGTGGGCATGTCCGAGCCGCATCCGCGCGCGGAGGTGATCGCCGCGGCCAAGGGGCTTCGCTACCGCGACTTCCTCACAGTGGCCGTCGTCCTGGACGGCGAGGATCTCTTCCCGGACAACTGGATCTACATCCACGATCCGCAGGTGAACGTGGGCCGCATCCAGAACTTCCGTTCGTGGAGCCCGTGGATGGTGCCCGATCCGAGCAAGGCCTGCGTGGGGCTCGAGTTCTTCTGCTTCGCGGGCGACCAGCTCTGGGAGACCGACGACAACGAGCTCGTGCAGCTGGGCATGCGCGAGCTCGAGCAGCTCGGGCTCGCGAAGGCGGACCAGCTCGAGTTCGGCTTCGTGGAACGCGTGCCGAAGGCCTATCCGATGTACGACGCGGACTACGCCGATCGGGTCAAGACGATCCGCTACTGGCTCGACGGGCTCGACAACTTCATCCAGGTCGGCCGCAACGGCCTGCACCGCTACAACAACTCCGATCACTCGATGCTCACCGCGATGCGTGCGGTGGACAACCTCGTGAAGGGGACCGACCACGACATCTGGGCGGTGAACGCCGAGTCGGTCTACCACGAGGAGGAGCAGCAGGACTCACAGCAGCCGTACATCGAGGCCCCCGAGACCGAATCGATGAAGGAGCCGCTGCACTCCTGACGGCTGCGCGGCACCGCGTGGCGGCGTCCTCAGTCGCGGCCAGGCGGAGCCTTGCCCGCTCGCTGCGTCCTTGCCACGCGGGCCGCTCGCTCGTCAGGAGCGCGCGGTGAGCGGCGGCGCGCTGGCGCTGGCGCTCGGCGCGGCCTTCCTGCATGCCGGCTGGAACGTGCTCCTGGCGGGGGCGCGGGACACGGAGGCCGCCACCGCCGGGCTGCTCGTGTACGGGGTGGCGCTGCTCGCGCTGCCGGCGGTGTTGACCGGCGGGGTCTCCGCCGACGCCCTGCCGTTCGTGGCGGCCTCGGCCGTCCTGGAGCTCGTCTACTTCCTGCTGCTGGCACGGGCGTACCGGGATGGTGAGCTGAGCGTTGTCTATCCGGTCGCGCGCGGGTCGGCTCCGGTGGTGGTCTTGGGTGCCGGCCTGGTCGGGCTGGGTGGGGGAGTGGGGGTGCTCGCCGCGGTAGGGGTCGTCCTCGTGGCGTTCGGGGTGATCCTCGTCGCCTACCGTCCTGGATTGGGGCCCTATGAGGGCCCTAAGTCAGGACAGTTACGTCGGGACTTGTGGTTCGGGCTCGCGATCGGGGTGGTGATCGCCTCCTACACGCTCGTCGACTCCGAGGGCGTCGAGCGGGCCGACCCGATCGCGTACCTGGCGCTCGTGGTAGCTCCCTGCGCGCTGGCGTATCCGTTCGCGGTGCGGCGCCGGCCTGACCTGGGCCTGCGAAGCCTCGCCACCGCCGCGGCCACCTTCGGCGCCTTCCTGATGGTGCTCGCCGCGTTCCGGCTCGCGCCGCCGGCGCCCGTGGCGGCGGTACGCGAATCCAGCGTGGTGATCGCCGGCTTCCTCGCTGCTGCCGTCCTGCGGGAGCGAGTGACGCCCACGCGGATGATCGGAGCCGTCGCCGTGTTCGCGGGAATCGTCGCGATCGCCTACTCGTAGTACGGGAGCGGCCCGCCCGCCACGTCGAGCACCTGCCGATAGAGCTCGTCGGACAGCGCGCGATTGTGTGGCTCGATGTTCTCGAGTTCGCGCGGGTCGAGCCGCAGGTCGTACATGTGGCGCTCCATGCCGCGGTTGTCGCCGATCAGCACGTTCTCGTCCGTGCGGATGTAGAAGCGGTTGTACATGCCGCCGTAGTGGAACTCGCGCTTCTCCGACGGCTCATCGCCGTCGAGCAGCGGTGACAGGTCGACCCCCTCCATCCAGTCGGGGCGGTCGATGTCGAGCAGCGAGAGCACCGTCGGGCCGACGTCGTGTGTGGACGCGAAGTACTGCGAGGTCTCGCCGGCCGCCTTGTCCTCGGGGTGCACGATCACGAACGGCACCTGCGCGAGCTCGGGGTGGAGCTGCGAGGGCACCTTGCCGGTGTAGCCGCGCTCCCCGAGCAGGTAGCCATGGTCGGAGAGCAGCACGATCGCGGTGGTCTCGTCGAGGCCGAGCTCGTAAAAGCGGTCCATGAAGTGGCCGAGCCAGTGGTCGGTTAGCGTCACCTCGGCGGCGTACACGGCGTGCAGGCGGCGGAACTGCTCCTCGGTGAAGTACTTGGCGAAGCCGTACTGCGTGACGCCGATCTCGGGGCCTTTGTAGCCCGGGTCGCCGTACATGTCGAGGTACTTCGGCGGCGGGCTCCACGGCTCGTGCGGATCGAAGCAGTCGACCGTAAGCGCGAAGGGCTGGCGGTGGCGCGCGCGGTCGAGTAGGTCGGCGGCGTCCTTGTACAGGCGCGCGCACACGGTCTCCTCCTCGTCCACGCCGCCGCCCGAGTTGGCCAGGTACTTGCGCATGCCCGGCATGTAGCGCTCGTCACGCAGGATCGGCGGGAGCCAGTGTTTCACCACGCTCAGTGGGATCGACTCGGGCTCCTCGTAGTACCCGGACTGCCCGACGATGGTCCGCCACTGATCGAAGGTCTCGCGGAACGGCTCGAACGCCTTCATGAACGCCAGGAACGGGTTGTCCGAGACCTGCGCGGTCCAGTAGCCCTGGTCCTTCAGCACGGTCGTGAACGTGCGCTGGGGATCGTCGATCGGAAGCCAGCCCGGGCTCGTGCCGATCTCCTCGTTCGGCGTCCAGTGGCGGAACGGGAAGATGCGCCGCGCCGAGAAGATCGAGCGGCGCGCCGGCACGGTGACCATCGCCTCGGGGTAGGCGCGGTTGAGGCGCACCCCACGCGAGGCGAGCGCGTCGATCGTCGGCGTCTGGACCTGCGGCGAGCCGTAGCAACCGACGTGGTCCGGCCGCAGGCTGTCGATGATCAGCACGAGGAGGTTGAGCCGGCCGTCGGAGCCCGCGCGGTTATCCGTGCTGCAGGCGAGGTTCGGAAGCAGCGCGGCGCCGGCCGCGCCGGTGGCGCCGGCCTGCAGGAAGCGCCGGCGGTTCAGCCGCGTATCCACGGCCGGACACCGTAGCTGAGAGCCCGTGTCCATCCGGCCTGGACAAATGTTCGACGCGGTGGCCGTCGGCGCGCAGATAACGCGCGAGCAAGCCGACCGGAATCCACATGACCCGGACGTTCGCGCTGTGCCTTGCAGTCGCGGGCGCCGTGGCCCTGCCCGCCACGGCCGCCGCGCAGCTACCCGGCCCAGGACCCCTCGTGCCCCCGCAGTTCCAGAGCCCGCCCGAGCGCGTGCCCGCGCCGCCGGTGGGCAAGTACCCCGAGCACTGGGCCGAGTGTGTGGACGATACGAGCCCCGCGCCACCCGTGCTACCCGCTGGGATCGACCCGCGCGGCGTGTCCGCCGGCTCGCCGAATCCGCTTCTCGGGCTGCGCTACTTCGTCGACCGCATGGAGCCGGCGTACATGGACTGGGCCCGCTTCAAGCGCACCGGCCAGCAGTCCAAGGCGGACATGATCTGGAAGCTCGCCCGCGAGCCGCGCTTTCGCTGGTTCGGGAAGTTCACGCGGCCGAACATGAAGAAGAAGGTCCGTGGGTTCCTCGACCGCGTGCAGTGCGACCAGCCGGGGACGGTTCCGCTGATGGTCGTGATGCGCCATCAGGGCAAGGCCTGTAACGGCGGCTACCGGGCGGGTGGTGAGGCGGAGGATCGCGCGACGATGCGTTGGTATGACGAGTTCGCCGACGCGGTCGGTTCGGCGCGCGTGGTGATCGGCTTCGAGCCGGACTCGCTCGGCACGATCGACTGCCTCGCGCGCGACCGCCGCCAGGACCGCCTCGAGGTGCTGCGCTACGGCGTCGAGCGGCTCTCCAGGCTGCCGAACGCGACGATCTACCTCGAGGCCGGCGCGGCCGACTGGGAGCCCGCCCAGAGGACCGCCAAGCAGCTGCGCTACATCGGCATCGCCAAGGTGCGCGGCTTCATGCTCAACGTCACCCACCACGAGTGGACCAAGGCCAGCATCCAGCACGGCCTCGACATCTCCCGCCGCGTCGCCGGCAAGCCCTTCATCATCAACACCAGCTACAACGGCCGCGGACCGCTCCACTACAAGCGCTGGATCAACCGCGCCCAGCACAAGTGGCGGCGCGTGAACGTCTGGTGTCACCCCGGCCTGCGCGGCCTCGGGCCGGCGCCCACGACGGCCACCTCGAACTCGAAGGTGGACGCCTACATGTACATCAACCGGCCGGGCTACTCGGCCGGCTCCTGCAACGGCGGCCCGCTGCCGGTCGGCACGTGGTGGCCCGAGCGCGGGCTGATGTACGCGAACTACGCGACCGAGTGGGAGTCGGCGCCCAAGGGCACCGTGCACGGGTTCTACAAGCACTATTCGCTGAAGGCGCTCGGCGCGTTCGGCTGACCTGCGGTCACGACTCGAACGGCGGCGGCTCCGTGGCCTGCGGGATCCGCAGGATCGGCGGGCCCGTGGCCTGGGCGCAGTCGCGCAGCCGCCGCAGCTGCACGGTCGGCCCGGGCCGGTGGTACTCGGGCGGGTAGTAGTTGTAGGAGAGGTCGAAGCTGAACGGCACAGGGCCCGTGCCCTCGTCGTAGGGGCTGAACTCACGCACGAGCTCCGACTCGCGCGCAAGACGCTCGTAGTACGCCCGGGCGTCGCGGTCGCCCGTCTCGAGCGCGCGGTCGCGCACCACGTTCACCGTCATCACGAGGCAGTACCCGTACAGGCGATAGTCGTCGATCACCTCCGGCGAGAGCACGAGGTGGTACGCCGAGGCGCGGACACCGCCGTCGGGCCGCGCCACGAGGCCCGGCTTGTACTGCTCGCACACGCGCGCGCCGGTGTCGTCGAAATACGCGAAGCCGGGCTCCGTCCAGCCGTGCCGGCGGGGACAGCGCGACAGCCAGGTGGGCAGCGTCCCGGCCGGGTTCGACCTGAACCAGCGCCCCGGCACGGCCGGCTCGATCGAGGCCCGCAGGCCGGGCGGGTAGTGGCGGTCTATGTACTCGCGCGCCTGCTCGCGCGTGTCGGCGCGGCCGAGCACCTGCGCGCTGCGGATGTCGGCCGCGAGCGGCTGAAGCAGCACGAGTGCGGTCGCGCCCGCCAGCGCCGGCGCACGCCAGCGCGGGTGGCGCACGAGCTCGGACGCCTGGCCGAGCGCCGCCGCCGAGAGCAGCGCGAGTGCGGGGTAGGCCGGCAGCAGCCAGCGGCCGAAGTAGCGCGACTGCGCGCTCAGGTAGGCGAACAGCGCCACCGGCAGGGCCGCGAGCATCAGCGCGCGAACGCGGTCGCGGCGCAGCTCGACCACCATGCCCGCGAGCGCGGCAAGCGCCGCGGCCCAGCCGAGCCCCCAGGTGAGCGAGTCGAGGTAATACGAGACCCCGCCCGACTGCTGGCCCGGCTTCGGCTGGTCGGCGGCCACCTCGGCCTGGCTGCGGAGGTCGGACCACCAGTCGTCGAGCGAGCCAAGCAGGTACGGGTTGAGCGCCACGAACACGAGCGCCGCCAACGCGCCCGCGAGCGCGACGCCGGCCGCTGCGCGCCCGACGTCGCTCCGGGCCCGCGCCAGCGCCGCGATGGCGAGCGGCAGCAGCACGAGTCCGGCCGTGTACTTGAACGCGACCGCGAGGCCCGCGGCCGCGCCGGCGAGAGCGAAGTCGCGTAACCGCCCGTCGTCGCGCGCGCGCACCGCGAAGCCCAGGGCGAGCGCCACTCCTACGAGTGCCCCCACGTCCGTGACGGCGACCCGGGAGTACGCGACCGGAAGGAACGCAAAGCAGAGGATCGCGGCCGCCACGAGGCCCTCGCGCACGCCCCAAATTCGCCGCGCCGCCCAGTAGGTGGCCGCGGCCCCGATCACGCACATGAGCGCCGCGAGCGCGCGCGCCGCGATCCAGATCTCGCTCGGGTCCTTGTCGAACTGCTCCGTGACGTTCCCGAACGGCAGGTCGAAGACGAAGCCGAGCGGCCCGTACATCACGCGCAGCAGCAGATAGAGGACGTACGTGAACGCGGCGGGGTTCTGGTAGTAGCCCGGGTCCAGGTCCTGCCAAAACATCTCCACGGCGACGCTCGTAAAATGCGAGCCCTCGTCCACCGAGTACACGAACGGCAGGCCGTAGTCGATGTTCCAGAGCCGCAGGGCGAGGCCGGCGGCCAGGATCAGGGCGAGTAGGACCCGGTGCACCGGAGGCACGGTATCGTTGACTCGCGAGTCAACATGCACGGTTTTGGGCAAGCCGCGGGCTGGCCCGCGGCGCAGCCTCCAGATGACAACGGCCACAGAGCGCGACGCGCGACACCTCGAGAGGGCCATCGAGCTGGCCGTCACGGCGCGTGGGACGACGAGCCCGAACCCCATGGTGGGCGCCGTGGTGGTCAAGGACGGGCGGGTGATCGGCGAGGGCATCACCCAGCCGCCGGGCGAGTCCCACGCGGAGCGCATGGCGCTCGCGGGCTGCAGGGAGGATCCCACCGGCGGGACGCTGTACGTGTCCGTTGAGCCGTGCTGTCACCACGGACGCACGCCGCCGTGCACGGACGCGATCCTCGAGGCGGGCATCGCGCGGGTGGTGATCGCCTCCGACGACCCCACGTCCAAGGCGGCCGGCCGCGGCCCCGGCATCCTGCGTGACGAGGGCGTGGACGTCGAGTTCGCCGATGGCGATATCGCCGCCGCCGCGCGGCTCGTGAACCAGCCGTTCCGAAAGCATGCGCGCACCGGGCGGCCGCTCGTCGTCTTCAAGTCCGCGATGACGCTCGACGGCAAGGTGGCCACCCGCACGGGCGACTCCCAGTGGATATCGGGCACGGCGAGCCGCGCCCGCGCGCACCGCTGGAGGGCGGAGTCGGACGCGGTCGCGGTGGGCATCGGCACCGCGCTCGCCGATGATCCGCAGCTGACCGCGCGCGTGGAGTGCGTGGCGCGCCAGCCGAGGCGCGTGGTGTTCGACTCGGAGGCGCGCCTGCCGCTCGACTCGAAGCTCGTCCGCGACGTAGCCGAGGTGCCGGTGATCGCCGTCTGCTCGCGCGCCGCGTCGCGCACCTCCGTGCAGGGTCTCGAATCCGCCGGCGTAGACGTGGTCGTCGTCACCGGCGAGAACGAGGCCGCTCGCGTTGCGCACGCTCTCGACGAGCTCGGCGCACGCGAGATCCAGTCGCTGCTGCTGGAGGGCGGCCCGCACCTCGCCGGCGCCTTCCTCGAGGCGGACGAGGTCGACGAGGCACGCATGTTCGTCGCGCCGCTGCTGCTCGGCGGCGCGAAGGCGAAGACGGCCGTGGAGGGGCTCGGCATCGAGGCGATCGGCGCCGCCGCGCGCGCCGTGTCGGTTGAGGTCGAGCGCCTGGAGGACGACGTGCTGATCACCGCTCGCCTCAAGGAGTGGTGAGGTGTTCACCGGGCTCGTGGCGGGGACCGGGACGGTCGAGTCGCTCGAGCGCGACGGGGACGGCATGCGCCTGCGCGTCCGCAGCGAGCTCGCGGCCGAGCTCTCGCCGGGCGACTCGGTCGCCGTGAACGGCGTCTGCCTGACGGCGCTCGAGCCCGACGCGTCGAGCTTCTCGGCGGACGTGATGGCCGAGACGCTGCGACGCAGCTCGCTCGGTCCGCTCACGTCGGGCGACCAGGTGAACCTGGAGCTGCCGCTGCGCGCCGGTGACCGCCTCGGCGGCCACGTCGTACAGGGCCACGTGGATGCAGTCGGCACGGTCGAATTGGTGCGCGGCGAGGGGTTCTCGCGCGTCGTCCGGATCGCCGCGCCGGCCGAGGCGCTCCGCTACGTCGTCGACAAGGGGTCGATCGCGGTCGACGGCGTGTCGCTCACGGTCTCGGCGGTGGACGGCGACGCGTTCGAGGTATCGCTGATCCCGGAGACCATCGGGCGGACCACGCTCGGCGGGGTCGCGGCGGGGACGACGGTCAACCTCGAAGTCGACGTGCTCGCGAAGTACGTCGAGAAGCTGGCGGTGAGGCCGTGACGAACCCGCCCTTCAGCACGATCGAAGAGGCGATCGAGGACATCCGCGCGGGCAAGATGGTCGTGGTCGTGGACGCCGAGGATCGCGAGAACGAAGGTGACCTCACGCTCGCCGCGCAGTTCGCCACGCCCGACGCCATCAACTTCATGGCCACACACGCGCGCGGACTCATCTGCCTGGCGCTCACGCCGGAGCGCTGCGACGAGCTCGGGCTCGACCTGATGGCGGCCAAGAACGAGAGCAAGTTCGACACGGCGTTCACGGTCGCGATCGAGGCGCGCGACGGCGTCAGCACCGGCATCTCCGCGCACGACCGCGCGCGCACGATCCAGGTGGCGATCGACCCCCGCACGCGCCCGCGCGACCTCGTGCAGCCGGGCCACGTCTTCCCTCTGAAGGCAAAGGCCGGCGGCGTCCTCGAGCGCACCGGTCAGACCGAGGCAGCGGTCGACCTTGCGCGGCTCGCGGGCCTCGACCCGTCCGGCGTGATCTGCGAGGTGATGAACGACGACGGCACGATGGCCCGCGTGCCCGACCTCGAGCGCTACTGCGCCAAGCACCGGCTCAAGATGGTCACGGTCGCCGACCTGATCGCCTTCCGGCGCCGCCACGACAAGCTCGTCGAGCGAGTCGTCGAGGTTGCGCTGCCCACGAGCTTCGGCGACTTCCGCGCGGTGGGCTTCCGCTCGCTGGTCGACGAGAAGCACCACGTGGCGCTCGTGAAGGGGGACGTCGACGGCGAGGACGACGTGCTGGTGCGCGTGCACTCCGAGTGTCTGACCGGCGACGTGTTCCACTCGCTTCGCTGCGACTGCGGCCAACAGCTCGAGGACGCGCTCGCCCGCATCGACCACGAGGGCCGCGGAGTACTGCTCTACCTCGCGCAAGAGGGCCGCGGCATCGGGCTGCTCAACAAGCTGCGCGCCTACAAGCTCCAGGAGGAGGGCAAGGACACCGTCGATGCGAACCTCGAGCTCGGCCTGCCGGCCGACCTGCGCGACTACGGCATCGGCGCGCAGATCCTCGTGGATCTCGGTCTCAGCTCGATCCGTTTGCTCACCAACAATCCGAAGAAGATCGTCGGCCTCGAGGGCTACGGGCTCACCGTGACCGACCAGGTGCCGATCGAGCACCCCCCCGGCGAGCACAACCGCGACTACCTGCGAGCCAAGAAGGCGCGGCTCGGACACCTGCTCCACCACCAGGGCCTCGCGCTCGACGAGCAGATGCTCCACGAGGAGCGCATCAAGGACCGCCGTGGACACTGATGTGTACGCGGCCTGCGTGGCGTGCTTCTACCAAGAGCTCGCCGAGCGGCTCGTCGACGGCGCCCGCCGGGCGTTCGCGGAGGCGGGCGGCACGCTCGAGGTGCACGCGGTGCCGGGGGCGTTCGAGCTGCCGCTCGCCGCGCGCTATTGCGCGGAGTCCGGCCGCTACGCGGGCGTGGCCTGCCTCGGCGCGGTGATCCGCGGCGAGACCAACCACTACGACTACGTCTGCGCGGAGGCCGCGAGCGGGATCGCGCGCGTGGCGCTCGACACCGGCGTGCCGTGCGCGTTCGGTCTCCTCACCGTCGACACGATGGAGCAGGCGCTCGCGCGCGCCGGCGGCGGCAAGCGCCATCAGGGCGAGGACGCCGCCCGCGCCGTCGTGCGAATGGCCGAGATGCGCCGCGAGCTTCAGCGCCGGTAGAAGCCCTGGATCGTGCCCGCGGGCCGCGCCAGCCAGGTCGTCTGGAAGCGGGCGTACATGAGCGCGCGCTCGGGCCACCAGGTGCCCACGGGAAGCGGGCCGCCGTCGCACGAGCCGGCCGAGTGTGATTTTTCGGGTTCCGTCCCCGTCGGGTTCCCGCCCGGGCTGCCTTCCCCGGGCACGCGCCCGGGAGCCTTCCCTCCGGGTTGCGAACTGATCGCCCCGGTAGCCTGCCGGGCGCGTCGGATGGTCAATCTCTACTCGGACACCCAGACGCGCCCGACCGAGGGCATGCGGCGGGCGATAGCGTCGGCCGAGGTCGCCGACGAGCAGCGCGGCGCCGACCCGACCACGAACCGGCTGCAGGAGCGCGTCGCGGAGCTGCTCGGCCACGAGGCAGCCCTCTCCCTGCCGAGCGGCACCATGTGCAACCAGATCGCGTTCCGGCTGCACGCCCGGCTCGGCGGCGACGAGATGCTCCTCGACCGCAGCGCGCATCCGATCATCGCCGAGGCCGGCGGGCCGGCGCAGAACGCCCAGCTCATGATCCACGCGCTCGACGGCGACGGCGGCATCTTCACCCCCGAGCAGCTCACCGCCGCGATCCGGCCGGAAAGCCGCTACCTGCCGCGCTCGCGACTCGTGTCGGTCGAGCAGACGACGAACATGGGCGGCGGACGCGTCTGGCCGCTCGAGCTCGCGCGCGAGGTGCTGGCGGCCGCGCGCGACCACCGGCTGCGCGCTCATATGGACGGCGCGCGGCTCATGAACGCGGTCGTCGCGTCGGGCGTGCCCGCGTACGAGTTCGCGGGCGGGTTCGACACCGCCTGGATCGACTTCACCAAAGGGCTCGGTGCGCCCGTCGGCGCGGCGCTGGCCGGTTCCCGCGAGCTGATCGCCGAGGCGTGGCGCTGGAAGCAGATGATGGGCGGGGCGTTTCGCCAGTCGGGCATCGTCGCGGCCGGGTGCCTCTACTCGCTCGACCATCACGTCGAGCGGCTCGCAGAGGATCACGAGAACGCGCGCGTGCTCGCGGAAGGGCTCGCCGAGCTCGGGCTCGACGTGATCCCGCCCCAGACCAACATCGTCATCTTCGGCGCGCCGGACGGATTCCTCGACAGCATGGCCGAACACGGCGTGGAGTTGAGCGGGACGCCGGACGGAAGGGTCCGCGCGGTGACGCACCTCGACGTGGACCGCGCGGGTGTCGAGCGCGCGGTCGAGGCGGCCGGGGCGCTGCTACCCTGACGCGCCGTGCCGAAGGTCTGCTACGTGTGTGGAAAGGGCCCGTCGTTCGGGCACAGCCGCAGCCACTCGATGGTGGCCACGAAGCGGCGGTTCAACCCGAACCTGCAGAAGGTCCGCATCTCCGTCGGTGGGGCGCCGAGCCGCGAGTACGTCTGCACGCGCTGCCTCAAGGCCGGCAAGGTCATGAAGCACGTCTGAGGTCGGATCGCTTGCCCGACGAGAGCCTCGTCCGCTTCCGCCGGGTCGTGGCGGCGGCGCTGGCGGAGTTGGAGGAGCGCCGCCAGGAGGTCAACGACCTGAACGTCTTCCCGGTCGCCGACGGCGATACCGGGGACAACATGGCGCTCACCCTGAGGGCGGTCCTCGACGAGCTCGACAAGCTGGACGACGATCCGATCGACGTGATCGGCCGGGACGCGATCGTCACCGCGGTCGCGCGCGCGGCCCTGCTGGGCGCGCGCGGCAACAGCGGCGTGATCCTCTCCCAGATCGTGCGCGGGGCCGCGGAGGAGCTCGCGTCACGGCCGGGTGAGCTGGTCGACCCGATCCTCGTCTCGGCTGCCTTCGCGCGGGCCGCCGACGCCGCGTACGCCTCGGTGCGCGAGCCGGCGGAGGGCACGATGCTCTCCGCTGTCCGCGCGATGGCGAGCCGCGTCGCGCACGACCTCGCACACATGGACACCCGGCGGCTCGGACCGGACGCGACGCCCGAGGAGCAGGACACGCTGTTGGCCGAGGTGCTCGACAACGCGCTCGAGGCGGCGAAGGACGCGGTCGAGCGCGGGCCCGAGCAGCTCGCGGTGCTGCGCGAGGCCGGCGTTGTCGATGCGGGGGCATACGGCCTGGCCGTGATGATCGCCGGCTGTCTCGCCGCGCTCCGCGGGGCGGCGGCGCCCGAGCTCGAGCACCACTACGCGCCGGTGGCGCTCCACCGCCCGGAGCACGAGTCGTCGAGCTACCGGTACTGCACGAACTTCGCCGTGACCGGCGAGTCGCTCGACGCCGGGCACTTCACTCCGCTGCTGGACGACCTCGGCGACTCGGTGCTGGTGGTGGGCGACGAACGAACCCTCCGCGTGCACGTGCACACCGACGATCCCGACCGCGCCGTGGCGCTGTTCGAGTCGGTTGGCGAGGTGTCTCGCTTCGACGTAGCCGACATGCACGAGCAGGTCGCGGACCGGACCGCCCGCCTCGGCGGCGACGGCGCGGCCCCGCCGACGGCGGCGCACTGCGCGGTCGTGGCCGTGGCGAGCGGGCCGGGAGTGAAGCGCCTCTACGAGGACCTCGGCGTCCTGGTGGTGGACGGCGGGGCGACGATGAACCCGTCCACGTACGAGCTGCTCGCGGGGGTGCACGCCGCGCCCGGCGCTGAGGTGCTCGTGCTGCCGAACAGCCCGAACGTGATCATGGCGGCGGAGCGCGCCGCCGAGCTGTCCGAGAAGCCGGCGCGCGTGGTCCCCACGACCGCGCCCCAGGAAGGCCTCGCGGCCCTACTTGCCTTCGACCCGTCCGCGAGCGCGGGCCGCAACGCGGCGGCGGTGGGCGCGGCGGCCGAGGCGCTGCGCGTGGGCGGCATCGCGCCGGCCGCTCGCGACGACGTGCAGGGCCGCTTTGCGCAGGGCGACGCGGTGGGATATGCCGGCGGCGAGCTCGTGGCGTGGGGCGACCCCGCGGCGACGCTCGTTGCCACGCTCGAGCGGCTCGTCGAAGGCGCCGAGCTGCTCACCTGCATCGAGGGCGAGCGGACGCCGCTCGGTCGCGACGATGTCGAGGCGCGCGTGCCCGACGGCGTCGAGGTGGAGTTCCACGAGGGCGGCCAGCCCGCCTGGTGGTGGCTCCTCTGCGCCGAGTAGGCGTCCAAGCGCCGGCGCGCCGCCCGGCGCCCCCGCCATCATTGAGCGCCCGTGCCGACGCGCTTCGCATCGAGCGACGAGCTCACGCCGGCTGACGCCGTGCAGGCGCCGCTGCGCACGCTGCCGCGGCCGAGCGCCCTCGCGGAGCGTGTCCGCCTGAAGGGACCGCCGGGGAAAGCGCTCGCCGCGCTGGGGATCGAGACGGTCGGGGACCTCGTGGAGCATCTGCCGCATTCGCACCGCGACCGGCGCGAGCTGCGCCGTGTGGCCGAGCTCGCCATAGGCGAAGAGGCCACCGTCGCCGTCGCGGTCAGCGGCGTGACGGTCAGGCCGATGCGCGACCGCCGGCGGAAGCGGGTCGAGGCGCGCGTGGCCGACGAGAGCGGGCCGATGGTGGCGGTCTGGTTCAACCAGCCGTGGCTCGCCAATCAACTCGGCGACGGCGCGACCGTGCTGCTCCACGGGAAGCTCCGCCGAGCCGGCGAGTTCTGGGTCACGGAGCACGAGCTCTTCAGCGCCGGGGCGGCGAACGGCGGCGCTCCGGTCCACACGGTCGGGCTCGTGCCCGTGCACCCCGCAACCGAGGGCATCAGCGCCGCCCGGCTCCGCTCCCTGATCTGGGAGCGCTACCGAGCCATCTTCGACGTCACAGAGCCGCTTCCCGGGAGGCTGCGCGCCCGCGAGCGGCTCGCCGACCGGGCGGCATGCCTCGCCGCCGCGCACTTCCCCGACCGCGAGGAGGACGAGCGCGATGCCCGCCGTCGGCTCGCCTTCGAGGAGTTGCTCGTGCTGCAGCTTGCGCTCGCTTCACGGCGGCGCGCGCGGCGTGAGGGCCGCCGCGCACGAGCGCTGGCCGCGCGCGGGGTGATCGTCGACCGCTGGCTTTGGTCGCTTCCCTTCGAGCTGACCGGCGACCAGCGGCGCACGATCGGTGATGTGGACCATGACATCGGCCGCGAGCATCCGATGCAGCGACTCCTGATGGGCGAGGTCGGCAGCGGCAAGACGGTCGTGGCGCTCGCGGCGATGCTGCGCGCCGTGGAGAACGGCGGCCAGGCGGCGCTGATGGCGCCGACCGAGACCCTTGCCGAACAGCATCACCGGACGCTGGACGAGCTGCTGCCCGGGCCGCTCCCTGTCGAGCTGCTCACCGGCTCGACGCCCGCCGCACGGCGGCGCGACCTGCTCGGCCGGCTCGCCGACGGCCAGCTCGGCCTCGTGGTCGGCACCCACGCGCTGATCGAGCCGGTCGTGGATTTTCGCTCGCTTGACGTCGTGGTGGTGGACGAGCAGCACCGCTTTGGCGTCCGCCAGCGCGCGGCGCTCGACGCGAAGGCGCCGCCGGGGCTCGCCCCGCACGCCCTTCACATGACGGCCACGCCGATTCCGCGCACCCTGTCGCTCACCGCCTATGGCGACCTCGACGCCACAGTGCTGCGCGAGCTGCCGAGCGGCCGCCGGCCGGTCGAGACCTACGTGGTCGACGGCGCTCGCGCGCGCGCTCGCGCCTACGAAAGGATCCGGGAGGAGATTGCGAAAGGGCGCCAGTGCTTCGTCGTCTGTCCGCTCGTGGAGGAGTCCGAGGCGCTCCAGGCGACGGCCGCGACCGCCGAGTACGAGCGCCTGCGGGAAACCGAGTTCGAGCACCAGCGCGTCGAGCTGATCCACGGTCAGATGCCCTCGAAGCGCAAGGGCGCCGCGATGAAGGCGTTCGCGCGCGGCGAGGCGGACGTGCTCGTGGCCACGAGCGTGGTAGAGGTCGGCATCGACGTCCCCAACGCGAGCGTGATGCTGATCGAGGCGGCTGAGCGCTACGGGCTCTCGCAGCTCCACCAGCTGCGGGGACGCGTCGGCCGCGGCGAGCACCCGTCGATCTGCATTCTCTTCGGCGACCCGAAGCTCCCGCGCCTCGAGGCGATGGCGCGCGAGCGCGATGGCTTTCGGCTTGCCGAGATCGACCTCGAGCTGCGCGGCGCCGGCGACGTGCTCGGAACGCGCCAGCACGGCCTGCCGGAGTTCAGGGTCGCGCGGCTGCCGGAGGACACCGAGCTGCTCGTGCGGGCGCGCGACCGCGCCGACGAGATCCTGCTCGCCGATCCCGCGCTCGAGCTGCTCGAGCACGTGCTGCTGCGCGACGCGGTGCTCGAGCGCTTCGGGTCCGAGCACGACCCGATCCCGGCGTGAGGATCGTCGCGGGCGAGCACCGCGGGCGCCGGCTGAAGGCGCCGCGCGGCGCGCGGACCCGGCCCACGGCCGACCGCGTTCGCGAGGCGGTCTTCTCGATCCTCGGCGACATCGACGGCGCGCGCGTGCTCGACCTCTACGCCGGCTCCGGCGCCCTCGGCATCGAGGCGCTCTCGCGCGGGGCGGCGAGCGCGGTCTTCGTCGAGCGCGACCCGCGTGCGCTTGAGGCCATTCGCGCGAACCTCGCCGCGATCGGCGCCGAGCCGACCGTCGTGCGCGCCGACGCGCTGCGCTTCCTCGCCCGCGCTCCGGGTCACTTCGACGTGGTCTTCATCGACCCGCCATATGATTCTGCGCCCCGCCTGGCCGTCCGCCTCTCCGAGCGGCTCCCGGCGGCCGTCTCCGACAACGCCCGCATCGTGACCGAATCCGACAAGCGCAAGCCACTCGAGCTCACGCTCCCACTGCTCACCGAGCGGACGTACGGCCACACCCGGATCGCCGTCCATGGCGCCTGAGCGCAACGGCGGCACCGCCGTCTGCCCGGGATCCTACGACCCGATCACGTACGGCCACCTCGACATCATCGGGCGCGCGGCCGGCGTGTTCGACCGGGTGATCGTGGCGGTCGTGAACCAGCCCGTTCGCAAGAAGAAGACGCTGTTCGAGGCCGCGGAGCGCGTCGGCTTCATCGAAACCGAGGTGGCCAAATACGGCAATGTGCAGGTAAAAGCCTTTGATACGCTGCTCGTCGACTTCGCGCGCGAGCACGGGGCGAAGGCCATCGTGAAGGGTCTCCGGGCAATCTCGGACTTCGAGTACGAGTTCGAGATGAACCAGCTGAACCGCAAGCTCGCCCCGGACATTGAAAGCATCTACCTGATGAGCGCTCCCCAATTCAGCTTCCTGAGCTCCAGCGGAGTCAAGGAGCTCGCCATGTTCGGAGGCGACGTGAACGGCCTGGTGCCGGACCGCGTGGCGGCCCGCTTGCAGGAAGAATTGAAGCGGTGAAGAACTGAAAGGCCGCGAATGGACGTCCTGGTCCTGATCGACAAGCTCGACGACACGATCCACAACGCCAAGCCCGTCCCGCTGACGGATCAGGTGCGCGTCGACAAGGAGGAGATCTACGACATCCTCGATCAGATGCGTGCCACGATCCCCGAGGAGATCAAGCAGGCGCGCTGGATCGTCAAGGAGCGCCAGGAGATGCTCGCCGAGGCGAAGCGCGAGGCCGAGCGCATCATCAGGGAGGCGCGCGAGGAGCAGACCCGCCTGATCGGCGAGGAGGAGATCGTCAAGCAGGCGGAGCGCCAGGCGGAGGAGATCATCGAGGACGCCCGCGCGCGCGAGCGCGAGATCCGGCTCGGCGCGGAGGACTACGCGGACGACATCCTCAACACGCTCGAGGTCAACCTGACGAAGTTCATCGCGGCCGTGCAGCGCGGCCGCGACCGGCTCCAGGGCCGCGAAGAGGCCGAGGTCGGATAACTCCGGTGGCGGCGAGCGGCCGCTGCCTCTGCGGCGCCGTCCGCTACGCGGTGCGCGGCCCGCTGCGGGAGGTGAGCGTGTGTCACTGCGTCGAGTGCCGGCGGTGGCACGGCGCCCCGGGCCCGTACACCGCGGCGGCACGCGACGACCTCACGCTCGTCGGCGAGAGCGCGCTGCGCTGGGTCGAAAGCCCCGAGAGCGACGCGCACGCCAAGCGCGGCTTCTGCAGGGAATGCGGCTCGAGCTTGTTCTGGGAGGCGCGCGATGAGCGCGGGACGGTGAGCATCGCCGCCGGCACGCTCGAGCCGCCTACCGGCCTTCGCACGATCCGGCAGATCTACACGCACCAGGCCGCGGACTGGTACCGCGTCGATAGCCTCGATCGCATGCCCGCGTACCTCCACACCTGCTATCGGATCGGCGATGTCGATCGCTCGGTGGCGTTCTACGAGAAGCTCGGCTTCGAGGAGCGCCGGCGCATGCCGATCGGCGACGAGGCGATCAACGTCTTCATGGGCCTGCCCGGCGCGGACCCCGTGCTCGAGCTCACCTACAACCACGGGGTCGACTCGTACGAGCTCGGCACCGGCTACAACCACATCGCCCTCGCGGTCGAGGAACTCGACGGGACGCTCGAGCAGCTGGCGACACAGGGCATCGAACCCGAGAAGCCGCCGTACCGGCCGGGCGGTCGCACCACCGGCTCGCGGATCTGCTTCGTCCGCGACCCGGACGGGTATCGGATAGAGCTGATCGAGCGCTCAGCGTGAGCCATGCGCACCGACGTGTTCGACATAGGGCGGCTCGGGCTCTCCTCCGGTGAGGGCCGCAGCCTCGACCTCGACGTCGCGGTCGATCCCTTCGATTTCGCCGGGCAGCGCTACGAGGTGCCGGGCGGCGGCGTGCGCGCGCTGCTCGACGTCTCGCACACCACGAGCGGCTACTCGCTGCGGCTGCGCTTCCGGACCGAGCTGGACGGTCCCTGCATGCGCTGTCTCGATCCCGCCGGGCACGAGCTGGCGGTGGATGCCCGCGAGGTCGACCAGCCCGGTGGAGGCGAGGACCTGAGTTCCCCGTACCTCGACGAGGCCGCCCTCGACGTGCGCGCCTGGGCCCGCGACGCGCTGGCGCTCGCGCTGCCTACGCAGATCGTCTGCCGAGACGACTGCCTCGGTCTATGCGCCGTGTGCGGCGAGAACCTGAACCGCGCGGAGCCGGGCCACGCGCACGAGCGCGAGCCGGACCCGCGTTGGGCGGCGCTGCGCGAGCTCAGGCTCGAGTAGGCAATCAGCTCGCTCGTGTCCGGACCACCCGCTTCGATCAGAAGCACCGAGGTGTCGGAATCCTCCGAGAGCCGGTTGGCTAGCACGCAGCCGGCCGAGTCCGCGCCCACGATCACGTAGTCGTACCGGCGCTCCTCCTCCAGCCAGACGGCGAGCCGAGCGTAACGGCTATCCTTGCCGCCTTCCAATGGCCGTCCCCAAGCAGAGACAGTCCCACTCGCGGACGAGCAAGCGTCGCGCTCAGCACAAGATCGAGGCGCCCGGCCTGCGCCACTGTCCGCGCTGCCACGCGCCGCGCCTGCCGCACCGCGTCTGCCCGAACTGCGGAACGTACGCCGGCCGCGAGGTCGTCGTGCAGCAGGACGCCACGGGCGACGAATAGCTTCGGCTCGTGATCGCAGTCGACGCGAACGGCGCGGATAGGGGGCCCGCGGCGGTCGCCGAGGGCGTCGCCCGCTCCGGTGTGCCGACGCTTCTCTTCGGGCCGGCCGCCTCGGTGGGCGCGCGCTGCGGCCCGCTCGCGCAGGTCGTGGACGCGCCCGTCACGATCAAGGCGGGCGAGGAGGCCGTGGCCGCGGTTCGCGCGAAGCGCGACGCCTCGATCGTCCAGGCGGCGAAGGCGGTGGGCGACGGTCGCGCCGAGGCGCTCGTCTCGGCGGGCTCGACCGGTCCGACCCTCGCGGCCGCCACGCTGTCGATCAAGCGGCTGCACGGCGTCTTCCGGCCCGCGCTGGCGGTGCTCCTGCCAGTACCCGGCGGTCCGGTGCTCCTGCTCGACGCGGGCGCGAGCGTGGAGGTCCGCCCCGAGCACCTCGTCCAGTTCGCGTACATGGGCGCTTGCTTCATGGAGGCGGTGGTCGGCGTGGAGCGCCCGAGCGTGGGGCTCCTGTCGGTCGGCGAGGAGTCGGGCAAGGGCACGCCCGGCGTGCTGATGGCGCACGAGCGGCTCGCCGAGGGTGAGCTGAACTTCGCCGGGAACATCGAGGGCTTCGACCTGCCCACCGCCGGCGCCGACGTGATGGTCGCGGACGGGTTCACCGGGAACGTGGCGCTCAAGGTCCTCGAGGGAACCCTGAAGGCCGTTGGCGTCCAGATCCGCTCGCGCCTCCGCTCGGGGCCGCTCTCGAGCCTCGGTGGCCTGCTGATACGCGGCAAGATGCGGGCGCTTCGCGACGATCTCGACCCCGAGCGCGTGGGAGGCGCGATCCTGCTCGGACTGCGCAAGCCGGTCGTGGTCGCCCACGGCAGCTTCGGTCCGATCGGCATCGAGCACGCGGTGCGGCTGGCGCGCCGCGCGGTCGACGAGGACATGGTCGGCCGCACTCGGGTGGCGCTCGAGTCGGCGGACGCCTTGCGGTCCGCGCCCACTGCTAGCGTCGCCGAGCGATGACCCGAGACGAGGTTCTCGAGCGCATCCGGGAGCACCTGGCCGGCGAGCTCGAGGTGGATCCTGCGCGCATCAACGACGGCACGCGCTTCAAGGAGGACCTGGAGGCGGATTCGCTCGACCTGGTCGAGCTCGTCGTCGAGCTCGAGGACAGCTATGGCATCCGCATCCCCGACGAGGAGGCGGCGAAGATCTCGACGGTCGGCCAGGCCGCCGACTTCGTCGCCGCCCATGCCGCGGAGATCGAGTCCTGAGAGCCTCGAGGAGCTGCTCGGCGAGCTGCCGGACGAGTTACGGCGGCAGGCCTTCACGCATGCGTCCTGGGTCGAGCACCGCGCCGAGTCCTACGAGCGGCTCGCCTTCCTCGGGGACGTGATACTGAGCCTCGCGGTCTCGACCCATCTGTTTCCTCGCTTCGAGCGCTACGGCGCGGGGCGGCTCACCAAGGTCCGCGCCCAGGCGGTGAGCGGCCCGTCGTGTGCGCGTGTGGCCCGCGCCCTCGGCGTCCCCGACGAGCTGCGCGCCGCGGCGCCCGAGGGCACCACCGGCCGCAGCGCGGAGATGCTCGTCGAGTCGGAGCGGGTGCTGGCCTCGGTGTGCGAGGCGATCATCGGCGCCGCCTATCTCGCCTTCGGCTTCGACCGCACCGCGCCCGCGGTCGTCGAGTCCTTCGCGCGGGAGATCCGCGACGCGCTCGAACACCCCGTGGACTACAAGTCGGTGCTGCAGGAGCGGCTTGCGCGCCGGGCGGAGGTGGTCGCGTACAGGACCGTTTCAGAGGAGGGCCCCGCTCACGACCGCCGCTTCATCGCGGTAGCCGAGGTGGCCGGGCAGGAGCTCGGTCGCGGAGAGGGAAAGACGAAGAAGGGCGCCGAGCAGGAAGCCGCCTCGCAGGCGCTCGACACGATGGAGCAGGAGGCCACCGGGTAGTCATGCACCTCCGTTCGATCTCGATGAAGGGCTTCAAGTCCTTCCCGCAGCGCACGAGGCTCGAGTTCGGCACCGGCGTCTCGGTGATCGTCGGTCCGAATGGCTCGGGCAAGTCGAACATCACCGACGCCGTGCTCTGGGCGCTCGGGGAGCAGTCGCCGCTCGCGGTCCGTGGACAGTCGATGAAGGACGTGATCTTCGCCGGCGCCCAGGGCGTGCAGGGCTCGAGCGCGGCCGAGGTCGAGGTCGTGATCGACAACGCCGACGGCGCGCTCGCGAGCGACTTCTCCGAGCTCTCGATCGTGCGCCGTCTCGACCGCGAGGGGGAGGGCGAGTACAGGCTGAACGGCGCGCGCTGCCGGCTGGTCGACATCGTCGAGGTGCTCTCCGACTCGGGGCTCGGGAAGGAGATGCACTCGGTCGTCTCGCAGGGCAAGGTCGAGCAGATCGTGCTCTCGCGCCCGCGCGAGCGCCGGCTCCTGATCGAGGAGGCTGCTGGGCTCGGCAAGCACCGCAAGCGCCGCCGGCGCGCGCAGCTGAAGCTCGAGCGGACCGAGGAGAACCTGGCGCGCGCGCTCGACGTCGAGCGCGCGGCGCGCTCGCGCCTGCGCCCGCTGAAGCGGCAGGCCGAGGCCGCGGAGCTGCACGAGCGACTGGAGCGCCAGACGTTGGAGGCGCGCTACACGCTCGCGCGCGACGACGACCGCACGGCGGCGCTCGCGCTCGCCGGCGCCGAGGAGCGCGCCCGGTCGGCGCGGGCCGAGCGCGACGAGGCCGAGCGGCTCCTGTCCGCCGTGGCGCGCCGCCGCGAGGAGGCCGAGGAGGCATTCGCGCTCCACACGCGCGAGCGCGAGGCGCTCCAGGGCCGGCTGTACGCGGCTCGCTCGGCCGCGGAGCGGGTTGCGATGAGGCTCGAGCGCGTGCGCGAGCAGGCCCTGGCGGCGGCCGAGCGGCGCGAGCGGCGGCTCCGTCAGCTCGAACTCCTCGAGCAGCAGGCCGCCGCAGACGCGGCGCTGTCGTCCGAGGCCGAAGGGCCGGCCGAGCGGATCGCGGCGCTCGAGCGCCGGCTGGCGGAGCTCGACGCCGGCCGCGAGCAGCGGCTCGAGCGCGAGCTCGCCGGCTTGGAGCGCGACCTCGAGGCCTCCAGAGCCCGGGTGGGCGAGCTCGAGGCGAGCGCCGGCGAGCGGCGCGCGGCTCTCGACGCGGCCGAGGCCGCCGCCGAGGCGGCACGCGCGGCGCGCCGCGACGCCGAGCGCGGCGTCGAGGCGGCACGCGCGCGCGCGGCGCAGGCCGGCGCGGAGCTGGCGGCGCTCAACCAGTTCCTGCGCGGCGCGACGGCGGCCCCGGTCGGCGCACGCTCGCTCGGCGAGGCCCTGAAGGTCGAGCCCGGCTACGAGCTCGCGGTCGCGGCAGCGCTCGGCCCGCGGCTCGGCGCGGCGCTCGTCGACGGCCTGGCCGACGGCGAGCGGCTGCTCGACGCCGCCGGGCGCGATGGCGGCAGCGCGCTCGTGGCATCGCCGGGGGTGCCGCACGCCAGGAGGCATTCGGACGCTCCGGTGCCCGGCGCCGAGCGATTGCTCGCACGGATACGTCCCGAGCCGGCCGCCGCGGAGCTGGCGGACCGCATGCTCGAGGGCGTCTGGGTCGTCGAGCGCCTCGACACCCTGCCCGCCGATTTCGCCGAGGTGGCGGTCACGCGCGCCGGTCGCCTCTTCGACGCGCGCAGCGGCGAGCTCTCGCAGGCGCCGGCGGGCGGGGCGGAGCGACTCCTCGAGGAGCTGGGGCGGCGCGATCGGCTCGTCGCCGAGTCCGAGCGTGCCGCCGCGAGCGAGGGCGACGTCCGCGCCGCTCTGGAGCGAGCCCAGGCGGCGGTGGCATCCGCTGACGGAACGCGAGAGGAAGCGGAGAGTAGGCTGCGCGCCGCGCTTCGCGACGTGGCTGAGGCCGACGAGCGGGTGAGCCGGACCGAGTGGCTCCTCGCGCGCCGGCGCGAGGCGCCCGAGGACGGGCCGGAGGCCGTGGAGCGCGCCGAGCTGCTCGGTGACCTGCGAGCGGAGCGGCGCGTCGCCGAGCGCCTACAACGCGAGCGCGACGAGCGAGGTCGAGCCGTTGCGGCGCTGCGGGCGGGCGCGGAGCGCGACCTCGCGCTGTCCGCAGGCGCGGAGCGAGCGGCCGCCGCGCTCGTCGCGGCCGAGGCGGCGCTCGCCGCGCGCCGCGACTCGCTCGGCTCGCAGCTGGCGGAGGGTGCCGAGGCCGCCGAGCACACGGCGGCGTCGCTCAGGACGTGCGCCCAGGAGGAGGCCGAGCTTCAGGCCGGGTTCAAGCGCGCGAGCGAGGCCGTCACGGCGGCCGAGGTCGCCGCGCAGCAGGTGCGCGACTCGGCGGCCGCGTCACGGCGCGAGCTCGAGGCGATCGCCACCCGGCTCGGCCTCGAGCCGTCGCCGGCGGACGAGCCGCTCCCGGCCGAGGAGCGCGAGGGCCTGCTGGCTCGCGTCGACCGGCTTCAGCGCCGCCGCGAGCAGCTCGGCCCGGTGAACCCGCTCGCGAAGCAGGAGTACGAGGACGCGGTGGCGCATGTCGAGGAGCTCGAGGCGCAGCGCGGGGACCTCGAGGCGGCGCTCGCGGAGCTCGAGGGGCTGATCAAGGAGACCGACCGGCGCATCCGCGAAGCCTTCGAGCAGACCTTCGAGGCGGCCGCGCGCAACTTCGAGGACGTGGTCGAGCACCTCTTCCCTGGCGGCCGTGGACGGCTCAGGCTCGTGCAGGCCGAGCAGACGCCGCGCGCGGTGGTGGGCGGCGAGCCGGTCGAGCCCGAGGGGGAGGAAGAGCAACCGGAGGCCGGCGTGGAGATCGAGGTCACGCCGCCGGGCAAGGCGACGAAGCGCCTGTCGCTGCTCTCGGGCGGCGAGAAGTCGCTCGTGGCGCTGGCGTTCATGTTCGCCGTCTTCCTCGCGCGGCCCTGCCCGTTCTACATCCTCGACGAGGTCGAGGCCGCCCTCGACGACATCAACATCGACCGCTTCCTCCAGCTAGTGAAGCGCTACTCGGATCGCGCCCAGTTCATCGTCGTCACGCACCAGAAGCGGACGATGGACGCCGCGGACACGCTCTACGGCGTGAGCATGGGGGGCGACGGGATCTCGCGTGTCGTCTCGCGCCGTCTGGCTGGCCGTCCGGCGGCCGAGCACTCGCTGGCGCCCGCGGCGGCCGAGGAGGCTGCGTAAAGCGGTTTCTGCCGCAAGGCGCGGCCCGCGTCGAGCCGCTCTATTCTCGCGGGCCGATGGCGCGCACGTGGCATGAGCTCTTCCTGACCGGCGACGACGCGCCCCCGCCGCCCGCGCCGGCCGACGAGCCCGAGCGCAGGGGCTTCTTCCGGCGGCTGCGCGAGAACATGTCGAAGACGCGCGAGGCGCTCGGGGCGGAGCTCCAGGCCACCGTCTTCCAGTCGCTCGACGACGAGGCGTTCGAGCAGCTCGAGGAGACGCTCATCTACGCCGACGTGGGGGCCCCGACCACCGCCGCGATCGTCGAGAAGCTCGAGCACGAGGTCGAGACCGGGGAGCTGGCCGGTGGCGAGGACCTCTCGCGGCGGCTCCAGGAGCTGCTCGCGGACACCGCGCGCGTGGACGGCGACACGATCGCGCTCACACAGCGGCCGACCGTGATCCTCGTCGTGGGGGTGAACGGCAGCGGCAAGACGACCACGATCGGGAAGATGGCGTGGCACCTGCAGAAGGAGCTCGGTCGCAGCGTGATCCTCGCGGCGGCCGACACGTTCCGCGCGGCTGCCGCCGAGCAGCTCGAGCTCTGGGCCGAGCGAGCCGGCTGCGACATCGTTCGCGGCGAGGCCGGCTCGGATCCCGGCGCCGTCGCCTTCGACGCGATCGAGGCCGCCCGCGCGCGCGGCCACGACGTCGTGATCTGCGACACCGCCGGGCGCCTGCACACCCAGCACCACCTGATGGACGAGCTCGGCAAGGTGCGCAAGGTGATCGCCCGCCAGGCCGACGGCGCGCCGCACGAGACGCTGCTCACGATCGACGCGACCACCGGTCAGAACGGTCTGCGCCAGGCCCTGCTCTTCCGCGAGGCCGTCGAGGTCACCGGGATAGCCCTCACCAAGCTCGACGGAACCGCCAAGGGCGGCATCGCGCTCGCGATCGCGCAGGAGCTCGGCGTGCCGGTCAAGCTGATAGGGATCGGCGAGGCGCTAGAAGACCTGCGCCCGTTCGACCCCGACGACTTCGCAAGGGCGATCCTCGAGCCGTGACGAAAGCCTCTGGCACTAGGCTTGCGGAGGGCCGCTCGTGACGGGTCCCGGCACGCGCGTCGTTCGTGCTGGGCTTCCCGAGCCGGCCCAGGGAGAGCCCTTCCTTCCGGGGCCGGTGTTCGCCGCGCCCTTTCACGCGTCCGGCGATCCGGCCGGCGCCCCATTCTCGTATGCGCGCTACGCGCATCCGACCTGGGAGCGCTACGAGCAGGCGGTCGGTTCGCTCGAGGACGCGGAGGCGGTGCTCTTCGCATCCGGCATGGCGGCCGCCGCCGCGCTTCTCCTCACGGAGACCCGCCCGGGCGACGCGATCGCGGTGGACGAGGGCTGCTACCTGAACATCCGCAGGCTCGCGCGGACCTACCTCGAGCCGCGCGGGGTCGAGGTCCGGCTGGCCGCGCCGCCCGAGCTCGCCGACGCCGTCGCGGGCGCCGCGGTCCTGTGGCTCGAGAGTCCGTCGAACCCCAAGCTGCATGTCTCTGACATCGCCGCCCTCGCCGCGGCGGCGCGTGCCGCCGGGGCGTTCACGGTGGTCGACAACACCACGGCCGGTCCGCTGCTCCAGCGTCCGCTCGACCTGGGCGCCGACGTGACCCTCACGAGCGCGACGAAGCAGATGAGCGGACACGCCGACCTCCTGCTGGGCTACCTCACCACGCGCGACGCGGAGCGGGCGGCCCGCCTGCGCGAATGGCGGCGCGACGCGGGAGCCGTGCCCGGCCCGTTCGAGGCGTGGCTCGCGCACCGCTCGCTGCCGACGCTCGCCCTCCGGCTCGAGCGCGGCTGCGACAACGCGCTCGCGCTCGCGCGGATGCTGGCGAGCCGCGACGACGTGAGCTCGATCGCATACCCCGGGCTGCCTTCCGACCCGGGCCACGAGATCGCCCGCGCCCAGATGCGCGGTTACGGCATGGTGCTGTCGTTCGACCTCGGCAGCGAGGAGCGCGCCGAGCGCTTCCTCGCAGCGGCCGAGCTGGTCACGGACGCCACAAGCTTCGGCAGCGTCCATACGACCGCCGAGCGCCGGGCGCGCTGGGGTGGGGACGACGTGCCGTCCGGCTTCATCCGCCTCTCCGCCGGCTGCGAGGAGACCGCCGATCTGCTGGCGGACGTCAAGCGGGCGCTCGACGTGGCGGCTGTCCACTCGCCCTCGTAGGATCGCGTCCTCATGACCCCGGTCCAGCGGCCCGCGTAGGATCAGCCTGTGGACGAGTGGGTGTGGTGGATGGTCGCCGCCGGCGTGCTCGCGGTCGGCGAGATCTTCACCCTGAGCTTCTTCCTCGGCCCGATCTCGATCGCCGCCGTCGTGGCGGCGATCGTCGCCCTGGTGGGTGGCGCGTTGGCGGTGCAGTGGATCGTCTTCATCCTGGTGGCGCTCGCGTCGCTGCTCGTGCTGAGGCCGATCGCCCGGCGGCACCTGCGGACTCCCGCCCGGATCCGAACCGGCACGGCGGCGCTCGTCGGGGGGACAGCCGTCGTGCTCGACCGCGTGGATCGCGACGGCGGTCAGGTGAAGCTCGCCGGGGAGATCTGGAGCGCCCGCTCGTTCGACGAGGAGAGGGCCTTCGAGGCCGGCGACCGCGTGGAAGTGATGAAGATCGACGGCGCGACGGCGCTCGTCGGGGACTAGTGCAGGCGACTCGAAAGGCAACTCCCAGATGGCCACCCTCATCGTTCTGATCGTCCTCGCGGCGGTCGTGCTGATCACGCTCGCCCAGGGGATCCGGATCGTGCCGCAGGCTCGCGCCGGGATCGTCGAGCGGCTCGGCCGCTACCACCGCACGCTCGATGCCGGCCTCGCTCTCGTCGTGCCCTACATCGACCGCGTGAAGCCGCTGCTCGACCTGCGCGAGCAGGTCGTCTCGTTCCCGCCGCAGCCGGTCATCACTGAGGACAACCTGACCGTGAGCATCGACTCGGTCATCTACTTCCAGGTGACCGACCCGAAGTCCGCGACCTACGAGATCGCCGACTACATCCTGGCGATCGAACAGCTCACGGTCACCACGCTGCGAAACGTGGCCGGCGGCATGACGCTCGAGGACACGCTCACCTCTCGCGACACCATCAACGCCGCACTGCGGACAGTGCTCGACGAGGCCACCGGCCGCTGGGGCATCCGCGTCAATCGGGTCGAGCTGAAGGCGATCGATCCTCCCGGCTCGATTCAGGAGGCGATGGAGAAGCAGATGCGCGCCGAGCGCGACCGGCGCGCGACGATCCTCACCGCCGAGGGCGTCAAGCAGTCGCAGGTCCTGACCGCCGAGGGTGAGAAGCAGTCGTCGATCCTGCGCGCCGAGGGCCAGAAGCAGGCGGAGATCCTGCGGGCGGAAGGACAGTCGAAGGCGATCGAGAGCGTGTTCGACGCAATCCACCGCGGAGACGCCGACCCCAAGCTGCTCGCCTACCAGTACCTCCAGACGCTCCCACAGATCGCGCAGGGCGAGTCGAACAAGGTCTGGATCATCCCGAGCGAGTTCACGCAGGCGCTCGGGCGGATCGGGGGGGCGATACCGCCGGGCGACGCGCAGCCGCCGGGCGGGTCGCAGGCGAGCTAGGCGGCCGCGCTCCGCTCGGCGCATCGCCTCGCCGGCGGCCCGGCGCGGAGGCGGCGCCCCGCTAGCCTCAGCTTGGTGTTCGACGCCCTGTCCGACCGGCTCCAGGCCGCCCTCGGCGACGTCCGCTCGCGCGGCAAGCTGACCGAGGACGACGTCAAGAAGGCGATGCGCCAGGTGCGCCTCGCGCTGCTCGAGGCGGACGTGAACTTCAAGGTCGTCAAGCAGTTCACGGACGCCGTCCGCGATCGTGCGCTCGGCGAGCAGGTGCTCGCCTCGCTGAACCCGGGCCAGCAGGTCGTTAAGATCGTGAGCGACGAGCTCACGACGCTGATGGGCGGCGCGGGACGCGATCTGGCGCTTGCGAAGGCCGGCCCGACCGTGATCCTCATGGCGGGCCTGCAGGGCTCGGGCAAGACCACCGCCTGCGGCAAGCTCGCGCGCCACCTGCGCGAGGAGCACCAAATGGATGTCGCCGTGGCGGCCTGCGACGTATACCGGCCGGCGGCTGTCGACCAGCTCATCAAGGTCGCGGGGCAGGCGGGAGCCCACGTGTACGAGCAGGGCACGGGCCGCGACCCGGTCGACATCGCCGAATGGGCGCTTGCCCAGGCGCGTCAGGACGGGCGGGACGCGCTGATCGTCGACACGAGCGGCCGTCTGCACGTGGATGAGGCGCTGATGAAGGAGCTCGCGGAGGTCAAGCGGCGGACCAAGCCGCACGACGTGCTGCTCGTCGTCGACGCCATGACCGGCCAGGACGCCGTTAACGTCGCGGAGCAGTTCGCTGACACCGCGAACTTCGACGGCGTCGTGCTGACGAAGCTCGACGGCGACGCGCGCGGCGGCGCGGCGCTCTCGGTCAAGGCCATCACGGGCAAGCCGATCCTCTACGCCTCGACGGGCGAGAAGCTCGGCGACTTCGAGCGCTTCCACCCAGACCGCATGGCGCAGCGCATCCTCGGGATGGGCGATGTCATGACGCTCGTCGAGAAGGCCGAGCGCCAGATGGACGAGCGTCAGGCGCAGGAGCTCGAGAAGAAGATCCGGCGCGAGCAGTTCACGCTCGACGACTTTCTGGAGCAGATGCAGCAGGTGCGGCGGATGGGGCCGCTCGGCTCGCTGCTGAAGATGATGCCCGGCGTGGGCGCCCAGCTCGGCAACCTGAACGTCGACGAGAAGGAGCTCGATCGCCTCGAGGCGATCATCCGATCGATGACGCCCGCCGAGCGCGCGAACCCGACGCTCATCGACGGTTCGAGGCGCAGGCGCATCGCGCGCGGGTCTGGCACGTCGGTCCAGGCCGTGTCCCAGCTCGTGAAGCAGTTCGCGCAGATGAAGAAGATGATGAAGCAGATCGCGCGCGGGAAGATGCCGAACCTCCAGCAGCTCGCCGGCGGGCGCTAAGCGCCGGACCGGCGAGGGCTCGCTAACCTCTCCGCCTCTATGTCCGTCCGAGTCCGCCTCACGCGCGTGGGGAGCAAGAAGAATCCGATCTGGCGCGTGGTCGTCGCCGACCAGCGCTCGCCGCGCGATGGTCGCTTCATCGAGACCGTCGGCCAGTACAACCCGCAGACCGAGCCGTCGACGATCGTCATCGACGAGGAGCGGCTGCAGCACTGGCTGGACCGCGGCGCGCAGCCCACCGGCACGGTGAAGAAGCTGATCAAGGCACACGCCAAGGGCGCCACGCCCGTGGCGGCTGCGGAGCGAGGCGCGAGCCGGGACGAGGCGCCGGCGGACGCGCGCGCGGAGGCCGACCCGAGCGCGCCGGCGATGGACAGCGGCGCTGAGGCGGAGGCCGGCGATCCGGCCGCGGCCAGCGAGTCCGAGACGCCGCGCGCTGGCGCCGGCGAGTAGTGGAGGATCTCCTCGCTTACCTGGCCCGGTCGCTCGTCGACCGCCCGGACGAGGTGAGCGTGGAGTCGTTCGAGGAAGACGACGGCACGGTCGTGCTCGAGCTGCATGTGGCCGAAGACGACGCCGGCAAGGTGATCGGCCGTGGCGGACGTACCGTGGCCGCGCTTCGGACCGTCGTGAAGGCGGCCTCCGTGCGCCAGGGCCGCCGCGTGCTCGTCGACGTCGTCGATTGACGCTGGTGAGCGCCGGGCGCGTCGGCCGGCGACACGGGCTGGACGGCAGCTTCTGGGTCGAGGACGCGCGCCACGACCTGCCCGAGGGCACGGACGTGCACGTGGCGGGCGCTCGACACACGGTCGAGCGTCGCAGCGGCAGCGCCGAGCGGCCGCTCATCCGCCTCTCCGGCATCGCCGATCCGAGCATCGTCAGAGGCGAGCTGCTGCTCGCTGACGACGTCCTTGCGGACGACGAGTGGCTCGCCTCTGAGCTGCTCGGCCGCGAGGTGCGCGGCCACGGACGCGTCAAACGCGTGCTCGACGGGCCGAGCTGCTCGGTGCTCGAGCTCGAGGACGGCACGCTCGTGCCGTTCATCTCAGATGCCGTCGCCTCGGTGCGCGAGGGCGAGATCGAGCTGAGAGAGGGTTTCCTCGAGTGAGGATCGACGTCTTCACGCTCTTTCCCGACTGGTTCGAGTGGTTCACGCGTCAACGGCACGTGCGGAACGCGCTCGAGCTGGGGCACTCGCTCGAGATCGTCGACCTCCGTGCGACGACACCTCTGAAGGGCGGCCAGGTCGACGACACGCCGTATGGTGGCGGTGCCGGCATGGTGATCCGCGTGGACGTCGTCGAAGCGGCCCTCGTCGCTCGATACGGCGAGGACGGGCTCGGCGGCCAGAGAGTCGTCGCACTCGCGGCCGGCGGGCGCGTCTTCGACGACGCGCTTGCGTCCGAGCTTTCGCAAGCCGACGCGCTGACCCTGCTCTGCGGCCGCTACGAGGGCTTCGACGACCGCGTGAACGACCACCTTGCGACCGACGTTGTCTCGATCGGTCGCTACGTGCTGTCGGGCGGCGAGCTCGCGGCGATGGTGGTCTGCGACGCCGTGATGAGGAAGCTGCCGGGCGCGCTCGGTCACGAGGAGAGCGCCGTCGAGGAATCGTTCAGCCCCACGCTGGCGGGTGCGCCCGAGTACCCCCATTACACCCGCCCGTTCGACTGGCGCGGGCACCAGGTGCCCGACATCCTGCTCTCGGGCGACCACGGTCGCATTCGTGAATGGCGCCTCGCGCAGAGCCGCGAACGGGCGGCCCGCAGGGGCGGGAATCCGCGCTGACCGGGTCCCCGGCCTTCGCTACCATTGCCGCCACGCGCGACGGCTCCTGGGAGGTCGCGCCTTTTTGTGCCTCCCGCCGGACCAGGCGCGACCAGATCATGTCCGGCGTCATCGACAGCATCGAGCGCGCTCAGCTGCGTCGCGTCCCCGTGTTCCAGGCAGGGGATCGAGTGCGCGTCCACTTCCAGGTCGTCGAGGGCACGCGGCGGCGGACCCAGGTGTTCGAGGGGATCGTGATCAAGCGCCAGGGGAGCGGGCTTCGCGAGACGTTCACCGTCCGGAAGCAGTCGTTTGGCGTGGGCGTCGAGCGCACGTTTCCGCTCCACTCGCCGAAGATCGAGAGGATCGAGGTGGCCGCGCGCGGCGACGTGCGACGGGCGAAGCTCTACTACCTGCGCGAGCGCGTGGGGCGGCGCGCTCGCGTCCGCGAACGACGCTGGACGGGCGAGACAGCCGTAGTCGAGGCCGGCGCGATGCCGCCGGACGACGCGCCGCGACCGGGAGAGGACGAGCTCGCGGAGCACGCCGCCGCCGACGCCGACTCGGAGGATGCCGGGGTGGCGGCCAGCGAGGACGCGGAGGCAGCACAGGCCGCCGGGGGCGAGCCCGCGGCGGAGGGCGACCAGGCTCCGGCGGAGGAGGCTCCGCCGCCCGACTCCGAGGCGAAGGGCGGCGAGCCGGCCGACGAGCCCGCGGAGACGCCCGGCGACGTGCCCGAGGCGGCCGGCGAGGCTCCCGGCGCCGAGCCCGGCGCGGCTGAGGCGGAGTCGGACTCGGGCGAGCGGTCCGGGGACGAAGAGTCCGCCGGCGACGCGCGGGCCTAGGACGGGGCGGGGGCTCGCGCCGTCACAGTGGCCCGTAGCAAGAGCAAGAGCACGCGAGGCTCGCTCGTCGAGCTCGTCATGATCGTGGCCGTTGCACTCGGGCTTGCGCTCGGGATCCAGGCGTTTCTCGTCAAGCCCTTCCGTATCCCGAGCGAGTCAATGGTTCCAACGCTCGAGATTGGCCAGCGCGTGCTCGTCGATCGCGTGAGCTATCGATTCGGTGATCCCGACCGCGGTGACATCGTCGTCTTCAAGCCCCCGGCTGGGGCCGACAGGAACGCCTGCGGCGCCCGGCATCCGAGCGACACCGCGTGTCCGGAGCCGACCGAGGGGCGGTCTGAGACGAACTTCATCAAGCGCGTCGTCGGCGTCCCGGGCGACCGCCTCAAGGTCATCGACGGCGCCGTGTACATCGATGGGAAGCGCCAGGAACAGGACTACGCGCGACTCGACGCCCAGTGCGGCATCTGCAACCTCCCGCAGGAGATCGTCATCCCCGACGGCCACTACTTCATGATGGGAGACAATCGCGGCGAGTCGGCGGACAGCCGCGAGTGGGGGCCCGTGCCGAAGAAGTGGATCATCGGCAAGGCCTTCATGACGTACTGGCCGCCGAAGCGAATCGGTTTCTTCTGAGGTCCGCGTCGCGTACGGCGCTACACGCTGCTCGACGTATTCGCCGACGAGCCGCTTGCGGGGAACGCGCTCGCGGTCGTCCACGACGCCGACGACCTGAGCGACGAGACGATGCTCGCGTTTGCTCGCGAGACTCGACTCGCCGAGACCACCTACGTGCAGAGCGCGCGGCTGCCCGAGGCGGACTACCGCAATCGCATCTGGACCGTCGCGCAGGAGATCCCGTTCGCCGGCCACCCCTCGCTCGGCACGGCGGTTGCCGTTGCCCAGCTCCGCCGCCAGGAGGAGGTGACGTACGTCCTGGAGACCGGCGCGGGGCTCCAGCGGGTCACCGTCGCGCCGAACGGCCGTGCGGCGTGGGCGTCCGTCCTGCAGGAACCGGTTGAGTTCGGCAGCGAGTTCGACGCGGCAGCCGTCATGGAAGCCGTCGGGCTCGAGCCGAGAGATGCACACCCCGAGCTCCCGCCGAGGATGATCTCGACGGGCCTGCCAACGCTCGTCGCTCCGCTCGCTGACGCGTCGGCGCTCGACCGGGTGAACCCCGACCGGGCCGCCGTCCGGGCGCTCGATTCGCAAAGTTTCAACCTGTACCCGGCGTGGGCGAACCGCGCCGCCGGGCGCGCTCGGGCCCGATCGATTCCGAGCGTGCCTGCCGAAGGCGAGGATCCGGCGACCGGTTCGGCCGCTGCGCCGTTGCTCGCCTACCTGCACGACCGGTTCGGCGTTTCGAGGCTCGAGGTCACCCAGGGCGTCGAGATCGGTCGGCCGAGCAGGCTGGTGGCCACGATCGAGGATGGGCGCCTGTGCGTCAGAGGCGGGGTGGCCGTCGTCGGCACCGGCCACGTCCGGCTCCCGTAGGACCTGTTCCGCCGCTCGCCGTGCCATCATCGCCCGCGACTGTGGGTTCCTCGGGAGCTGACGACACACCTCACGGGCGGCCGCGCAAGCTCGATACAGCTGGCAGCGCCGGGGGCAGGGCCGCTCGCAGCGCTGCGCGGGCCCGACGCCGGAGCGGAAGCGGCCGGCGGCTGTTCACCTTTGATCGCGAGCTGGGCTGCCGGTATGTGGCGGGTGCCGACGAGGCCGGCCGAGGCTCGCTGGCCGGGCCGCTCGTCGCCGCGGCCGTGCTGTTCGATCTGGAGCGACTGACGCTCGCCGACCGGCGGGCGCTGAGCAAGCTGAACGACTCCAAGCAGCACACTGCGGAGGCGCGCGAGGAGCTGTATCCGCTGGTGCTGCGCGCGGCGGCGCGCTCCGTGATCGTCTCCCGATGCGTCGCCGGAATTGACGCGCGCGGGCTTCACAAGACCAATCTCGAGGCGCTGCGCACCGCGCTTCTCGGCGTCGCCTGTCATGGCTCGATCTGCCTCGTCGACGGCTTCAAGGTGCCGGATTTCGGCCACGAGCAACGCGCCGTCGTCGACGGCGACTGCCGCAGCGCCGCGATCGCCGCCGCGTCGGTGCTCGCGAAGGTCAGCCGCGACCGGTACATGCACCGGGCCGCCGAGCGTCACCCCCGGTGGGACTTCGACACGAACGTCGGCTACTCGACTCCCGAGCACCGAGCCGCGATTGCGGCACACGGTGTGTCGCCACTTCATCGAATGTCGTTCCAGTCGATCGCCTATACGCAGCTCGCGCTCGAGGGCTAGCGCCCGCCGACCCGGGCGGTAGCGCGGCGATCTGCGGGCGCGTCGCACGGCGCCCACTCAGAACGCCTCCTCGAGGTGCTCGAGGGCGATGAGATGGCCGGCCGCGTCGAAGCTGATTCCAATCGCGTCGAAGCGGATCCCCGGCGGCCAGTGTCCCGCGGGCGCGCGTGCGGCGAGCCATTCGCGCGCCATCCGACGCAGGCGACGACGCTTGTCGTGCCCGATCGCCGCGAAGGGACCGAGCTCGGCGGGGTGGCCTCCGGGCAGTACGCGCGTCTTGACCTCGCAGAAGACGAGCTGACGGGCATCGCCGGCCACGACGTCGAGCTCACCATGCCGGCTGCGGAAGTTCGCATCGAGAATCTCTAAGCCACGGGCCTCGAGATGTCTGCGCGCGAGCAGCTCGCCACGTTTCCCTAACACTCTGCGTGCGTCGCCTCCGGTCATCGGCGGGCAAGCTACGCCGACCTGCGTTACAGGTGTGCGACGAAGGTGACTTCTTCGCCAAACCGGCCGCTCGCGAGCCGCTCGCCATTCGCGCGACCGGCTGAAGTCACGAACTTGTAACGCTCGTAACCCACGGGTCGCAAGCTCCGCCGTAGCGTGGCCGGCCATGCTCGCCGCACTGGCCACATTCGCGCTCGAGGGCGTCTTCGCCCACGAGGTGACTGTCGAGGTCGACGTGCGCCGGGGGCTCCCGACGTTCACCCTCGTCGGCCTGCCCGACCGCGCTGTGCGTGAGTCACGCGAGCGCGTGCGCGCGGCGCTCCTGAACTCACAGCTCGAGTTCCCTCAACAGCGGCTGACCGTGAACCTCGCGCCCGCGCACGTGCGAAAGGCGGGACCCAGCTTCGACCTCGCGATCGCGGTGGGGGTGCTCGCCGCGAGCGGTCAGGTTCCCCACGACGAGCTGACGGACTGCGCGCTGGTCGGAGAGCTGTCGTTGAGCGGCGACATCCGGCCGGTGCGCGGCGCCCTCGCCGCGGCACTGGGCGCGCGGGCGGCGGGCTACCGGCGTCTCCTCGTGCCGGAGGCCGTCGCGCCCGAGGCAAGCCTCGTGGATGACGTCGAGGTCTGCGCCATACCGACGCTCGGGCGGCTCGCCGACCTGCTTCACGGACGTTGGCAGCCGCCGGCGGTGCGACCGCTCGAGCCACTTCCGCCGAAGCGCGGCAACCTCGACCTCGGCGACGTCCGTGGTCAAGAGGACGCGAAGCGCGCGCTCGAGATCGCCGCCGCAGGCGGCCACAACCTCCTGATGGTGGGTCCTCCGGGGGCCGGCAAGACGATGCTGGCAAGGCGACTCCCCGGGATTCTGCCGCCGCCTACCTTCGAGGAGGCGCTCGAGATCACCCAGATGCACAGCGCCGCCGGGATCGGGCGAGGCCATCTCGCCAGCGAGCGTCCGTTTCGGGCGCCTCACCACACGATTTCGCCGCAGGGTCTCGTGGGCGGAGGCAACCGGCCGCAGCCAGGGGAGATCACGATCGCCCACCGTGGCGTTCTGTTCCTGGACGAGCTTCCCGAGTTCGGACGTGCCGCGGTTGACGCCCTGCGGCAGCCGCTCGAGGAGGGCCGCGTCGAGATCACGCGTGGGCAGCGCACGCTCGACTTTCCGGCGAACGCGATGGTCGTGGCGGCCTGCAACCGCTGTCCATGTGCTCGCCCGCCGGATGCGTGTTCCTGCACGAGTGGCGAGATCGCGCGCTATCACCGGCGGCTGAGCGGACCGCTCGTCGACAGAATCGACCTCGTCTGTCAGATCGACGCCGTTCCCGCGCTTCGCCTCGTCGAGCCCGGTGAGGGTGCGGGAGTCACGCAATCCGACGACGTACGTGACCGGGTGATGGCTGCTCGAGAGCGGCAGCGACGACGGCTCGAAGGGACCGGCGCGCTCTGCAACGGCGACATGGACGGGCGCCTGACGAGACGGCACGTGCGTCTGAGCGATCAGCTCCGGGCGCGCCTGCTCGTAGCGCGTGAGCGGGTCAACCTCAGCGGCCGCGGGCACGACCGCATCCTCAGGGTGGCGCGCACGATCGCCGACCTCTCGCGCCGCGACGAGCTCCAACCGGCGGACCTCGACGAAGCGCTCTCCTACCGAGTGGACAGCTGGGAGCGCGTGGCCGCGTGATCGACGCGTGCGATGAGTGCCTGCGGCGGGCGTACCTGCTCGGCGAGCTTGCGCCCCGGCTCGCGACGCTGCTCGCCCGGCGCGACCACGACGCGCCCCCGGTTCTCGGCTTGTCCGAGAAGGACTTCGTGGCGGCGGTCGCCGGCCCGCGTCGCGAGGATGCGCGCAGGTTCCTCGATCGGCTTGACCTCGACGCCGCTCGCGAGCAGCTCGCGGCCGGTCGCTTCATCGCCGTCTGTCCGCATGCGGACGCATACCCAGCGCTGCTTCAGCCCCTCGCCGATCCGCCGGCCGTTCTCTTCGGCCTCGGGATGCCCGATGCGCTGGATCTCCTTCGCGACGAGCCGGCGGTCGCGATCGTCGGGAGCCGCAGCTCGAGCGGATACGGAACCGAGGTCGCCTACGCGCTCGGCCGCGGTCTGGGGGCAGCAGGCGTTCCGGTCGTTTCGGGCCTCGCCCTCGGGATCGACGCGACGGCCCATCGCGGCTGTCTCGAGGGCGGTGGCGTCCCGATCGCCGTGCTCGCCTGCGGTCCCGATGTCGTCTATCCGCGCCGTCACCGCCAACTCCACGAGAGCGTGCGCGCTGCGGGTCTCGTGCTGGCGGAGCTGCCACCCGGGACACGCCCGTTCCGCTGGAGCTTCCCTGCGCGCAACCGGATCATGGCCGGCCTCACGCGCATGACCGTGGTCGTCGAGGCGGCCCAGCCCAGCGGGAGCCTGATCACGTCGGAGTTCGCCAAGGATTTGGGCCGGTCGGTCGCGGCGGTCCCCGGCCGCATCACGTCGAACGTCGCCCGTGGGACCAATTCGCTCCTGAAGGACGGGGCCGTCCCGATCACCGGCCCCGGCGATGTCCTCGACGAGCTGTTCGGCGTGGGAATGCGCACGGTCCCCGAGGCCGCCTCGGCGCCGGCGCGCCCGGACGATCCGTCGCTGCGCTCAGTTCTCGAGGCGGCCGCCCGATCGCCGTCCGTGGACGACATGGCGCGCGCGACGTGCCTGTCGATCGCGGAAGTGCGCGCCGCGCTCGGCCGTCTCGAACTCGACGGGCACCTGGTGCGGCGCGAGGTGGGCGGCTGGGAGGTACGGGTGAGATGAAGTCGACCCGATGCTGCCTAAGCTCTGGCCGTCGTGGCTTCCGCGCCCATCCCCCGGTTGTTGTCGATCGCCGGTTCCGATTCCGGTGGCGGCGCGGGCATCCAGGCGGACCTGAAGGCCTTCGCGCGTTGCGGCGTCCACGGGATGACGGCGATCACTGCGATCACGGCCCAGAACACGGTGGGGGTCGCGGCTGTCCATCCCATCCCGGCGGACACGATCGTGGCGCAGGTACGAGCCGTCGCCGACGACATCGGAGTGGACGCGGTAAAGATCGGCATGCTCGGCACGGAGGAGACGATCGAGGCGGTCGTGGCGGCGCTCGAGCTGGTTGGCGATGCCCCGGTGGTGCTCGACCCGGTGATGGTTTCCGAAAGTGGTGCACGCCTGCTCGACGAGGGCGCCGAGGCGGCGCTGCGCGAGCGACTGCTGCCGCTCGCGACGGTCGTGACGCCGAACATCCCAGAGGCGAACGCCCTGGCCCGCCCAGACGCGTTGGGGGAGGGGGGCAGCGACGCCGAGACGCTCGCCCAGCGAGTGCACGCGCTCGGTCCGGACGTCGTCGTCGTGACCGGCGGGCACCGCGACGACACGACCGATGTCTACTTCGACGGAAGCGGCGTCGTGGCGATCCCGGGCCGCCGCTTCCCGGATGGCGCCGCACACGGCTCGGGGTGCACCCACTCGTCGGCGCTGGCGGCGAGCCTGGCGCTGGGGCTGTCGCCGCTCGAGGCGGCCCGTCGCGCGAAGGAGGTCGCAGCCGAGGCCGTGCGCGACGGCCTCCGTGGTCTCGGCGCCGGAGCGGGGCCGGTCGACGTGTTCGGGCTACAGCGCGGCTGACCGATACGGGCGTGGTGGCGGCAGCCGCCCGGGAGCCGGGTTCAGACCGTCACGCCTTGGTCGGTCAGCCACGTCGACACGTGCTCCGGTGGGGCGCCGTCGAACTCCGCGCGCGCTGCCAGGCGGAGCAGATCGTCGCGGTCGCTGTCGAGCTCGTCGCGGCGATACGCGAGGTAGGTCGCGACCGCCACGGTCATGACGACCGCCGGATCCTCGCCCTCGGGATCGGCGGCGCCTGCCGCCTCAGCGAGCGTCTCGCTCACGTCGCGCGGTGCCGTCACGGGCTCGTCGCTGTCCTCGAAGCGCTGCACGAGCGCGGCGACGCCGTCCTCGAGGCCGTCCGGATCGCTGGCACGCGCCGCGGTCTGCACGACCTCGGCGAGCGTCGGCGTGCCAGATCTGTCAGCGGGTCGCATGCTGCCTCCTCGGCGCTGTGTCGGGGGTCGGGAACACCAGTGGCGCGGGCGGGTCGTGCTGCCAGTCCGTGGGCCCTGCCACGCCAGTGCGCTACCCGGATGGCCCTCGGCGAAACCGCGCCGCGCAGCGCCGGCCGGCGCCTTCGCGGCCAGTGGGAGCCTGCGGATTTCCCATGGCATAATCGATCGAGGCCGCCCCGGCGGTCGGTCGATTACCCACCGAAGCAGGCACCAGGAGATCGCGATCAAGTTCCTCCGCATGAAGCCCGGACACGGCGAGGTGCTCCTCGCTGAGGGTGACCCTCGGGTAGAGGAGGATGAGGAACGGCTGATCGCCGAGTTTCGCCGTCAGCTCGACGAGGGAATGTGGGCCGCCGTTCCGACGACCGTGGCGGGGAGCGGCCGGCGCGAGGCGCAGCTGGTGAAGGACTTCTCAGACATCCCGGCCGAGGCCGAGCGGGTCATCTTCTTCCCGCGCGCCTCGGGAGGCTAGGAGCAGTCTGATGCTGCTGGCCCTGCTCGTGCTCGCGCTGATCGCCGCCGTACTCGCCGTGTCGCTGGCGGTCCGGGAGGTTCGACGTCGCCTGGAGGCGCGGCCGCCGCGGGATCACCGCACCACGCGAGGCGCGCTCGACCTGGGGCTCTACGACCCCGGCCGGGAGCGCCGCGCCGAGGCCAGGGCGCGCGAGCTGCTCCGCTCGTGCGTCAACGAGGAGGAGTGGGCGATGTACCGCGACCTCGGCTTCATCCGCGTGGCCGGCCGGCATGCACGGCGTGAGTCCGACCAGCGCACGGGCGCCGGCTCGGCCGCGTACGCCTACCTCATCTACCCGCACAAGCCGATCGTCGCCTACGTGCCCGAGAGCGGTCAGCTCCTGAGCGAGTACTGCGTCGAGTTCCCGGATCTCACCGGGAGCGGCGGGCGCCACCGGCTGCCGGCCTCCGACGACGTCCTGGCCAAGTGGATGGCACTCACCTCCGACGAGGACCGCGTCATCCGGCGCGCGAACATGCACCTCATCGGTCGCCAGCACGATCCCGCACGCGTCCGCCGCGACCTCTGGCGGCTCGCCGAGTGGGAGCGCCGGCGGGCGGTACCGCAGCGCACGAAGTGAGCCGCGACCTCCGCAGTCGCAGCCGGGTCATCCTCGACGGCCCGGATCGTGCTCAGGCGCGCGCATACCTGAAGGGCATCGGCTTCGACGACGAGTCGCTCGCGCGTCCGATCGTCGGAATCGCGAACACCTGGACGGAGACGATGCCCTGCAACTTCCACCTGCGCCGGCTGGCGGAGCGGGTGAAGGAGGGGGTGCGCGCGGCGGGCGGCACGCCGATGGAGTTCAACACCGTTGCGGTCAGCGACGGGATCACGATGGGGACCGAGGGCATGAAGACCTCGCTCGTGAGCCGCGAGGTGATCGCCGACTCGATCGAGCTGGTGGTGCGCGGCCACATGTTCGACGCGGTCGTGGCGCTGTCCGGCTGCGACAAGACGATTCCCGGCTGCGTCATGGCGCTCGCGCGGCTCGACGTGCCGAGCCTGATGCTCTACGGCGGCTCAATCGCTCCGGGCCGCTGGCGCGGCAAGAACGTGACGATCCAGGACGTCTTCGAGGGCATCGGTGCCCACGCGGCCGGCGACCTCAGCGACGAGGAGCTCGCCGACCTCGAGAACCACGCCTCCCCGGGCGCCGGCGCCTGTGGCGGGCAGTTCACCGCCAACACGATGGCGATGGCGTTCGAGGTGCTCGGAATGTCGCCGATGGGCAGCTCCATGGTGCCCGCCGAAGACGGCAAGAAGGGCCAGGTCGCCGAGGACTGCGGGCGGCTCGTCCTCGAGGTGCTCGCGGAGGACCGCAGGCCGAGCCGGATCATCACCAAGCGCTCCCTAGAGAGCGCGATCGCGGCGGGTGCGATGTCCGGCGGCTCGACGAACCTCGTCCTGCACCTGCTCGCCGTCGCGCACGAGGCCGGGGTGGAGCTGGCGCTCGAGGACTTCGACCGGATCGCCTGGAGCACGCCGCTGCTCGCCGACCTGAAGCCGGGCGGACGCTACGTGGCCACCGACCTCTACCGGGCGGGCGGGGTTCCGCTCGTGATCAGGAGGCTGAAGGAGGCGGGCCTGCTGCACGCCGGCGAGCTCACGGTCACCGGGCAAACGATCGGCCAGGTGGCCGACGCCGCCGGCGAGACCGACGGCCAGGACGTGGTCCGCCCGCTCGGCCAGCCGATCAAGCCGAACGGCGGTTTCGCGATCCTGCGCGGGAACCTCGCGCCCGACGGTTGCGTGGTCAAGCTCTCGGGTCACGACCGAACCGAGCACCGCGGCCCGGCCCGCGTCTTCGAGCGCGAGGAGGACGCCTTCGCGTCCGTGATGGCTAAGGAGATCCAGCCCGGCGACGTCGTCGTGATTCGCAACGAGGGCCCGAACGGCGGCCCGGGGATGCGCGAGATGCTGCACGTCACCGCGGCGCTCGTGGGCGAGGGCCTCGGCGACTCGGTCGCGCTGCTCACGGACGGTCGCTTCTCGGGAGCTACGCATGGCTTCATGGCCGGTCACGTCGCGCCCGAAGCGCCGCGCGGCGGGCCGATCGCGGCGGTGAGCGACGGCGACACGATCGTCTTCGACGTGAACGCCCGCGAGCTCAACGTGGAGCTCTCGCAGGACGAGATACGGCGGCGCCTCGAGGGCTACGAGCCGCCGCCCGCGGCCTACACGAACGGGGTGCTCGGGAAGTACGCCCGGCTCGTCGGCTCGGCCGCGCAGGGCGCGGTCACGAGCTGAACGGGCGCCAAGCCGCGCCGGCCTCCGCTAGGCCGCCTGCGACTCGCCCTCGACCGGCTCCTTCGCCGACGCCGGGCCGGTCTCGGCGAGGAACTCCATCATCAGGTCGTTGAACGTGCGGGGGCGCTCCGCCATCGGGATGTGGCCCGTCTCCCGCATCACGACCTTGCGGCTGTCCGGGATCAGGCGCTCGAACTCTTGCGCGTCCCTGACCGGGATGATCGAGTCGTTCTCGCCCCACACGATCAGGGTCGGGTGGCGGATCTCGGGCAGCCGGTCGCGGAAGTCGTACTCGAAGCAGGCGAGCAGCGCGGGCTGGAACCCGGGCTTGCCCGCGCCCTTGAAGAAGCCTTCGTAGGCCAGGTCGGCGCGCAGACGGCTCGGGTGGCGCGCGACGAGCGCGAGCGCGGCGTGACGGGTGACCGGGCGGGCCGCGATCCTGCGGAAGCGCGCCGCGGAATGCGTGGCTACCGCGCTCATCACGCGCCCGGCGGCGAGCAGCGGGCGGCGCTCGATGTCGGAGCTCGTGATCCCGGCCGCGGACACGAGCAGGAGCTGATCGATCCGCTCGGGGAACTGGATCGCCACCTCCGCGGCGATGTAGCCGCCCATGGAGTTCCCCACGATGTCGACGCGATCGATGCCGAGCTGCTCGAGCAGCCCGTTCACCCAGCGCCCGTAGGCCGGGATCGTGATCTCGTCGCGGGGCAGCTCGGAGAGGCCGAAGCCAGGCAGGTCGACCGCGATAACGCGACGCTCCTGCGCCGCGCGCGGAATGTTCTCGAGCCAGTTCTGCCACTGGCCGCCGAGCCCGTGAACGAACAGGATCGGCTCGACGTCGGTGTCGACCTCGTGAATGTCCACGTAGTTGACCGAGGTCCCATCGATATCGGCCTGGCGGAGATGCGCCGGCCAGTCGATTGCGCGCCAGCCCGGCTCGGCGGAGGTGCCGTACTCCGCGTCCGCGAAGCGGGCGCGGCGCGGGCTGGTCGGTCGCGCGGTTGGGACGAAGACCTTGGCCATGCTGCTTAGGGTACGTAGATATACGCGCGACATGGCGAAGATCGCTCTCGACATCGACTCGACGCTCCACCACTACTGGGACCTGCTCCAGCGGATCGCGCGTGAGCGCTACGGCGTCGACCTGCCCTACGAGGACCAGCGCGACTGGGGCATCACCGGCCTGGAGCGCGACGCGATCGTCCACTGCGTCGAGGAAAGCCACTCCGACGAGAACATCGCAGCGGCGGAGCCGTACCCCGGCGCGATCGAGGCGGTCCGCGACTGGCACCGCCGCGGACACTGGATCCACGTGACGAGCCATCGCCGC
>Ga0126307_10000143_pt1 | contig 43063 bp, 41 predicted proteins | sample Plot28_FD_89955 | JGI IMG/M metagenome (GOLD analysis project Ga0126307, IMG submission 89955) | Serpentine soil microbial communities from UC McLaughlin Reserve, CA, USA - Plot28 | ecosystem: Environmental > Terrestrial > Soil > Grasslands | place: USA: UC McLaughlin Reserve, Lake County... | reverse complement strand
GGGCATGTGCAGAAACATCAGACAACTCCATAACTTCGATCCGCCCGCGAGTGAGGAGGAGGTCCAGGACGCGGCGCTTCAGTTCGTTCGCAAGGTGAGTGGCTCAACAAAGCCCTCGAAGGCCAACATCGAGGCGTTCAACCTGGCCGTCGACGAAGTGGCGGCCACGACGCGGAAGCTGCTCGACTCGCTGGTGACGCAGGCCCCTCCCAAGAACCGCGAGGAAGAGGCGGCCAAGCGCCGGGCCAAGTACGAAGCGCGCTTCGCGACCTAGAACCAGCGCTCGTCGAGCTTGCGGATCACTGCGTCCGAGAGCCGGATCGCATCCGCGACGGTCCCGTAGTCGACGTTCTCTGGGAGGTCCGTCTTCCAGTGGTAGTTCGAGGGGTTCTTCCACTGGTTGCAGGACGCGATCGAGACGCACTGATAGCCGGCCGCCAGCGGGAAGATCCCGTCGGTCGCGTTGCGAAGGCGCAGGTTCGGAAAGAGCTCGATGCCGAGCTCCTCGGCGGTGGCATCGACGAGGTGGAGAGACTCCGCCGGATACTCGCGCAGCTTCAGCATCCCCTCCCCGCGCAGCGCGAGCAGGTGCGGCGAGCCGATCGTGTCCAGGCAGAGGAAGAAGGTCCGGTCCACCGGCAGCTCCGCGCCGTGCCGCTCCATGAACAGTCCCATGCCCTCGCAGAGGGCCTCCTCCGAGGTCGAGAGGAACATCACCCGCGTGCTCTCCGGCGGTCGCTCCGAGAGCGCCCGGGCGATGGCGAGCTGGGCGATGCAGCCCGTGCCGTTGTCGTTCGCGCCCGGGACGACCTCGCTCGCGCCGATGTGCGCCATGAAGGCCGCCCCTCCAGCAGAGAGGAACGTCCCGAGGGAGATCAGGCCGCGCCTGCCGAGCAGCGCGCCGGCTGAGACCAGGGCCGGCCCCGCCACGGTCGGCCACATCAGCGGTGGGCTGGTGTCGTTCTGCTCGAAGACCCAGGGCGCGGCATCGCCGACGGCCTCGGTGATCGCCGGGTTGAAGAAGAAGGCGGTGTGAGCAGCGTCGTGGTGGGCCATGAGGACGATCGTCCGCTCGGCGTCCGTGGGCCCGATCTCGCCGATCACGTGATGACAGCCGCGCTTCGGGAGCACCCGCCGGAACAGGCGGCGACCCGGCGGAAGATCGTCGGCGATCAGGGCCGCGGCGCCCGCCCCTGTCGCCGCGGCGAGCAGCCGGGCCGCGGGCCCGCCCCGCCGGGCCGCGAGGCCGGCGACCGCAGCAGCCCGGACAAGAGGCCGATCGGCCACCAGAACGTGCCGTTGGCCTCGGGCTCCTCCTCTATGCGGAGCTCCCGCACCCCCTCGTCGGCCAGCGCACCCGCCAGCCATTCCGCCGCCTCGCGCTCACCGTCCGAGGCGGACTCGCGATCGAAGGCGCAGAGCTCGTCGAGCCGCTCCCGCACCCAGGCTGCGTCGAGCAGAGTGGAGGGCGCGGTCGGAGCCTCGGACGCCATCCGGGAAAACTACGAGAGTTCGTCCGACTGCGGGTTATTCGTGCGGCTGGGCCGAGCCCGCTGCCTAAGATCGGTGGATGGCCGGCACCGGCGTGACGCTCTTCCGCGTCCGCGGAATCAGGATCGCAGTGGACTTCTCGTGGTTCGTCGTCCTCTTCCTGATCATCTTCTGGCTCTCGACGTCGTATCGCGACGAGCTGGACCTGGCTCAAAGCGATAGCGAGCCTTACTTCCTCGCGGTCGCCAGCGCCTTGCTGTTCTTCGGCTCGATCCTCCTGCACGAGCTCGGCCACGCGTTCGTCGCCGTCAGGAAGGGCATCGGCGTTTCCTCCATAACGCTGTGGATGTTCGGCGGCGTCGCCCGGCTGGAGAGGGACTCCGATAGCCCGGGCACGGAGTTCAAGATCGCAGTCGCCGGCCCACTGGTGAGCGGCGTGATCGTCCTCGTCTGCGCCGGGGTATTCCTGCTGATCGACGGCTCGGACAGCCTGTGGGACGCCGCCCTCGGCCGGGACGACGCCACCAGGTCAGGCCCTGCCGCCGTCGTGGCCTGGCTCGGCGCCATCAACCTGCTCGTCCTGATCTTCAACCTGGTCCCGGCCTTCCCGCTCGACGGGGGCAGGATCGCTCGGGCGATCGCCTGGCGGCGCACGGGCAGCCGGGACAGTGGCACGCGGTTCGCGGCGACGCTGGGCGAGTGGTTCGGCCTCTTTCTGATCCTGGCCGGCCTCGGCTACTTCCTGGTCTACCTCGGGGACATCATCGGCGGAATCTGGCTCGCGTTCGTCGGCTTCATCCTCCGGGGCGCGGCGAAGTCGGCGATCGCGCAGACCGAGCTGACCAGCCGGATCGAGGGCATCTCGGTCGCCGATGTGATGGACCGGCAGCCGGTCGCGATTCCAGAGGAGGCATCGATCGAGCAGGCCTTGGATGAGTACTTCCTGCGCTACCGCTCTCCCTGGTTCCCCGTGGTCGACGCCGCCCAGCACGTCGTCGGGCTCGTAGACCGCCCGTCGGCCGACAAGGTCCCAACGGTCGAGCGGACCTCGGCCTCGGTCCGGGACGTGGTCGCGCGAGACAGCGGCTCGCTCACCGTCAGCGAGGATGCGCCACTCGAGTCGGTGCTCGGTAACGAGGCGCTGCGGCGGCTCGGTGCGCTGATCGCGACCGATGCCGACGGCCAGATCAGCGGCGTGCTGACGATCGACGCGATAGGCAGAGCCCTGCGGTCCCAGACGCCGGCCGGCGTCCCCTAGAAACGTCCAGCGAGCCGCGCTTTATAGGATCGGCCCGTGCCGGACCATGACGTCTTGGTGATCGGGGCGGGCCTCGCAGGACAGCGGGCCGCGCTTGCCGCGGCCGAGCAGGGCGTGTCGGTGGGCATCATCAGCAAGGTCCACCCCGTCCGCTCGCACTCGAACGCCGCGCAGGGCGGCATCAACGCGGCCCTGCACGAGGACGACAGCTGGGAGTCGCACGCCTTCGACACCGTCAAGGGGTCGGACTACCTGGCCGACCAGGACGCCGTCGAGATCATGTGCAGGGCGGCCCCGGAGGAGCTCCTCCACCTAGAGCATCTCGGCGTCACCTTCCACCGCAACGAGGAGGGCAAGCTCGGCACCCGCGCCTTCGGCGGGGCCTCGGCGGCGCGCACCTACTACGTCGCCGACATCACCGGCCAGGCGATCATGCACGTCCTCTACGAGCAGCTCATGAAGTACTCCGACGAGGTCGCCCGCTACGAGGAGTACTTCACGACCGGCCTCGCGCTCGATGACGAGGGCAACTGCGTCGGCGCGACCTGCCGCAACATCACGGATGGCTCGATGGACCACTTCGGCGCCAAGGCCGTGATCCTCGCGACCGGTGGCAACGGCCAGATCTGGCACCCCACCACCAATGCCCTGATCTGCACGGGCGACGGCATCGCCCAGGCCTACCGCGTCGGGGCGAAGCTGATGGACATGGAGATGATCCAGTACCACCCGACCACGCTCGCCGGGAAGGGCTTCCTGATCACGGAGGGCGCGCGCGGCGAGGGCGCCCACCTGCTGAACGCGAACGGCGAGCGCTTCATGGAGAAGTACGCGCCGAACAAGATGGAGCTCGCGTCCCGCGACGTGGTCTCGCGCGCCGAGCAGACCGAGATCAACGAGGGCCGGGGGTTCCCCGACGGGACAGTCGCGCTCGACATCACCGTCGTCCCCCGGAAGCGGATCCACGAGGCGCTGCGCGAGATCGTGCTCGTCGGGCGCGACTTCGCAGGAGTCGACATCACCAAGGAGCCGATCCACATCAAGCCCGGCAACCACTACACGATGGGCGGGGTCAAGACCGACAACGAGGGACGCACGAACGTCCCGGGCCTGTACGCGGCCGGCGAGGTCGCCTGCGTCTCCGTCCACGGCGGCAACCGGCTCGGCGCCAATTCGCTGCTCGACACGCTGATCTTCGGCCGGCGCTCCGGCGTGGACGCAGCCGAGCGGGCGAAGGGCCGCGACCAAACACATGTCTCGCATGCCTTTCTGGACGACCAGGAGGCGCGAATCGCCGAGGTCATCGGGCGGGAGAACGGCTCCGGCCGGCGTGTCTCTGAGGTCCGCCTCGAGCTCGGCGACGCCATGGACAAGCACGTCGCGGTCTTCCGCGAGGCCGAGGGGCTCAACACCGCTCTCGAGACCGTCAGGCGGCTCAAGGAGGAGTACGAGAGCTGCTACATCGACGACAAGGGGCACGTCTTCAACCAGGACGTGCTCGGCGCGATCGAGCTGGGCTACATGCTCGACTGCGCCGAGGCCACCTGCGTCGCGGCCATCCACCGCACCGAGAGCCGCGGCGCCCAGTTCCGGACCGACTTCTCGGAGCGGAACGACGACGAATGGCTCAAGCACATCGATGTGACTCGCACCGACGACGGCCCAGAGATCAGCTACTCAGAGGTGACCATCACCCAGTGGGAGCCGGAGGAGCGGAGCTATTGATTAGCCGGCGTGCACGCATGGGTAGGGTGAATGTCCATGGCTGACTTCACTCTCAAGGTGAGGCGCTTCAAGCCCGAGGAGCAGCAGGGCCCTTACTGGGAAACCTTCGACGTCGACCTCGATCCCACGCTCTCGGTCCTCGATGGACTCCTGCAGGCGAAGGACCGCGAGGACGGCTCGCTGGCCGTCCGCTGCTCCTGCCGCGCCGCGATCTGCGGCTCCTGCGGGATGAAGATCAACGGCCAGTCGACGCTCGCCTGCAAGACGATGCTCGAGGAGGCGCAGTCCTTCGCCGAGACCCACGCCGTCGCGGCCCAGGTCGGCGGCGACAAGACCGAGAGCGGCTCGCACGGCAAGCCCGAGATCGTCGTGGAGCCCATGGGGAACATGCCGGTGGTCAAGGACCTGGTCACCGACATGGAGTCGACCCACTGGACAAAGATCCGCCGGGTCACCCCCTGGCTGTTGCCGGAAGGGGACCCGCCCGAGCGCGAGTACATCGTCCCGCCCGAGTCGATGATCGACGTGACGCAGTCGATGGCCTGCATCCAGTGCGGCGCCTGCGTCTCCTCCTGCCTCTCGATGGAGGCGGATCCGGACTTCATCGGACCGGCCGCGCTGGCCAAGGCTTATCGCTTCATCGGCGATCCGAGGGACGCCGAGAGCAAGGAGCGGCTCCACGACCTGGCCCAGGACCCACACGGCATCTACGACTGCACCCACTGCTTCTCGTGCATCGACGCCTGCCCGAAGGGCGTGGCGCCGATGGATCAGATCATGCGACTGCGACGGGCGGCCGACGAAGAGGGCATCCATGACCAGAACCACGGCCGCAACCACATGGAGGCCTTCACGAAGATCATCGAGAAGAAGGGGACCCTGGACGAGGCCCAGCTGCTGCAGGACTCCTACGCCCCGGGGGTCAAGGGCAAGCTGGTGCCCAAGCATGGGGCCATCAAGGGCCTAGTCGAGTCGCTACCCACCGCGATTCGCGGCGTCAAGACCGGCAAGATGCGCTCGCTGCCGAAGCTGATCCCCGGCGTCCATCCGAAGCTGCCCGGAGACGCCCAGGACCACGTGAAGCGGATCTACGCGCACGCCGAGGATCACCAGGTCGAGCTCAACCTCTACATCCGCGGCGAGGAGCCGGACGAGGAAGCGCCGGAGGGCGCGGTCGAGCCCGAGCCCGATCAGGTCGCGGACACCGAATCGCGGCCCGGCGCCGACACCGGTCTCTCACCGGGAGCAGGGTCCTGATGGCGGCCACCGACACCACACGGGGCGACGGCCTGAAGCTGGCGTACTGGCCGGGCTGCGTGAGCCGCGGCTTCACGCCGGAGCTGCACGGCTCGACGGCACTGGTCGCGGACCGCCTCGGCATCGAGCTGGTCGAGCTCGACCGCGCCAACTGCTGCGGCGCGGGTGTGATCGCCGAGCACAACCAGGAGCTCGCCGACACCCTCAACGCCCGGACCTTCGCGCTCGCCGAGCAGACCGGACTGCCGATGATGAACATCTGCTCGACCTGCCAGGGCGCCCAGTCCGAGTGCCAGCAGCGCCTCGCGGACACCGAGTACCGCTCGCACATCAACGAGACCCTCGCCGAGGAGGGGCTCGCGTACGACCCCGAGGGCTTCACCAACAAGAACTTCCTCTGGGTGCTGGTCGAGGACTACGGGCTCGACCGGCTCGCCGAGCAGGTGACCCGTCCCCTCAACGGACTGCGAGTCGGGCCGTTCTACGGCTGCTACATCCTCAGGCCCAAGCACCGGCTCGGCTACGAGGACCACCCGGAGCGCGACCTCTACCTCGACCGCCTGATCGAGGCGCTCGGCGGGGAGGTCGTCCAGTACGACGGCGCCCGTAAGTGCTGCGGCTTCCCGATCATCACGATGGCACGCGACGTCTCGCTCCGCCAGGCGGGCACGCACATCGGCGATGCGATCGACGCCGATGCCGATTGCCTGGTGACGCCGTGCCCCCTCTGCCACCTCAATCTCGACATGCAGCAGCCCGAGGCGGCAAAGGTCGTGAACCGTGACCTCGGGCTTGCGGTGCTGCACCTCCCCCAGCTAGTCGGCCTCGCGCTCGGCTTCGAGCCGCAGCAGCTCGGCATGCGCAAGCACATCGCCTCGACCGAGTGGGTCGAGGAGCGGCTGGCCCAGCCGGCGGCCGCCACCGCGTAGCGGCCGAATCCTTGCGCTGAGTCGGGCGTCCCGGCTGTAGCTTCGGCCGGGCAATGGCCTCGACGCCCCCGCCCGAACCCCGGCACCGGATCACGGTCCGGATCCTCGTGGTCTTCGCGTCGATCCTCGCCTTCCTGGCGATCTTCACCGGCTGGGTCGACCGGCAGGCGCTCGATACGAACGAGTGGGTGGACACGAGCGGCAAGCTGCTCGAGGACCCGGCGATCTCCGACGCGGTCGCGAACTACTCGGTCGACCAGCTCTACGCGAACGTCGACGTCCCGGCGCTCCTCAAGAAGCGGCTTCCGAAGGATCTGCAGCCGGTCGCGTCGCCAGCAGCGGCCGGGATCCGGGCGCTGTCGACCCGGGCCGCCGAGCGGGCCTTCCAGTCCCCGCGAGTGCTGACGCTCTGGAGCCAGGCGAATCGCGTCGCCCATAGCCAACTCGTCGCGATCCTGGAGGGGAAGAGCGAGACCGTGTCGAGCCAGAACGGGAAGGTCGTCCTCGACCTGCGCCCGATCGTGCTGCAGCTGGCGGACCGCCTGGGCCTGAAGAAGCAGGTCAACCAGGCGATCACCAAGGGTCAGGCGAGCGGCAGGCTCAAGCCCGACTTCGGCCAGCTCGAGGTCGCGGACTCCGACCAGCTCGACAGCGCGCAGACGATCACCAAGATCCTCAGGGGTCTCGCCTGGCTGTTCTCGCTGGGGAGCCTGGCGCTGTTCGGGGTCGCGGTCTATCTGGCGGTGGGCCGTCGCTGGATCGTCGTGCTCGGCTACGGACTGGGGCTGGTCGCGGCCGGCCTGGCGGCGATCGCCCTGCGGGCCGCCGCCAAGGGTCTCGTCGTCGACTCACTGGCGAAGACCGAGGAGGCCCGGACACCCACCGAGCACGCCTGGGACATCAGCACCTCCCTGTTGCACAGCATCGCCTCGAGCGTGATCATCTTCGGCGTCCTCTTCGTCGTCGCCTCGTTCCTCGCCTCGCCGGCGAAGTTCGCGGTCAGCATCCGCCAGGCCCTGGCCCCGACCCTGCGCGACCGGAAGGGACTCGTCTGGTCCGTCTTTGGGACGCTCGCGCTGCTGGCGGTGATCATCTGGCCACCGGACGGCACCCGGCAGCTGGTCCTCACCCTCGTCCTGATCGCGCTCGCCGGGATCGGGCTCGAGGCCCTCAGCCGCAAGACCCAGAGCGAGTTCCCGGGAGCGAAGCGCGGCGACTGGATGCTCGCCATGCGCGAGCGCGCCCGCCGCGCCGGCGCGGAGGCCGGCCGGAGGATCGGCTCGGCCGTCAGAGGCATCAGCGACGGGGAGAGGGACCCGCACGACGCCAAGCTCGACCGGCTGGAGCGCCTCGGCGAGCTCAAGGAGAAGGGCGTGCTCTCAGGGGCGGAGTTCCGCGAGGAGAAAAAGAAGGTCCTCAGCGGTTAGCGGCCGAGACGCGCCGCTCGATCCACTTCGCTCCCACGGTGTCCGTGAGGCCGTGGACCAGGATCGAGGCGAGAATGACGAACGCCGCGGTCTCGAAGATCAGGTTTCGATGGCCCGCGTCAGAGGTGAGCACCAGCTCTGCGAACAGGATCCCGGCCACTCCCTTCGGGCCGAACCAGGCGATGAACCCGCGGTGCGGCGCCGGCAGGCCCGCGCGGAGAAAGGAGATCCCGATCGCCACCGGCCGCGCGATCAGGAGCGCGAACGCGATGAAAGCCGCGAGCAGCGGGATGTCGGCGTGGTACCCGGTCGAGACGATCAGACCGCCGAATGCGAGAAAGGTGAGCACCTGGAGGATCGAGCTGACGTTCTCGCTGAACACGACGAAGTCCTCGGCGATGTCGTGCTCGGCGACGGCGAGGGAGATCCCGCAGACGAAGGCCGCGATCAGCCCGTTGCCGATGGTCACGTCCGCCAGGCCGTAGGCGAGCAGCCCGACACCGAGCGCGTAGATCCCCTCGTAGCGCCTGACGATGCCGCCGCCGGGAAGGTGGTGCGTGAGCCGCCCCGCCGCCCGGCCGAGGGCGAACCCAAGGACGGCTCCGAAGGCGGCCTCTCCCAACAGTTTCACGGCCTCGCTACCAGCGTCGCCCCCCGGCGACGCGAGGATGATGAAGAAGAGCACGAACGGCAGCGCCAGCCCGTCGTTCAGCCCCGATTCGAGATTGAGCGCATGGCGCACCGATGCGGGAACGCGCTGTGAGGTGACGACGGCGGAGGTCACCACGGGGTCGGTAGCGCAGAGAACCGAGCCGAGCAGGAAGGCCTCCCCCCAGTCGAGCTCGGGGAAGAGCAGCTTCGCCGCCAGTGACAGCAGCCCGAGGGTCAGTGGCAACGCGATCACGAGCGCCCGAGCCACCGGGCCCCAGTGCAGGACGAGGAGCTCCCTCTCCACGAAGAGCCCGTCCGAGAAGAGCGTGACGATCAGGGCGAGCAGAAAGAGGTGGACCACGGCCGCGTCTGAACCGTGGATGTGGATCGCCCCGGCCTCGGCGAGGATGAGACCGGTTGCGACGGAGAGCACCGAGATCGAGAGCACCGTGCCTCGCATGACCCCCGAGAGCGCAGCCGCGATCGCCAGGAGGGCCCCGCTGTACAGGACCGCATCCCCGAACCCGACGTCCATCCACGGCTTATACCGCTCCGGCCGTGGCGATCCGGGCCGTCCGTCCCCGCCGAGATGCTTCGCAATGTGGGCCGCTGCCACAATGCCGCCTCGGTCAATGGATCTAGGGTGATGGGAGGAGCGTGAGCGTCCCGAGCACGCCACCAAGACGGGCACGAGCGCAGGAACGGCTTCGACTCACAAGGAGACGGGTTCTGGGAGCGGCTCCGGCGGGGGCCGTCGCCGCGCTGCTCGTCATCGCCTGCGCCTTCGACGGCGCCTTCGCCCCGCGCTACTGGTCCCTGATCGCGATCCTCGCCCTGACGATCCTGATCTCGACGCAGGTCGCCGGCGGGATCCAGCTCGACCGCGGGCCGCTCAGCATCGCGGTGGGCCTCGTCTGGGCCTTCGCGGCCTGGACGCTGCTCTCCTCCGTCTGGGCCGAATCCGCGGCCCGCGCCTGGGAGGGCTCCGCGCGCACCATCCTCTACGCAGCGGTGATCACCGTCCCGCTCGCGCTCCGCGGCCGCCGACAGGCGCTCTGGGTCGGTCAGGGCATCTTCTTCGGCGTCGGGGCGGTCGCCGTGGTCACCCTGATAGCGCTGATCGCAAACGGGGCCGACCTCTTCGGCGGCGGCCGCCTCGAGGACCCCCTCGGCTACCGGAACGCGACCGCCACCCTGTTCGCGTTCGGCTTCTGGCCGCTGATCGGGCTCGCCTCTGAGCGAGGCCGGAACACCCCGGTGCGGTCGATCGCCTTCTCGGTGGCTGTGCTCTCCCTCGGCCTCGCCTTCCTGACCCAGTCGCGCGGCGTCGCCATCGGCCTGGTCTGCGGCGCCGCGGTCACCTTGGCGATCGGGCCCGATCGACTCCGCCGCATCCTCTTCGCGCTGGCTGCCGGGGCGGGGGTGGCGATCTTCTCGAGTTCGCTGCTCACCCCGTACCACGCGTTCCAGGACAGTCAGCCGGTCACCGACTCGGTGGTCCACGATGCAAGCACCGCCCTGCTCGTCCTCACGTTCCTCGCGCTGCTGTTCGGCCTGTTCGCTGCGCTGCTCGACAACGGGCTCCGGGGGTCGGCCACAGGGGACGCCGCCCGCCGCGTCGTCCCCTACGGCCTCGCCGCACTTGGCGTGATCGCGGTGATCGGCGCCCTGGTGAAGATCGGCAACCCGATCAGCTATGCCAATGACAAGTGGGACGAGTTCACCGACGTCAACGGCAGCGCCACGACCAGCTCGACCAGACTCGGCTCGGTGGGTGGCCAGCGGTACGACCTCTGGCGGGTCTCCTGGAAGGAGTTCGAGTCAGCGCCGCTGGGGGGAGTCGGCGAGGGCAACTACTCGTTCGACTACTACGAGAAGCGCCGCACGGACCGAAACCTGGAGGACCCGCACAGCCTTCCCTTCAGGCTGCTCGCGGAGACGGGCATCGTCGGCTTCCTGCTCCTCGGTGGCGTGATCGTCGCCCTCGGGATCGGCGTGGTCCGATCCGCCAGAGCATGTCCGCCGAGCGACCGGCGCATCATCGCGGGTCTCGCGGCGGGCGGCGCCGTGGTGGTGGGGCAATCGCTTACCGACTGGCTCTGGCTGTTCCCGACTGTGACCGGCCTCGGCTTGCTCTCACTCGCCCTGGCGGCTGTGCCGCGGGGCCGCGCCGAGGACAGGCCACCGCCGTTGCAGCTTCGCTGGTTCAGGGAGCGCCCGAGGCTCGTCGCCCGCTACGGGATCGCGGCGCTCCTCGCCGGCGTGGCGATCAGCGTGATCTTCTTCTACCTCGGAGATCTCTACATTCGCAAGGCCCGCGACGAGCAGGGCAAGTCCGCCTCCGCCCAGCTCTCGGCCGCCCAGAAGGCCGCCGACTTCAACCCGGTCTCGGTGATCCCGCTCTACCTGCAGGCGTCGGCGCTCGAGGCGGAGGGCAAGCGCGACGAGGCCGTGACGAAGCTCCAGGACGCACTCGGGAAGGAGCCCGACAACTTCGTGACCCTCACGCTGCTGGGCGACATCGAGGTCAGGGACTCGAAGTTCTCGCCAGCGGCCGATTACTATCAACACGCGAGCGACCTCAATCCGCTCGACGTGGGTCTCCAGCAACTCGCCCAGACAACGGCGGAGCGGGCCTCACCGCTGCAGACACCCGCCGACAAGCAGCCGAAGAAGGGCTAGCGCACTAGCCCAGGCTGGTCAGCAGCCCGTACCAGCGATCGAACGCGCGCTCGCGGGAGAAGGCCTCGACGACGGCCTCGCGGCCGGCCTCCCCGAGGAGGCCGGCGCGCATGCGGTCGCCGGCCAGATCGGTGAGCGCGGCAGCCAGCTCGCTCGGGCGCTCGGGGGGCACCACCACCCCGCACGAGGCCTCCTCCACCAGCATCGCCGCCTCGCCCGCGGCGGAGAGGACCAGCGGCCGCGCCGCGCTCATCGCCTCGAACATCTTGGTGGGCAGGGCGCCCTCGAACAGCGGCTTATCACGGAGCAGGACCACGGCCGCATCGGCGTCGGCGTAGAGCTGCGGAATACGCTCATGCGGGACGCGGCCGAGCATGGTCACGTTGTGGAGCCCACCCTGCGCGAGGCGCCTGCGCAGCTCGGGACCCTCGGCGCCGTCGCCGGCGATGACAATCTCGATCTCCGCGTTCCGGTCGAGCAATTCGGCGGCATCCATCAGGGTGCCCACCCCCTGGCTCATCCCGACCGTGCCGGCGTAGAGGACCCGGAACGCGCCGTTCCGCCGCGGAGGTGAGGCGGGAAAGAGCTCGGGATCGACGCTCGGCGGGATCCTGTGGACCTTTCCCCTCGCCTCGTCGAGCTCGCCGAGCGCGGTCTCGATGCCGCGGGTCGGGCAGACGATGGCGTCCGCGGCTCGGTAGCAGGCGTGCTCGAGGCAGCGGGCCACGCTCACCATCCGGGGCCGGCGCAGGGTGCCGAGCGCGACCGCCGAGTCGGGCCACATGTCGGAGACGTTCACGACCAGCGCAGCCGCCTTGGCCCTCGAGTAGGCGATCGAGGACCCCGCGAGCAGCAGCGGAGGCGTCTCGACGATCACCGCGTCGGCGGGGCCGGTGGCGCGCGCCGTGGCCACCGCGCTGAGAGCGAACGAAACGTGGTTGGCGATCCGGCGTCCGAAGCCGCGGTTGGGCGCCGGATAGACGGCGCTTCGCACCACCCGCACGCCGCCCTCCTCCTCGGTCAGCCAGGGGCGGTTGCGGTACGGCGGCTGGATCACCCCGTCCGGGTAGTGTGGGAAACCGGTGTGCACGGTGACCTCGACGCCGCGGCGGCTCAACCCACGCGCTAGTGCCGAGAGGCGCGCCTGCGGCGCGCCGACCTCGGGGGGGTAGTAATGGGTGAGCAGCGTGACTCTCATGGCCGGTCAGTTAACCGCGTCTATTCCGGGTACGCCCGCAGCCGGCGAAAGCGGCGGGCCTGGGCCGCCGACAACCCCGGGAACGCCGCCATCCGCGGCGAGGTCCTCGCCCACCTGCTGAGGCTCGCTGGGCCCGAGATCGCCGGGGGTGGCTCGGTGCTGGACGCCGGCTGTGGCAACGGCTGGTGGCTGCGCTCGCTCGTGGACGCGGGCGTCGAGCCGGGGCGGCTGTACGGGATCGACATCCAGCCGGAGCGGGTCGCCGCGGCCCGCGGGGCGGTGCCTGGAGCCGAGATCGCTGTGGGGGACGCACGCCACGCGCGTTTCCCCGATGAAACATTCGCTGTGGTGATCCAGCTCACGCTCCTTTCATCACTCGGCTCGCATAGGGCAGTACGTGAGGCCCTGGGCGAGGGGATGCGTATGCTCGCGCCGGGCGGGGTGCTGCTCATCTACGAGCCGCGGGTCCCCAACCCGCTCAACCGGCACACGCTTCTCGTTCGTAATAGCGACCTGGCCGCGGCCGGCGTTACCCCCACCGAGGTGGTAAGCCTGACGGTCGTGCCGGCGCTGGCGCGAAGGCTGGGCGGCCGCACGCAGGAGCACTACGAACGCCTCGCCCGCCTCCCATTCCTCCGCACGCACAGGCTCGTCGCCCACCGCAAGAGAGCCGGCTAGCCGGAGCCGCCCGGCGCGAGCCACTCGAGCTCGAAGCAGCGCTTCCCGGGCTCTCGCATCCACGCGCCGAGCAGTTGCCTTCCCCGGGCGAATCGCTCCACGTACCGGGGGTCCCCGAGCATCCAGACGAGCGAGCGCAGGTGGCGGACCTCGCGCAGGACCGCCGTGCCGGGGGTGGCGAGCACGTCGTAGCCGTAGCCCTCGGCGAACGCGGCCCACTCCTCCCCCCGCCAGCCGCCGGCGGATCCGGGAGCGGCCTTGACCAGGTCCCACTCCCTCGGCCCGACCTGGGCGTTGTCGAAGTCGATCAGCACCGGCCCCCGGTCGGTGGTCAAGACGTTCGCGACCTCGAAGTCGCCATGGATCGCCCCGGTCCCGAGCTCGCTCCGAAAGGCGATCCAGTCCTCCTCCATCCCCTCCACCCGGCCGATCAGGAACCGCACCTCGGCGTCATCGAGAGCACCCTTCCGGGCCAGGGCCTCCGTGTGGCGCCGGGCCGCCTCGAAGTGGTCCAGCTCCGGGAGAGCCACCGGGGATTCCGAGAGCAGCTCGTGCAGCCGACGAAGGAGGTCGCCGGTCCGCGCCGGATCGGGCCTGACCTCCCGGTGTTCCTCCCAACTCCACAACCCGGCCCAGCCGCCGTCCACAGCGATCGGCCTCGCCGAACCCTCGGCGGCGGCGCCGGCCACCGGGAACCTTTCGCCCGCGAGCCAGGCACTCAGCTCGAGCGAGCGCTCGAGCACCGGCTGCGCTGAACGGAAGCCGGGGTCGCCGACCTTCAGGAACCGAGCCGGGTCATGCACCCGGAAGGTGGCGATCGCGCCGAACTTGAGCAGCGTCATCGCCGCGCGCCCCAGACCGATGGAATCCAGCGCACGCCGCCCCAGCTCCCGCGCGAGCTCTTCGGACCAGGCCGTCACCCAGAATAGATTGCCCGGATGGAGCGAGGGAGACGCACGGTGATGACCGTGGTCGGCAACCGGCCGCAGTTCGTGAAGGCCGCGGCGGTGTCGGCTCATCTCCGTGAGCGAGCCGATGAGGTCCTGGTCCATACCGGCCAGCACTACGACCCTGAGCTCTCCGACGTCTTCTTCGAGCAGCTCGAGATGCCGTCGCCCGACCACGAGCTCGGCGTCGGCTCCGGCAGCCACGCGGAGCAGACCGCCGGGATCCTCACACAGCTAGAGCCGCTGGTGAGCGACCTTGGCCCCGACGCCCTGCTCGTCTACGGGGACACCAATTCGACCCTCGGAGGGGCCCTCGTGGCCGCGAAGGGAGCGATCCCCCTCGTCCATGTCGAGGCCGGAATGCGATCCGGCGACCGCACCATGCCCGAGGAGATCAACCGCCTGGTCGTCGACTCGCTCGGCGGGTTGCTCCTCTGCTCGACCGAGAGGGCACTGCGCAACCTGCGCGACGAGGGTCGCGCTGAGCAGGCGGTGGTCACCGGCGATGTGATGGCCGACATCGCCCTGGCCTTCGGCCCGCTCGCCGACGAGCGCTCGGACGTCCTCGAACGGCTCGACCTCGAGGCCCGCGAATTCAGCGTGGCCACGGCTCACCGGCCCGGCAACGTCGATGACCCGGGGCGGCTTCGGCTGGTCGTGGAGGTACTGGCGCAGGCCGCCGCGGATGCGCCCGTGGTCTTCCCCGTCCACCCGAGGACGCGATCGCGGCTCGATCAGATCGGAGCCCTCGACGGGCTGGCGGCGCGAGGCATCACCCCGGTCGAGCCCCTCGGCTACCTCGATCTGACGCGGCTGGTGCGTGTCGCCCGCTCGGTGATCACCGACTCCGGCGGGCTGCAGAAGGAGGCGTTCCTCGCGTCGGTCCCGTGCCTGACCATGCGCGAGGAGACGGAGTGGGTCGAGACGGTCGAGAGCGGCTGGAACCGGCTGATCGGCCTGCGGCCCGAGGAGGTCGAGGGCGCGCTCGCCGATCTGCCCACACCCGGCGAGACCTCTCCGGCCGCCGAGCTATACGGCGGGGGCAGGGCCGGTGAGCTTGTCGCCGCGGCCATCGCCGGCTGGCTCGCCTGACCAGCGGGTTGCAGCCCTCACCCGCGGGCTATGTGGCGGCCGTATGCTTGTCGCAGGGAATGTCGCTGCGCATCGGCATAGTCGGCATGGGGTACTGGGGGCCGAATCTCGCCCGCAACCTCGCCACGCTCGAGGGCTGCGAGCTCGCTTGGTGCTGCGAGCTCGACGATTCGAAGCGCTCGCACTGGGAGTCCGCGTATCCGCAGAGCAACTTCACGCCGGATCTCGACGACCTGCTCAACGATCCCGACCTCAACGCGATCGTGGTCGCGACGCCGGGCTCCACGCACGCCGCAGTCGCTGAGACGGTCCTCGAAGCCGGTAAGAACTGCTTCGTCGAGAAGCCACTCGCCCAGGACGTCGCCTCGGCCCAGCGCCTCGCCGAGATCGCCGGGGAGCGCGGGCTCGTGCTCATGGTGGGTCACCTGCTCTGCTACCACCCCGGCGTCCGACAGCTCTCCGACCTGATTTCGCGCGGGGAGCTCGGCCGGGTCCGCTACGTCCACTCCCAGCGCCTCAACCTGGGCAAGCTCCGCACCGATGAGAATGCGCTCTGGAGTCTCGGAGCGCACGACGTCTCGGTTCTGCTCGAGCTTGCCGACGCGGAGCCCGTCGAGGTCTCAGCCCGTGGCGAGGCATTCATGCGCGAGGGCGTCGAGGACGTCGTCTTCGCGCACATCCGCTTCGACAGCGGGCTGGTGTCGCATCTCCATCTCTCCTGGCTGGATCCGCACAAGGTGCGGCGGATCACCGTCGTGGGTTCCGAGCGGATGGCGACCCTGGACGACATGGCGCTGGAGCGCAAGCTCTCGATCTGGGATAACAGCTTCGCGTCGCTCTCCGACACCTACGGCGAATACATCACCCGTTCTGGGCCGGTCCACAGCCCGATGGTCCTCAATACCGAGCCGCTGCGGCTCGAGTGCGCGCACTTCGTCGAGTGCCTGCGCACCGGTGAGCGGCCTCACACCGACGGCATCGCCGGGGTGCGCGTCGTCACGGTGCTCGCGGCACTCCAGTCGTCCCTCGAAAGGGACGGCGCCCCCGTTTCGATCAGCGCCCCGGTCAACGGAGGCGCCGACCGGCCGGGCATCCAAGTCCGGCCGTGAGCTCCCTCGAGCCCTCCGAGCTGGCCCCGGGCCTGCTCGTCGGGGAGGGCATCCAGTTCGGAGAGGGCGTCGAGCTGGGCGGCAACGTCGTCATCCACGCCCTGACCCGGATCGGCAACTTCTGCGTGATCGGCGACGCCGCGGTGATCGGGAAGCCGCCGATGCTGGGTCGGCACTCGACCGCGTCGGCCGAGCAACCGCCGCCGGCGACGCTCGCCGAGGACGCGGTCATCTGCCCCGCAGCCGTCGTGAGCGCCGGGGCTGAGATCGGGCCGGCCGCGGTGGTCGGCGACCAGGCCCAGGTCCGCGAGCGCGCCAAGGTCGGCGCGGAGGCCGTAGTTGGCAGGGGCAGCGCGGTCGACAACGACGTCGAGATCGGTGCCCGGGTGAAGATCCAGAGCAACTGCTACGTCACCGCCGGGACGGTGATCGAGGACGACGTCTTCCTCGGCCCCGGGGTTGTCCTCACCAACGACGCGACGATGGGGCGCCACGAGTCGGGTGAGACGCCGGACGGCCCGGCACTTCGCCGAGCCTGCCGGGTGGGCGGTGGCGCGGTGGTCCTCCCCGGCGTTGAGGTGGGCGAGGAGGCCGTGATCGGAGCCGGGGCCGCGGTGGTCGAGGACGTGCCGCCGGGCAAGGTCGTCGTGGGGGTCCCCGCTCGGGAGCTCCGGGACGTCCGCGAGGACGAGCTGCTCGAGCGCTGGCGCTAGTCCAGGGCCGCACGGATCGCGGCGACGACCTCGGCGCGCGCTCCCTCGGGCAGTGCGGCGCCCATCGGCAGCGCCAGGATCCCCGAGCAGATCCGCTCGGCCTCGGGGAGGGGCGCGGAGGGTGCCCAGCTCGCGAGCGCTGGCTGCCGGTAGAGCGGGATCTCGTAGTAGGGCCGCGCCTGGATGTCGGCGTCCGCCAGCGCCGACGCGATCCGGTCACGCTGCTCGGAGGCGACCGCAAGGATGTGCCACGCGGAGCGGCCGTCCGCAGTCTCGCTTTGAACCTGGGCCAGGTCGCCGAGCCCGGCATCGAGGTAGCCGCCCGCGGCCAAGCGCCGCGCCTCGATCCAGTCGGCGAGGTGAGGGAGGAGCACCCGCAGCCCCGCCGCCTGGAGCTCGTCGAGGCGGGAGTTGAAGCCGACCTCCGTGAAGGTCCGCTTGTCGACGGAGCCGCGCGTCCGCAAGAGCCGCGCGCGCTCGGCCACCTCCGCGTCATTGGTGGTGAGGGCGCCGCCGTCGCCGAAGCCGCCGAGGTTCTTCGAGGGAAAGAAGCTGAAGGCGGCGGCATCTCCGATCGCCCCGGCCATCCGACCCTCGAGCTCGGCGCCGTGCGCCTGCGCCGCGTCCTCGAGGACCCTGATGCCGCGCGGCTCGGCCAGCGCCAGCAGTTCGCCGACGGGCGCGGGGTTGCCGAAGATGTGAACGGGGACCAACGCCCGTGTGCGGTCGGTGATCGCGGGCTCCGCCGTCGCCGCGGTCATGCACCAGGTCTCGGGATCGACGTCGCAGAAGACGGGAGTCGCGCCGAGCGCCACCACGGCCTCCGCGGTCGCGAAGAAGGTGAAGGCCGGGACCACCACCTCGTCCCCCGGCTCGACCCCCAGCGCCCGGAGGCCGATCTCGAGGGCGTCCGTGCCGTTCGCGAGCCCGACGCAGTGGCCGGTCCCGACGAACTCCGCGAACTCGGACTCGAAGGCCGCGACCTCCGGCCCCAGGACGTAGCGACCGCCCTCCAGCACCGCGCGCTGGCGCTCCGCGATCTCTGGCAGCAGCGGCTCCAGCGCCGCGCGGCTTGCGAACAACGGGATGCTCAAGGCTCCAGCCTCTCGTATAGGCCGGTCAGCCTCGACCGCTCGTGTGGCCAGTTGAGTTCGGCCGCCGCCTCGCGGACTCGCTCGTGCAGAGCCGGATCGTCGCGCGAGCTGAGGGCCTCCTCGAGCACGCGCGCGATGTCTGCGGGGTCACCGGAGTCGGTCACCCACCCCACCCCGCGCTCGGTGACCAGTCGCCTCATCTCGGGCAGGTCGCTGACCACCACCGGCAGGTCCGCCGCAAGGTACTCGAAGAGCTTGTTGGGCAGCGCGAGCCGGTGGTTTTCACAGGTGTCCTCGAGCAGCGAGACACCGACGTCCGCCTGCGACGTGTACGAGAGAAGCACGGACAGGGCCACCGGCGGATGAAAGTGGAGGCGGCCGTCGAGGCCGGCCCCTTCGCCGAGATCCCGCAGCTTTTCGGCGAAGGCGCCGTCGGCGCCGAGGAAGAGCAGGTGGGCGGAGTCCGTCCTCGCCACCGCGCCAACCAGGTTGCCCCCGCCGCGCCCCTCGGCGACGGCGCCCTGGTGGAGGACGAGCGGCGCCGAGCCGATGCCCATCTGCTCGCGCAGGTTAGGCGCCCCGCCCGGAGGCGGCAGGTCCGGGACGTTCCTCAACACCGTCGGGCGATCCCTCAATGAGTACCGGCTCTGCAGGCGCTCGGCGATCCCGTCGGAGACGGTGATCACGGCGTCGCAGCGGCCGATCAGGAGGCGCTCGATCGTCGCCGCGAGCCAGGCCCAGACCGCCTTGCGGTACGGCACGCCGACCGCGTACTCGTGCGTGTCGTAGACCAGCTTCGCGCCGCTCAGCCGCGCGGCGAAATAGCCCGGGATCAGGGTGGCGATGTCATTGGCGTGAACGACGTCCGGGCGCTCGGCCCGTCCGCCGCGGGCGATCGAGCCGAGGGCGAGGATCCGCCAAAGCATGCGTGGCAGCCGCCTCGTCCACGCGGACGGTGTTGCCGAGCGCAGCCGGAAGCCGCCGGCGACCTCGGTCTCGTCGCCCTCCCTGGGGAGATGCACGACGACGACGTCGTGTCCCGCGTCGGCGAGCGCGCCGGACTCCCTGAGCACCCGGCCGTCGTGGACGACTGTTTTGTGGAGGAGAACGGCTATTCGCACCGCAACTCAGGACCTTCCCCTATGTTCACCCACTGCATGCGTCGGCTCACTGTCCTCCTCGGCCTCGCGGCCGTACTCATACTTGCCTCAGCATCGGCGGCACAGGCCGCCGAAAAATCTATCTGGGGCCCCACGACCTTCCCGAAGGGCGACGTCAACTGTCCCACGGGGCCGGATCCATGCTCGGCCTTCCCCATCTACAGGCAGCTCGGCGCCGACAACTACCAGTTCCAGATTGCCTGGGACCTCGTCGCCACCAGCCGCCCCGCGAATCCCCGGGACCCCAACGATCCGGCGTACCACTGGCCCACCTTCGCGGACTACGACGTGCAGCAGGCAGCGCAGTATGGGATCAGCCTCGCCGTCCTGGTTCAGGGAACGCCCTCGTGGGCGAACGGGGGACGCCCGCGCGCCTGGGCGCCGACCAACCCGCAGGACTACGCCGATTTCATGTTCGCGCTCAGCAAGCGCTACCCCTCGATCCATCGCTGGATGGTCTGGGGCGAGCCGAGCTATGGGATCAACTTCCAGCCGATGCCGCCGAACAGCCGCGTGGGCCCGAGGGCGTATGCGAAGCTGCTCGACCTCGCGTACGCCGCCCTCAAGCAGGCCAGCGGGGCGAACATCGTGATCGGGGGAATGACCCTGAACGGCGGCGGTACGGTCTCGACCCCGGACTTTGTCAAGTGGCTGCGGGTCGGCAAGGGCAAGAAGGCCCGGCCGCCCCGAATGGACCTTTGGGGCCACAACCCGTTCGACGGGCGGTTCCCCAACATCAAGAAGAAGCCGATCGGTAAGTTCCGCGGCCTCAATGACGTCGACACCCTCTATCGCGAGATCCAGCGCGCCTACGGTCTCAAAGCCAAGGCCAAGGGTAAGAAGGCGCGGGTGTCCAAGAAGAAGGTCAAGGTGCCGCGGCTGTGGCTCTCGGAGTGGACCGTGCTGTCCGAGGCAAGCCCGAACCTATTCGGCGGATTCCACGTGACTCCCCAGCAACAGGCCGCCTACATCACCGCTGCGTACCGGATGGTGCGAAAGCTGAAGTACGTCAAGGCACTGGGCTGGTACCGCCTCCAGGACGAGGCGGACAACGGGCACGCGGGCGCCGCCTGGGGTCTGCTGGCGGCCAATGGGGCAAGGAAGCCGTCCTTCGGCGCATATGCTGCTGCCCCATAAGTGCGACTAGGGCGGCGCATCCTCCTACCCCTCTGCCTGGCGGGCGCCCTCGTCTTCGCGTGCGCGGGAAGCGCCGACGCGGCCATCAAGTCGATCTGGGGACCGATCACCTACACGAGGGGCAACTCCAACTGCGCCGGCAGCACGGCGTGCTCGGTCTTCCCGACCTACAAGGCGCTCGGCGTGCAGAACTTCCAGATGCAGGTCCCCTGGGACCGCGTGGCCACCCGTCGGCCCGCGAACCCGCGTGACCCCAACGACCCCGCTTACACCTGGCCGAGCTACGCCGACACGGCCGTGCAGCAGGCGGCGCAGTACGGCCTGAGCGTGACGATCCTAGTGCAGGGCACCCCGGCATGGGCGAACGGCGGCAAGGGCCGCCAGTGGGTCCCCGACAACGTCCGGGACTACGCCGACTTCATGTTCGCGATCAGCCGGCGCTACCCGTCTGCCCACCAGTGGATGGTCTGGGGCGAGGCGAACTACGGCGCCAACTTCCAGCCGATGCCCGAGCACAGTCGAGTCGGGCCGCGGGCCTACGCGCGGCTCCTCGACGCTGCCTACGTCGCGCTCAAGCAGGCGAGCCCGGCCAACATCGTGATCGGCGGCGACACGCTGAACGCCAACATCCCGGTCTCACCGGCCGAGTTCATCCGTTGGGCTCGAGTAGGCAAGGGCAAGAAGAAGCGGCCGCCACGGCTCGACTGGTGGGGCCACAACCCCTTCGAGGGTCGCTTCCCCGACATCCGCCAGCCGGCCCTCAACAACCTGCTCGGCCTGAGTGACGCCGACACGATTCACAAGCTGCTCAAGAAGGCGTACGTGGGCAAGAAGAAGAAGCGGCAGGGAAAGAAGGCGAGCGCCTCGGCCCACGTCTCCAAGAAGAAGGGCAAGAAGAAGAAGGCGCGCCGGCACACTCCGCCGATCTGGTTCTCCGAGTACAGCGTGCTCTCCGGTCATCCCGCCCACTTCTGGCTCGGCTTCTATGTCTCCGACCAGGAGCAGGCGCAGTGGGTCAGCGCGGCGTACCAGCTGGTCAACAGCGTTCCCTACGTGGCCGGCCTCGGCTGGTACCGGCTGGACGACGAGCCCGAGGCGGCAGGAAGCGCCAACTGGGGCGTGCAGACCTACACAGGCCAGCGCAAGTCCTCGTTCGGCGCCTACCAGGCCGCTCCCTAGCCCTGCCGCGCTAGCCGAGCGCGCTGCGGATTGCCTCGAGCACCTGCGCCTGCTGGCTCTGCTCCATCTCGGGGAAGATCGGCAGCGACACGGTTCGGGCGGCGAAGGCGTCCGTGACGGGCAGCTCGGCGCCGTTGCCCGCGTAGAGCTCGAAGCGGTGCACCGGTGAGAAGTGGACCGAGGTCTGGATTCCGCTCTCGGCCAGCGAGCCGCGGAAGGCGTCCCGGCCGACCCCCTCGTCGAGGACGACCGCGAACATGCTGTTGCTGATGTGCGCGGACTCGGGCGCTGCCGCCAGGGGCGAGATCCCATCCAGCTCGCGGAGCTCGTCCCGATAGATGGACGCGAGGGCCTCGCGGCGGCGGTTGTCCTCGTCGAGCCGGGCGAGGCGCGAGCGCGCCAGCGCGGCCCGCACGTCGTCGATTCGGTAGTTGAAGCCGAGTCCCACGACGTCGTAGCTCTCGGTGCTCGCCTGGTGGCGCTCCCAGATCGAGCGGGTGACGCCGTGCCAGCGCATCAGGCGGATGCGCTCCGCCAGCTCATCGTCGTCGGTGAGCACGACTCCACCCTCTCCGACGCCGAGGTTCTTGCCGGCCGAGAAGCTGATCGCGCCGGCCAGCCCGAACGTCCCCAGGTGGCGATCGCCAAGCCAGGATCCGGAGCCGTGCGCGGCGTCCTCGATCAGGACTAGGCCGCGGTCCTCCGCCAGTCGCCTGACCTCCTCGATTTCGCCGGGGTGGCCGCCATAGGAGACAGCGACGATCGCCTTGGTGTCGGGCGTGATCGCGCGCTCGGCCGTCTCGGCGGAGAGCCAGGGCCGGTCGACCGCGGCGATCTCAGCGAAGACCGGGGTGGCGCCCGTGTAGGCGGCCGCGTTCGCGCTCGCGACGAAGGTGATCGAGGGCACGACCGCCTCGTCCCCAGGCCCGAGGCCGGCTCCCGACAGGGCGAGGTGGAGCCCCGCGGTGCAGCTGCTCACCGCAAGAACGTGCCCAGAGCCGGTGTACTCGGCGAAGGCGCTCTCGAGCTCCTGGGTTCGAGGCCCCATCGAGAGCCACCCGGAGCGATAGACCTCGACCGCGGCCTCGATATCGGCCTCGGTCAGGCGTACGGCTGAAAGTGGAACCTGCCAGTCGGACACGGGGTCTCCGTTCGCTTCCTAGAACATCTGTCCAGGCGTCCCCCGGGGCCGGATTTACGTAAAAACCACCCTTTTCGTGGGGGGTGGTATCGGCTACTGTGCGGGCCGGGCTACGGGGGCCCTGCTTCGACTCAAACAACTAAATCGTAGGGGAGTTAAGTGAAAAGGCGTCTAGACCGAGGCCTCGGGAGGGGCATGGTGCGACCGAATGCGCGTTTGGCGGATGGCTCGCGTGGGGAAACCCTCGGCGAACACGACCGAGGGCCAGGGAGGGCCAAAGTGCGACCGATTGATCGGATAGTCGATTGCGTGATCCTGCTTCTGCTGCTGCCGGTGCTGTTGCCCGTCGGCCTGCTGATCGCGGCCGTCGTCTTCGTTGACTCCCCCGGCTCGGTCTTCTATCGCGCCCCGCGGATCGGCCTCAATGGGCATCCCTTCCGGATGCTCAAGTTCCGGACGATGAAGAGCGGCTCGAAGGGTCCCGGGATCTCGACCTCATTCGATCCCCGCTTCACGCCCGTCGGGCGGTTCCTGGCGCGGTACCGCCTCGACGAGCTTCCGCAGTTCTGGAACGTCGTCAAGGGCGACATGCGGGTCATCGGCCCGCGTCCCGAGGATCCCGACTTCGTCGCCCGTCATCAGAAGGAGTACGACGAGATCCTCGAGGTGGCGCCCGGCATCACGGGCCTTACGCAGCTCGTCCACTTCCTGGACGACCTCGATACCCACAACCCCCTCGCCCACTACGAGACGATCCTCCCGGGCAAGCTCTCGCTCGACGTGCATTACGTACGCACGCAGAGCTTCATCGGCGATCTCATGATCCTGCTGCGGACGCTGCTGATCCCGTTCCGGCTGATCGCAGACGAGCTCAGAATCATCATCGACGCTCAGCGCAGCCATCCGGAGGCGAGCGCCCGCCTCGCGGTGGGCGGTACGAGCTTCGTGCTCAGCATCGTCCTGGTGGTTGCCTTCCTGGCAGGTGGCGGACCGCTCTCTTAGGCGGTCTGCGGGGTTATTTCTACGTCGTGAAGCGAGCAATCACAATCGTGCGGACGGAGTGGGCCATCGGGCTCGCCGCCACCGGCCTGCTCCTGCTGCCCTCCGCGACCCTCGCCCAAACGGGCGACCCGTCACCCGGCACCCCGCAGGCGAACCAGTACGAGATTCCGGTCCAGGCGGGCCGTCACGACGCCGCTCCGCCCAAGGACCAGGGCAACTCGGGCGGTGGCTCGCTCTACCGCTCTAACAACAACTTCGGCTCCTCCTCCGTCGTGCCCGGTGACCCCGGGGGCGGCGGCGGTGGTGGGCCGGCCGGCGGTGCCTCGGCCGGCGGTGGTGGCGGTGCTGGTGGCGGCAGGGGCGTCGGCGCCGTGGTGGCAGGCGCTGCGGGAGCCGCGGGTGGGGCCGTCGCATCCAGCGGGGACACGTTGGACACCGGCAGCCCGTCGACCGGCGCCGCCTTCACGACCCTCCCGCTGATCATCCTTCTCGGCATCGTGATCGGCATCGCCGGCGTCAAGATGCGCCGCCGCGCCGAGATCTGAATTACCTCGGGCAGCCTCCTGCAATTCGCATTGCCCTAGCAGCGTCCTAGAGCGCTGTACGGGCGAGCGGTTCCGACAAACGTCCACGCGGCTCGTGTGGGACTCATCAAAATTCGTGACGGTCCGATGGCTGGCTCACGCAGGCAGAGCCAGTCATGTCGCGATCGACCACAACCACGTGCGCAGTTGGACCATTCGGCCAGGCGCCGGGAGCGGTGCGAGCCGGGATGCTGGCGCTGGTCGGATGCATCGCCATGCTCACCCTGTGGAGCCCGGCCCGAGCCGATGCCGCGCTCCCGCCGCAGGGCGTCTATGAGCAGTGCGCGCCGGCGAGCCAGGACTGCGGCGCACGGCTGAGGACGATCGCCGACGCGGGCTTTCAATACGTCCTCAACTACACCGCATGGTACGGAAGCGCCGAGCAGGTCCGCCGGTACGCCGACGACGCGCAGGCGGCCGGGATCCAGCTGATCTGGCCGCTCAACGACCATGCCTGGCGGGACGGGACCGACCTGCGCTCCTACTATCGCTACCTCGGCCCCGACTGCCCCTGCTCGAGCAACTCCCAGTTCAAGCGGTGGGCCCTCGGCCTGGTCAAGGACCACCCGGCGACCTGGGGCTTCTACGTCGGGGACGAGCTCTCCCCCACCTCCCAGAACATCTCCCAGACGAAGGCCTTGGCCAGCGAGGTCAAGTCGATCGCGCCGAACAAGCCGACCCTCTACGTCACGATCCCGAACGACAACGGCGTGCTCACGAGCCAGCTCGAGCCGTTCGAGCAGACCGCCGACTATGTGGGTGCCGACTACTACCCGGTCGGTAAGGGCAACAACATCGGCGCGACCGCCGACTACGCCGAGGACACCCGCCAGCTGGCCGCCAAGTACGGCCGCCGGCCGATGTTCGTCCTCCAGGCCTTCTCCTGGTCCGAATACGACTCCGGGGCGGCGGACCGCTTCCCCAGCCGTGGCGAGATGCAGACGATGCGCGACGTCGCGATCTCATCCGGTGACCCCCAGATGATGCTCTGGTACGCGTTCAACGACGTGATGGACTCGAGCGACCCGGCGGGGAACTGGGAGGACGTGAAGGCGGCTGCCTTCGCTCCATACGTCAGCGTCACCGGCCTCTCCGGCAAGCGCTGCGTCCCGAGGCTGAAGGCGAGGGTCTCCGTGAGGGCGAACGCTGCGATCCGCAAGGTGCGCGCCAAGCTCGACGGGCGCTCGGTTTTGAAGACCCGGCGCGAGAGCTCACGACTGCCCTCGATGCGGCTCCGCGGTGGCCGGCACGTCCTGCGCGTGACCGCGACCGACCGTGGGGGCAAGGGAGCGGTGCACACGCTGCGCTTCCGGATCTGCGCCCGGGGCTAGGATCGAGCGCGACTAACTCAGGCTGGCGCCGGCGGGGACCCGCACGAGGTTCCGCTCGTGCAGCAGCTCGGCTACCTGCACGGCGTTGAGCGCGGCGCCCTTCCGCAGGTTGTCGCCGACGACCCAGAGGTTGAGGCAGCGCTCGTGCGAGGGATCGCGCCGGATCCGCCCGACCTGCACCTCGTCGCGGCCGGCCGCCGCGATAGCCAGCGGGTAGATCCCGTCGCTCGGGTCGTCAAGGACGACAAGCCCCGGGGCGTCCGCAAGGACCTCACGGCACTCCTCCGGCGAGAGGTCTCGCTCCGTCTGGACATTGACCGACTCCGAGTGACCGGTCACGACCGGCACGCGGACACACGTAGCCGAGATCCCGACAGCCTCTGAGAGGCCGAGGATCTTGCGGGTCTCGGCCATGACCTTGCGCTCCTCGGTCGTGTAGTCGTCGCCGTCCTTGAAGTTCTCCACCTGGGGCACGACGTTGAAGGCCACCTGGTGCGGGTAGACCTCCGGCTTCACCTCCTTGCCCTCGAGCACGGCGGCGGCCTGCTCGCGGAGCTCCTTGATCGCCTCCCGCCCGGTCCCCGAGACGGACTGATAGGTCGAGACGATCAGGCGCTCGATCCCGGCGGCGTCGACGATCGGCTTGAGAGCGACCATCAGCTCCATCGTCGTGCAGTTCGGGTTGGCGACCAGCCCGTTGTGCGAGGCGACGGCGTCGTCGTTCACCTGGGCGACCACGAGAGGGACGTCCTCGTGCATCCGCCAGTAGCTCGTGTTGTCCACGACCACGGCGCCGGCCTCGATCCACTTCGGCGCCCACTCGGCGCTCACCTTGCCGCCGGCGGAGGAGAGGGTCAGGTCCAGGCCCTGGATCGAGTCCTCGGTCTGCTCCTGCACTTCGAGCTCGGACTCGGCGAAGACCACCTTGGTGCCAGCCGATCGCGCTGAGGCGAGCGGCCGCAGCTCGGCGACCGGGAAGTTGCGCTCCGCCAGGACCTCGAGGATCGTCGAGCCGACGGCGCCGGTAGCCCCGACCACCCCGACTCGGTATTCGCCATTAGCGGCCATGGCCAAAGAGTACGGAGTGGCCGCGTCAGCCCGAGACCGTCGGGCGGTGTTCCTCGCCGGTCGGGTCCTCCTCCTGGATCGCGCCCTCGCCCAGCTCGAAGGCCGAGTGGAGCGCCTTGACCGCCTCGGGGACGTGATCGGCGCGGATCACGCAGGAGATCTTGATCGGGGAGGTGGAGATCATCTCGATGTTGATCGTGTTCTCGCCGAGCACCCGGAAGACCTTGGCGGCGACGCCCGGGTGACTCCGCATCCCAGCGCCGACGATGGAGACCTTGCCCATCGCCTCGTCGGTCTCGATGCCGATCTCGGAGTCCTCGATGCGGATCACCTCGACGGCCCTCCCGAGGTCCTCCGCCTCGACGGTGAACGAGAGGTCCGCCCCGCCGTCGTGTGAGACCGGCTCGTTCTGGATGATCATGTCGACGTTGATGTTGGCGTCGGCGAGCGCGCCGAAGATCCGACCGGCGACGCCCGGCTCATCCGGCACGCCGGTGAGCGTGACGCGAGCCTCGTCGGTCGAGTGGGTGACTGCGGTTACGAGGGGTCGTTCCAAGGTCTCCTGCTCCGAGAGGACGAGGGTACCGGGCGCCTCGCTGGCCGAGCTGCGGCAGTGGATGCGCACGTCGTGGTTCCGCGCGTACTCGACCGACCGCAGCTGCAGCACCTTGGCGCCGGACGACGCCATCTCGAGCATCTCCTCGTAGGAGACCTGGGGAAGCTTCTTCGCGTCCGGCACGATCCGCGGGTCAGCGGTGAACACCCCCTCGACGTCGGTGTAGATCTCGCAGACCTCCCCGCCGAGCGCCGCGGCCAGGGCGACTGCGGTCGTGTCCGAGCCGCCGCGTCCGAGCGTCGTCACGTCGCGGCTGTCGGTGGACACCCCCTGGAAGCCGGCCACCAGCACGATCGAGTCCTCCTCGAGCGCCGAGCGAATGCGATCGGCGCGTACGTCGATGATCCGGGCCTTGGTGTGAGAGGAGTCGGTGACGATCCCGGCCTGGGAGCCGGTCAGCGAGATCGCCCGGTGGCCGAGGTCGTTGATCGCCATCGCGCAGAGCGCGCAGGACTCGCGCTCTCCGATCGAGAGCAGCATGTCCATCTCGCGGGGATCGGGGCGAGGCGAGATCTCGCGGGCGGCCTCGAGCAGTCGGTCGGTGGTCTTGCCCCGAGCGGAGAGGACTGCCACCACCTGATGGCCCTGTTCGCGAGCGGCCACGATCCGCCCGGCGGCGCGCTTGAGCTCAGCGGTGCCCGCCACCGAGGTGCCGCCGAACTTCATCACCACGATCGCGTCCCTCCGCGTCACGCTCATGGCGAGTGAGGATAGGTGAGCCTCCCGGCGCTTCCCCTGACGCGATAGACGTGACGCCCGGGTGGTGCCTGTGATCAGGATCACAGACCTCGATATATCTGATTGATATATCTGTGCTCAGTGGAACTGAGCGCGACAGGAAAGGTGATTCTCGGGATGCTGGCCGCCCGTCCGCGGTCCGGCTACGAGATCAAGCAGCTCATTGACAGCTCCGCCCGTTTCTTCTGGGCGGCGAGCTACGGCCAGATCTATCCCGAGCTCAAGAAGCTCGAGAGCGCGGGCCTGGTCGCAGGCGCGGACTCCTCCCAGGGCGCGCGGCAGCGGACGACGTTCAAGCTCACCGCCGACGGACGGCGTGCGGCGCGGGAGTGGATCGGCCAGCGGCCGGACGTCCTGGAGACCCGTGACGAGGGGCTTCTGAAGCTCTTCTTCGCCGGATCGATCGACCGGAAGCGAGCGGCGGAGATCGCCCGCGAGCGGGCCGCCATCTCCCGGGAGAAGGCGATCCAGCTTCGGGCGATCTGGGATGCGGTCGACGTAGCTGGGCAGCCGGAGGGGCCCGCCGCCGAGCCGGACATCGGCTCGATGACGGTGCTCCGCTACGGCATCGAGGCAAGCGAATGGACGGCGGCGTGGTTCGAGCGCGCCGCCGAGGATCTGGAACGAGCGACAGCCGGGACGGTCTCATTCCCCGGGGGGAGGTAGGTCATGTTCAACGCACTGGCATCGCTGGCAGAGGGCCACGGCAAGCGGGTCGCGATCTTCGCGGTGATCCTCTTCGTCATCGCCGGCGCGCTCGGCGGCGGCGTCGCGAGCAAGCTGGCGCCGTACGGCGCCGACGACCCCGCGACGGAGAGCGTCAAGGCCCAGAATCGCCTGGATGAGGATGGCTTCCGCCAGGCAAGCCTGATCGTGCTCGTTCAGGACGTCGACCCGAGCAGCAAGGCGGGTCAGGCGCGGATCGCGAAGCTCGAGGACCAGGTGAAGACCAACGCGGACATCGCCTCGGTGACCAGCTACCTCGAGACGCGCAGCCGCGCCTTCGTCTCGCGCAACGGCGACGCCACCTACATCGCCGTGGCGCTGAAGCCCACCGACGACAAGGAGCAGCAGGACGCGGCCAAGGCCATCGCCGATGACCTCGACGGGCAGCCCGGCGTCTCGGTGGGCGGAATCGCCCTGGCCCAGGAGCAGGTCAACAAGCAGGTCGAGAAGGACCTGCGGATGGCCGAGATGCTCGCCTTCCCCCTCCTCTTCCTGCTCTCGCTGCTCTTCTTCCGCAGCGGGGTCGCGGCCCTGCTGCCACTGATGATCGGCGGACTGGCGATCGTCGGCACCTTCCTGCTGCTGCGCCTCGCGAACGAGGTGGTCGACGTCTCGATCTTCGCGCTCAACCTGACCACCGGGCTGGGCCTGGGGCTGGCGATCGACTACAGCCTCTTCGTGGTCTCGCGCTATCGCGAGGAGATCGCGAAGACGGGCCCCGGCCTGCAGGCGATGCGGCGGACGATGAACACGGCCGGGCGCACGGTGCTGTTCTCCTCGCTTACGGTCGCCGCCGCACTGGCGTCGTTGATGGTCTTCCCGCAGCGGTTCCTCTACTCGATGGGCCTCGGCGGCACGCTGGTCGCCCTGCTCGCCGCGACGATCGCGCTGACGGTCCTCCCGGCGGTGCTCGCCCTACTCGGGCACCGGGTCAACTCCCTGGCGCCGGCGTTCCTGCAACGGCGCGCGGAGCGGGACGCCACGCGCACCGAGTCAGGCTTCTGGTACCGGCTCTCGCGAGTCGTCATGCGCCGTCCGATCGGGATCGCGACGGTGACGGCGGCGATCCTGATCGTGCTGGGCCTCCCGTTTTGGTCCTTGAAGTTCACCTCGGTCGATGCCCAGGTGCTGCCGGAGAGCGCGAGCGCCCGTCAGGTCGACAACGTGATGCGGGCGGAGTTCCCGCCGTTCCGCGACACGCCCAACCTGCTGCTCGTGGAGAATGCCACGCCTCGGGCGCTCGCCTCGATTCAGCGGGAGGTGTCCCAGGTCGAAGGGATCGGGCAGGTCCAGCCGCCGCAGCAGCTGGGCAACGGCGACGCGGTGATCCAGGCCTACTCGACGCAGAGCTACATCGACGACACGAGCCGCGAGGCCGTCAAGGAGATCCGGGACCTCCCTGCCCCAGAGGGCTCCCAACTGCTCGTCGGAGGGGCGGCCGCGGGGTTCGTCGACCTGCAGTCGAGCCTCAAGTCGCACGCCCCGATCGCGCTCGCGATCGTGATCGTCGCGACGCTGATCGTCCTCTTCCTGATGACGGGTTCGGTCGTGCTTCCCGTCAAGCAGCTGGTGATGAACGCCCTCAACCTGAGCGCGGTCTTCGGGATCCTGGTGTTCATCTTCCAGGACGGCCGGCTCGAGGGACTGCTCGACTATCGCGGGCAGGGCGCGCTCGAGCAGACGATGCCGATCCTGCTCTTCGCCGTCGTCTTCGGCCTCTCCACGGACTACGGAGTCTTCCTGCTCTCGAGGATCAAGGAGGCACACGACTCCGGGATCAAGAGCTCGGAGGCGGTGGCCGTCGGCCTGGAGCGGACGGGGCGCATCGTGACCGCGGCCGCGCTGCTCTTCGCGATCGCCATCGGCGCCTTCGCGACCTCGCAGATCATCTTCATCAAGGAGAACGGCGTGGGCACTGCCCTGGCTGTGCTGATCGACGCCAGCCTGATCCGTGCCCTGCTCGTCCCGTCGCTGATGGAGCTGCTGGGCGACTGGAACTGGTGGGCGCCGAAGCCGCTGCGCCGCCTCCACGAGAGGTTCGGGCTCAGCGACACGAGCCCCGAGCCCGCCGCCGGGTGAACGCGCTCAGTTAGCGGCCAGGGGCGCGAGTATCCTGGCGGCCGGTGACCATCGCCAGCGCCATATTCCTGATCGCCGTCGGCGCAATTCTGCGCTACGCGATCAACGTCGAGTCGGACGTGATCAACATCCAGACCGTCGGCCTGATCCTGATGATCGCGGGCGGGGCCGGCCTGGCGCTGTCGCTGCTCTACGAGCTGGTCCAGCAGGGGGGCTCGCGCGACCGGGACGAGTACCCCCAGCGGCGCAGCGACTACGACGACCCGACGCGCCGCCTCTAGCTAGCCGAGCGACTGGCGACCCGCCAGCGCCTTGCCGAGAGTCACCTCGTCCGCGTGCTCGAGGTCTGCGCCGACCGGCAGACCGCTGGCGAGCCGGGTGACCGTCACCTTGTCCCTGAGCGCATCGAAGATGTGGAGCGCCGTCGCCTCGCCCGTGGTGGTGGGGTTGGTGGCCAGGACGACCTCCTTCACCTCGCCATTGACCCGGTTGAGCAGCTCGGCGATCTTCAGGTCCTCGGGATCGATCCCGTCGATTGGGGAGAGCGCGCCGCCGAGCACGTGGTAGACGCCGCGGTACTCGCCCGTCCGCTCGATCGGGATCACGTCGGCGGGCTCCTCCACCACGCAGATCAGTGACTGGTCGCGGCGGTTGTCCTCGCAGATCCGGCAGCGTGGCCCCTCGGAGAGGTTGAAGCAGACCTCGCAGAGCCCGACCTTCTCCTTCACCTCGCGGATCGCGTCCGCCAGGGCGAACGCATCCTCATCGTCCGCGCGCAAGATGTGGAACGCCAGCCGCTGGGCCGTGCGCTGGCCGATGCCGGGCAGCTTGGAGAGCTCGGCGATCAGGCGGCTGATCGGTCCCGCGTACATGGCTCCAGCGTAACCATGACCCTGGCCGGGTAAGGGACCGCCACCAGGACGCGCTCGACATGCCCCTGATGGAGCAACTGCTTGGAATCGAAAACGCGCTCGCCGGTGGAAGCGACGCGCAGTACCGCCGCCATCTCGATGACGACGCAGTCGTGATCATCCCGGGGCAGGCGCTCAGCAAGGACGACACCGTCGCGGCGGTGGCGGAGAGTCCCGGGGGGCGCCGGGACGGCCAGCAGGGCTACGAGGCCCTGATGAGCACCGCGTATTCACGGGCCGACGGGGACTGGAAGCTCGTGCTGCACCAACAGACGCCGATCCAGGACGCGTAATGGTTTGAGCTGCGGGGGTGGCGCGCTCGGAGCTACATCCCGGGCATCCCCGGGAGGCCACCACCGCCCAGGCCGCCGGTGATGCCGCCCATGCGATTGGCGGCGAGATCCTGCGCGGCGCGGAGCGCCTCGTTGACCGCGGCGGTCACCATGTCCTGGAGCAGGTCCGGATCCTCCGGGTCGATCGCCTCCGGCGAGATCTTGATCTCGCGGAGGATCATGTCGCCGGACATCGTCACCTTGACCATGCCGCCGCCGGCGCTCGCCTCGACGGTCTCCTCCTTGAGCTGCTCCTGGGCCTTCGCCATCTCGGCCTGCATCTGCTGGGCCTGCTTGAGCAGCTGGTTCAGATTCGGTCCCTGAGGCATCAGCCGGTCCCCCTCTCGCGCGCGTCGTCGGAGACCACCTCGCTTGCATCGAAGCTGTCCTTGACCATCTCGATCAGCTCATCCTCGCTGATCTCGGCGGATTTCTCGGGAGCGGCGTCCGCCGGACCGTCGATCAGCTCATAGACCGGTCGCAGGCGAACGCCTACGATCGAGTTGAGCGCCTCCCCCATTCGCTCGACGTTCGCCGGCGCCTCCGCCTTCTTCTTGTTGAAGGTGGCCGAGGGCGGAAAGCCAATCCGCAGCACAGATCGCTCGTCCTCGATTCCCAACGGCCGGGCCTCATCGAAGAGCGTGGAGAGCATGGCGGAGCCCGAGTCCCGCAGGTGGTCGACGACCGCGGGCCACAGCTCGGCGATTCGCTCGATCTCCACGCTTGCCGTCGCGACACTCGCTTCCGGCTCAGGCGCATCAGTCTCTTGAACTTCGGGCACCGAAGGCGTGGCCGAGGGTGCGGCCCCAGCAGGCTCCGGCTGTCCGATGGCCGGCTGATCTGCGTCCCGAGCCCGAGCGTCGTTCTCAGCGCCGGCCCTGCCTGCCGGGGACGCAGCCCCGGGCGCGCCTTCCGCCAACCGAGACTCGAGCGACTCGATCCGGCGCAGCAGTGCCTCGCGAGAGGCATCCAGCGATGGGGTGGCCACTTTGAGCAGCGCCACTTCCAGCGTCAGACGCGGGTCGTCGCCCTCGCGCATTCCGCCGACCGCGTTGCTCAGGGCGTCGATCGCCCCCATCAGCTTGGCGTCGTCGATCGCCTTGGCCTGGCCGGCTAGGCGCTCCGGTTGGGCCACCGTTACCGTGAAGGAGTCAGGGACTTCTCCGGTTGCGCGGGCCACCAGCAGCTGGCGCAGGTGGGCGATCAGGTCTCGCGCGAACTGCCCCGGGTCGCGGCCGGAGCGGGCCAGCCGCTCGACCGATTCGAGGGCGGCCTTTGCGTCCTCGTTGGCGAGGGCGTCGGTGGTGTCGAAGAGGAGCTCCGCGTCCGCGGCCCCGAGCAGCTCCACGACCTCGTCGGTCGTCACGGTCTCGCCGCCGAAGGAGACGAGCTGGTCCAGCGTGCCGAGCGCATCACGGAAGCTGCCCGACGCGGAGCGCGAGATCAGCGCGACCGCGCCGTCGTCGATCTGGATCTTCTCGGCCGTGGCGACGCGACGGGCGACCTCGGAGATCTGCTCGAGGGAAGGGCGCTGGAAATCGAAGCGCTGACAGCGATCGACGATCGTCGCCATCACCTTCTGCGGCTCGGTGGTCGCCAGGACGAAGACCGTGTTGGGAGGCGGCTCCTCGAGCGTCTTCAGGAAGGCGTTCCAGGCCTCCTTGGTGAGCATGTGGGCCTCATCGAGGATGTAGACCTTCCAGCGGCCGGCGGCCGGAGCGAAGCCGACCCGATCGCGCAGCTCGCGGATGTCGTCGACCGACCGGTTCGAGGCGGCGTCCATCTCGATCACGTCGAGGGAGGTTCCCGCCGCGATCGTCTGGCACGGCTCACACTCGCCGCAGGGCGTCAGCGTCGGGCCCTGCACGCAGTTGAGGGACCGGGCGAGGATCTTCGCCATCGAGGTCTTGCCGGTCCCGCGCGAGCCGACGAACAGGTAGGCGTGATGGACGCGGCCCTTCTCGACCGCGTTGGAGAGGGTGCGCACGATGTGCTCCTGGCCGACCACCTCCCCGAAGCTCTGGGGCCGGTGCCGGCGGTACAGAGAGGCTGATTCGGCCACGAATCGAGTCTATCCGTCACCTAGGCTGACCCCCGATGGCCTACGACGAAGAGCTCGCAGAGCGCGTCCGGGATCTGCTCTCCGCCCGGTCGAACGTCACCGAGAAGAGGATGTTCGGAAGCAACTGCTTCCTGCTGGGCGGCAACCTCGCAGTCTGCGTCCGGGAGGACGAGCTGCTGGTGCGGCTGGATCCGCCAGACGCCGAGAAAGCGGTCGGCGAAGAGGGCGTGCGCGTGGCCGAAATGGGCAGCCGGCGGATGAAGGGCTGGGTCTTCGTCTCCGCTGAGAAGGTCGAGGACGACGATGGCCTCGCGGAGTGGATCGACGCCGGCGCCGACTACGCCGCCTCGTTGCCGCCGAAGTAACCGCGCGGGGCGCTTTCCTCGGCGTATAGCCGACTAAAGCGCCCCGCACCGAAGTAGTGGACCGTGCACCCGTTCTCGAGACGTGGCTCCCGGGCGTGTCCGCCGCTTTTGGCTCGGGTCAGGCTTGCCTGCATCACATGTCGGCTACCGCTTAAGGCTGCTTCCTTCCGGACCTGACCTGGTTCGCAGGCCGACATTGCGCAGGACCTGGCCGTCAACGCCGCCTGCGGCGGCACTGGCCCCAAGGGCCAGTCCCTCGTCAGGGAATTCAGCTCCGCTTGAGCGGGTTGCGGATTACAGGGCACCGCTAATTCCCCGCCTAGCACGGTCCGCGGTGAGCTTAGCTGCTGGCGATCGGCTCGGCCGAGACCGCGACGCGCTCGATCAGGTCGGCGGCGCGCTCGTTTCCCGGGTTCGCCCGCAGCCGCTTCGAGACCCCGTCCAGCCGCGTCCGCAGCTCGGGGTCCGAGAGCAGCCGGTCGATCGCGGCCGGCAGATCGCCGTCGCCGAAGGAGTAGGTCGGCAGGCGAACGCCGAAGCCCGTCTCGTCGATCCGCTGGGCGTTGTCGTGCTGGTCCCAGAAGATCGGCAGCAGGATCATCGGCTTGCCGAAGTGGAGGCTCTCAGTCGTCGTGTTGTTGCCGCCGTGGGTGATGACCAGGTCGACCTGGGGCAGTACCGACACCTGCGGCAGGAACTCCTCCCCCACCATGTTCTCCGCGAGCTCGTACTCGCCGTGCTGCGGGCCCTTCGAGACGACGTACCGGTGCGGAGTCTCGGCGAGCGCCGCAACCAGGCTCTTCATCAGCGGCACATCCCCCGAGCCCAGTGACCCGAGGCTGACGTAGATCAGCGATCCCTCGCCGTCGGCGAGCCCGGACGGGGTGGTCCACTCCGCGTCGGTCGTGCGAACGCTCGACTCGAGGTTGTGCCAGCTGGGTGCGAGCGGCCGTGAGCGCGGATAGTCGACCCCCCTCGGGTAGAGATAGAGATTGAGCCAGTCCGATTCATGAATCATCTCCCCGTCCGGCAGCGGCGGCGCCCCCCGCTCGACACAGAACTCGCTGAACTCGCGCTGCATCTCGTCGATCACCCGCCGATACTCGGCCCGATACTCCTCCCAGGAGGAGGGATCGTCGATCGGCAGCCCGGCGTAGGGCGGCGGCAGCTCGGGGTCCTTGAGCTCGAGCGGGTTGCAGGAGACGATCCGCACCCACGGTCGGCCGCTCGCCGGGATCGCGGGGAAGGCGCAGACGTTGTCCTCGACGATCGCGTCCGGCTGCAGCTCGTCGAAGATCTCGACCAGCCGCTCGTCGACGTAGCGGGCGCCGTCTAGAAGCGCCTGCCAGGTCGGCGCCATGAACTCCTCGAGCTGCTCGAAGGTCGACTTACGGAAGACCGGAGCGGTGTCCCGGATGAAGTCCTTCCAGAACTGCCCGGGCTCCTCGGGAACCTCGGGCGGCGGGGCGAGCCGCATCAGCCGCTCCTCGAACCCCTTCTCCTCCAGGGTCCCGGCGAAGGACTCCTCCACCACGAAGACGACGCGGTGGCCGCGCTGCCGCAGCACCTCCCCGATCCCGACGCAGTTGTTCGTCGGCCCGAACGCACCCTCGGGGAAGAAGACGACCGTCTTGCCGTCCGCCTCAGCCATCGCCCGAGTCTATTTCGGGTCCAGCCGGCTTGATTTTGCGCCCATCACAGGGCGGGGATCCACACGACGCTCGTGCTCGCCGGAAGCCCCGGCGCCACCACGGGTACCAACCTGCAGACCGACAGCACCTCCAGACCCACGGCTTTGGACAGAACGTCTCCATCGCCGCTGACGACGGCCGCCTGGTCGGTCAGCGCCTCCGTCCGCGCACCCCCTGATGGCGGTCGATCTGGGCGATGGCCGTTCGTCGTTAGTGTGAACGCGGCGATATCGCGCCGCCCGACCGAGGAGGAGCACCCCATGAAGTACGCATTCACGATCTACCGAGATGAGGCCGCCCAGCAGAACGCGAGCCCCGAGGAGATGCAGCAGATGAGCCGAGCCTACGCCGACGTCACCCAGGAGATGGACCAGAAGGGAGCGTTCCTGGCCGGCGATGCCCTCTACCCCACCCAGACGGCGACCACGGTGCGCGTGCGCGACGGCGAGCGCTCGGTCAGCGACGGGCCCTTCGCGGAGACGAAGGAGCAGCTCGGTGGCTTCTACGTCCTCGAGTGCAAGGACCTCGACGAGGCGATCGAGTGGGCCGCGAAGATCCCGGGTTCGCACCACGGCTCGGTCGAGATCCGGCCGGTGATGGTGTTCGACGAGGCCGGCAACGTCGTCGAGGAAGCGACCGCCCAGTAGCGCTGGAGGCATCCCCGGAGCTGGTCGATCGCCTGTTCCGGCATGAGTCGGGACGGGCACTCGCCTCCCTGATCCGGGTCCTCGGCGACTTCGACCTCGCCGAGGATGCCGTTCAGGAGGCATTCGTGGTCGCGATGCAGGTCTGGCCCGAGCGAGGCATCCCGGACAACCCCGGCGCCTGGATCACGACCACCGGCCGAAACAAGGCGATCGACCGGCTTCGGCGAGAGCGCTGTGGCGCCGAGAAGCTCGAGGAGTTGCAGGTGCTCGAGCCTCCGCCGATCGAGGACGACGAGCCCGAGGAAGCGCCGGTGATCCCCGACGACCAGCTCCGGCTGATATTCACCTGTTGCCACCCGGCGCTCTCCCAGGAGGCGAGGGTCGCGCTCACGCTGCGGACCCTCGGCGGTCTCGCCACGCCCGAGATCGCCCGTGCGTTCCTCGTGAGCGAGCCGACCATGGCCCAGCGCCTCGTACGCGCCAAGCGGAAGATCAAGGCCGCGAAGATCCCCTACGAGGTCCCCGCCGACCACGAGCTGCCCGACCGGCTGCAGTCGGTGCTCGCCTCCCTCTATCTGATCTTCAACGAGGGCTACATGGCGACCACTGACGAGGCGCTCGTTCGGCGGGAGCTTGCCGGCGAAGCGATCCGCCTCGCCGGGACGCTGGCCCGGCTGATGCCGGACGAGCCGGAGGCGCTCGGCCTGCTCGCGCTGATGCTGCTGCAGGACTCCAGGCGCGAGGCACGCGTCGACGACGCCGGCGAGCTGGTTCTCCTCGAGAACCAGGACCGCTCGCGCTGGGACCGGCGCGAGATCGAAACCGGGCTCGGCCTGCTCGAACGGGCCTCCCGGCTCGGGCCGCCCGGCCCGTACGTATTGCAGGCCGCGATCGCGGCGGAGCACGCCCGGGCCGCCACCCCCGCCGAGACCGACTGGCCCAGGATCGCCTCGCTCTACGAGCTGCTCGCCCGGGCGCAGCCCTCGCCGGTGATCGAGCTCAACCGCGCCGTCGCGGTCGCGATGGCGGAGGGACCGTCGCGCGGTCTCGAGCTGATGGATGACCCGGAGCTCTGCGAGGCGCTGGACGGCTACGGGCCGCTCTGGTCCGCCCGGGCCGATCTGCTGCGGAGGGCAGAGCGAAGGGACGAGGCGATGAAGGCGTACGAGAGGGCGCTGGAGCTCGCGACCAACCCGGTCGAGCGCCGCTTCCTGGAGCGCCGCCTATCGGAGCTGGCTAGTCAGCGGCAATTCCCCGCCAGCTGATTTCGAACGAATCCGTCACCGGCTCACTGGGGTCGATTCCGGTGGCCGCCGCCTGTGCCCCGATCAGGGCGGTGCCGGCGATCACGGTCAGGGCGGCGACCGCCGTATCGAGGTCCCGCCGCACCTCGCCTCGCCTCTGGCCCTCGGCGAGGACCTCCTCGAGCAGAAGGGCGACCGGCGGGGAAGGTCCCTCGCCCACCAGGGCGGCGAACCTGTCCGGGTTGGCGAAGATCTCGAGCAACACCGCTCCGTGAAGAGAGGGAGGCAGATCGGCCGGCCGCAGAAGGCTGATGAGCAACCGCCGAACCACGGTGCTCATGTTGAGCCGCCGGTCCGCCAACGCGGCCGCCGCCGATGGCCGCACGTGATCCCGAAAGTGCCGCGCCGCGGCCTCGATCAGGACGTCACCCTTCCTAGGGAAGTAGCGGAAGAAGGTCGCCCAACTGACGTCGGCGTCCGCGATCACGTCCTCCACCTTGGTCGCAGCGACCCCGTCCGCGCGAAATCGCGCGATGGCGGCCTGATAGATCCGATCGCGCTTCTCGAAGCCACGAGCCTGCGTCGGGGGGACTGGCATCCGGGCGGGGGGAGTGTCCCCTGCCCGGTATCCGACCAGTTCCTGGTCGATGAGCCGTTCTCTCTTTGACGAAACCATATTGAATATGGTAGCGTGTCAAAACCATATGGAGTATGGGTATCCGGAACAGCTAAGGAGCAAGGCGCTGAACCGCCCAGCCGTCCCGTGTCCGGCTGTAGAGGAGGCGGTCGTGCATTCGGCTGTCTCGCCCTTGCCAGAACTCGATCGCCTTCGGTCGAACCAGGTAGCCACCCCAATGATCCGGACGGCTGGGAGACGACTCGCCGAGTTCGACCGCGAGCTCCACATAACGGCGGTCGAGCTCCTCCCGTTCGATCGGGCGGCTCTGAGGCGAGATGGCGGCCGCGATCTGGCTGTCGCGAGCCCGGCTTGCGAAGTAGGCGTCGGAGTCCGCCGGCGGGAGCCGCTCCACCGTCCCCCTGATTCGCACCTGCCGATCGAGCTCGCGCCAGTAGAGAATCAGGGCGGCACGGGGGTTAGCCGCGAGCTGATCCCCCTTCGCGCTCTCGTAGTTCGTGAAGAAACGGAAGCCGTCCGGCCCGAACCCCCTGAGAAGGACCATCCGTGCGTCAGGAGATCCATCCGCACTGATGGTGGCGAGAGTCATCGCCTCAGCCAGGGGGACCGCCTCCTGCGCCTCGCTGAACCAGACGGCGAACTGATCGATGGGATCGCTCGACAGGTGCTCGCGGTCAAGCGGCGGGTTATCCGGACGCCTGGGGCTCATTTCACGCCGACTTGCAAGTTGGAGGGGATCACGCCACCTGGGATGAGAGGATGGCGGGCGCGCCGGTCGGCGCATTCCCTGAGCGAGGGACCGCGATGAGGGGAGATCTTGGCCAATGAGTGCTGCGTTGCACAGGGTTGGCGCATTCGCCGCGAGGAGGGCCCCCTGGGTCCTCGCCGCGTGGGTCGTGATCGCAATCGCCCTGGTGGTCGTCGCCAATTCGACCGGCCGTCCCGAGAACGACAACCTGAACCTCCCTGGGACGGGTTCGCAGTCGGCCACCGACCTGCTGGACGAGAAGCTGCCGGAGCAGGCCAACGGCAGCGTCCCGATCGTCCTGCAGTCGGATAGCTCGCTCGCGCAGGGGCAGAACATGCAGGCGGTCGAGTCGACGGCGAAGTCCCTCGCTGTGAACCAGTACGTGCAGTCGGTGGTCAGCCCCCTCGATCCGCAGGGCGCGGCTCAGATCACCAAGGACGGGAAGATCGCCTACATAGCGGTGGCCCTGAAGGTCTCCTCTGGCGATCTCGACGACGACGAGGCCAACAGCGTCTTCGACGCGGCCCAGCCTGCCCGGGACGCGGGCATCGAGGTCTCCGCCGGCGGCTACCTGGGCCAGCAGCTCTCCAGCCCCAGCACCGGGCTGAGCGAGATCATCGGGGTGCTCGGCGCCCTGATCATCCTGCTGGTCGCCTTCCGCACCTTCGTCGCCGCGCCGCTGCCGGTGACCACCGCGATCGTTGCCCTGGCGTGCGGCCTCGCAATCGTTGGGCTCGCGGGACACGCGATCGATGTCCCGTCGATCGCTCCGACCCTCGGGATCATGCTGGGGCTCGCGGTGGGGACGGACTATTCCCTGTTCATCATCAGCCGGCACTTACGCTTTCTGGAGGAGGAAGTCGAGCCCGACGAATCGATCGCCCGTTCCGTCGGGACTTCCGGCTCGGCCGTCGTCTTCGCGGGCTGCACCGTGATCATCGCCCTGCTCTGCCTCTACTTCAGCGGCATCCCCCTGGTCCGCTCACTCGGCTACACGACCGCGATGGTCGTCGCCACGGCGGTGATCGCCGCGGTCACCTTGCTTCCAGCGGTCCTCGGCCTGCTCGGCAGGCGGATCCTCAACCTGCCCTTCCGATGGGGCCAGCGCAAGCAGGATGCGGACCACCCCGGCGGCTGGTTCAGGTGGGCCGGCGCGATCCGCAATCACCCCGTCGTCGCCTCCCTGGCTGGGATAGTCATCCTGGGCCTGCTCGCGATCCCCGCCCTGGACATGCGTCTGGGAGCGGAGGACTTCGGCCAGCTACCCGAGGACACCACCGATCGCCAGGCCTACGACGCCCTCGCCGAGGGTTTCGGCGTGGGCACCAACGGGCCGCTGCTGATCGCGGTCAACGTCGTGGGCCAGCCCCTGGCAGCGCCCTCGCCGCAGGATGCGCAGAGCGAGGAGGCGCAGGGCGTCCCGCCACAGATCGCCACCACACCGGCGGGCGACACCCGCCTGATCCACCTCGAGCAGGAGATCTCGAAGCAGGGCGACGTCCAGTCGGTATCTCCCGCCGCGACCGACAAGGCCGGAACCGCGGCAGTCTTCTCCGTCACCCCGAAGACCTCCCCCTCGGCCTACGCGACCCAGGACCTGGTCAACCATCTGCGCGACGAGACCATCCCGGATGCGACAAAGGGAACCGGGCTGACGGGCTACGTCGGCGGGACCACCGCGAGCTACATAGACCTGGCGACGAAGATCAGCGACAAGCTCTTCCTGGTGATCGGCATCGTCGTCGTGCTCAGCTTCCTGCTGCTCACCTTGGCCTTCCGCACCGTGCTGGTGCCGCTGGTATCGGCCCTGATCAACCTCCTCGCGGTCGCCGCCGCGTACGGGATCCTCACCGCGGTGTTCGAGAAGGGGTTCGCGCTGTCCCTGATCGGTGTGGACAGCGAGATGCCGGTGGTGAGCTACGTGCCGCTGATGATGTTCGCGATCCTCTTCGGGCTCTCGATGGACTACCAGGTGTTCCTGGTCTCCCGGATCGCCGAGCGCCACAGCGGCGGCGCCGACAACAGCGAGGCCGTCAGGGCGGGCCTGGTGAACTCCGGCCGGGTGATCGCAGCCGCCGCGACGATCATGTTCGCCGTCTTCTTCAGCTTCGTGCTCAACGGGGATCCGGTCGTCAAGCAGTTCGGCATCGGGCTCGCGGTATCCGTCGCGATCGACGCGCTCGTCGTGCTGCTGATCATGCCCGGCCTGCTCGAGCTGACCGGCGAGCGGAACTGGTACCTGCCACGCTGGCTCGACCGGGCGCTCCCCGACCTCAAGGTCGAGGGCGACCCGGAGATGGAGGCCAAGACGCCCACGGCCCAGGCCTCCGCCTGAGCCGACCGCCGCCCTATCATCACCCTCCCCCGGGCGCGTAGCTCAGCGGGAGAGCGCTCCCCTCACACGGGAGAGGTCGCTGGTTCGATCCCAGCCGCGCCCACTTCGGCGAACCTGTAACCGTGCGGGCCGCCGGATGACTGCAGACCATGAACTGGTCCAGCGACTTCGCGACGGCGACGAGAGCGCCTTCGCCGAGCTGATCGACCGCTACGGCGCGACGATGCTGCGGGTGGCGCAGGTGTACGTCCGCGACCGGGCCACGGCCGAGGAGGTCGTTCAAGAGACCTGGCTCGCGGTGCTGAACGGGATCGACCGCTTCGAGGAGCGATCGAGCCTGAAGACCTGGCTCTTCCGGATCCTCACCAACCGCGCCAAGACCCGGGGGGAGCGTGACGGCCGCGTCGTGCCGTTCTCGGCGCTCGCCGGCCAGGAGGCGGAGGGCGACGAGCCGTCCGTCGATCCCGACCGGTTCCTCGGTCCCGACTCACCCCATCCGGGCGCCTGGGCGGCGCCGCCGATCGGGTGGCCGCAGGACAAGCTGATCGAGGGTGAGACCCTCGGCGTGATCGAGACGGCGATCGATCAGCTGCCCCAGGCGCAGCGTGAGGTGATCCTGCTGCGTGACGTGGACGGCTGGACCCCGATGGAGGTCTCGGACGCACTCGGCATTACGGACGGGAACCAGCGGGTCCTGCTCCACCGGGCGCGCACGAAGGTGCGCGCCGCCCTCGAGCGCTACATGAATCCCGAAATCGCGGGAGCTACCGCATGAGCCTCTTCCCCCGCGAGATGCCTTGCCAGCAGCTGGTCGAGCTGGTCACCGCCTACTTCGACGATGGCCTCTCGCGGCGGGACCGGCGGCGCTTCGAGACCCACATCAGCGGCTGCGACCACTGCACCATCTACGTCGAGCAGATGCGCCAGGTGATCGCGGCCAGCGGCCGGCTCACCGAGGAGGAGGACATCCCGGCCGGGGCCCGGGAGGAGCTGCTCGCGGCCTTCCGCGGCTGGAATGAGGGTCGCGCGGGCTAGGAATCGCCGAGGAGCGTCTCGATCAGGTGCATGTACTGCACCAG
>Ga0126307_10000142_pt1 | contig 43252 bp, 43 predicted proteins | sample Plot28_FD_89955 | JGI IMG/M metagenome (GOLD analysis project Ga0126307, IMG submission 89955) | Serpentine soil microbial communities from UC McLaughlin Reserve, CA, USA - Plot28 | ecosystem: Environmental > Terrestrial > Soil > Grasslands | place: USA: UC McLaughlin Reserve, Lake County... | reverse complement strand
TCCGGGCCAGCGGCTCCAGTCCCCCGACTCGGCGACCACGGTCCGCGTGCAGGACGAGAAGACCCTGACGACGGACGGCCCATTCGTGTCGGTCAAGGAGGCCCTCGGCGGCTGGCTGGTCTATGAGGCCGACGACCTCGACGCCGCGATCGAGCTCGCCTCGAGGATTCCGGCGGCCCGGATGGGAGGGGCCGTCGAGATCCGGCCGTTCTTCGGAGGCTAGCGATCCTCGACGAGGTATTCCGCGACGAGTGGGGCCGCGTCCTCGCCAACCTGATCGGCTTCCTCGGCGACTTCGATCTCGCCGAGGAGGCCGCTCAGGACGCGTTCGCGATCGCGGCGGAGCGCTGGCCGCGCGACGGAACGCCCGACAACCCCCGCGCCTGGCTGGTCACGACCGCCCGTAACCGCGCGATCGACCGGATCCGTCGCGACAGGACGTTCGCCGAGAAGAGCCGGTTGCTCGACCTGCCGGAGGCGACCGAGGACGAGATGGGGGAGACCACCATCCCCGACGAGCGCCTCGAGCTGCTCTTCACCTGCTGTCACCCGGCCCTGGCGCTGGATAGCCAGGTCGCGCTGACCCTGCGCACGCTCGGCGGTCTGACGACCGAGGAGATCGCCCGGGCCTTCCTCGTCCCGCGCGAGACGATGGCCAAGCGGCTGGTCCGCGCGAAGCGGAAGATCGAGGAGGCCGGGATCCCGTTTCGCGTCCCGCCCCCTCACCAATTGCCCGATCGGCTGGCCGCGGTCCTCGGCGTGATCTATCTGATCTTCAACGAGGGCTATGGCGGACGAGGCGATCTGGCGGATGAGGCGATTCGGCTGGGGCGGGCCCTGGCTGAGCTGATGCCGGACGAGCCCGAGGTCCACGGCCTGCTCGCGCTGATGCTGGTGAATGACGCCCGCCGCGAGGCGCGCTTCGAGGGTGGGGAGGTGGTCCTGCTCGGCGACCAGGATCGCTCGCTCTGGGAGAGCGGGCAGATCGAGGCCGCGTGCCTGGTGGTCGATCGCGTGCTGGCGCTCGGAGGCCGCGGCCCCTACTTGCTGCAGGCCGCTATCGCCGTCCTCCACACCGAGGACCCCGCGGACTGGCCGCAGATTGCGGCCCTTTACGGGGAGCTGGGCCGGCTCACGGACTCCCCCGTGGTGGAACTGAACCGCGCCGCGGCCATCGCGGAGGCCGGCGATCCGACCTCCGCCCTCGAACTGGTCGACCGGCTCGATCTCGATGACTACCTCTACCTGCACTCGGCGCGCGCCGAACTGCTCCGCCGGCTCGACCGGGCGGAGGAGGCGCGTGCCGAGTACGGCCGCGCGCTCGAGCTCGTCCACTCGGACACCGAGCGCCGGTTCCTCGAGCGGCGGCTGGCCGAGCTGCAGCGGGGTTGACCGCGGCTCAGGCCGGGAGGGGGACCGCGGCCTCAGGGGTCGCCACCCGGAAGCTGAAGCTCTCCTCGAGATAGAGCTGGACGGCGTCGGCGTCGTGGGTCTCGTAGCCGATGGAGAGGTCCTGCCCCGACTCGAAGAGGAAGTCGCCGCCTCTCAGGCTGACGACGACGGCACCGTTCACGCCGGGGGCCCACACGATGGGGCCGCCGAGGATCTCCTGAAGATGCTGGAGGAGGGGGTAGCCGCCGTGCTCTGCGGTCTCGAGGACGTGCGTGTGACTCTCCGGGCTGAGCGCCAAGCCGTAGGGACCGTCGATCCCCGCGGCCCGCAGCGCATCGACCGACTTCGCCACGTGGCGCGGGTAGACCTCGCAGTCCTCGCCGAGCGTGATCTGGTCGTGGCTGGAGACGTCGGCGATCCCGCGGATGCCGGCGGAACCCATGCCGTGGAAGACGGCGGCGTTCTCGGCGAAGGCGATCCGGCGGGCCGCCCGGTCGAGGGTGTCGAGATCGATGTCGGGCGCCCCGCGCTCGGCGTCGTCCAGCTCGGCCCGCCTGATCGAGAAATGCGCGCGCAGCTCCACCAGTCCGAGGACCCGCCGGTGGCTTGCCGCGACGCCGTCGCCCGGAGCGTCCGCGATCTCCTCGGCCCGCCCCAGGTTCGTCGCGGAGTAGTCCCATCCGTGTGGGCCCGAGAAGTCGACGAGCTTGCGCGCGGCCAGCGCGGGCGCCAAGCGCTCGCGCGCCTCGTCGTCGAGGTGTTTCCAGCCGATCTCGGTGATCGGCGCGTGCTCGCGGAGAAGGTGACTCATCGGGTGCTCCCGCGCAGGCTGCCGATGCCGAGCGACTCGCTGCCGACCAGGGGCGCCCCCTTCGCGGCCTGCTCCTCGACCGCTCCCTCCTCGGCCTCCTCTCCGTGCTCGACGATGTCGCCCGCCGTGAACAGGATCCCCTCGGCGATCTCCCGCCAGAGCGGCGTGCGGCGAAGCAGGAACTCGAGATCCATCGCGAAGTGCTTGAACTCCTCGCCCTGGGCGTCGCGCATGACGGCGCGCGCCTCCTCGTCCGGCTCGATCGCGAGCCGCTGCGCGTACCAGCCGATCGCCTCGGCCTCCTCCTGGAGCGAGGTGCAGAGGCGGGCGAACGTGCGCGTCTCGGCCGGCAGCTCCTCCGGGGGCTCGTGGTATTGGTCGGATCCCACGGCCCCATCCTTTCAAAGCTCAGCGGAGGGCCAACCGCCCGGCGCCGTCGTTCGAACCGGGGAGTCTGCGGGTAGATCGAGCGCACGATGGCTGACCTCGATGTCACCGTGACCGCCAGGGCGAGCGAGAGCGGAGGACGACCGAGCGAGCGCGTCCCGATCAAGCGACGCCGCAACGGCCGAACCGAGGGTTCCGTCGACGTGGTGGCCGCGGAGGAGCCCCTCGAGATCCGGCTCGGCGGCGAGCGGGTGGCGGTGACGATGCGCACGCCCGGCCCCGGCGAGGACAGCGAGCTCGCCGTCGGCTTCCTCAGCGGTGAGGGGATCATCGATCCGGCCGACGTGGCGACGGTGCGCGAGTGCCCGCCGCGCTCCGATGGAGGCGTGGTGGACGTGATCCTCAGGGCCGGGGTCGAGCCCGCGGGCGGCTGGCAGCGAAACTTCTACGCGACGTCCTCGTGTGGCGTCTGCGGCAAGGCGAGCATCGAGGCGGTGCGGGTGGCCGCCCCCGCCGTGCCCGACGGCCCCACCGTCGCCTCGGAGGCGATCTCCTCGCTTCCGGACCGGCTGCGCGCCAAGCAGCGGCTCTTCGATCGCACCGGCGGCCTGCACGCAGCCGGTCTCTTCACGGCCGATGGCGAACTACTCGTCCTGCGGGAGGACGTCGGCCGCCACAACGCGGTCGACAAGGCGATCGGCCGCGCGCTGATGCGCTCCGACGTCCTGGACCGAGTGGCGGTGCTTCAGGTCTCCGGCCGAGCCTCCTTCGAACTGGTCCAGAAGGCGCTGGTCGCAGGGATCCCGATCCTCACGGCGGTCTCCGCGCCGTCGAGCCTGGCGGTCCGGCTCGCGCGAGAGGCGAACATGACGCTGGTCGGGTTCCTTCGCGAGACCGGATTCAACGTCTATGCGGGCGAGCAGCGCCTCCGATGCGTCACGGTCCCGCCGGTGGAAGGCCCTGCAGGACCCAGTCGCCGTCGGCGCGACGACGCAGGGCCCCGCGCTCGGCGAGAGATCCGAGCGCGGTCGTGACCGACGGCCGGCGGGCGCCGACGAGGAGACTGAGCGTCTCGTGGGTCAGCTGGATCGGGACGACGACCACGTCCTGTTCCCGGCGCCCCCAGCGCTCGGCGAGGTGCCAGAAGAGCGTGAGCAGCCGATGCTCGAGCCCGCGCATGTTCTCCGTCGCGGCGTGGATCGCGAGTGACCGCGTCCTCAGCGTGAGCCGGTCGAGCAGCGCAGCACTCAGCTCGGGACGGGAGCAGAGCCGAACGCCGACGCGCCGGTCGAGCACCGCGAGACGGGACGGCTCCATCACACGCCACTCGAAGTTGCTGAACGAGATCGGCTCCTCGAGCCAGGGGCGAATCAGGTCCCCGTGGCTGATCAGCTCGCCGCTCCGCGCCCCGTTGATCTCGGTCCGTCGCAGGATCAGTCCCTCCAAGATGAGGTAGCCGAGGTGGCCGGCGTGAGGCTCTGCGCGGTCCGGGCTCCAGTCCCCCGCGGGCAGCTCGAGCACGTCGGCGACGAGGTGTGGGCTCAGGGCCCGGACGGTGTCCGGCGGCAGGTTGCGGGCCAGGTCCGGATCCGCTTCGAGGAGTCTCGTTCTCATCGTTGCCCTACGGGTGAACTACCCGCAGCCTCGTTCGCCAGTCCCGCGGGACCGCGTATGTCAGTTCGCTGACATCCGGGCTCAGTAGCCGGCCGGGTGCCTGACCGCGAATCCGCGTGCCCTGCGCTTGGTCCAGCGCCAGCGCGGGCCGTTGCCACCGCTGCCGTATGAGGAGGTGTCGAACCGCAGCCCGGCGACCACCGCATAGGTGTGGCTCGGATTCGCCATCACGCTGATCCAGCTCCCCTTACCGGGCAGACCCCAGGACATCAGCGGTCCGGAAGCCAGGGGGCTCGAGAGCAGTCCGGCGGCGTGCAGCACGTAGCTGACCGCGCCCGAGCAGTCGTAGCCCGCCGACTCGAAGCTGGCGTGGCCACCGCCCCAGACGTAGGGTCTCTTGTGAATCCTGTTGCCAGCTTCGATCGCGGCGACCACCCCGGGCGGTGCGCCGGGCGGCGGGATCGCCCTGCCGGTCTTCCGAATCACCTTCGCCCTGCCGACCTTGCCGGTCGGCGCGCCGGTCGGCGCCGACGGTTGCCCCGCCGGTGCTCCGGGTGCGGCCGAGCCGCCCGTCTGGGCCATCGCGCTCGAGGCGCCCGCAGACAACGTCAGCGCAAGCAGTCCCGCCATCGCCCACCTGATCCCTGCCGATGCATTCACGCGCAAACCAACCTCCTTCTCGGGCCTGCGGGGTTAGCTGTCGGGCTCGCGCGGAAGGAGCCGCGCGCCCACCTCGATCGGTGGATTTGCCCCTGGAACCTGGGTCCCCCGCTCCCGTCCTCCGTGGACGGGATTAGGCGTTTGGAGCTAACTGAACACGGCGACCGGCGAAAAGGTGCGCCGGACGATGTCAGCGAGCTGCAGCGCTAGCTGCGCTGCTTCGCCGGCCGCTGACGCTTCTTCTTGGCGGGGAGGGGATCCGGGCCGATCACGGTCGTGCAGCCCGCTCCCGAGCACCGCGCCAGGCGGTCGAGATCCGCGAGCAGGGTCTTCCGCACCTGGCGGTAGCGGCGGTTCTTCGACACGGACTTGAGCTGGTAGGGGTCGCGCCACATGTCGTAGAGCTCGACCTCGCCGGTGCCGTAGAGGAAGAGCGCGTAGCGATCCGTGCGGATCCCACGGTAGGCCGGAGCCTGCAGCTTGTAGATCGTGTCCACCGGCTCCTGCTCGATGTTGCGGACCCCCTGCCGGTAGCAGAGGATCGCCCGCCTGGGGCTCTTGCGCCTGAGCCGGTTGCAGCGCTTGCGGAGCCTCTTCTTCTCGCGCCGGAGCTTCTTCTGGAAGGCGGCGAAGTCGGCCTGGTTCTGTGCAACCGGCCCCTCGACGCCCTCGTCGTCGATTCCGGCGCCCGTGTCACCCTCGAGCAGGATCGGCCGTGTCGTCCGTTGCGACGGCTGCTGTGCGTAGGGGAGCAGGGAACGGCCGTCCTGGGCCACCCGAGGGGTCGCGCCGGCGATCTGCGCGATCGTCGAGGCCAGGTCCACGTTCGAGACCAGCTCATCGGAGACGCCGCCGACCGGAATCCCCGGCCCCCTGATCATCAGCGGGACATGGCTGGACGGGTCGTGGGGCAGGTACTTCCCCTGGCGGATCCGATGCTCACCGCTGAAGTAGCCGTTGTCCGAGGTGAAGATCAGATACGTGTTGCCGAGCTGTCCCTCGGCGGCGAGCGCCTGGACGATCCCGATCACCGCATCGTCGACGCTCCGCAGCATCTCCAGTCGGCTCCTGCGGCGGTTGTCGATGCCGGTCAGCTTTCCGGCGCCTAGCCGCGGCAGCCGGCGCAGGAAGAAGGGCTTGTCCGACGTGTTCTTCTCGTTCACGCCCGGTGGCGGGGCCAGGACGGTTCCCGCGAGCGTCCCCTGATGCCGCGGCGCAGGCACGTAGGGTGAGTGCGGCGCGTTGAAGTCCACGTTGAGGAAGAACGGGGCGTCGCCGGTGCTCGCGTCGCCGACGCGGTGGATCGCCTCGACGGCCATGTCCCGCAGGACATCCGTCTGGTAGTCCTCGGCGTCGTCGCCGTAGTGGCAGGTGAACGGCTGCCCCGGGATGGGCGGATCGCCGCTCGGACACGGTAGGCCGCCGACAGCCGGCGGGTCCTCCCGCATCTGGTAGTTGAAGTAGAGCCGGCCGCCGTGGACCGAGGCGTCATACTCGGAGAGCTTTCCGTACCACTCGTTCCAGCCGGGCGGGATCGGCGCGGGAGAGCCGCCGTAGCCGTTCAGGTACTTGCCGATCTGAACGTTGTAGTAGCCGGCGTCCCGCAGCCAGATCGGCAGATCGCGCTGCTCGAGGCCCTCGTCGTGAAATCGCTGCCAGCCGCCATCGGGAGGGCTGTTGCCGTGCACGCCGTTGTCATGCATGTATTGGCCGGTGAGGATCGCGGCACGCGAGGGGCAGCAGAGGGGGTAGGAGATATAGGCGCGGTTGAAGGTGGTTCCGCGCCCGCCGATCACGCTCGCGGTCTGCGGCAGCCCGCTCATCTCCTCGAGGGTCTGGTCGTCGGTGAGCAGCAGAACCACGTTCGGCCTGTTGCCGGACTGCGCCGTCGCGCTCTCGCCCAGCAGCGACTGCCCGGCGATCGCCGACGCGACCGCCCCGGCGAGGGCGGCCGCGATCAGGAGGTGTCGTCTCGATCGCATCGGTGTCGATAACGCATGGGCGCCCTCGAGGTTGCGGAAGCCTTCGTCATCACGCTGACCATGCAGCGATTTCGCATCGGGACGCCGTTTGTGGCGGTCGGCCCGGGGTATCCCTGCCCCTGCCAAGGCCGAAGGAGAGACTGAGCTGTCCGAACGCAAGCTCATCGACCTGCCGCTCATCCGCCAGCTCCGCGGCGATCCGACCGCTCGCGGCGCCGCGGTGAAGTCAGCGCGGTCGGCAAGCCTGCAGCCGCGTACGGCGAAAGCCGACCGGGTGGTCCAATCGATCTGCCCCTATTGCGCGGTCGGCTGCGGCCAGCGCGTCTATGTCGAGGACGAGCGGGTCATCCAGATCGAGGGCGATCCCGACAGCCCGATCTCGCGCGGCCGCCTCTGTCCGAAGGGCGCCGCCTCCCAGCAGCTCGTCCAGAACCCGACCCGCGAGTACAGGGTCAAGTACCGCCGGCCGCACGGGACCGAGTGGGAGTTGCTCTCACTGGACGAGGCGATGGACATGATCGCCGACCGCGTCATCAAGACCCGGGAGGAGACCTGGGAGGAGGGCAACGACGACGACGGGCGCCTCAACCGAACCCTCGGCTTCTGCAGCCTCGGCGGCGCGACGCTGGACAACGAGGAGAACTACCTGATCAAGAAGCTGTTCACGGCCCTCGGCGCGATCCAGATCGAGAACCAGGCCCGCATATGACACAGCTCCACGGTCCCCGGTCTGGGGACCTCGTTCGGCCGGGGTGGGGCAACCACCTTCCAACAGGACCTCCAGAACGCGGACTGCATCGTGATCGAGGGGTCGAACATGGCCGAGTGCCACCCGGTCGGCTTCCAGTGGGTGGTGGAGGCCAAGGAGCGCGGAGCGAAGGTGATCCACGTCGACCCGCGCTTCACGCGGACGAGCGCTCTCTCTGACCTGCACGTCCCGATCCGGGCCGGGACCGACATCGCCTTCCTCGGCGGCATCGTCAACTACATCATCGAGAACGAGCGCTACTTCTTCGAATACGTCACCCGATACACGAACGCCTCGACGCTCATCGATGAGGACTTTCGCGACACGGAGGATCTCGAAGGCCTCTTCTCCGGCTTCGACGAGCAGGAGGCGAGCTACGACAGCAGCAGCTGGCAGTACGAGGGGATGGAGGCCTTCGCGGCGGCGGGCAAGCGCGAGCAGGGCACGATGGTCGGTGAGCAGGCGCACGGCGCGCACGGCGGCGAGCTCACGAAGGGCGAGCCCCCCAGGGTCGACCACAGCCTCCAGGACCCACGCTGCGTCTTTCAGATCCTCAAGCGGCACTTCCGCCGGTACACGCCGGAGGCGGTCGAGCGCATCTGCGGCATCCCGCGCGAGACCTTCCTCGAGGTGGCGGAATCGCTCTGCGAGAACTCCGGCCGCGAGCGAACCTCGGCCTTCGTGTACTCCGTGGGCTGGACCCAGCACACCGTCGGCGTCCAGTACATCCGGACCGCGGCGATCGTTCAGCTCCTGCTCGGCAACATCGGCAGGCCGGGCGGAGGGATCATGGCGCTGCGCGGGCACGCCTCGATCCAGGGCTCGACTGACATCCCGACGCTCTACAACATCCTGCCCGGCTATCTGCCGATGCCTCATACGCGGGCGTATGACGACCTTGAGGAGTACATCGAGAAGACCGCCGCGCCGACTGGCTACTGGGGTCACGCGCGGGAGTACATGGTCAGCCTGCTGAAGGCCTACTGGGGGGACGCGGCCACCGAGGAGAACGACTACGGCTTCGACTGGATCCCGAAGCTCACAGGCGACCACTCCATCTACCCGACCGTGATGGGGATGTTCGAGGGGAAGTGCAGGGGCATGCTCCTCTACGGCGAGAACCCGGCCGTCGGATCCTCCAACTCACGCTTGCACCGGTTGGCGATGGCCAATCTGGAGTGGCTGGTCGTCCGCGACTTCCAGGAGATCGAGAGCGCCAGCTTCTGGAAGGAGGGCCCCGAGATCGAGTCCGGGGAGCTCGTCACCGAGGAGATCGGCACGGAGGTCTTCTTCCTGCCCGCGGCCGCCCACACCGAGAAGGACGGCACCTTCACAAACACCCAACGGCTGCTCCAGTGGCACCACAAGGCGGTGGAGCCACCGGAGGACTGCCGCTCGGACCTCTGGTTCACATTCCACCTCGGCCGCCGGATCCGAGAGAAGCTGGCCTCATCCGAGTTGGAGCGCGACCGGCCGGTCAAGGCGCTCACCTGGGACTACCCGACCGAGGGACCGCAGGAAGAGCCGAGCCCCGACGCCGTCCTACGGGAAATCAGCGGTTTCGATTCGGAGTTCAACCAGGTCTCCGGGTACACGGACCTGAAGGGCGACGGCTCGACGGCATGCGGCTGCTGGATCTACTCGGGGTGCTACGCCGACGGCGTCAACCAGCCGGCCCGGCGCAAGCCCGGCCACGAACAGAGCTGGGTCGCGCCGGAATGGGGCTGGGCCTGGCCGATGAACCGGCGGATCATCTACAACCGCGCCTCGGCCAACCCGGACGGCAAGCCCTGGTCGGAGCGCAAGCGCTACGTCTGGTGGGACCCCGAGAAGGAGGCCTGGACCGGGCTCGACGTCCCGGACTTCAAGGACGAAAAGCCGCCGGATTACGTCCCGGACGAGGACGCGACGGCTGAGATGGCGCTGCGCGGCGACGAGCCCTTCATCGTGCAGGCCGACGGCAGGGGCTGGTTGTTCGCTCCCTCGGGTCTGGTCGACGGTCCGCTGCCCACCCATTACGAGCCGCACGAGTCGCCCTTCCCGAACGCGCTCTACCCGGAGCAGCGTGCGAATCCCACGAGGCTGACCTTCGAGCGGCCCGAGAACGAGTCGAACCCGAGTTCGGGCGAGCCCGGATCGGCGGTCTTCCCGTACGTGACCACCACCTACCGGCTGACCGAGCACCACACCGCGGGCGGGATGTCGCGCGCTCTCCCGTACCTGGCGGAGCTCCAACCCGAATTCTTCTGCGAGGTCAGTCCCGAGCTCGCGGCCGAACGCGGCCTCGAGCACGGCGGCTGGGCGACGATCGTGACGATGCGGACCGCGATCGAAGCGCGCGTGATGGTGACCGAGAGGATCAAGCCGCTGCGCTTCGACGACCGGGTCGTCCACCAGGTCGGCCTCCCTTACCACTGGGGCTTCCGCGGCGAGAGCAAGGGCGACTCGGCCAACGACGTCTTCCCGATCGTCCTCGACCCCAACGTGCAGATCCAGGAGGTGAAGGCGGCGAGCTGCGACATCATCCCCGGCCGCCGCCCGCGCGGCAGCGCCCTGCCCGAATTCGTCGCCTCGTACCGCGAGCGCGCCAGGGCGGGCAACGGAGGCGGGCCATGAGTCCGGCGACGATCCTGGAGACGCCGGCCTGGCCGGATAGCTACGACGGCGAGGCGAAGGCCCGGGTCGGGTTCTTCACCGACACGTCGGTCTGCATCGGCTGCAAGGCGTGCGAGGTCGCCTGCAAGGAGTGGAACCAGGTCCCGGAGGACCCGCACGGGTACACCGGGACCTCATACGACAACTCGGCGCAGCTCGGCGCCAACCGCTGGCGGCACGTCGCGTTCATCGAGCAGCGGGTCGAGGTCGATGGCGTGTCGAGCTCGGCGCCGGATTCCTGGGTCCAGGAGGCGCAGCGCCAGCAGCTCGTCGAGGAGGGCGTGGAGCCACACGAGGACGAGGAGGGCTTCCGCTGGCTGATGAGCTCCGACGTCTGCAAGCACTGCACCGAGGCGGCCTGTCTCGATGTCTGCCCGACGGGCTCGCTGTTCCGAACCGAGTACGGGACGGTCGTCGTGCAGGAGGACATCTGCAACGGCTGCGGCTACTGCGTCGTCGCCTGCCCCTTCGGCGTCCTCGACCAGCGCAAGGGCGACGGCCGAGCATGGAAATGCACCCTCTGCTACGACCGCCTCCAGGACGACATGGAGCCCGCGTGTGCCCAGGCCTGCCCGACAGACTCGATCCAGTTCGGCGAGCTCGACGAGCTCCGCGAGCGGGCCGAACAGCGCGTCGAGAAGCTGCATGACCGAGGCATCGGCGAGGCCCGGCTCTACGGCCACGACACCGACGACGGAGTTGGCGGGTTCGGGGCGTTCTTCCTGCTCCTCGACGAGCCTGAGACCTACCGGCTGCCTCCCGATCCGGTCGCCACGACGCGGCACCTCGGCGAGAACTGGAGAGCCGCGGGCGTGGCCGCCTTGGCTCTCGCCGGCGCCGTGGTCGCCTCCGTGCTCGGGGGCAGCCGATGAGTCCCACTGAGAGCGAGGCCGGCGACGTCCGCGGCGACGTCCGCGCGAGCACCGACGGCGACACCTACGTGCATGGCGCCTCGCGCGGCGAGGGACCTCACACGGCACAGGAGGCCCGGACGGGAGTCGGCCGGGACCGCGGCGCCAAGGAAATTCCGATGGTGCCGAAGGACCGCCCGCGTACCTACTACGACCGCCCGGTGGTCAAGTCGCCTGTTTGGAAGCCTGAGATCCCCTGGTACTTCTTCACCGGCGGACTCGGGGGGGCCTCCTCGGGACTCGCATACGCGGCCAGCCTGGCCGGCAACCGGCGGCTCGCCAAGCGGTCCTGGTTCCTCGCCTTCGCGGGGGTCCTGGCCAGCCCGGTGCTCCTGATCACGGACCTGGGACGGCCGGAGCGCTTCTTCAACATGCTGCGCGTCTTCAAGGTCACCTCGCCGATGAGCGTGGGCTCCTGGATCCTCTTCGCCAACAGCGTGACCGTCACCCCGGCGGCCGCCGGGAGCCTGCTCGGCTTCCCGAAGGGGCTCGGCCGCAGGGCCGAACCGATGGCGGCGCTGGTCGGCCTTGGGCTGTCCACCTATACCGCGGTTCTGATCTCCAATACGTCGATTCCGGCCTGGAGCGAGGCGCGGCGCGAGCTGCCGCTTCTCTTCGCCTCGGGCGCCGCGGCCAGCGCCGGAGCCGCCGCCACGATGATCACGCCGCCCAGCTACGCGGGCCCCGCCCGCCGGCTCGCAATCGCCGGCGCCGCCGGGGAGATCGTCAACAGCCAGCTGATGAGCCGCCGCCTCGGTGACCTCGCCCGTGCGTACCACGAAGGCGAGGCCGGCAGGCTCGACAAGATATCGACGCTCCTGACGGTCGCTGGCGGCGCGCTGCTGGCGGGAGCCGGCCGGCGCCGGGCGGCCGCGGTCGCCGGAGGAGCCATTCTCCTGGCCGGCGCCGCCTGCAAACGGTGGTCGACCTTCAAGGCGGGGTTCGCCTCGGCCGAGGACCCGCAGCAGACCGTGGGACCGCAGCGCGAGCGGGTCGAGCAACGGAAGGGCGCCACCGCGCCGCCCGTCTGAGCGTCCGCACTACCCCGTCCAGGGCAAACGCGGAACGCTCACCGGACGCGGATGGTGCCTGGCTCGCCTTCGGTGAGAGTCCCGATGCGGACTCCTGGAGCGTTCCGGCTGCCCTCTGGCGGAACGGCGACCAGCAGGCCGCCGGAGGTCATCGCATCGGCGAGCAGGAAACGCCTTGCGGGCGGAACCGTTTCCGCGAAGCTGGTGAAGTGCGCCGCGTACTCGGCGTTCCGCTTGCTGCCGCCCGCCCGGCAGCTCGGGTCCTGCGCCAGCTCCAGAGCTCCCTCGATCGCGGGCACGGCCTCCGCTTCGACCTCCGCCGCGAGGCCGCTCGCCTCGCAGAGCTCGTGCAGGTGGCCGAGCAGGCCGAACCCGGTCACGTCGGTCATCGCACTCGCGCCCGCATCGAGCGCGGCGCGGGAGGCGTCCCGGTTGAGCTCGGTCATCGTCTCGATCGCCGCGGCGACGAGATCGCCGCCGGCGAGCCCGCGCTTGGCCGCGGTTGTGATCAGGCCGGCGCCGAGCGCCTTGGTCAGGCGGAGGGCATCCCCCGCCCGCCCGCCGCTGTTCGCGAGGTATCGCTCCGGGTCGACGAGTCCAGTGACCGCCATGCCGTACTTCGGCTCCGGATCGTCGACCGAGTGCCCGCCCGCGACGACGACCCCCGCCTCCGCAGCGATCTCGGCCCCCCCGCGCAGGATCCCCTCGAGGACCTCGCGTCCCAGCCCGGCCAGGGGGAAGGCGACCAAGTTGAGAGCGAGGCGGGGCTCGCCGCCCATCGCGTAGACGTCCGAGAGGGCGTTCGCGGCGGCGATGCGCCCGAAGTCGCAGGGGTCGTCGACGATCGGCGTGAAGAAGTCGGCGGTCTGAACCAGTGCCAGCTCGTCCGAGAGCCGGTAGACGGCCGCGTCGTCGCGCGTTTCCAGGCCGACCAGCAGGGACGGGTCATCCGCCGGACCGAAGCCGTCGAGAAGCGACTCGAGCTCACCCGGGCCGAGCTTGCAGGCGCAGCCCGCGCCGTGCGACAGCTGGGTCAGCCTCACGGCCCCGGTTTGGAGTTCCACGCACAGCGGGTACCCATCGGACGCGCGGTTCACGCGCAATCAGATGGCCGAGACTCCCGCATCGCCGGGCCCAGAACAGCGGAAGACCCTCCGGGGCCTTCCATCGGTCGAGGCGCTCGCTGCCCGGCTGAACGGCACGGCGCGCGCCGTTGCCGTCGCGGCAGCCCGGGCCGAGCTCGAGCGGGCCCGGAGGCGGATCCTCGCCGGTGAGGAGATCGATGCAAGCCCGGCGCGGCTTGAGCGCGCGGCCCGCGAGCGAGCCGTTGAGCTGGAGCGTGGCAGTCTGCGGCGGGTGATCAACGCGACCGGGGTCGTCCTGCATACCAACCTGGGCAGGGCGCCGCTGGCTCCGGAGGCGATAGATGCCGCGGCAGGTGTCGCGGGCGGTTATTCGAACCTCGAGCTCCGGCTCGAGGACGGCGAGCGCGGCAGCAGGCACGACCACGTGGAGCCGTCGCTGCGGGATTTGACCGGCGCGGAGGCGGCGACCGTCGTCAACAACAACGCCGCCGCAGTCCTGCTCGCCCTGGCTGCGCTGGCGGGCGATGGGGAGGTGGTGATCGGCCGCGGGCAGCTGGTCGAGATCGGCGGCTCGTTCCGGGTCCCGGAGATCATGGAGCTCTCCGGCGCCACCCTGGTCGAGGTCGGGACCACGAACCGCACCCGGCTGTCCGACTACGCCGCCGCAATCGGCTCGCGCACCGCGGCGCTGATGGTGGTCCACCAGTCGAACTTCCGCACGGTGGGCTTCGTCGAGGAGGTCCCCGTCCGTGAGCTCGCCAGCCTCGCGGCCGAGCGCGGGGTCCTCCTGATCGATGATCTCGGCTCGGGCGCGACGGCCGCGATCGGCGACGAGCCCGCGATCGCGGAGAGGGTGCGCGCCGGGAGCGACCTCGTCTGCTTCTCTGCGGACAAGCTGCTCGGCGGCCCGCAGGCGGGGATCCTGGCGGGACGGCGGGACCTGATCGAGCGCTGTCGCCGCCATCCGCTCGCCCGGGCCCTGCGCCTCGACAAGCTCCAGCTGGCGGCGCTAGAGGCGACGCTTCGTCTGCACCGCGACCGCGGCCCCGAGGCCTTGCCGGCGCTCGCAATGCTCCGCGCCGACGAGTCCGTCCTGCGGCGGCGCGCCGAGACCCTCGCGGAGCGCGTGGGTGATGCGGCGTCGGTCGAGCGCGGGGAGGCGCGTCCGGGTGGCGGTTCGCTGCCGGTGACCAAGCTCGAGGGCCCCGTCTGCGCCGTGAACGCGGGCGAGCTTCGGCCTGACACCGTGGCGCGCCGGCTCAGGGAGGCCGATCCACCGGTGATCGCGCGCATCGAGCGGGACAGGCTGATCCTCGATCCGAGGACGATGACCGACGCGGAGGCGGAGCTCGCCGGCAATGCGGTCCGGGTCGCACTCGCCGAGCGATGAGACCGCTGACCCTCGGGACCGCGGGCCACATCGATCACGGCAAGACGGCGCTGATCGAGGCGCTGACCGGCAAGAACACCGACCGGCTGGAGGAGGAACGGCGGCGCGGCATCTCGATCGAGCTCGGCTACGCCAGGCTCGAGTTGCCGGATGGCCGCTCGCTGAGCGTGGTCGACGTCCCGGGCCACGAGACCCTCGTGCGGACGATGGTCTCGGGGGCCACCGGGATCGATCTTTTCCTGATGGTGGTCGCGGCGGACGAGGGGGTCATGCCGCAGACGCGGGAGCACCTCACGGTTCTGCGCGCGCTCGACGTCCCGGTGGGGGTGGTCGCTCTGAGCCGCTGCGATCTCGCCGAGCCGGAGACCCGCGCCGCAGCTGCCGCCGAGGCGAGGGAGCTGATCGACGCCCCGCTCGTCGAGGTGAGCGCAGTGACCGGCCAGGGGCTCGATCGGCTGCGCGACGAGCTCGCCGCGACGGCCGCCCGCGCCGAGAAAACCAGGCCCGAGCCTGTCTGGAAGCAGCCCGCGGTTCTCCACGTCGACCGCGTCTTCACCCTCCGCGGGATCGGCACGGTGCTCACCGGAACGCTCTGGTCCGGCTCTCTCGGCGAGGGGGATCGGGTGGAGGTGCTTCCCCGGGGGTCGGAGCTCCGCATTCGCAGCGTCCAGGTGCACGACCGGCAGGTGGAGCGAGCCCAGTCGGGGCAGCGGGTGGCGCTCAACGTGGTCGGTCCCGATCGCGATGCGCTCGAGCGGGGGGACGTCGTCTGCTCGCCGGGCGCCGGGCTGCGGCCCAGCTATCGACTCGATGTCCGCCTCGAGCCACCCCTGCCCGAGGGCGAGCGCCCGATGCGCGTGCAGGTTCATCACGGCACCAGGAGGGCGCCCGGGCGAGTAGTCCCCCTGGACGAGACCGGCCTGGCTCAGCTGCGGCTCGATTCGCCCCTGATCGCCCGTGCGGGCGACCGGCTGGTGGTGCGCTCGATCGCGCCGGCCGACACCCTCGGCGGCGGAGCGGTCATCGACCCCGCGCCCGCCCGCCATGGTCCCGGGCCTGCGACCGTCCGACTGCGCGTGATGGTCGACGGCTCGCCCGAGCAAGTACTCGAGCGGGCCCTCGAGGACGCGGCCGTCGGCGATGTCCGAGACGGCCAGGGCCTTCCGGCCGACCCGGGAGGCTGGACCACCCATCCGCTGCTCGGTCCGACCCGCGAGCGATTCACGCCGGAGCGCTGGAGTGCCGCGATCCAGGCGTTGCTTGCCTCCGGCGGCGCCGCGGAGCGCGGCGGGGCGCTGGTGATTCCGGGCGGGGAGGAGGCGGCTGAGCCCGGGCCACCGCCCGAGCCCGATGAGCGAGCGCTCCGGGCCCTCGATCTGATCCGGGGGGACGGTCCCTCTCCGCGCCCGCCCGCAGCCGTGGCGGAGGGCCTCGGGAGCTCCCCGCTGGAGGCCGAGGAGGCGCTCGAGGCTCTGGTCGCCTCGGGCCACGCGATCCGGGTCAAGCCGGGGATCTATTACGAGGCCGAGACCCTCGAGCGGCTGCGCTCGCGCCTGCTCGTCCTGGCGGCCGAGCGGGAGGGAGCCGTCACGCTGGCCGAGGCGCGCGATGAGCTGGACACCAGCCGCAAGTACGCCCAGGCCCTGCTCGAGCATCTCGATGCGTCACACCTCACCGTGCGCCAGGGCGATCGCCATGTCCTGCGGCGGGCAGCCCGGGAGGGGGTGGCGCCCGGGACGTGAGGTTTACGTTGGTTCCCGTGGGGCGGCAGGGGTCTGGTGGCCCATCTGGCCCTCAAAGCCAGCAGGGCGATGTAGCCCATCGCTTGGAAGGTTCGATTCCTTCGCCGCCTCGTCCGAGAGCAGGCCGAGCGCGTGAGTCAGCGCCGGCTCGAGCTCCGGCGCGGTCTGATCGATGCTGCGCGGGCTGCCGGGGAAGTTCACGATCAGCGCCCGCCCGCGCGTTCCGGCGACCCCGCGCGAGAGCATCCACTTGTCGGTGTGGGCCCGTGACGCCGCCCGCAGCGCCTCCGCGATGCCGGGCGCCTCGCGCTCGATCACGTCCCGCGTCGCCTCCGGGGTGAAGTCCGTCGGTGCCAGGCCGGTCCCGCCGGTGGTCAGCACGAGGTCGCAGCCTTCCTCGTCGATCCAGTGGCGCAGCCGCGCTGCGATTGCATCGCGGTCATCCGGAATCACATCTCTGCCGGCGAGCTCCCCGCCGAGCCGCTCGACGACGGCCTCGAGCCTTGGCCCGCCCTCGTCCGGGGCTCCGGACCCGGTCGCCCGCGAGGTGCTCACCGTGATCACGGCCGCGCGCATCAGCCGGCCTCACTCTCGGCGGCGGTCTCTCCGCCGGCGTCGGCGGCGCGGTCCTCGCGCCGCCAGTCGGCCTTGCCGCCCGACTTCTCGAGCAGCCGAAGGCCGCCGATCTCAATCCCGCGCTCGATGCCCTTGGTCATGTCGTAGATGGTGAGCGCGGCGATGGCCGCAGCGGTCATCGCTTCCATCTCGACCCCCGTCCGGTCGGCGGTCCGAGCGGCCGTGTGGATCTCGATCCGCCCGCCATCCTGATCGATCCCGAAATCGACCTCGACGTGAGTGAGCGGAAGCTGGTGGGCGAGGGGGATCAGCTCCGCCGTTTGCTTGGCCGCTTGGATCGCCGCGATCCTCGCGGTGCCGAGCACGTCGCCCTTGAGGGAGTCCCCGCGCGCGACGGCGCGGGCGGTTTCGGGCGCCATCTGGACGGTGGCCTCCGCCCGGGCGCGCCGCTCGCTCACCGCCTTCTCGGAGACGTCGACCATCCGCGCCTCGCCCAAGGCGTCGAGATGACTGAGGGATCGGCCGCCCGGCTCTGCCTCCGAGTCTGGGCGCAGGTGATGTAGCTCGCCGACGCTGGCGGGCTCCCCGGCCTCGGTCTTCCAGATCGGCACCTCCTCCTTGATCCGGTCGATCGCCTCGCGTGCACCCGCGAAGGCCTCGGCGCGGTGAGGCGCGGAGGCCGCGACCAGGACGCTCGGCTCGCCGATCGGGACCGTCCCGACCCGGTGCTCCGCCGCGACCCCCTCGAGGCCGTGGAGCTCGCGGCAGCGGGCCAGGATCACCGCGATTCGATCCTCGGCCATCTCCGAGTAGGCCTCGTAGTCGAGGAATTCCACGTCCCGGGTCGTGCCCATGAAGAGGACGGTCGCGCCGGCGCGCGGGCTCGCGACGCCCGCGAGTACTCGGTCGGGTGAGAGGGCGCCACGGGTCACGCGGACGGGTGGGCCGCCGCCGCCGCTCACGGGCGGGATCACGGCCAGCTCGTCACCCGGGGCCAGTGCGGTCGACTCGGGCACGTACTCGCGATTGACCGCTACGCGGAGCGGGAGCCTTCCGATCAGATCGGCAAGGCCGTCCTGTCGCCCGAGCGCCGCGAGAGCATCGGCCGCGGTCGCCCCCTCCGGGAGATCCAGCTCCAGGGACTCGATCCCGGCGCGCTGGCGCAGCATCGCGAAGAGCATCACCCGGACCTTCATCTATCGGCCACCTCCCCTGCGAGTGGGGCCTCGGGCAGTAGCTCGATCTCGACCCGCGTACCGGCCTCGAGGGCCTCGGCCTCGGTCGGGATCAGCGCCAGGCAGTCCGCGCCGAGCATCGAGCTGAGCACGTGGGAACCCTGCTCCTTGGTCGGCCGCACGTGCCAACCGTCCTCGGCGAGGGTCAGGCGGCAGCGGACCGCGTGGGCCCGGCCGGGGCGCTTCGGGTAGGGCTGGTCCAGGATCGCCGTCGTCCGGAGCGGGCTCTCTGCGACGCCGCCGAGCGCGAGCAGCGCCGGCCGGGCGAGGAGCAGGAAGGTCACCATCGCCGAGACCGGATTGCCGGGGAGCCCGAAGAGCAGCCCGCCCGTCTCCTGCACGCCGAACCAGGTCGGCTTGCCCGGCTTGAGCGCTACGCCCCAGAAGCGCTCGCCCACGCCGAGTTCCGAGAGGCCGGCGCGGACATGGTCATGGGGCCCGACCGAGACGCCACCGCAGATGATGGAGACGTCGGCCGCGAGCGCCCTGCCGAGCGCGCGCCTGACCGCCGCGCGATCGTCCTCCACTCGCTCCACGGAGGTGACGACTCCACCCGCGAGCCGGGCGAGGGCGGGGACCGTGTGCGAGTTCGCGTCGTGGATCTGGCCCGGGGCCAGGGCCTCACCCGGATCGACGAGCTCGTCTCCGGTCACCAGGACCGACACCGATGGGCGGCGATGGCAGGTCACGGAGTCCCGCCCCACTGAGGCCAGCACCCCGAGCTCGGCGGACCCGAGGACCGTTCGCGTCTCGAGCGCCACCGCCCCCGCGGCGAGGTCGTCCCCGGCGCGCCGGACGTTCAGTCCGACCTCCGGAGCGGCAAGGACCGCGACCCGTCCGTTTCGGCGCTCGGTGTCCTCGAGCCTGACGACGCTGTCGGCCCCCGCCGGCAACGACGCGCCGGTTGAGATCGCGACGGCCTGACCACCCGACAGGGGCCTTGCCCAGGGGTGGCCCGCACTCGACTCGCCGACCAGAGGCAGCTCGATCGGTGCCTGCTGCGAGGCGCCAGCGGCGTCGTCGGCGCGCAGGGCGTAGCCGTCCATCGCGGAGTTGTCGAACGGCGGGACCGGTGCGTCGGCGCGGACCTCCTCGGCGCTCACCCGGCCGAGCGCGCGGCGTAGCGGGACGGCTTCTCCAGGTAGCGGGTGGGCCTCGGCCAGTACGGCGGACCGCGCCTGCTCGATCGTCACCAGGGACGGCTTCAGCATCGGTGTCGAACCGCCGTTGCGAGACTGCGCGCATGGCAGAGAGCGGTGGAGTGGGGGCGAGAGCCGCGATTCTGGCGGGCGGCCGGGCCACCCGGCTCGGCGGGGCGAAGGCGACGGTTGAATTCGCCGGGCGGCCGCTGATCGCACACCCGGTGGAGTCGGCGCGTGAGGCGGGCCTGGAGCCCTTCGTCGTGGCGAAGCGCAACTCGCCTCTCCCTGAGCTCGACTGCGATCTCCTGACCGAGCCTGATGAGCCGACCCATCCGCTGGTCGGCATCCTCAGCGCGCTGCGGGCGTGCGAGGGACCCATCGTCGCGCTGGGCTGCGACATGCCGTTCCTCACCGCGCCGCTCCTGCGCTGGCTCGCCGCGCACACCCCACCCGCCGTCGCGGAGGTCGGCGGCCGGCTCGAGCCCCTGCTCGCGGTCTACGGGCCGGCGGACGCCGGATCGCTCCGTGGTGCGCTCGACGATGAGGCGCCGCTGCGGGAGGCGGTGGAGAGGCTCGGCCCGACTCGGATCGGCGAGGAGGAGCTTGGGCGGTTCGGCGAACCGCGCATCCTGGCGATGAGCGTCAACAGCGAGGCGGACCTGGCCGAGGCGGAGCGGCTGATCTCCGGCTGAGGCGGATGGGTTCTCAGGCGCGCTGATCATCGGGTTGGCGCTCCCCCTCGGGCGCGACCGAATTCGCCAGCCCCTTCAGCTCCTCGAGTCCGCGGTCGGACCGGCCGGCGAGCCAGCAGGCGATCGGCGCGGCGGTGCGCTCCGATGAGTGCGCCGCTGTCGCGGCGATGTCGAGCAGGGCCACCACCTCGTCCTTTGTGGGCGGATCGATACCGAGCTTCTCTGCGAACTCCGCGAGCCACTCGTCGCGCCTCATGGCGAGGTCACCGTACCTAGCCGCCGATCGCGCTCATCGTCCGCTCGGGTTGGACGAAGCCCGGCTGGTTGATTCGGTGCTTGAGCTCCTTGCGCCAGACCGACTCGCGGATCAGCCGCTCGAGCTCGGATTCCGAGGCGCCCGCTCGCAGCGGATCCCGCAGATTCGTCTCCTCCATCGAGAAGAGGCAGGTGCGGAGCTTGCCGTCGGAGGTGAGCCGGATCCGGTTGCAGTCGGCACAGAACGGCTCGGAGACCGGGTTGACGAAGCCGATCTCGCCTCGCCCGTCGGCGAAGCGGTAGACGCGCGCGGTGGCGGAGGGCTCGCGCGGAGCCTCCACGAGGCGGTGCTGGGTTTCGATCGCCCGCCTGATCTCGCCGCCGGTGAGAACCTGGTCACGGCTCCAGGCGCGGTCGGCGTCGAGCGGCATGAACTCGATGAAGCGGACCTGGATTCCGGTGGAGCGGGCGAGGTCGCAGAAGGGGAGGATCTCCTCCTCGGTGAAGTCGCGGATCCCGAGTGCGTTCACCTTCACGCGGCGGATCGAGGGCTGGTCGGCGATCGCGCGCAGGCCTCGCAGGACCTGGGGGAGGGCGTCGCGGCGGGTGATCTGGAAGAAGCGGTCGCGCTGCAGGGAGTCGATCGAGACGTTGACTCGCTGGATTCCCGCCGCGGCGAGTCCCCCCGCGTCCCGCTCGAGCAGATAGCCGTTGGTCGTCAGCGAGAGATCGCGAATCCCCGAGATTCCGGCGAGCATGGAGGCGAGGTGCGGGAACTCGCGGCGGGCCAGAGGCTCGCCGCCGGTGAGGCGAACGTCTTCGACGCCGAGGCCGCTCAGCAGACCGACGAGCCGCTCGATCTCCTCAAAGCTGAGGATCTCGTCGCGCTCGAGCCAGGGCATCCCCTCGGCCGGCATGCAGTACTGACAGCGGAAGTTGCACCGGTCCGTGACGGAGACCCGCAGGTCGGTGATCCTGCGGCCGTGCCCGTCGTGCAGGGGCTTTGCACCGTCCATCGGCATCAGCAGCATCCCCCACAGCATCCCACGGAAAACCGGGCCCGGTCAGCTCGCGGGCCGGCGGCATCATGTTCCGAATGGCCGTCTCGGGTAGCCTGCCTAGGCAGTGCCTAGGCAACCAAGCCTGACGATCGGCGACGCCGCAGCCGAGCTCGGGGTGAGCCCGGACACGATCCGGCGCTGGGATCGCGCCGGGCGAATCAAGACCACGCGCGATGAGCGGAACCGGCGTCGCGTCCCCCGACGCGAGATAGAGCGGTTGCGAAAGGCGCCGGGACGGCACCGGACCGGTGACCGGCTCTCGGCGCGGAACAGGTTCGCGGGGGTGATCCGCTCCGTGGAAGTCTCGGGCGTCATGGCCCTCGTCGAGATCGAGGCGGGCCGACACCGGGTGACGGCGGCGATCACCCGTGACTCGGTGGAGGAGATGAGGCTGGCTGAGGGCGTCAGGGCCACGGCGCTCGTCAAGGCAACCTCAGTGATGGTGGAGCGAAACGACTAGTGCGCCCGACCCGGGCGGCGGCGACCGTGGCGATAGTCCTGAGCGCGACCTGCGCCGGAGGCTGCAGTGGGTCGGACCAGGGGCAGCTCCGCGTCTCGGCGGCGGCCTCGCTCCGGCCGGCGTTCGACGACTACGCCGCGAACGCATTCCCGGACGATCAGATCCAGCAGTCCTTCGCCGGCTCCGACCAGCTGGCGGCGCAGATAGTGCAGGGCGCGCGCCCGGACGTCTTCGCCTCGGCGAACACGCAGTATCCGGAGGAGCTCTACGCCAGGGGCCTGCTCGAGAAGCCGGTCGTGTTCGCCAGGAACCGGCTCGTTCTCGCCGTCCCGGCGGACAGCGGCATCCGTTCCGTCGCCGACGTGGCTGAGCCTGGGGTGTCCGTCGTGATCGGGAATCCGAGCGTCCCGATCGGCGCCTACACCCACAAGATCCTGGCCCGGCTGCCGGCATCGGAGGGCTCCGCGATCCTTGCCAACGTCCGATCGCAGGAGCCCGACGTCTCCTCGATCGTCGGGAAGCTGACCCAGGGAGCCGCTGACGCGGCATTCGTCTACGTGACCGACGTCCGCGCGACGGCAGGCTCGGTGAGGGCGATACCCCTGCCGGACTCACTGCAGCCCGAGGTCGCCTACGGGATCGGGGTCCTGAGCCACGCGCCCGATCCCGAGCTCGCGCGCAGATACGTCCAAGGGCTCGAGCCGGGGGGCTCGGGTGTCCGCTACCTCCGGCAGGCGGGCTTCTTGCCACCCGGTTGAGATGAGGCGGCGCGCGTTCGCGATCGCAAGCTTTCTCGCCCTGGCGCTCCTGCTCGTCTTCCTGGTCCTGCCGATCGTCGCGATCTTCACCCACACCAGCCCGGGCGAGCTGATCGACGCCCTCGGCGATCACAGTGCCCGCCAGGCCCTCCGGCTGAGCTTCGAGACCGCGGCGATCGCGATGGGGGTGATCGTCGTCGTCGGCACACCCGCGTCCTATCTGCTCGCCACGCGGGACTTCGGCGGTCGCGCCGCGGTCCTGACCCTGATCGAGCTGCCGCTGATCGTCCCCCCGGCCGTCGCGGGCCTGGCTCTGCTCGCGACGTTCGGGCCAAACGGCATTCTCGGATCGTTCGTATCGGACACCGGGATCGAGCTGGTCTTCCAGACGGCCGGCGTGGTGGTCGCGCTCACCTTCGTGGCCTCGCCCTACTACGTCCGGCAGGCGGTTGCGGCCTTCTCCGCGGTCCCGACCTCGATGCTCGAGGCCTCGGAGCAGCTCGGCGCGAGGCCCGGGCGCACGCTGCTCTCGGTTGCGGTCCCCACCGCGCGGCCCGGCCTGCTCGCGGGATTCTCGCTCGCCCTTGGGCGAGCCCTGGGTGAATTCGGGGCGACCCTGATGTTCGCCGGGTCGTTCCCGGGCACGACGCAAACCGCCCCTCTGGCGATCTTCGCCGAGTTCAACACCGACTTCACGGGGGCACTCGCCCTGGCCGCCATCCTGATCGCGCTCGCGGGAGCGCTGCTCCTGTCGGTGAAGCTGGTGGCCGGGCGCGAGGCCCTCGGCTTCAGCCCGTAGGGCCGAAGCGCTCGGTACGGATCAGCTGCGGGTCGTAGCCCGTGTCGAGGATCAGCTGGGAGGCGGTCTCGACGAAGCCGTTCGAGCCGCAGACGAAGGCGATGCCGCGGTCGATCCCGGCCTTGGCGAGCAGCTCGGCGTCGATTCGTCCGCGGTGGCCGTCCCATTCCTCGGGCGGCTCGCGTGTGAAGGTGAGGATCGCGTCGTCCCCAAGCTCGTCGGCGTAGATCACGTCGTCGGCCTGGCGGACGGAATAGACCAGACGCATCGGGAGGTCCGGCATCGTCCGGCGCCGGTGGCGGAGCATGCACATCAGGGGGACCACGCCGGAGCCCCCACCGACGAGCAGAACCGGCTTCTCCCCGTGCCAGACGAAGTAGGACGTGAAGGGCCCCCGGACCTCGACCTGGTCGCCCTCGACGACCACGTCATGGAAGTAGGGGGAGACCTCGCCGTCCTCGAGCCGGTCGATCGTCAGCTCGATCTCGCCCTCGTCGAGTGGGGAGGAGGCGATCGAGTACGAGCGCTGTGCCCGATAGCCATCCGGGTCCGTCAGGCGGACGTCATAGTGCTGGCCCGGGAGGTGCGGCATCCACATCGGCAGATCGATGCGGAATGACTTCACCCGCGGGGTCTCCTCCTTGATCGAGGTCACCGTCCCGATCTGCCAGCGGCCGGGGACGCGCTGCTGGACCGTGGGCACGGGCGACTCCATCAATCGCCCCAATAGCGCTCCTCCTTCCAGGGGTCCCCGTGGTTGTTGTAGCCGTTCATCTCCCAGAACCCCGGCTCGTCGTGGTCCATCACCGTCAAGCCCCGGACCCACTTCGCGCTCTTCCAGAAGTACAGGTGGGGCACCAGCATGCGGGCCGGGCCGCCGTGCTCCCGCGGAAGCGGGTCCCCCTCGTACTCCGTCACGACCCAGGCCTTCCCGTCGGTGATCTCCTCGATCGGAAGATTGGTGGTGTAGCCGCCGTACGAGTAGAACATCGCGTACGCGTCGAGCGGCTCGACCTGGTCGAGGAGGACGTCCAGCGAGACACCCCCGAACGTGGCGCCGAGCTTCGACCACTTGGTGACGCAGTGGATGTCCTGCGTGACCGTCTCGAAGGGCAGCTTCTGGAACTCCTCCCAGCTCCACTCCCTCGGCTCGCCGACCATGCCGTCGATCCGGAAGCTCCACTCGTCCGTGGGGACGTCCGGAGTGGGGCCGGCGGTCAGCACAGGCCATCCGGACTCCGCGTACTGACCCGGGGGGATCCGGTCCGCCACCTCCTCTGGGGTCTGGCGGCGACGCCTGAAGCCGCGTGAGACGAACCCGTTCAACGAGCGCAGCTTACGCCTCGGCGTGTCAGCCAGGTCGGAGCCGGGTACAAGCGATGGGCAGGCGATTCCGAGGAGGACCGGAATGCCGCAGGCCGACCCCGAGGTGCACGAAAACGAGTGGCGCCCGTCGCGGAACCTGCCGCCGCTCAATCGCATGGATCTCGTCGGTATCGCGGTCGCGGTGCTGGGAAGCGCGGCGCTCATCCTGATCGCCGTGATCAGCCTGGATCACGACCGCACCAACCCGTATTCGGCGGTGACGATCGCCCGCGTTCTGCTCGCGACCGGGGCGCTACTGGTCAACATGGCCCACGTCGTCGGGATCTTCTTCTTCGAGAGCGTCGACTACCACGGGCCCTTCCAGCGGCTCTTCGCGCGACTCAGCTTGTTCGGGACCGCCGCGGCGCTGATCGTCGCCCTGGGCATCGGCCTGCTCTGAACGACGAAGGGCCGCCCGGAGGCGACCCTTCGCCTTGTACGCGGTGCTGAAACGGGCGCGGGATTGTCGGTGGGGCGGGACAGCACCCACCTCCCTTGCTCGCCGGTGCCCGGGTTGGATTCCGCTTAGACGGCCGCGTGCCGTCCTACGGCCCCAAGGGCCCTATCAAAGGAGACCCGTCCGATCGGTGGGCCTCCCAGTGCCCAGGCCTAGCGGCCCTGCACCTCCGGCGTCCCGTCAAACATGGAATTCAAGTTAGGACCACCTCCTTTCTCCGGTCGCACTATTGAAGCACGCGGCCCGGCCGTGGCTAGAGTCCGCGCGATGCTCCGGTCCCGGTCGATCGCATCGATCATCGTCCTGGCTTCCTCGGGGATGGTTCTCGCCGGCTGCGGAGGCGGTGGCTCGGAACCGGTCAGCACCGCCGAGCTCGTCCAGAAGGGCGACGCGATCTGTGGCAAGGAGCGCACCAGCTTCGCGCGCATTCAGGGCCATCCGCCCCCGAACGCCTCGGTGGCGGCCGACCAGACCGACGAGCTGATCAGGGCGACCGAGAGCGCGAGCTCGCAGCTCCGCGATCTTGAGCCGCCCGAGGAGCTTCAGGCCTCGTACGACAGCTACCTGGAGACACGCGATCGCGCCGCCGAGCAGATGAAGCGGGGCAAGGACGCGGCCGAGGACCAGGACTCCGCCGCCTACGGCGCGGCGCAGGCCGCCGTCGCGCGGGACGCGCCGCAGCGCCGCAAGCTCGCTCAGGCCCTGGGCTTCAAGGTCTGCAGCTCGAACCCGGGGACGGCGTGAGCGGTTCGCTCAGCTGCCCCGCCGCGCGAGGTAGCCGAAGCCGAGCGTCATGCCAAGGTTGCCCAGGCCCGCGCACCAGAGGCCGGCGCGCGCTCCCGGCCGGGAGAAGGCCGCCGATCGAGACCAGAGGATGTCCGTGGCGAGCTCGGTGCCGCGCAGCCAGGAGAGCGCCCACCAGTCCTTGGCGCGATTGCGGCGATAGGCCACCAGGTGGGCGGCGGCGAAGGTGAGCCAGACCGGGCCGCTCCGCCGAAACAGCTCGCGCGCGTCGTCTGAGGGCTCGTCGTGGCCGAGCACCCGAAGTGTCTGGGAAGGCGCGAGCAGCGCTCCCGTCCCCAGCGCGAGGTCGAAAAGGATCATGTTGCGGTTCAGCTTCCGCAGCTTCCGGTCCAGCGGCATCGCGCGATCCAACCACATTCACGCCCGGCGAAGAAGGGAAACCCAGGCGGAGGGCGAAATGTGCCGCCGTGGCCAGGACAGCGACCAAGTCCCATCCCGCACGCAAGAGCCTCTCGGACTTCATCACCGAGCGGTTCGACGACTTCTCGCGCTCGCAGAAGGACGTCGCCCGCTACATCGTCGACCACCTCGACGAGGCGGCCTTCCAGACGGCCGAGGAGCTGGCCCGCCGGGCCAACACCTCCTCGTCGACGGTCGTTCGCTTCTCCCAGGCCCTCGGCTTTGACGGCTATCCCGAGCTTCAGCAGGCGGCCATCGAGGAGTACCGTCACAAGGTGGCGGAGGGAGCTCCCAACGGGAACGTCGGCAGCGGTGCCGCGGCGCTCTTCAACTTCGATCACTCCGAGTTCGAGGCGTCGCTGGGCGCCGACTACTCCAACATCGAGGAGACGGCACGGAGCCTGACCCGTGAGCAGGTCGAGGCCTCTGTCTCGGCGCTCGCCACCGCCAGGCGGGTACTGATCGTCGGTGTGGAGCAGATGGCGTTCTTCGCCAGCTATCTCCGACACCTCCTCGGACTGCTCGACGTGCGCGCCGAGATCGTCGCCTCGCCGAGCCAGGACAACATCCAGAAGCTCTCGCGGATGGACGAGGACACCCTGCTGGTGGTGCTCACCGCCGGCCGGGCCCATCCGCTCATCCTGAGGGCGCTGAAGCTCGCCCGGCACCGCCGCGCGCGGACGATGTCGATCACCGACGCGACGCTCTCGGATGTGGCCGAGCACTCGGAGCTGATGCTCTACTACTCCTCGAACGGGCCCTCGTACATTCGTTCGAACGCGGCGCTGATGGGGCTCATTCAGGCCCTCGCCCACGGCGTCTACTCCCGGGACGAGGCGGCGCACCGCGACCGGATCCGCGCCTTCAAGCTGAAATAGCTCCCCAACGACCACAGGCCCGGGGGGCGATCCGGACCTGCGGCTGATATCGGGGTCCGGGGGAGGGGACCCCAAGCGAACTCGCGCCGAAAACTCTCAGTTGTCCTCGCCTCGGGGCCCCGCCCCAAGCGGCGAGTAAACCTAGGTTTCCCACCCTCCAACGAGTCAAACACGGGAACCCGGATTCATCATCTCCGGCATGGGACGCATGCGGGCCGCCTTCTACTATTGGGTTCGCATGGCTGAGCGCGCGACATTCCGGGTGAAGACCGGCCTCGCCGAGATGCTCAAGGGCGGCGTGATCATGGACGTGACCACGGCCGAGCAGGCAAAGGTCGCCGAGGATGCCGGTGCCTGCGCGGTGATGGCCCTCGAGCGGGTACCCGCCGACATCCGGGCCCAGGGCGGCGTGGCGCGCATGTCGAACCCGGCGGTAATCCGGGAGATCCAGGAGGCCGTCACGATCCCGGTGATGGCGAAGGCCCGGATCGGCCACTTCGCCGAGGCGCAGGTCCTCCAGTCCCTCGAGGTCGATTACGTCGACGAGTCCGAGGTGCTGACGCCGGCGGACGAGGCGAACCACATCGACAAGTTCGCCTTCGAGGTGCCCTTCGTCTGCGGGGCCACCAACCTCGGCGAGGGGCTACGCCGAATCGGCGAGGGCGCGGCGATGATCCGCTCCAAGGGTGAGGCCGGCACCGGCAACATCGTCGAGGCGGTCCGCCACATGCGCGAGATCACCGACGGGATCAAGAGACTGGCTTCGCTGCGAGGCGAGCAGCTTGCTTCGGCGGCGAAGGAGCACCAGGCTCCGCTCGACGTCGTCCAGGACGTGGCAGAGCGCGGCTGGCTGCCGGTGCCCCTCTTCTGCGCCGGTGGCATCGCGACCCCCGCCGACGCCGCGCTGATGATGCAGCTGGGCGCCGAGGGCAACTTCGTGGGCTCCGGCATCTTCAAGAGCGAGGACCCGGCCCGGCGGGCGCGCGCGATCGTCGAGGCGACCACGCACTTCAACGACCCCGAGCGCGTCGCGCAGGCCTCGATGGAGCTGGGCGATGCGATGCCCGGCCTCGAGATCGAGGCACTGGCGGCCGACGGCGGCCTGCTGCAGGGCCGCGGTTCTTGAGCAGCGCCCACGACCGCGCCGGCCCCGGACGCGAGGCGGAGGAGCCGGCCTTGAAGGTGGGCGTCCTGGCGATCCAGGGCGACTTCGAGGCCCACCGCCGAATGCTCTCCTCGCTCGGTGCCGAGTCCAGTGAGGTGCGCACCCCCGCCGAGCTCGAGGGCCTCGACGGTCTGGTGATTCCCGGGGGCGAGTCCACCACGATCTCGATGGGACTCGCCCGCGAAGGCCTCGACCGGGCGATTCGCGAGTTTCACGAGGCCGCCGGCCCGATCCTGGGCAGCTGCGCTGGGATGATCGTCTGTGACCGCGACCATCTCGCGCTCGCGGACTATTTCTGCCGCCGTAACGCCTTCGGCCGCCAGCTGCAGAGCTTCGAGGAGGATCTCGTCATCGAGGGTCTCGGAGACGAGCCGATCCGCGCCGTCTTCATCCGAGCCCCGTGGGTGGAGGAGGCCGGGTCCGAGGTGGAGGTGCTCGCCGAGGTCCGCGGGCATCCGGTCGCGGTGCGGGACCGCAACGTCCTCGCCGTCGCCTTCCACGCCGAGCTCACCGACGACAGCCGTCTACACGCCGCCTTCATGGCCATGTGCACCTCGGCACGGTCGGACAGTCGGGCGCATCGCTAGGTTTCAGGCCCGATGCGAGATCCGCGGGTAACAGCGCTGGCGCAGATCCTCGTCCGCCACTCCACCGGCGTGAAGGATGGCGACGTCTGCACGATCGAGGGGGAGTCAGCCGCGGAGCCGCTGCTCCAGGCGGTCTACGAGGAGGTGCTCCGCGCCGGCGGCAACCCGATCGTGAACATGGCGCTCGAGGGCCAGTCGGCGGCCTACTTCGAGCACGCGTCCGACAGCCAGCTCGAGTGGATCTCGCCGGTGGCAGAGTGGGCGGTCGAGAACGCCGACGTGCGGATCGCCGTGATGGCGAGCCAGAACACCCGCGCCCTCTCCCAGGTCCCTCCGGAGCGGCAGGCGAAGCGACAGGCCGCGACGCAGCGCCTGATGAAGCGGGCGATGGAGCGGAGCGCCGAGGGCACCTATCGCTGGGCCCTGACGCTGTTCCCGACCCACGCCTACGCCTCCGAGGCGGGGATGGGCCTGGGGGCGTACGAGGACTTCTATTACGGCGCCTGCCTGGCGACGGACAGCGACCCCGTCGGCGCGTGGGCGCGGCAGTCTGAGGAGACCAAGCGGCTCGCCGACTGGATCCAGGGCCGCTCCGAGGTGCACGTCACCGGCGACGGGACGGACCTGCTCCTCGGCATCGAGGACCGGACGTTCATCGCGGCCGACGGCAAGCACAACATGCCCGACGGTGAGTTCTTCACCGGCCCGGTGGAGGACTCGGCCGGGGGCGAGATCAGCTTCCACCTGCCGGCGAGCTACGCGGGCCGGGAGGTGTCGGGGGTGCGCTTCCGGTTCGAGGGCGGCAAGGTGGTCGACGCGAGCGCCGAGAAGGGCGAGGAGTTCCTGATCGAGATGCTCGACACCGACGACGGCGCGCGCCGTCTGGGCGAGCTGGGGATCGGAACCAACTACGGGATCACCGACGGCACCGGCGAGATCCTTCTCGACGAGAAGATCGGCGGAACCGTGCACCTCGCGGTCGGCCGCTCGTATCCGGAGACCGGCGGACTCAACGAGTCCGCCATCCACTGGGACATGATCTGCGACCTCCGCAGGGGCGGGCAGATCGAGGTCGACGGCGAGCCGCTGCAACGCGACGGCCAGTTCGTGGTGTAGCCGCAACCCGCCGCGGGCAGGCGGGTTAGAGCGGACACAAACGGTAGGCGCTCGGCTGGGGAGATCGAGCCCTCCACGGATGGGTCCCTAGGACCCGTATACAGGAGGGACTGCAATGAACGCAGGCAAGCTGGGTCGGATGGCGCTGATCGCGACCGCCGCTCTGCTCGTGGGGTTGCTGGTGGCCGTTCCCGCCGCCCAGGCGAGGAAGAAGACCGTGACCAAGACCTATGAGGTCGGAGTCGGAGCGCCGAACGGAGGTGTGCCGATTCCCATTCCGGATGGCGCCGGACAGGCGACGCAGCTCGCTCGCTCGGTCATCCACGTGAAGGGCCTCAATCCGCGGGGCAAGGTCAAGGACGTCAACGTCGGCGTCCGGATCCAGCATCCGTTCGCCAAGGACATCGAGGTCTATCTGGCGAGCCCCCGCGGCGCGATCAACCTCTCGCATGACGTCGGCGGCGTCGGCAACAACTACGGCGCCGGTCCGGCGAGCTGCGCGGGGACGTTCACGATCTTCGACAGCAACACACCGACCCGGATCGACACGCCCGGCCTGCAGGCTCCGTTTGCCGGCTTCTTCGCACCGATGGAGAGCCTCGGCCTGCTGAACGGGCTCGGCGACAAGAAGGCGACCAACGCGGCCTGGTCACTCCTGGTCGAGGACGACGACGCCGCGCACGCGGCCGGAACGCTGGCGTGCTGGTTCCTGCAGATCAAGACGACCAACCCGAGATAGATGCGGCGGCGGTTTGTGGCCGCCGTTGATGCGGGCAGCGAGCGTGTGGAACGGGGCGCCTGCGGGCGCCCCGTTTCGTTCCGGAGCTGGCTCCTAGAATCGACGCCATGTCCGGTCACTCCAAGTGGTCGTCGATCAAGCACAAGAAGGGCGCCGCGGACGCCAAGCGCGGCAAGCTCTTCACGAAACTCGCACGGGCGATCACCGTCGCGGCGCGCGACGGCGGAGGAAACGTCGACGCCAATCCGGCCCTCGGGCTCGCGGTGCAGAAGGCCCGCGACGCTTCGATGCCCAAGGACAACATCCAGCGCGCCATCGACCGGGGGACGGGCGCCGGCGCCGACGCGGCCGCGATCGAGAGCGTCACCTACGAGGGCTATGGCCCCGGCGGCGCGGCGATCATGGTCGAGGCGCTGACCGACAACCGGAACCGGACCGGGGCGGAGGTCCGGCACGCGTTCGAGCGGCACGGCGGCAGCCTCGGCGAGCCTGGCTCGGTCGCCTGGCAGTTCGAGAACCGGGGCGTGATCCTCGTCGATGGGGACCGATACGGCGAGGACGATCTGATGCCCGCCATCGACGCGGGCGCGGAGGACGTGACCGAGGACGGCGGGCTCCTCAAGATCACCACCGCCGCAACCGATCTGGCCGCCGTTCGATCCGCGCTCGAGGATGCCGGCGTCGACGTCCAGTCGGCCGAGCTCTCCATGGAGCCGAAGAGCACCGTCGAGGTGGGGGAGAGTGACGCTCCGGCGCTGCTCCGCCTGATGGATGCACTCGAGGAGCACGACGACGTCGACTCGGTGCACGCGAACTTCGACCTGCCGGAGGAGATCCTCGAGAAGGCAGCCGCGGCCTCCTGAGCGCGAGCGGATAAAGGACATCCGCCCCTCATTCGAGAATGAAGGGGCGTGATCGTGATCGGCATCGATCCGGGTATCGCCAACACCGGGTTCGCCGTGGTCCGCACCGTGGGGGAGCGAATGGTGGCCCTCGACGGCGGCGTGATCGAGACCTCGAACGACGAGCGCACCGAACAGCGGCTAGGCAGGCTGCACGAGGCCCTCGGCGAGTTGATTCGCTGGCACGAGCCGAAGGCGATGGCGCTCGAGGAGCTCTACTTCGGCAAGAACGTCTCCTCGGCAGTGACCGTGGGGGAGGCCCGTGGCGTCGCGCTAGTCGCCGCCGCCGGCCACGGCGTCCCCTGCTTCGACTACACCCCGCAGGCGGTGAAGAAGGCGGTCTGCGGCTCGGGATCGGCCGAAAAGGGGCAGGTGCAGCGCATGGTCGCCACCCTGCTGGGCCTGCCCGAGCCGCCGGCCCCCGACCATGCGGCCGACGCCTTCGCCGTGGCGATCTGCCACGCGGGGACAGCGGCGGCACGCTACGCCGAGCATTTCGGCCGCAGGCGAGCCGGGGATGCCCCGGGCGTGGCCGCTCGCGAGCAGCTCGCGGGTTAAAGGCATCCGGTCAGAAGCCCAGAATCAGATTCCATGATCGCCTCCGTCAGCGGCGAGGTCCTCGTTCGCCGTGCCGATCACGTAGTCATCGACACCGGCGGTGTCGGGTATCGCCTCGCCGTCTCCACCGAGACTCTCGAGGCGGTGCCGGCGCGGGGCAAGCGGGCCTCCCTCCACGCCCATCTGGTTCCTCGCGACGACGCGCTCAACCTGTATGGCTTCGCGAGCGAGGAGGAGAGGGACCTCTTCCTGCACCTGGTCTCGGTCAGCGGCGTCGGCCCGAAGGTGGCGATGGCCGCGCTCTCCGGGGCGCCCGTTCGCGAGCTGTTGCGGGCGATCGCCGCCGGGGACGCGAAACGATTCCAGGCGGTCCCGGGGATCGGTAAGCGGACGGCCGAGCGGATCATCGTCGAGCTGCGCGAGAAGATCGCCGGTGAGATCGAGGCCGACGCCGACATCGCGCCCGCCGCCGGCGAGGAGGACCCGCGTTCGCTGGCTCGCGAGGGCCTGCTGAACCTCGGCTACACGCCGCCCGAGGCAGCGAAGCTGCTCTCCGCCGCGGAGGGCGAGAGCGCCGAGGAGATCGTCCAATCGGCACTGCGCAGCGCCGCGGGGGCGAAGGCGGCGTGACCGTGGAACCCGGTAAGGGGATCCGCACGCCGGGGGTCGAGGACGACGAGGAGATCGTCATTCACGATGCCCGAGCGGCAGGCCCCGACGACGACTTCGACCGCTCGCTGAGACCGCCGAAGCTCGCCGAGTTCGTCAACCAGGTCCAGGTCACAGAGCAGCTCGGGATCTTCATCGAAGCGGCGCGGCGCCGCGGAGAGGCGCTCGACCACGTCCTCTTGGCGGGGCCGCCCGGTCTCGGCAAGACCTCTCTCGCCCACATCATCGCGGCCGAGCTCGAGGTCCCGATGATTCAGACCGCAGGCCCGGCGCTGGAGCGCAAGGCCGACATCGCGGCTTTCCTCACCGGCCTCGAACCGGGCAGCGTCTTCTTCATCGACGAGATCCACCGACTCGGGCGCGCCGTGGAGGAGACCCTCTACCCGGCGATGGAGGACCGCCGCCTGCCGGTGGTCCTCGGCCAGGGGGCCGGCGCGCGGACCGTGACGCTGGACCTGCCCGAGTTCACGCTGATCGGGGCGACCACCCGGACGGGGCTGCTCACCACACCTCTTCGTGACCGCTTCGGCGTCTGCCACCGCCTCGAGCACTACGAGGCCGGCGATCTTCGCCAGATCGTCCTTCGCTCGGCCGGGATCCTCGGCATAGAGGTGGACGAGGACGGGGCGGCGGAGATCGCGGCCCGCGCCCGCGGTACGCCGCGTGTGGCCAACCGGCTGCTTCGCAGGGTGCGCGACTTCGCCGAGGTCAAGGGCGCCGGGCGGGTCGACAGCGAGCTCGCCTCAAGCGCGCTGGAGATGCTCGAGGTCGACCGGGCGGGCCTCGACCGCCACGACCGCCAGCTGCTGCAGCTGATGGCGACCAAGTTCGCAGGCGGGCCCGTCGGGCTGTCGACGCTGGCGGTGGCGATCGGCGAGGAGGCGGACACGATCGAGGACGTCTTCGAGCCATATCTGCTCCAGCAGGGCCTGATCAAGCGGACGCCGCGCGGCCGGGTGCTGACGGAGCGGGCCTACGAGCATCTCGGCCTCCCGGTCCCGGAGGGCATGGCGAGCCTTTTCTAGATCCGGCGGCGGGGTCTGTGGCCGCCGCTCATGGCACAGAGCGTCGTGAAGCCGACCGATTCCGTTGGCTAGCCTTCCGGCAGGAATGCCGTACTTCATCTGCCCGAACTGCGGAAACCGAGAGCTGAGTGGGGAGCGCACCGCCGGGTTTTCCACTCGCCCAAAGGGGTGCTCGAAGTGCGGCTTCGGATTTCTCTTCGAGTTGCTCGACGACTACATGCCGGCGCCGGGCGCGGCGTTCTTCACCTGCGACCAGCGGGGGCGCGTGCTCGACCTCGGCAAGGGAGCGTTCGAGCTCACCGGGCTGAAGGACGAGCAGGTGATCGGCCGGCCCGTCCAGGAGGTCCTCGGGCTGCAGTGGATCGACCTGGGTGACGGGGACGAGTCCGCCGACGCCGACGGAGACGGCAATACCGATCCCATCGAGACGACTTTGGAGTGGGGCGTGCGATCGCTCGGCAAGCGGGTCGCCGTCAACGCGGAGGGAGACCTGCCCACCGAGGCGGTGGCGGATCTCTTCCCGGCGTACGACGACGACGGCGGGCTGCTGCTGGTGCTGACCCCTGAGTGAGGTTCGGCGAGCGCCGGATATGTGCGCCTCCGCGTGTGTTGCAATTGAGGCGGAAAGCGCGCCTCAGACCGCTAGCGTGAGCACCTCAAGCTCGTGAGCAATCGCCGTCGCAATATCTTCGTCCTGGCGTTCGTCGCCCTGCTGATCGTCTCCTCGGCCATCGTCGTCGCGACCAAGAAGACGACCCTCGGCCTCGACCTGAACGGCGGGACCCGGCTGATCTTCCAGGCGCGGCCGACGCCCCAGAACCCGTCGATCGACGGATCGGACATGGACCGGGCGATCGAGATCATCCGCAAGCGCACCGACGCCTTCGGCGTCTCGGAGCCGGAGATCTCGCGCATCGGCTCGGACGAGATCCAGGTCGGGCTGCCGGACGTCAGCAACGCCTCACGAGCCGAGCAGGACGTCGGGAAGACGGCCCAGCTCTACTTCTACGACTGGGAGCCGAACGTCATCCCGAACCCGGTGAAGACGAACGTGCCGGACGCCGAGGCGTACTTCAGCCGTCTCTACGACGCCGTCAAATTCGCGTCCACGCAGACGCCGAACTGCTTCGAGGACAAGTGCACGACGACCGGCCCCCAGTACTACCTCTTCAACAAGCAAACTCACGCTTGGATCGCGGGCCCGTCGCTGGCGCAGGAGGACCTTTTCGCCCAACTTCCCGGCCAGCAGCAGCCTCCTAACAGCCAGATCCTGAGCGTCCCGCAGGGCACGCTGGTGGTCGAGGAAGGGCCCAGCGGACAACCGGCACCCGAGGACTTCAACAGTCCGGAGGCCCACTGGTTCCCGATCCGGGACCGGCCGGCCCTCTCCGGAACGGACATCAGGGACCCCAAGCCCAATACGGACGACCTCGGTCAGGCGATCGTCACCTTCAACTTCTCGGGCGAGGGGGGCAAGGAGTTCCAGAACGTCACCAGGGCGATCGCCCAGCGCGGGCTGGCGAACGCCCCGCCCGGTATCACCGGCAACCCCCAGGCGGCCGACGCGTACTCCGGGCACTTCGCGATCGTGCTCGATCAGCAGATCACCTCGCGGCCGATCGTCAACTTCGTCCAGAACCCCGACGGCATCGACGGTTCGAACGGCGCCGAGATCAACGGGCTCAGCTTCGACGAGGCGCAGGACCTCTCCCAGATCCTCCAGATCGGCGCGCTGCCGGTGACCCTCGATCCGATCTCGAGCGAGACGGTCTCCGCGACGCTCGGGCAGGAGGCGCTCGACCAGGGCCTGAAGGCCGGGATCATCGGGCTGATCCTGGTCTGTCTCTTCCTGCTCGCCTACTACCGCTTCCTCGGCTTCGTCGCGGTGGTCGGCCTGGCGATCTACGGGCTGATCTTCTTCGCGCTGATCAAGCTGATCCCGATCACGCTGACCCTGCCCGGGATCGCGGGACTGATCCTGACTATCGGGGTGGCGGCCGACGCCAACATCGTCATCTTCGAGCGGATCAAGGAAGAGGCGAGGGCCGGCAAATCGATGCTGAGCGCGATCGCCACCGGCTATCGCCGGGGCATCGCGACGATCATCGACGCGAACGTGATCACGCTGATCACGGCGTTCATCCTGTTCGCGCTGGCGACGGCGAACGTGAAGGGCTTCGCGTTCACGCTGGGCGTCGGGACGATCGCCTCGCTGTTCACGGCTGTGGTCTTCACCCAGGCGTTCCTCGGGCTGTTCGGCCGTGCCCGTTTCATGCGCTCGCCGGCGGCGCTCGGTGCGAAGGCAGAGCAGCGGATCCGCTGGCACTTCGACTTCAGCCGGGCGAGCAAGTACTTCTTCAGCCTCTCGGGCTGCATCCTGCTGGTCGGGGCGCTCGCCTTCGCGACGAAGCAGCTCAACCTGGGCATCGACTTCGAGGGCGGCAGCCGGATCACGGTCGGGCTGCAGAAGCCGGCGACAGTGGACGGCGTCCGCTCCACGGTGAACGCCGCGGGCGTCAGCGGCGCCGAGATCACGAAGGCGACCAACAACCAGCTCGGCACGAACGTCTTCGACATCGACTCGAAGGCGAGCCCGGACGAGGTCAGGGGCGTCCAGCCCGCGCTCCAGGCGAAGTACGGGATCGTCCCGAACGGCTTCAACGCGACGACCGTCGGACCGACCTTCGGCGAGCAGGTCGCGAAGAGCGCGATCTACTCCATCATCTTCTCCCTGCTGGTGATCTGCGGCTACGTCGCGTTCCGGTTCGAGCCGAAGTACGCGGTGCCGGTGATCATCGCCGTCATCCACGACATCCTGATCACAGGAGGCGTCTATTCGCTGACGGGGAGGGAGGTGACCAGCGGTACCCTCGCCGCGTTCCTGACCATCCTCGGCTATTCGCTCTACGACACGGTCATCGTCTTCGACCGAGTGCGCGAGAACGTGCCGCGGCTGCCCCGCGCGACCTTCTCCCAGATCGTCAACCGGTCGATGAGCGAGGTTCTCACCCGGTCCCTGATCACGGGTCTGTCGAGCGTCTTCCTCGTGACCGTGCTGTTCATCTTCGGCGGCGCGACCCTGCGCGACTTCGCGTTCGCGATGATGGTCGGGCTGCTGTCCGGTACGTACTCGTCGATCTTCATCGCATCACCGGTGCTCACCCACTGGAAGGAGCGCGAGCCGGCCTACCGGCGACGGCGCGAGCGAATCGAGGAGCAGATGGGACGTGTCCCGGCGTTCCCGGACGAGAACGTGGTCGCCCGGGAGGGCCGCCCGGACGAGCCGGTCCAGGCCGAGACACCCGTGCCGGCCGCCGCGGCGTCCGGCGAGGCCGGACCGGTCGGGACGGCCGAGCCGGCAGGCGGACCGCCCGGACGCTCGCAGGTGCCGGGAGTCATCCCCGAGCCGCCGGGCCCGGTCCCGCCGCCGCCCGCCCCGGAGCCGGCCGAGCCGTCGGAGCCCGTCGGGGCGCCGAGGGACGGCGGCGATGGCGGTGGCGGTCAGGCGACTGGCGGCGCGACCGACGGCGGCGACGGGGCGGAGCGCGCCGAGCGCGATCGCCCCGAGCTCAGCGAGGCGAGCGCCGCGGCGCTCCGGCGCGTGCGCGAGCAGCAGTCCGGCGGGCGCCGGCAGAAGCGGCGCAAGAAGCACGGGAGGAATAGATGAGCGCATTGGTCTGGTTCACAATGGGCGTCGCGATCTGGCACTTCACGGTCTTCGTCCCCGACCGCTTCTGGGGTGGCATCGTCGGCGCCTTCATCGGCGCGACCGCCGGTGCGCTGGTGAGCGGTGCGATCGCCCAGATCGCGCTCGGCCAGGGCATCGGGGAAACCGACCTGGCGACCGCCATCTACGCGATCCCGGGTGCCCTGGTCGGCCTCGGTGTCATCTACCTGATCGGCATCCGCTCGGGCGTCGAGGCCGAACACATCTAGCGCCCGCCGAGACGAAAACCCGGCATCGAGGGGGGCGAGATCGGCGTGGTTGGCGACTTATTGGCGGTATCCGCCAGGAACTCGCCAAACCAGGTAGGGACGCAGCGTTAGCGAGGATCGCTGCGCGTCAACACGGCGTCATCTCGGTGTCCCAATTGCGGTCAGCCGGCGTGGATCAGAGCGCAATCAAGCGACGCGTGAAGACCGGTCGCCTTCACCGAATCCATCGCGGCGTCTACGCCGTCGGCCATCCGAACATCGGCAAGGAAGGGAGATGGATGGCAGCGGTCCTGGCCTACGGCGGCGGCGCCGTTCTGAGTCACCGCAGCGCGGCGGCTCTCTGGGGGATCGGATCATCCACAGCCGTTGTCGACGTGACGGTCGCCGGCGATGGCGGACGGGCGACCCGGAACGGAATCCGCCTGCACCGGTCGCGGACGCTTTCCCAACGTGATTGCACCATTCGGAACGGGATCCCGGTGACAATGCCGATCCGCACGCTCGAAGACCTTCGCCGCGTCCTGCCGCGGAGCCACTTTTCCCGGGCGCTGAGAGAGGCCGAATATCTTCGTCTGCCGATCGGGGATGGGTTCCATCCGGACCGAACGCGCACGGACCTGGAGGGGATGTTCCTGGCCCTTGCTCGGCGTCACCGCCTTCCCCAGCCGGAAGTGAATGTCCTCGTGGATCGCTTCAGAGTCGACTTCCTCTGGCGCCCCGAATGCTTGATCGTCGAGGTTGACGGCTGAGAATCCCACCGGACTCGATCGGCCTTCGAGCAAGACCGAACTCGGGACGCGAGGCTGAAGACGCTCGGTTACGAGGTGGTGCGTTTCACCTGGCGCCAACTGGAGCGTGAGGCGCGGACTGTGGCACGGACCGTCCGCGAACTGCTGAGTAGCTGATTGGCGTGTTCCTGTCGCTATCCGTCAGTAAGTCGCCAACCAGGCATATCTTGGCCCCGTGCGGGCCCGGTTCAAGCGATTGCTCGACGCTGTCGTGCGTGTTCCCCTGGCGGGCCGCCTCGCCGTCGGCGCCCTCGCTGCCGCGGCCGCGATCGCCGGGACCATCGCCCACGAGCAGAGCTCGGACGACAAGGAGAGGCCTCCCGCCACCAAGGCCGGCTCAACGGGTGGCGAGCGTCCTATCTTTCTCGGCCCCAACAAAGGGGACGGCGGCTGGATGCCCTCGCGAGCGAGGCCGCATTCGATCGTCTGGGCGGTCGGGGACGCGGCCGACGGAGGAAGCGTTGCGGAGGGGGTGGCGGGCATGGTCGCCAATCACCGCGTCGACCGCCTGCTCTATCTCGGCGACGTCTACGACACCGGCACCGCGGCTGAGTTCGCCTCGAACTACCGCCCGCTCTACGGCCGCTTCGACTCCATCACGGCGCCCACGATTGGCAACCACGAGTGGTCGAATCTGGCGACCGGCTACGTCCCGTATTGGACCGCGGCCCGTGGGACGCCTCCTCCGACCAGATACGCGTTCGCCGTCTCGGGCTGGGAGCTGATCAGCCTCAACTCGAACCTGCCGGCCGACTCCGCGCAGGAGGCATGGCTGAGCCGCGAGATCGGCCGCACCCCCAGCTACGGGAACTGTCGGATCGCCTTCATGCACCACCCGCGCTACAGCGCCGGACTCCACGGCGACCTCCACGGCCTCGACGGGATCTTCGTGGAGCTTCGGGGCCACGCCTCGATCGCGCTCGCCGGCCACGACCACGACATGCAGCGCCTGACGCCGGTGGACGGGATCACGCCGTACGTCGACGGAGCCGGCGGCCAGGAGCTCTATCCGGTCAACCGCGACGACCCCCGTCTCGCCTTCTTCGACGACATGCACCACGGCGCCCTTCGCATCGACCTGAGACCGGGACGCGCCGTCCTCACCTTCGTCGCCATGGACGGCAGGACCCTGGACCGCAGCACCGTCACCTGCAGACAGAGCTGAGCGGACCGCAAAGTCCGCCGGGGCGAGGGCCGGTTCCGTCTGAGGCCGAACCTAGGTTGGCGGGATGGCCTCGACAGAGCCAGCCCGAACCTTCCAGGCTGATCCGTACGACTATGGGGAGGTTCGCCGGCTGGCCTCGGAGCTGGCCCTGGCCGAGCCGGTCGCGATCACCTTGGTCCGGCGGGGCTACCGCACCGTCGATGCCGCCCGCCGTTTCCTCGAGGCGCGCGAGGAGCACGACCCCCTCGAGTTCGACGGGATGGAGGAGGTCTGCGAGCTCATCCTGGCGGTGGTCCACCGCGGGGGCCGGATCACCGTCCACGGGGACTACGACGTGGACGGGGTCAGCTCCACCGCGATCATCGTCTCCACGCTCCGCTCGCTCGGTGCCGAATGCGATTGGCTGATTCCGGACCGGCTCGCGGACGGCTACGGCCTGACGATGGCGACCGTCGAGAAGCTCCGGCGCCGCGGTACAGATCTCGTGATCACGGTGGACTGCGGGATCGGCTCCGTCGAGGAGGTCGCCGCCGCCCGCGCTGCCGGCATCGACGTAGTCGTCACCGACCACCACCTCCCCGGAGAGCGGCTTCCCGATTGCCCCATCGTCCATCCGATCGTCTCCGGGTACCCGTTCGAGGGACTATGCGCCGCGGGCGTCGCCCACAAGCTTGCCATTGCCCTTCGTGACGCCGCCGGCCACGGCGGGGTGGAGACCGTCAGCGGCAGGCGTCATCCATGCGACCGCAATCTTGAGCTGGTAGCCCTCGCCACGGTTGCCGACATGGTCCCGCTGGTGGGAGAGAACCGCCGCCTCGTCCGCGAGGGCCTTCGCCTCCTGCGCGACGGCCCGAGGGTCGGCTTGCGAGCGCTGATGGCCGCCGCTTCCGTTGACCCCGAGAGCGTGGATGCGGGCGCCATCGGGTTCCGCCTCGCCCCGCGGATCAACGCCGCCGGTCGCCTCTACCGAGCCGACGCCGGGGTCGAGCTGATGCTGACCGAGGACGGCGAACGAGCGTGCCAGATCGCCGAGGAGCTCGACCGTGCCAACGCGGAGCGCCGCTGGGCCGAGCAGAAGGTGGTCGAGGAGGCCGAGCGGGTCCGCGCGGCACTGCCGCCCGAGCTGGCGGAGGCGCCCGCCCTGGTTCTCGCCGGCGAGGGCTGGCACCCCGGCGTGGTCGGCATCGCGGCCTCCCGGATGGTCGAGCGTCACCACCGTCCCACGATCCTGCTCTCGGTCGAGGGCGAACGCGCAAAGGGCTCGGCGCGGAGCATTCCCGGCTTCGACCTCGTCGCGGCGCTGGGCGCCTGCGACGAGCACCTGGCCCGCTACGGCGGCCACCGCGCCGCGGCCGGCGTCGAGCTCGGGGCGGACCGGCTCGACGCCTTCCGCGATGCCTTCATCGCCCACGCCGCCTCCGAGATCGACCCCTCGGACCTGGTCCAGATGGAGCGTCTCGACGCGCTGGTCGGGGTCGGCCGGGAGGGCATCGGGATGGATCTCGCCCGCCAGCTCGAGAGCCTCGGTCCCTTCGGGATGGGGAATCCCGGTCCAAGGCTGCTGGTCCCCTCGGGCCGTCTGCGCGAGGTCCGCCCGCTGGGCGAGGCGGGCAAGCACTCCCGCTTCCAGCTCGAGAGCGGGTCGGGCCGCGCCCTCGGCGTCGCGTTCGGCATGAACGGCGAGATCTCCAGGCGCGAGGATCAGGCCCTCGACCTGTCGATCGAGCTCGAGGTTGACCGCTGGAACGGAGCCGAGCAGCCCCGGGTGGTGGTTCGCGAGCTCTACCCGCTCGCGAGCCCCCCGGCGCAGGACCCCGCCCCCGGCCCATGCGGGGATCACTGCCCCGCGCCCGACGCCGAATGGTGGGATCGCCTCGAGCGAGAGCTGGCGGGAGTCGCCGAGGGCAGGCCCGGTGCGCTGCTCGACGTGAGACCGGCGCAGTCCGGCCGCCGCGAGGCGATCGACCGGCGCGGCGGGGCGGCGGTCGCCTCGCTGGCCGAGCTGATCTCGAGCGGCGAGCCGGTCCTCGCAATCTGCGCCGATGCCGCACGGCGCGCCAGGCTGGCCTCCCAGGCCGCGGATCCGCGCCGCTTCGGCGCGGCCCTTCCGAGGATCGCCTGCTGCCGCTGCGGCGCCGCCGGACTCGACACGGCGCTGACGAACGCGCCCGCCGCCGGCCTCGTCCTCGCCGACTGGACCTCGATCGGCCTTCGTCCGCGCGCGCCCCTCGCCTTCCGCCACGTCGTCGTCATCGATCCGCCGCCGAGCGAGCCCGTGGAGGGCCTCGCCCGGGCCGCCGGCGAGCCGCCCGGCGTCGGCGGAGGCGCCGGCTCGTACATCCATCTGGCCTGGGGGCCCGCCGAGACCGACCTCGCGGAGCGCCTCTTCGACTGGGAGTGGAACGTGCGGGCCGCGATCCGCGAGATCTGGCGCGGGCTCGGGGCGAGCGGGGGAGAGGCCTCAGGCGCAGACCTCCGTTCTCTGCTCGCGGGCGCTTCCTCATATCCGCGCACCCCGGAGCTCGCCGCTCGCTCCGTCCGGGTGCTGAGCGAGCTCGGCCTCTGCCAGTGGCTGCCCGATGGCGGCGCTTCCGCCTTGAGGGTCTTATCCTCGGAGAGGACCGATCTGGCGCGATCCCGCACCTACGGAGCGTGTATCGCCAGGCACCAGGAGGCCATCGAATTCCTCCGAAGCAGAGCACAACCGAGGTAGCGGACTCAGCGAAGGACGGCGCCCTGCCCGACGGCGTCGAGCTGCGCGACGGCGGGCGCCACGGACACACCCGCGTCGGCGAGGCGCCGACCAGCGCCCGCACACCGCGGGCGGACTCGATCACGCGCGAGCTCACCGCCGAGCAGCGCGCCCTGCTCGGCGACCTCTTCGCGGTGATCGAGGAGCACAAGTCCGACGTCGCCGATGCGATCGACCGCCAGGAGATCGAGCGAGCCTTCGCATTCGCCTGCGAGAGCCACGCCGGCCAGGAGCGCAAGTCCGGCGAGGACTTCATCACCCATCCGCTAGGCGTGGCCCGGATCTGCGCCGGAATGCGGCTCGACACCTCCACGCTCTGCGCAGCTCTGCTCCACGACACGGTGGAGGACACCAGCGCGAGCCTCGACCAGGTCCGCGATGCCTTCGGCGACGAGATCGCGAACCTCGTTGACGGCGTCACCAAGCTCACCGGGATCACGTTCAAAAGCCGCGACGAGCGGCAGGCGGAGAACTACCGCAAGATGATGGTGGCGATGGCCACCGACGTCAGGGTGATCCTGATCAAGCTGGCCGACCGCCTCCACAACATGCGCACGATCG
>Ga0126307_10000141_pt1 | contig 43274 bp, 45 predicted proteins | sample Plot28_FD_89955 | JGI IMG/M metagenome (GOLD analysis project Ga0126307, IMG submission 89955) | Serpentine soil microbial communities from UC McLaughlin Reserve, CA, USA - Plot28 | ecosystem: Environmental > Terrestrial > Soil > Grasslands | place: USA: UC McLaughlin Reserve, Lake County... | reverse complement strand
GAGAAGGTTGACAAAGCGAAGGGCCGTGCCAAGAAGGCCACTGGCGAGGCCACCGGCAATAGAAGCCTCAAGCGCAAGGGCCAGGTCGACAAGACGAGCGGGAAGGCCAAGGAGAAGGTCGGCGAGGCCGCCGACAAGGCCAAGAAGGCGGTCTAGCCGGGCCTTCGCCTGGTCGAAATCGTTCGAAAGCGCACGCATCCCGCCAGGCGCCCCAGGCTTTGCGGGGCGTGCGTCAGTTGACCAACATCGGGCGCTAGCGAGTCTGGCGGGTCATCGTCATGGCGAAGCCCGAAGGGCGTGTCTTCGCGCTGCTACGGCGGTGAACCGGCGCCGAAAAACTACTCCGACAGCCCGACGGTTTCGAGGGCTTCTTCAGGGTCGAGATACTCGCGGACCCGAATCACCTTGCCACTCCTGAACTCCACGATCCAAGCGAGTGACGATTCGGTCATCGCGCCGCTCTCCCTGCCGCGTCCCCGGAGCCGACCGATGGCGACGACTCGCTGGCCAAGGTCCCGAATTCTGACAGCTCTGCCCGGACATCAGAGAAAGCGTCTTCCCCGTCCCGGATTCCCGCGCGGACGCCGTGGTGTCCCCGATACACGGTCGCTCCCCCGCCGAGCTGAACCTGCAACCAGGGGTGCCACTCGATTTCGGGCTGGAGTTCGTCGAGCATCGCTTCCACGTCGTGGCGGTTGTAGGCGTCCGCCACGCGCTGAACGACCTCGACGTTTTCCTGCGACATCGTCCGCTCAGTATCCCGCGGACGGGAGCACGGCGTTTTTGGCGGGCGCAGAGCGAGGGTTTCCGGGGGGAGCTGCTCAAAAAAAGCCGGCTTATGGTCGCGGCGCGGGGGTAGAGGATCCTGCGATGCCATGGAACTGGCGGGAAGCGAAGCGCCAGAAAATGAAGCAACTGGTGGCGAGACGACGGGCGACAGCTGTGAAGACGGTTGCGGCCAAGCGGAAGCAGGCCGCCCAGACCAGGCAGCGATACTCCGGGGGCTGACCTCTAGATCCTGACCGACTGCGGCGCCGCGACCGCAGATCACTGATCCCCAGCTCCCGTCGCGGTAGTAACCAGGGCCGCTCACACCCGCAGGGCTGGGCGACAATCGGGTTTCCGCCGGGAAGCGGCCACGCGGCCGACCGCTCTAGCCGGGTCGCGGGCCGCAACGTTGCTGGTTGATGCTCGAGGACGCCACTGACAGGCGCGACGCCGAGACTCGCGTCCAGTTGCGGCGAGAGACCGCAAGCCCGATCACGCCGCCGCCGGGCACCACCGGTGCGAGCGGACCTTCGTCGTCGCTCTGAACGAATGCTCGGGGAGGCTTTCGCGAGCGGCGGTCCTGCGAAGCGCCGCGACCTAGTCGGCTTCAGCGCTGGCCGAGTCGTCCACGACCCTGTGGGTGAAGGGCCTCATAACGCTCGGTGGCCGCTCAGTCGCCGTCGGGCCGGCCGCTCTGGAGCCACTGTGCGAGCGAGTCCAGCAGGCTGCCCATGCCGTGCTCGCGCCGGGCCGGCATCTCGTGGCCGTCAAGGAACGCGCCCTGCTCGGTGTATAGGAGTCGGGTACCGTCGCGCTCGCGGCTGAACTCCGCTGTGGCGACGGAGACCGAGATGGGGATCACGTCCAGGAGCATCTCGTACGTGTAGACGATGCGTCGGCCCGGGACGATGTCCCGGTAGAGCGCCTCGAAGGTCTATTCCCGGCCGTCCGGCAGCATCCCTCGGCGGCGCTCCCATCCGCCGACGCGGAAGTTGAGCTCCCATTTGCCCTCCGGACCGTCGAACCAGCGCGCCTTGGCCTCCGGGTCCGACCAGGCGGCGAATACTCGATCGGGGGAGGCGTCGTACACGCGCTCCACGACGAATGCGGCGTGCTCTGTGGATCGTTCGCTCATCGCGTGGCCGCCCTCGGTGACTCGTCGTCGCCTTCGGCGAGGTAGTCGCCGAGGCGGTGGACTCGGCGCTCCCAGTTCGCGCGGCGGGCGCTGATCCACTGCTCGACGGGCCGCAGCGCCGCCGGCACGATCTCGCAGGTGCGCACACGGCCGACCTTCTCCGACCGCACGAGCCCGCTGGTCTCCAGCACCTGAATGTGTTGTACCACTGCGGGCAGCGACATCGGCAACGGGCGGGCGAGTTCGCTGACCGAGGCTGGTCCGCGGCTCAACTGCTCGACGATGACCCGTCGACTGGGATCGGCCAGCGCGTGGAAGACGCGATCGATGCTATCGGCGCCGGAACGATGCTTAAGCATCCACCTAACTATAGTTCCACGCTCAGACGGCTACCAGGAGGTCACATGGGAGAGGTTTTCCTCGACAGATCGATGTCGCGGGGCGCACCGGTCACAGGCATTCAGAACCCGCGGCCGCATCGGCCGCGTACCGAGGAGGCACGATGAGCAAGCTCAGGTGTCATATCTCGATCTCGCTGGACGGTTTCGTCGCCGGTCCGAACCAGAGCGAGGAGGACCCGCTCGGTGAGGGTGGGGAGCGGCTCCACGACTGGGTGGTTTCGCTGGCCGCATGGCGCGAGTCGCATGAAAAGCAGGGCGGCGAGGTGAACGAGAGCTCACGGATAGTCGAGGAATCGCGCGAGAACATCGGCGCCGGCGTGATGGGCCGCAACATGTTCGGGCCGATCGGCGGTGGCCCTTGGGGCGACGAGCAGTGGACGGGCTGGTGGGGCGAGGACCCTCCCTACCACTACCCCGTATTCATTCTCACCCATCACCAGCGTGATCCCGTGGAGATGGAGGGCGGGACGACGTTCCACTTCGTCACCGACGGGATCGAGTCCGCGCTCGAACGGGCAAGGGACGCCGCCGGCGGCAAGGACGTCATGCTTTGGGGCGGCGCCCAGGTCGCTAACCAGTACCTGGCCGCGGGACTGCTTGACGAGCTTGAGCTCCACGTCGTACCGGTCCTACTCGGGGACGGTGCTCGCCTCTTGGACAATCTCGGGGACGCGGCGGTGCAGCTCGAGCAGGTCCGGGCCGTCGAGGCGCCCGGCGTCACCCACCTCAAGTACAGGTTGGTGACGTGAAACGGATCGCCAGCGGAGGTGGATTACGTTGGAGTCTCGCCGTCGTGGAGGCCTAGGGGACGATGCCGAGTCGCTGCGCCGCGGTGGCGGCCTCGACGCGCGAGCTCACGTCGAGCTTGCTGAGGATGCGCGAGACGTGGATGCTTGCAGTCTTCGGGGCCATGAAGAGCTCCTCGCCGATTTGGCGGTTGGTCTTCCCGGCGGCGACCAGCTCGAGCACGGCCAGCTCCCTCTCCGTCAACCCAAGCCGCTCGACGGGTCGTCGGGAGGCGCCCGTCCGTCTGACTGCTCGAGGCGCCCGCGCCGAGCGAGGGATTCGAGCTGGTCCTGCAACCACCCGGCCCCGTCCCCCTTCGTGATCCGCAGCCCGGCGGCCAGGGGCTCCTCCGCTCGCCCGCGGTCGCCGTCGAGCACGAGGCACTCCGTTTCTCGCAGCCGCGCATAGGCCTCCCCGAGGGGTAGCGCTCCGCGTCGTGTCGCACCAGTATGTGGTGTGCGAGGGCCTCGCGCAGCGCGTCATGGAGCTCGGATTCTGGCAGCTCACATACGGCCCCCACCAGGCGGTGCGGCACCAGCCGCCCGTGCGCCGCCGCAAGCCGCAACACCCTGCTGCACGTGGTCGGGCAGCTCCTCGATTCGCAGGAGAGGGCATCACGGAGGCTGGCCGGAAGCTCGCTGCCGTCGGTAGATGCCGCAAGGAGCTCTTCGGTGAAAGAACGCGTTCCCCTCGGCGCGCTCGTGAAAGCGAGCGGCCAGGTCGGGGTCCGGAGTCGTTCCGAGGATGGCGCGGAGTTGGTCGCGGCGCCCGAAGTAGAGGTCGCCGAGGCCGAGCGTGCGAGCCAACCAGCGTCGCGTGGGCGACGATCCCCGTGACCGGTGATACACCTCCCTTCCGATCTCTCACTTGCGGTGCGAGTCGTGGCAGGCAACGCTCATCGAACCAGGCCACGGCTCAGGCGAGGGCGGCTAGCCCGCGCGAAAGGTGATCGAATCCAGTGCGTAGTTGTTGGTCGCTCCTGGGCCGCCGCGCACCTCGATCTCGCCGTTGGGATACACATAGACGGCGCTCGAAGCTGAAGTGGCCTGGGTGGCGATGAACAGCTGCTGACCCGGCCGATACCCAGCGGGCAGGGTGAAGATGACAGTGAAAGTTGTCGACCTCACGGTGCCCTTTAGGTGGACCACACCCTCGTGGTCAATAAAGAATGCTGCGGTGCTGAAGGTGCCCCCGAAGTTCTCGGCGCCGTTTTGAAATTCCGGCTCGCCGGGGGTCCCAACCTCGTGATATGGCTCCGGTGCGGTGAGCTCGCTGGCCGTCCGCGCCGAGGGTACCTCTGCCAGCGTCGCCTCCTCGACCTTCGCGCCATTGACCGCGTCGTCTTGGATCTTCTTGGTCCGGACGGCGTTGGCGTGGATCTTCTTGGTCCGGACGGCCTTGGCGTGGAGCTTCTTTGCCGTCACCGCCCCGCTCTTGATGTCTCGGGTTCCGATCTTCGCGGCGGCGTAGCCGATGCCTCCGAGCGCCATCACCAGCGCGATTACCGAGATCGGCAACGCCGCTTCCCGTCGTGCTCTGCCATATAGCCGTCGCATCGAGACCTCCCTGGTTGAATTCGCGCCTGGACGCGGCTGTAGATCGAATCAAACCACTGACCATCGGATCGTGGTGACTACGCCGACTAAGAGGTCCTTGTCACCCGGGTGATCGAGTGCGACCATGATTCCCATACTTCCCTAGCCGGTCACCATGCCATCACCGACGCGCGATCCTCCGGACGACCATCTTGAATGACCAACTGCCAGTCTTCGTCGCTGACGGATGTCGCCGCTCGCATGCCGTACGGCTGGCAACGACGACCATCGGCCTGCTGCTGGCCGGATGGTTGGCCGCGCTCGCGGCCGGGTTGATCGGGTTCGGGCCGCTGCCAGAGTTGATCCTGCCAGCCCGAGACGATGCAGAGGCGGTTCAGGCGGCGCCCGCGCCAGCGGCGGCAAACCGCGAACCCGCGTCCACGCTGTCGCGGACGGGGGTTGCGAAGTCGCCCCCATCGCGGAGGGGAGGTGCGAAGTCGCCTCCATCGCGGAGGGCGGCGGTTTCGAACTCGTCGGGTGCGGAGACCGCGACAGGGTCGGCGCCTGGTCGGTCGACTACAGAGGGATCTGCCGACGGTACTGCGTCGACCGCCGAGGCGCCGAGCGGAAGCGGCCCCACACAGAGCGCGCCCGTTGCATCCAGCATCGAGCCGCCGAGCAGTTCTACCGAAAGCCAGCCAGCGGACGCCACCGTCCCGTCGGAGCCCGTGAGCGCGCCGTCCCAAACGAAGCCGGGCAGCGTTGCGGAGACGAGCCCAGCGCCCGACCAACCCAGCCCAACAGCATCCGCTGATGGCACGGATTCGACCACCCCGGTCAGCGAGGTATCGAACGCGCCGAGCCCGGACGCGCCGACCGATCCCAGCCAGCCTGCGGGTTGAACCAGCCGACTGATGGCGATTGAGCACGGTCCCGACAGCCCGCCAACGGAGCGAGTCAGCGCGACGGGTGGGCCGCAGCATCGAGCGCCCTCCCGCGCACTGGTGGATGCTCGCGCTCACGCTTGCCGGCCTTCTCTTGCTCTTGGGCGTCCATGGGCTGTCGACCGCAGAGATCGGTCGCAGCGCCATGCCGGCGACGCCCGTTAGCGATGGCGCGCTGCATAGCTCGGCTGCGCTCTGGAGGGTGGATGGCGAGCGCCTCGTTCCGGTCGAGGCTCCCGTGCATCGGCGGATCGCACTCACCTTCGACGATGGACCCGACCCGACCTGGACCCCCCGAATCGCCGCCACCCTGGTCCGATTGGGTGTTCCTGCCACGTTCTTTGTCGTCGGACAGCGTGTTGCACGCTATCCGGATGTGGTCGCGGAACTCACGCGCGACGGCTTTGAGCTCGGCAACCACACCTTCCAGCATGTCGACCTGTCAGCTCTGCCGGGATGGGAGCGCCAGCTACAGGTATCGATGACGGATACGGCGATTGCCGGCGCGGCCGGCATCCGCGCGCGGTTCTTCCGGCCGCCATATTCGAGCGAACCCAGCCAGATGACCGCCTCGCAGGTCGATGCGCTCAGCTCAACGCTGGACCCCGGCCGCCTGGTCGTCCTCACCAACTATGACTCCGAGGACTGGGAGCGACCCGGCGTCTCGCGGATCATCCAGAAGGCGACCCCGAACGGCCGTCGCGGCGGTGTGATCCTCTTCCACGACGGTGGCGGCGACCGTTCCGAGACCGTTGCGGCGTTAGAACGCCTGGTTCCGCGACTGGAGCAGCGAGGCTTCCGGATCGTTCCTTTGTCGCGGCTGGCGGGCCTGCCGAAGACGGATGTCCAGCCCGGCGCCTCGGGCTCCCAGGGGCTTCGGGGCGACCTCCTGATCGCTGCGCTTGCAGTTGCGCGCTGGATCAGCTTGGTGCTGTTCAGCTTGTTGATTCCGATCGCCCTGCTCGCGCTCCTGCGGGCGCTTGTGGTCGTACTGTTCGCGCGCTATCACGCGCGAGGGTGGCGCCACCGTTCCATGCACCCGTTCACACCGAAGGTGTCGGTGATCCTGCCCGCATACAACGAGGCCAAGGGCATCGAGGCTGCGGTGCGATCGCTCGCGGGTGGCGACTACCCGGCTCATGAGGTGGTCGTGGTCGACGATGGCTCGACCGACGGAACGAGTGAGATCGTTGAGAGCGTGAATCTGCCCCGCGTGCGGGTGATCCGTCAGGCCAATGCCGGTAAAGCCGCGGCGCTTAACTCCGGGCTCGCCGCGGCCTCCGGAGACGTGATCGTGACCGTCGACGCCGACACGATCTTCGAGGAGCAGAGCCTCCGCCGCCTCGTGGAACCGTTCAGCGACAACAGCGTTGGCGCCACCGCTGGGAATACCAAGGTCGGCAACCGTCGTGGGCTCCTCGGGCTGTGGCAGCACATCGACTACATCACCGGCTTCAACCTCGACCGTCGCCTCTACGACGTCCTGCGCTGCATGACGACCGTCCCGGGTGCCGTGGGAGCATTCCGGCGCGAAGCGATCGAGGTCGCCGGCGGCTTCTCCACGTCCACGCTCGCGGAGGACACGGATCTGACGATCGCGATCGGGCGCGCCGGTTGGCGGGTGGTCTACGTTGAGGACGCACGGGGCTGGACCGAGACACCGGCAACCCTGTCGGGTCTGTGGCGCCAGCGCTATCGCTGGTCCTACGGGACGATGCAAGCGGTGTGGAAGCACCGCTCGGCGTTGTGGCGAAGCGAGCACGGTAAGGTCGGTCGCCGCGGCCTGCCCTATCTGCTGCTGTTCCAGATCGCGCTTCCCTTTCTTGCCCCGCTGATCGACCTCTTCGCCGTCTACGGCGTGCTCTTCCTCGATCCGCTGCCGGTGATCGCCTACTGGCTGGCCTTCAACCTTTTGCAACTCGCCCTCTGCGCGTACGCGTTCAGGCTCGACCAGGAGTCACCAAGACCGCTGTGGGCAGTGCCGTTACAGCAGTTCGTCTATCGCCAACTGATGTACCTGGTCGTGGTCCAGTCGCTGATCAGCGCTGTGCGCGGCATTCGCCTGCGCTGGCAGCACGTCGAGCGCACAGGGGAGGTCGAGGTAGTCACGGAGTAGATCCGCCCGAGACCCTCGGCGCCGCGGCACTCCGCGAGTGGGTCGCGTTGAGGAACACGATCATCAGCCTTTCCAGCTCTCCGCCCTCGAGCGGCGCGACGGTCACAAACACGTCCATGTGAGAGTGCGGATGCCGCGGATTCGCCCCCCGGAGGAGGTACGCACCGCTCGTCGGGTACTCGTCGGGTACTGCAAGGGGGACCGGCAACTCATGGAGGACCCGCTATGCCCGACGACATCCAAGCGCAGCTCACCAAGCACCTGACCGACGTCCACTCGATCGAGGAGCAGGCCCTGACCCAACTGCGCAGGGCGCCCGCGATGGCCGGCGATGCGGAGCTCGCGGCCGCCTTCGCGCGGCACATCACGGAGACCGAGCAGCAGGAGCGAGAGGTCCGCGCGCGGCTCGAGGCCCATGGCGCGGCGCCCTCGACCGTGAAGGATCTCGCCGGTAGAGCGGGAGGGATCGGAATGCTGATGTTCGCCCGCTTCAGCCCGGATACGCCCGGCAAGCTCGTCAACCACGCGTTCTCCTACGAGCACATGGAGGTTGCGGCGTATGAGCTCCTGGCGAGGGTGGCAGAGCGCGCCGGCGACACGGCCACCGTTGAGGTCGCGCGCGAGATCGCGGCGCAGGAGCGCGAGATGGCGGGGCGGCTCGCGGCGAACTTCGACCGCGCGGTGGAGGCCTCGCTGCGCGAGCAGGACCCCGATGACCTCGACCAACAGCTGAACAGCTACCTGGCGGACGCGCACGCGATCGAGAAGCAGTCGATCGCGCTGCTTCAGGGGGGTCGGCGGATCGTGAGCCAACCGCGCATCCAGGCGGTCTTCGAGGAGCACCTCGCCGAAACGCGCGAGCACGAGCGGCAGGTGCGGGAGCGGCTCGTGGCTCGTGGCTCGTCGCCGAGCCGGTTCAAGGACATCGGCATGCGGCTGGGCGGCTTCAACATCGGCGGCTTCTTCGGCGTCCAGCCGGACACGCCCGCGAAGCTGGTCGGCTTCGCGTTCGCGTTCGAGCACCTGGAGGTGGCCGGCTACGAGCAGCTGAGCAGGGTCGCGCAGCGCGCAGGGGACGAGTCCACCGCGGAGCTCGCGGCGGGACTCGCTGGCGCCGAGCAGGCCGCGGCCGATCGGCTGGCCGAGCTCTGGGATGCCGCGGTTGATGCGGCGCTGGTCGAACAAGGCGTGACGAGCGGACCGTGAAGCCAGTCCGGATCGGCTGTTCGGGGTGGAACTATTCGCACTGGCGCGGGCTGGTCTATCCGGAGGGGCTTCCGGCCTCGCGCTGGCTCGAGCACTACGCGACGCTCTTCGACACCGTCGAGGTGAACGCGACGTTCTACCGGCTGCCGAAGCGCGACGCCGTCGCCAATTGGGTCGAACAGTCGCCCGACGGCTTTTTGTTCGCGATCAAGGCGAGCCGGTACCAGACCCACATCAAGCGCCTGCGCGACCTCGGCGAGCACGTGGTCAAGCTGCTCGACCCGCTCGAGCCGCTGCTCATATCGCCGAAGATGGGGCCTCTCCTGTGGCAGCTCCCGGAGAACTTCCGTCGCGACGACGAGCGGCTCGCGGCGGCGCTCGCCGACTTCCCGCCGCTTCGATGCTGCATCGAGTTTCGGCACGCGAGCTGGTTCGCGCCCGACGTCTACGCGATGCTGCGTGAGCGAGGCGTCGCACTCGTGATCGGCGACCACTCGAAGCGCCAGTTCCAGACGCACGAGATGACCGCGGACTGGACCTATGTCCGCCTCCACGGCGGCGCGCGCGGCGCGCGCGGAAATTACTCGCGCACCGAGCTCGAGACCTGGCGGCGGCGGATCGCGGCGTGGCGCGCCAAGCGCGATGTCTACCTCTACGCGAACAACGACTGGGAGGGATTCGCGGTGAAGAACGCCGGCTGGCTACGCACGCACCTCACGGCGTAGAGGGCTTTCACCGTTTGCCCCCGGTCGCGGCGGGGTACGCCGCGAACCATGGAACTCTCACTGCTACTGATCGTTATCGGGATCGTGCTTGCGGTCCTCGTCAACTACGCGATCGGCATCGCCTGCATCCTGATCGGGCTGGTGCTGCTGCTCTGGCCGCGCATCAGCGGCGCGGGCTCGGCGCGCAGGGTCTAGGTCTAGCCACCGCCGCGTAGGCGCTCCGCCGCGGCGAGCGCCTCGGGGTCGTGGAGGTGGCACTCCACCTCGACGCCCTCGATCTCGAGCCGGCGCGGCTCCGGGCCGGGGTTGAACGTGACGGCGACGCCGTCGCGCTCGGGCTTGGTCTCGGCGACTCCCTTCCAGAGCGGGTCATCCGGCGGCCCGGCGCGCATCGCGTCGAGGACCGCCTCCGCCTCGGAACCGTCGTGTCCGGCGCCTGCCGGCACGAACGCCTCGTGCGCGGGCTCGTCGAGGCGGTCCAGGTCGCCGATCCGGACGCGCTCGGCCTCGTAGTCGGCCTCGCGCAGCGACGTCCACCGCGCTTCGATCGACGCCCGCAAGTCGCGGCTCTCCCACCCGCAGACCTCGAACGACTTCGGGCAACGTGGGTGAAAGCGACAGCCGAGCGGCGGCGAGACCGCGTCGGGCACCTCGCCCCGCGGTAGGTCGCGCGGGACCGCGCGCCGCGGGTCGGGCTCGGGGATCGCTCGCAGCAGCGACTGCGTGTACGGGTGCTTCGGGTCGGCGTAGATCTGCTCGGCCGGGCCCAGCTCGACGATCCTGCCGAGGTACATGATCGCGATCCGATCGCAGAAGAACTTCGCGGTCGCGAGGTCGTGCGTGATGTAGACGTACGTCAGGTCGAGCTCGTGCTTGAGCTCGATCATCAGCTCGAGGATCTTCGCTCGCACGCTCATGTCGAGCATCGACACGGGCTCGTCTGCGACCAGCACGTCCGGGTCGAGGATGATCGCCCGCGCCAGCACCGCCCGCTGCTTTTGGCCACCCGACAGGTCGGGCGGGTACTTGCCCTCGAACTGCGATGCCGGCGCGAGGCCGACGCGCTCGAGCGCAGCCCCGACCAGGCGCTGCCGCTCCTCCGCGTCGGTCGCGACGCCGTGGAAGCGCAGCGGATCCCCGACCGAGGCGCCGATCGTCATCGCCGGGTTGAGCGAGGCGTGCGGGTCCTGGAAGACGATCTGAAGTCGCCGTCGCATGGGCCGCATCTCGCCCTCGCGAAGCCCCGCGATCTCACGGCCCTCGAGCTTGATCGACCCTGCCGTCGGTCGCACGAGGCCGAGCAGCGTCCGGCCGAGCGTCGTCTTGCCCGAGCCCGACTCGCCGACGAGCCCGAGCACCTCGCCCCGGCGCAGATCGAAGCTCACGCCGTCGACCGCGTGCACGAAGCCCGCCTCGCGGCCCCGCAGCCGGTCGAGGAACGAGCCGCGGACCGAGAACCGGGTCACGACGTCGCGCACCTCGAGGAGCGGCGGGCCGTCCTGCGTCGCCGCGGCGGAGCCGATCGCCGGTGCCGCCTCCATCACGCCTCCTCCGCCACGGCGATCTCCTCGCGCTCGAGTGGCGCGGTGGCTCCGGGTGGGATCAGCTCCTCCGGCCCGTGAAGCCAGCAGAGCACCCGCTGGCCGGTCTCGGCCCGGACCTCGACGGGATCGACCGCGGCGCAGACATGCATCGCGTTCGGACACCGCGGGTGGAAGCGGCAGGCGGGCGGCGGGTCGACCAGGTCGGGCGGAGCGCCCGGGATGTGGTGCAGGCCGGTGGTGCGCAGGGAGATCGTCGAGCGCAGGAGCTCGCGCGTATACGGATGGGCCGGCTCGGAGAAGACCTGGCGCGCGTCGCCCTCCTCGACGATCTTGCCCGCGTACATCACCGCGACCCGGTGGCACGCCTCGGCCACGATCCCGAGGTTGTGGGTGATCAGCAGCAGCGCGGTGTCGAAGTTGTCGCGCAGGTCGGCGAGGATGCCGAGGATCTGCGCCTCGACGATCACGTCGAGCGCGGTCGTCGGCTCGTCGGCGATCACCAGGCTGGGCTCCAGGACGAGCGCGAGGGCGATCATGATCCGCTGGCGCATCCCGCCGGAGAACTCGTGGGGGTACTGCTTGAAGCGAGTCGGCGGGATCCCCATCCGCGCCAGCGTCTCGAGCGAGCGTCGCCGCATCTCCTCCTTGACGAGGTCCGGCTCGTGCGTGCGCAGCGTCTCGAGGAAATGGTCCTCGATCGTCACCAGCGGGTCGAGCCGGGTCATCGGCTCCTGGAAGATCAGCCCGAGCTCCGGGCCGCGCATCTCGCGCAGCTCCTCGCGACCGAGCGTCGTCAGGTTGCGCCCGGAGTGCAGGATCTCGCCGCGCACGCTGGCGTTCTCGGGCAGCAGGCCGAGCGCGCCGCGCCCGAGCGTCGACTTGCCGCACCCCGACTCGCCGACGAGCCCGAGCGTCTCGCCCGCTGCGATGTCGAAGGAGACGCCGTCCACGGCGCGCACCGGATCGCCCAGGGTCCCGTACCAGACCCGCAGCCCGCGCACCGAGAGCACCGGCTGACCCCGATCGCCGCTGCTATTCACGGCGATTCTCCTCTGACTCGATCTCGCCCTCGGGCCCGGGGACGCCGGCCATGACCGGCATCCCGGCCTCGGCGTGGTGCGGGATCTCGGGCCGCTCGAGCCGGCGCTGGCGGATCAGCGGGTTGAGGACGTCGTTGAGGCCCTCGCCGACGAGCGTGAAGCCGGTCACGAGCAGGACGATCGCGAGGCCCGGGAAGACCCCCGTCCACCAGATGCCGGCGCCGGCGTCGTCGATCGCGCGGTTCAGGTCATATCCCCACTCGGCCGCCTCCGTCGGCTGGATGCCGTAGCCCAGGAACCCCAGCGCGGCGAGCGTGAGGATCGCGTCGGCCGCGTTCAGGGTGGCGAGCGCGGGCACGTTCTGAATCACGTTCGAGAGCACGTAGCGGCTGATGATCGTCCTCCGCGGCGCTCCCAGGGCGCGCGCCGCTTCGACGTAGGACTCCTCCCGGATCGAGATCACGTGATTGCGGACTACCCGGAAGTACTGGGGTATGTAGACGACGGTGATCGCAACCGCCGCCGTGACCACCCCGCGCCCGCCGAGCAAGAAGGCGATCACGATCGCGAGCAGCAGGTAGGGGAAGGCAAACAGCGCGTCTGAGATCAGGACCAGGGTCCGGTCGAGGGCGCCGCCGACGTAGCCGGAGATCAGCCCGAGCGGCACCCCGACGACCAGCGAGAAGAGCAGCGCCAGGACGACGACCTCGATCGCCGTCCGCGAGCCCCAGATCACCCGCGAGAGCACGTCGGTGGATTGCACGGTGGTCCCGAACAGGTTGGTGCCGTCGGGCGAGCCCTGCTTCGGGAACCGGACGCCGCCCGAGTCGACCTGGTCGAAGCCGTATGGCGCGATCACCGGCGCGAAGACCGCGAGGATGACGAAGAACAGGACGATCCCGATCCCGGTGTACAGAATCCAGCGCGGCGTGCCGCGGGCCTCCCGGATCGGTCGCAGGGCGCGGGGCAGCTTCATCCGGTCAGTACCTCACCCGCGGGTCGACGAAGGCGTTGACCACATCGATCAGCAGCGAGACGATCACGACCGCGATCGCGAACACCGTGATGATTCCCTGTACCGCGATGTAGTCGCGCTCGTTCAGGTAGCGGACGAGCTCCGCCCCGATCCCGGGCCAGTTGAAGCTCTGCTCGGTGAGCACCGCGCCCCCGAGCAGGATCGCGAGCTGGAGCCCGGCGACGGTGATCACCGGGACCAGCGCGTTCCGAAACGCGTGGTGGATGACGACGCGGCGCTCCCTGATCCCGCGCGCCCGCGCCGCCTCGACGTAGTCACCGCGCATCGTCTGGAGCAGGTTCACGCGCACGAGCCGGATCAGCACGCCGCTGACCAAGAGGCCGAGGGTGACGGCGGGCAGGATCAGATGGGTGACGACGTCCCAGAAGTCCGACCAGCTGCCGGAGATCAGGCTGTCGATCAGGTAGAAGTGGGTCACCTTGTCGAGCTCGAACTCGACCACCGGGCTCGCTCGGCCAGAGCTCGGCAACCAGCCGAGCGTGGAGCTGAACAGGAGCTGGGCGAGGAACGCGGTGAAGAACACCGGCGCCGCGTAGACGACGATCCCGAAGAGCCGCCCGCCGGTATCGATCCAGGTGTCTCGGTAGCGCCCGGCCAGGAGCCCGATTGGGATCCCGACCGCGAGCGCGACCAGGAACGCCGCGATCGTCAGCTCGAGCGTCGCGCTGCCGTTCTCGGTGATGATCGACGTCACCGGGCGGTCGTCGTTGATCGTCTGCCCGAGCTGGAGGGTGAACGCGTCGCCGATGTACTCGACGTACTGCTCGGTGATCGGCTTGTCGAGCCCCGCGGCCTCGCGCCGCTGCTCGAGCTCCTGCTGGGAGACGCGGCCGCCCAGCGCCGCCGTGATCGGATCGCCCGGCGCGACCCGCATCAGCAGGAAGACGATCGTGAGCAGGATGAGCACGGTCGGGATCGCGAGCGCGATCCGGGTCAATACGTACGCGCGCAGCGATGTCGCCTGCCCCTGCATCACTCAAGATCGAGACGGCGCGCCGCTCGCGGGCCCCCGGCCTCCCGCGAACGGCGCGCGCTCAACTTGTCCCGCCTTCCTCCGCTAGTCCTTGCTGATCAGCCAGTAGCGGAAGATGTACGACGGATCGAGGGTGTCCTCGACGCCGCTGACGGCATCGCCCGCGACCGCGACCTGCGAGATCTCGATGTACGGGATCGTCGGCGCGTCCTCCGCCCCGATCTCCTGGATCTTCGCGAACGCCTGCTCGCGAGCGGACTCGTCGGTGTTCGCCTTCTCCTCCGCGAGCAGCTTCTCCATCTCCGGGTTCGAGTAGTGGATGTTGAGGAAGCTGTCCTTCGAGTAGAAGGAGCTCGTGTAGTTGTCGGCGTCCGGATAGTCCGGGAACCAGCCGAGCTGGTAGACGGGGTACTTGTCGGTGAAGGCCGCCTCCGAGTACTGGTTCCACTCGGTCGACTTGAGCGTCACTTCGAAGAGCCCGGAGTCGTCGAGCTGGCGCTTGATCTCCGCGTACTCGTCGCCCGACACCGGCCCGTAGTGCGAGGGGGTCCACCAGACCTCGAGCGGTATGGGGGTGTCGACGCCCGCTTTCGCGAGTGTCTTCTTCGCCGCGTCCGGATCGGGCTGGTCGCCGTAACGATCGGCGAACGCCTCGGTATGGAACTGCAGCCCCGACGGAACCATCGAGTAGAGCGGGTCAGCGGTGCCGTTGTAGACGTTCTCGGCGATCGAGGCGCGGTCGATCGTCTGCGCCACCGCCTGGCGCACCGCCTTCTTCTGCGCGTCGCTGCCCTCCTGGAGATCGAGGTTGAAGTTCATGTACCGGATCTCCACGCCCGGCTCCTGGTAGACCTCGACGCCGTCGGCGCCCTCCAGGTCGGAGATGTCGGTCGGGCTCAGCGAGCGGTAGGCCAGGTCGACCTCGCCCTGCTCGACCGCCTGCTTGAGCGTCGAGGACTTGTCGTAGTACTGGATCACGACCTGGTCGACTTGGGCCGGATCGTCACCCGTGTACTCCGGGTTCGCCTCGAGCACCGTCTGCTGTCCGGGCTCGTACGACTCCACCTGATAGCGGCCGGAGCCGACGACCTCGTCGGACGGCTGGACCTTGTCGGCCGGGTACTCGGCCGGCGCGATCGCCGCGCCACCAGTCGTGAGGAGGAACGGCCAGGTCGCGTCCGGCGCCTTCAGGTTGAAGACGACGGTCGTGTCATCGGGCGTCTCGATGTTCTTCAGGTTCAGGTAAAGCGACGACGCACCCTGCGGGTCGGCGATCTTCAGGTTCCGGTCGAACGACGCCTTGACGTCCTCGGAGGTGAAATCCGAGCCGTCGGAGAACTTGAGGCCGCTCTGCAACTTGCACTCATAAACCTGGTTGTTCTGGTCCGTGAAGTCGCAGGACTCGGCCGCCTCGGGCTCTGGCTTGTTGCCGCCCGGCGGGACCTGCATCAGGTTCTGATAGACGTTGAAGATCACGTTGTACGACGGCAGGTCGTAGGACCCGGCCGGGTCGTATGAGACCGGCTGGTCGGTCGTGCCGTGAATGAGGATGGAGCTCTCTCCGCCGCCACCCTCGTCGTCGCTGCCGCAGGCAGCGACCCCTGCTGAAAGTGCCGCGGCGGCTACCGCCGCGAAAATCAGCCGTCTTGCTCGACGCATCTAGATTCTCCCTCTCTCTGTACAGGCGTCGCCCCGGCGACGCCATTCAGCGATTCGCAGCCTATTCGGACGGCAGCTCACGGGGCACTACCGCGTGACGTTGTGACGGATTCGCGGCCGACCGGGTGGTGGCATGCCGCCCAGTGGTCGTGACCGTAGTTGACGAGTTGGGGCTCCACCTCCGAGCAGATCTCGGTCGCGCGCGGGCAGCGCGTGTGAAAGCGGCACGCCGGCGGCGGGTTGGCGGGGCTCGGCACGTCTCCCTCGAGCACGATCTGCTCGCGCGTCGCGTTCGCGCGCGGGTCCGGAATCGGGACCGCGGAGAGCAGCGAGACCGTGTACGGGTGAATCGGGCTCTCATAGACCTCTTGGGCGGGGCCGATCTCGACGATCTTGCCCAGGTACATGACCGCGATCCGGTCCGCGACGTGGCGGACGACACCGAGGTCGTGAGCGACGAACACGTACGTGAGGTCGAACTCGTTCTGGAGGTCCTCGAGCAGGTTGATGATCTGGGCTTGGATCGAGACGTCGAGCGCCGAGACGGGCTCGTCGGCGATGATCACCTTCGGGTTGACCGAGAGCGCCCGTGCGATCCCGATCCGCTGGCGCTGGCCGCCCGAGAACTCGTGCGGGAAACGGTTGTAGTGCTCCGGGTTGAGGCCGACCCGCTCGAGCAGCTCCTGCACCTTCTCGCGCACCCCCGAGCCGGAGGCGACGTCGTGCATGCGGATCGGGTCGCCGACGATCTGGGCGACCCGCTTGCGCGGGTTGAGCGACGCGTAGGGGTCCTGGAAGATCATCTGCATCCGTGGACGCAGGTCGCGGAGCTGACGCGAGCGCAGCCCGGTGATCTCCCGCCCCTCGAACCGGACCGAGCCGGACGTCGGCTCGAGCAGCTGCAGAACGGTCCGGCTGAGCGTCGTCTTGCCGCAGCCGGACTCGCCGACCAGCCCCAGGGTCTCTCCGCCGCGGACCGTGAACGAGACGTCGTCCACGGCGCGGACGCGGCCGATCTCGTGGTCGAACAGCACCCCGGCCTTGATCGGGAAGTGCTTGACCAGGTTCTCGACCTCGAGGATGGCGTCGCCGGTGCGTGCCGCCCCGGGCATCTCGGTCGCGGTTGCGGTCGTCACTGGATCGCTCATGCCGCCGGCTCCTCGAGCCCGATCTCGCCTGACTCGACCAGCCGGAACGTCTTCTTCTGTTCCGGCGTCAGCCAACAGCGATCGAGATGGCCGTGCTCGAGCACCCGCTGCTCGAGTGGCGGTGTCTCCGGGCAGCGGTCGAAGGCGTGCGGGCACCGCGGCCGGAAGTGGCAGCCCTCGGGCGGGGAGATCAAGGACGGGGGCTGCCCCGCGATCTGGGCGAGCCTCGCGGTCCGCGGCCGGTCGATCCGCGTGAGCGAGCCGAGCAGCCCCCACGTGTACGGGTGCTGCGGGTCGTAGAAGATCTGATCGAGGGTGCCGGCCTCGACGATGCGGCCGCCATACATGACGAGCACGTTCTGGGCGACCTCCGCGATCACCCCGAGGTCGTGCGTGATCATGATCACCGCCATCCCGAACTCGTCGCGCAGGCGCTCGATCAGCCTCAGGATCTGCGCCTGCGTGGTCACGTCGAGCGCGGTGGTCGGCTCGTCGGCGATCAGCAGCTTCGGCTCGTTCGTGAGGGCCATCGCGATCATCGCCCGCTGGCGCATGCCGCCGGAGAACTCGTGCGGGTACTCGCCCGCGCGGCGCTCCGGGTCCGGGATCCCGACGAGCCCGAGGAGCTCGACGGACCGGTCCCATGCGGCCGCCTTGTCCATATCGCGGTGGACCTGAATGGCCTCGACCAGCTGGCGGCCCACCTTGTAGAAGGGGTGAAGCGAGGACAGCGGGTCCTGGAAGATCATCGAGATGTCGTTGCCGCGGATCGCGCGGAGCTGCTCGCCCTCCAGCTCGACCAGGTTCATGCCGTCGAACATGATCCGGCCCGAGATCTCGGCGTTCGGCGCCCGGGTGAGCCCGAGCGTCGTCAGGTTGGCGACGCTCTTGCCGGAGCCGGACTCGCCGACGATGCCCAGCATGTCGCCGGGCCTCACCTCGTACGAGATCCCGTCGACGGCCTTGACGACGCCGTCGTCGGTCTCGAACCGCACGCGCAGATCGTCGACCTTGAGGAGGGCGTCGGTCACTGGTAGCGCACCCGCGGATCGAGGTAGGCGTAGGCGATGTCCACGATCAGGTTGAAGGTGACGATGAAGAATGCCCCGAACAACGTGATCCCCTGGATCATCGGCAGGTCCGAGCGCGTGATCGCGTTGCGGATCTCCGCCCCGACGCCGGGGATGTTGAACACGGTTTCGGTGAGGATCGCGTTGCCGGCAAGCAGCACGGCGACGTCGAGCCCGAGCAGGGTCACGATCGGCGTGATCGCGCTGCGCAGGGCGTGGCGCATGATCACGCTTCGCTCCGGGAGCCCCTTGGCCCGCGCGGTGCGGATGTAGTCGTCGCCCATCACGTCGATCATCTGCGAGCGCAGATACCGCGCGTAGATCGCCGCGGTGGCCGCGGCAAGGACGAACCACGGCAGGAGCAGCGCGCCCACCCTGCCGGCGAAGCTGTCTGCCTCCGCGTAGCTCCCGATGCCGGGGAAGATCGAGATCACGCCGACGTCCTGGGCGAACAGATAAAGGGCGACGAGGCCGAGCCAGAAGACCGGGGCCGAGATGAACGCGAGGCTGGTGATCATCGTCGTGCGGTCGAGCAGCGAGCGGCGCCTGATCGCCGAGATGATCCCGACCGGGAGCGCGATCGAGAGCCAGACGACGACGGCGCCCGCGACCAGCAGCCCGGTCGCCGGCAGGTCGGAGAAGATCACGTCCTTGACGTCCGCGTTCGACTGGTAGCTGCGGCCGAAATAGAGCGGTCCGTGGGAGTCGGTGCCGGGCAGGTCGAGCGGAGTGAAGACGCCCTTCAGGTAGATCCAGAACTGCGTGAGGACAGACTTGTCAAGGCCGAGCGACTCCCGGATCGCCTCGATCTGCCCGGCGTTGGCCTGACGGCCGGCGCGCAATTGCGCGGGGTCGGCCGACGGGAAGACGTAGAAGATCGTGAACACGACCGCGCTGACGATCACGAGCATCAGGACCGACCAGAGGACTCTTCGCGTGATGTAGCGGGCCATGTTGTTTGTGTGGGCGCGGAGGACCCGCCGCCGCCGAGGCGGCGACGGGTCTCTCTTCGCTTCTCAGGTGATCAGCGTGGGCTGAACTCCATCTACTTCAACGACGTGAAGGCGAGATCCCAGTTCGCGTTGAACTTGTTGATCACGCCTGCGACGTCGGGCGACTGGATGTTGGCCTGGTCATCCCAGATGTACGGGATGGCCGGGGCCTCTGCGGTGATCATCTTGTCCACGTCACCCCAGGCCTGGTTGCGCTCGTCGATGTTGTCGATCAGCGTGGCCTTGTTGATGGCCTTGTTGATCTCCGGCACGTTGAGCTGCGGCCAGTTGGAGTTGTTCTCGGGAACAACGTTCTCCCCATTGAACGTCGGGTCCAGCATCGACTGCCCGTCGTTGAAGTCCTTCAGCCAGCCCACGTTCGGGCAGACCTCAGGAGCGTTGGAGGGAACGCTGCAGAACTTCGTGTACATGATGTCGTGCACCACCTTCTGGAGGTTCACCGTGAAGCCCAGCTCCTCGAGCTGGCTCTTGGCGACCTCCGCGGTGTCGGCGCCTGGCGGCGAGTCGTCACCGACCATGGTGATCTCGCAGTTGGCCCCCTCGCACTTGCCGCTGGAGAAACCGGCCTTCTTCATGTACTCCGCCGCGAGCGCCGGATCACCTTCCGGGTTCGCCAGGAAGTCGAGGCTCGGATCCCCCTCGAGCCCACCGGCCTCGTCGAAGCCGGGGAACTCGGGCGGCAGGAAGTGGGTCGCGACCGGTCCGGTCAGCTCGCCACCTCGGGTGTTGCGCAGGTCGACGCGGTTCGCGTTCGCGATCACGGCCTTGCGGACGTCAATGTCGTCGAACGGCGGCTTCTGCGTGTTGAGGGCGATGTAGCGGTTACCGCCGCTCGGGGTCAGCGTGAGCTGGCCCTCCTCGCCCTCGGTCGCCGCCTGCTTGATCGCCTGCGGCGGGGTGGTGAAGTCGCCATTCACCATCGCCGACCCATCGAGGATCTTCTTCGCCGCCGAGACGGTGTCGGAGAAGCCCTCCTGGAAGGTGATCTCGTCGAGATACGCCGGCCTGAAGTCGCCTTCCGGCGGCGTCCCGGGCTCACCGCGCCAGTTCGGGTTCCGAACCAGGTGGATCTCCTTGTTCGGCGTGTAGCTCTCGATCATGTACGGCCCGGTTGCGACCTGGTTCTCGCCGTACGTGGACGGGTTCTCGGCGTCGAACTTCTTGGCGTACTCCTCCGGAACGGGTGCCGACACCGGCAGCGACAGAGCTCCGATGACACCGATCGAGGTCGTGTTGGTCAGCTTGATCTCGAGCGTGGTGTCGTCGGTCGCCGTGATCCCGGTGATGTCCGGGGCGCCGCCCGTGGGGTTGTCCTGCGCCTCCTTGACCGCCTTTGCCATGCCCTCGACGCCGGCGAGATACGTCTGCACGTATCCGTTCGGCACGCCCGGCAGCACCGAGCGCTCGATCGCGTACTCGACGTCGGCAGCCTTCACCGTGCGATTGACCGGCGGCGAGAACTTGACGTCGTCGCGGATCGTGTAGGTGATCGTCTTGCCGTCGTCGGATACGACGGGCTCCTCAGCCGCCAGCACCGGCTGCGCGTCGATGTCGCCGGGGGCGTAGCCCACCAGCTGCGACTGCGTCGCCGAGCTCACCATGTAGCTGAATTGGTAGTACTGCGCGCCGGGGTCGATGTAGTCGACGTCGCTGGCCGCAATCACGGTCAGCTCGCCTCCCGTCTTGGCCCCATCAGGCGCGGACGTGGGCGCCGGGAACTCGCTCTCCCCGGTGCTCGCGCTGGTGGTAGTGCCCTCGTCGTCATCTTCGCCACAGGCGCCCACCGTGAGCGCGAGGGCGGCGATGAGGCCGAGCGCAAGCAGCCATCGCAGCTTGGGTCGCATCGTCGGTCCTTTCTGTTGTTGAGTGATGAAGCGCAGCCGAGTCATCTCAGCTCCGCTTCGAACGAGGATTGAGCGCGTCCTGCAGCGCGTCGCCGACCAGGTTGAAGGCGAGCACGGTGAACAGGAGCGCGAGACCGGGGAAAAGCATGTACCACCACGCCTCGGAGAAGGTCGGCGTGGCGTCGGAGATCATCTGCCCCCAGCTCGGCTTGTCGGTGACCCCGACGCCGAGGAAGGAGAGCGCGGCCTCGTACAGGATCACCTGCGGGATCAGGATCGAGGCGTAGACGATGATCGGCGCGGTGAGGTTGGGAAGCAGCTCGCGGAAGACGATCCTCGTGTTCGACGCGCCCATCGCTCGCGAGGCCTCGATGAACTCCTTCTCGCGCAGGGAGAGCGTCTGCCCGCGGACGATCCGCGCCATGTAGGTCCAGCTCGTGAACGCGATCACGAAGATGACGACGCCGAGGCCCGGCTTGATGAGCCCGCCGAGGCAGCCCTCGCCGCCACCGCCGCTGGTCTGGCCGAGCGTGCACGCGGCGGCGAGACCCGTGGCGAGGAGCAGATAGGGGATCGCGAGCAGGACGTCGACGGCTCGGGAGATCACGGTGTCGGCCCAGCCACGGAAGTAGCCGGCGATCAGGCCCGCGACGATGCCCGCCGCCGTCGCCAGCGCCGTCGCTACAAACGCGACGGTCAGCGAGACGCGAGCGCCGTAGATCGTGCGGCTGAAGACGTCGCGGCCGAGCTGGTCGACCCCGAACAGGTGGGCGCTGTCGGGGCCGGTCGGGGTGGCGAAGAGCGGGTCGAGCGCGCTCGTGTCGCGGTCGTCGGGCCCGGGCGCGCCGAAGAGGTCGACGACGACGGGCGCGAAGACCGCGACCAGGATCAGCAGGACGATGAACCCGAGCGCGATGAGCGCGAGCTTGTCCTCGCGGAAGCGAAGCCAGAAGAGCTGCCACGGCGTCCGTGGGATCGCCCCCGCTTCGATCTCCGTGAGCTCCGCCGAGCCGCCTACCGGACGCGCTCGATCCTCGGGAAACTCGCCGGCCTCCAAGGCGCTCCCCCGCCTCAGTCCCGCCGGATTGTCATTTGCGGAAGCACACTAGCCGAGCCCTCGCCACGCCACTTCCTGCCTGCCCCACGGGCGGGGATTCTACGCCTCGTTTAGCGACTGCCTACGTTGTTCTTACCAACCTCTCACCTTGCGGAAAGGGGCCGTTGGCCGCCGTGACGAAGTAAATTGCCGCTCCGATGAGGGCGGTCACCTTCCAGGGACCGGGCGAGGTGCGGGTCGACGACGTTCCCGAGCCCGAGCTCACCTCGGCCGACGAGGCGATCGTCCGGGTCGAGGCGACCGGCGTCTGCGGGTCGGACCTCCACATCTACCACGGCCGCGTCGCGATCGAGCCCGGCTTTGTGCTCGGCCACGAGTACGTCGGGACGGTGACGGCCGTCGGCGACGAGGTCCGCGCCGTGGCTGGCGGCGATCGGGTGCTCGGCACCTACTCCACCGCCTGCGGCGAGTGCTTCTTCTGCCGGCGCGGCGACTTCCACAAGTGCGACCACGGACGGGTCTTCGGCCACGGAGCGACCCTCGGCTCGCTCCAGGGTGCCCAGGCGGAGCAGCTCCTCGTCCCGCACGCCGATCTCACGCTGCGGAAGGTCCCGGAGGGGATGTCCGACGAGGTGGCGCTGTTCGCCGGCGACGTGATGGGGACCGGCTACCACGCAGTCGTCGAGTGCGGTGTGGAGGCCGGGGAGGTGCTGGCGGTCCTCGGCCTCGGGCCGGTGGGCCTGTGCGCCGTCCAGGCGGCGCTCGCCGAGGGCGCCGCTGCCGTGGTCGCGGTGGACACGGTGCCGGAGCGGCTCGAGCTCGCGCGCTCGCTCGGCGCCGAGGCGGTCCACCTGACCGACGAGGACCCAAGGGCCGCGGTGAAGGGGCTCACGGACGGCCGCGGGGCGGACGCGACGATCGACGCAGTCGGCCACCCGGAGGCGCTCGAGCTGGCCTGCCGCCTTACGCGCAAGGCCGGAACCGTCTCCGCCACCGGGGTCTATGCCGAGCGGATCGACTTCCACATGGGCATCGTCTGGATCAAGGCGCTGACGCTCAGGACCGGACACGCGAACGTGATCAAGCACGTGGACCCGGTGCTCGACCGACTCGCCTCGGGCGCGCTCGACCCGGCGCCGCTCGTCACCCACCACATGAGCCTTGACGATGCGGCCGACGCCTACGACGTCTACGACCGCCGCGAGGCGCTCAAGATCGTCCTCCGACCGTGAGCGAGCGGCGTCCGGAGATCACATGGGAGCAGTTCGAGGCCGTCGACATGCGGGTCGGGCGCGTGGTGGGCGTCGAGGACTTCCCCGAGGCGCGCCAGCCCGCGTGGAAGCTCGAGATCGACTTCGGGGCGCAGGTCGGCACGAGGCGCTCCTCGGCGCAGATCACCAACTACTCCCGGGAGGAGCTCGAGGGCACCCTCGTGGTCGCCGTGGTGAACTTCCCGCCGAAACGGATCGGACCGTTCGTTTCGGAGGTGCTCGTGCTCGGGGCGCTCGACGAGGAGCTCGGCGTCGTCCTCCTACGGCCCGACCGCGACGCCGCGATCGGAGACCGGATCGCCTGATCGCCCCTCCAGCTCGGCGGGGCCGTTTTCGGCCTACCGTGCGGGGGTACGCGCCCGGAAGTGTCCGACATGCTGCGCACCTATCTCCAGGACCACCACGCCGGGGCGACGGCGGGCCTCGAGCTGGCGCGCAGGGCGGCCGGATCGAACGAGGACTCCGACTACGGCCACGAGCTGCGCGAGCTCGCGGCCGACATCGCGGCCGACCGCGAGGCGCTCGAGCGCGTGATGGAGCGTCTCGGGGTGAAGCCGAGCCGGGTCAAGGACGGCGCCTTCTGGACCGCTGAGAAGCTCGGCCGCCTGAAGCCGAACAACAGCCTGCTCAGCTACTCGCCGCTCAGTCGCGTGGTCGAGCTCGAGGGGCTGGTGATCGGCGTCACCGGCAAGCTGGCGCTCTGGGAGTCGCTGCGCGAGGCAGTCGGTGAGCGGATCGACGGCGTCGAGTTCGCGGCGCTCTCCGAGCGCGCCGCCGACCAGCGTTCACGGCTCGAGGCTCTGCGCCGCCGCGCCGCGGCCGAGGCACTCAGGAGCTGAGCTCACTCCTCCGGCGCGAACGCTCGCCGCGCCTCGGCCGGATCGGCGAGGACGTGGACGGCGTAGACCTTGGCGTCGCGCACCGTCCACAGCCAGGCGTTCGCCGAATCGAGGAAGCCGTTCTCGTGCCAGACGCGGGCGCGACCGAAGACCAGCACCTTGCCGGGCTCGACCTCGTGGAACTGCTGCGGCTGGAGCTCGATCCGCTTCCAGGTGCCCGCGAGATCGTCCATGTATTGGGAGATCCCCTCATGGCCGCGGTATGGATTGGTGCGGCCCGCCATGATCCCGGTCACCGTCGCGACCTCGATCGACGCGTCCGCGAGCCGCTTCAGGGTTTCGAGATCACGCTCGGCGAAGGCACGGTAGGCGCGGCGAATCGTCCTTTCCCCCGCGACCGGCATTCGCCCACAACGCTAACGGCTTGCGCTCCGGGCGTTTTCTCGGCGACGCGCCGGGCGGACGAATCGGCGGTCCTCGACTAGCCGACCACGACCTTGCCCTTCATCCCCTCGGCCTTGTGGAAGCGGCACACGTAGCGATAGGTGCCCGGCTTCTTGAACTTGCGCGCCGCGCGCGCGTCGCCGCCCGCCGTGATCACGGCGTCGAAGCCGCGCTTGAAGGTCACCGTGTGCTCGCCCTCCGTCGCGCGCCACTTGACCTTCTCTCCGCGCGAGACATGCATCTTCTTCGGGCTGAAGTCGAAGTCGTCGGCACGGACGGTGTTCCCCCCGCGCTTCGCCTGCGCGCCGCCCGTGGCCAGTGCCACGACCAACACCGCCGCGATCGCAAATGAAGCTCGTCTCATGGTCCTCCCTCCGGTTCGCTCTCCCGTTGTTACGGATGGGGATGCCGCAGGGATGGGATCCCGGCCCGTACCCTCTCTGGCGACATGAGCGCTGGCCGAAGGGCGGGACGATGATCGGGCCGCTCGAGATCGTGATCGTGGTCGTCTTCCTCGTGCTCATCTTCGGCTACCGCAGGATTCCCGCGGCGGGGCGCTGGGCGGGAACGAACCTCCGCGAACTCACCGAGTCGGTCAAGGGCCTGTTCGGAGACAGGGCGGATCCGAAGGAGCTCGCGCGCTCGGCCGGCAAGGGCGTCCGCGAGGCGCGGGCACTTCGCGACGAGCTCACGGGCAAGGGTGGTGCCGACGAATCGGACGAGAGCGCCTCGCGCACGGAGAACCGCTGATGGAGCGGCTCGAGCACGTCGACGTCCTGATCGTCGGCGCCGGTCTGTCCGGGGTCGGCGCCGGCTGCTACCTGGAGCGCGAGTTCCCGGGGCGGAGCTACGCGATCCTCGAGGCGCGGGAGGCGATCGGCGGGACCTGGGACCTCTTCCGCTACCCGGGAATCCGCTCGGACTCCGACATGCACACGCTCGGCTACCGGTTCCGTCCCTGGACGGCATCCGAGGCGATCGCCGACGGGCCCGCGATCCTCGACTACGTGCGTGACACCGCGGCCGAGTACGGGGTCGACCGGGGGATCCGCTTCGGCCATCGCGTGGTCAGCGCCCAGTGGTCGACGCCTGAGGCGCGGTGGACGGTCGAGGCTGAGCGGGTCTCCAGCGGGGAGCCGGTGCGGATGACCTGCGACTTCCTCGTCGGCTGCGCCGGCTACTACAGCTACGACCGCGGCTACCTCCCGGAGTTCGAAGGGCTCGAGCGCTACCGCGGCATCTTCCTTCACCCGCAGCACTGGCCGGCGGACCTCGAGTACGCCGGCAGGCGCGTGCTCGTGATCGGCAGCGGCGCGACCGCGGTCACGCTCGTCCCGGCCATGGCCGGCGACGCGGATCACGTGACGATGCTCCAGCGCTCGCCGAGCTACATCGTGACGCTCCCGAGCGAGGACCCCATCGCGACCTTCCTGCGTCGCGTCCTTCCCGACCGCGCCGCCTACTTCCTGACCAGGTGGAAGAACGTATTCCTGCAGGCGGGCTTCTACCGTCTCGCGCGCCACCGCCCGCGGCTCGTCCGCAGGTTGATCCGGCGCGGCGTGGAGCGCCGGCTGCCGCCCGGCTTCGACGTCGGCACCCATTTCGAGCCGCGCTACAACCCATGGGACCAGCGCGTCTGTCTCGTCCCCGACGGCGACCTGTTCGAGGCGCTCTCCGAAGGGCGCGCCACGATCGTCACCGACGAGATCGAGACGTTCACCGAGCGGGGCGTCCTGTTGCGCTCGGGCACCGAGCTCGAGGCGGAGATCGTCGTCGCTTCCACCGGCCTCGACCTGGTCGCCTTCGGCGGCATCGAGCTCGCCGTCGACGGACGGGCCGTGAACCTGTCGGAGACGCTCGCCTACAAGGCCATGATGCTGCGGGGCGTCCCCAACTTCGTCTTCGCCGCCGGCTACACGAACGCATCCTGGACGCTCAAGGTCGACGTGACGTTCGAGTACCTGTGCCGCCTGCTGCGCCACATGGACGAGCACGGCCATCGCCAGGCGATGCCGCTCAACGTCGCCGCGGACGTCGAGAAGTGGCCGTTCTTCCTCGACTTCCAGGCCGGCTACGTAATGCGCTCCCTCCACAAGTTTCCGAAGCAGGGCTCGAAACCGCCGTGGCGACTGGACCAGAACTACCCGCGTGACATCCGCGTGCTCCGCCACGGCCCGATCGAGGACGGCGCAATGGTGTTCTCCTCACCGGGCTCGACGAACGGTCACCCGGTCGCGGCTCGGTCAGCGAGCTCCATCCGGTAGATCCGGACGACGCCGCGGACGTCCGCCCCGATCCGCCAGGCGCGGGCGGCGGCTCCTTCAAGGAAGGCTTCGGCCGCCGGGCGCCCTGGGTCGGCGATCCACGCCCGCGGCGCGAGGCGCGGCAGAAGGGCGAGGAGCGGTGCGACGCTCTGGCGCTCGTAGAGGACGTCGGCGGCGAGCGCGAGGTCGAAGGCGCCGCGCTCCAGTAGCTCCCGGGGTGCGGCCCAGTCGACGAGCGCCGTCTCGAGCCGGGCGCCGTTGCGCTCGGCGTTGAGCGCGAGGAGCTCGAGCGCCTGGGGCTCGGAGTCCGTGGCGAGCACGCGCGCCCCGGCGCGGGCGGCGGCGAGGCTCGGAACGCCGAGGCCGCAGCCGAGCTCAACCACGCGGACCCCCCGCAGGTCGAGGCGCTCCAGCTCTCGAGCCAAAGCGACGCCGCTTCGCCAGAGCACCGACCAGTAGGGGACGATCGGCGCCCACTCGACGCCGCCGTCGTCCGGCAGCTCCGCGGATTCGAGCGGCCGCAGCAACTCGAGTGCGCCGTCCGGAAGCTCGATGGTCTCGGGTGCGAGCTCCTCGATCAGCCGGCCGCCAGCGCCTGGGGCGAGGCCGTCTTGATGCGGTACGTCGCCCACTTCATCGTCCGCAGGGTCTCGGCGTGGCACTTCGAGATCGTCTCGAGCAGATCAGCGTCCTTCACCGCCTGGCTTCCCTGCCCGAGCATCACCCAGTCGATCGAGGTCTCCGAGGCGAGCAGGTAGATCTCGCGCAGGTCCCGGAGCAGGAGCAGCGCCGGCTCAGGGCGGCGGCCGATCAGCTCCACGCTCTTTTCGACGACGCGTTGAAGCGGGCCGGTCCCAGTGGGCGAGTCGCGCCGGTCGCCGTCGATCGAGGTGCCGTAGCGGTCGGCGTGGGGGGCGAGGGCCTCGACGTGGCCGTTCTCGAGCTTCGCCAGCGTCTTCGTGACGTGGAAGACGTCGTGGTCGATCTTGTGGCGCTCGCCGACGGCGACGAGCTCGTCGACGAGCTTCGCCTCGGCATCGGCGACCTGCTCGATCGCGAGCCCGATCTTCATGTGCCGACCTCGGTTCGCTCGGCGACCGCGACGTCGCCGGAGCCGGTCGTGCTCGGCACGCCCGACCGAAGCGGCGCGGAGGCGGTCGTGGTCGGCGCCGGCGCCGCGCCATCGCCGGCAGCGAGCTTGCGGACGGCGACGCTCCCGACCTTGAACAGCGGCTGCTTGGAGGCGGGATCCCAGTCGGTGATCGTGATCTCGTTCGCGGCGCGCGGCTCGTCGCCCGGCTCGCGCGGGTCATCGCGGTCCCAGTAGCCGTAGTGGAACGGTACGAAGACCACGCCCTCGCGAATCGCCGTGATCCGCGCCGGGCCGTGGATCGACCCGCGCGCTGAGCTGACCTCGACCACGTCGCCCTCCGCGATCTCGAGCCGCGCCGCGTCGGCCTCCGAGAGCTCGACCCAGACGTCGGGCGCAGCCGCCTGAAGCTGCGGCGCGCGCGCAGTCTTCGTGCGGGTGTGGAAGTGGTAGATGGTGCGGCCGGTGTTCAGCCGCAGCGGTCGCTCCGAGCCCGGCTCCTCGTGCGGCGGCAAGTACTCCGCCGCCTTCAGGATCGCCTTGCCGTCGGGGTTCATCGCCGCGTACTCGGTCGGCTCGTTGCTCGCCCCGGTCAGCAGGTCCTTGCCGTAGTCCTCGCACTCGTCCGGCTTCGCCCAGAAGCGCCCGTCCGCGTAGAGCCGCTGGGTCCCTTCGGGATGCTCCTCGTTGCACGGCCACTGGATGCCGTGTGTCTCGCGGAGCCTCGCGTAGGTGATCCCGCTGTAGTCGCAGGGCCGCCCGCGCGAGCACTCTTTCCATGCCTCGAATGCCTCCTCCGGGGTCGTCCACTTGACGAGCGGCTGGCCGTCCTTGTCCGTGAAGCCCATGCGCTCCGCGTAGTCGCGGAAGATGTCCATGTCGGCGCGCGCCTCGCCCGGGGGATCGACCGCCTTCTCGGAGATGTGAACGGTCCGGTCCGCGTTCGTGAAGGTGCCGAGCTTCTCGCCCCAGGTCGCGGCGGGGAGGACGACGTCTGCGAACGCCGCCGTCTCCGTCATGAAGATGTCCTGGACGACGAGAAAGAGCCGCTCGTCCGCGAGGATCGAGCGGATCCGCCGCAGCTCGGGCAGCGACACGGCCGGATTTGTCGCGGTCACCCAGAGGAAGCGGATCGAGCCCTGCTCGCAGAAGCGGAAGATCTCCATTGCGTGCGTCGGCGGCCCGTAGTGCGGGATCCGGCTCGGCTCCACGTTCCAGACCCTTGCCAGCTCCTCGACGTGGGCGTCGTTTGCCCAGTTGCGAAAGCCCGGGAAGTCGCCGTCGCACCCCGTCTCGCGCGTGTTCTGCGCGGTCGGCTGGCCGTTCATCTGAAGGACGCCGCAGCCGGGGCGACCGAGCATCCCCCGCAGGATGTGGATGTTGTTCACCTGGCAGGCGGAGGCCGTCGCCTCGTGGGACTGGTAGACGCCCTGGAGGACGGTCGAGAGCAGCCGCTCGGCCGTCCCGACGAGCTCCGCGGCGGCCCGGATCTCGCCGGCATCGAGCCCGCAGATCTCCGCCGCCCATTCGGGCGTGCACGGCTCGACCGCCTGCTCGAGCTCGCTGCGGTTGACGGCGTGCCCGGCGACGTAGTCGTCGTCGACCCAGCCGTTCGCGATCAGCTCGTGGACGAGCGCGTTCAGCAGCGCCAGGTTGGTGCCGTTGCGCAGCGCCAGGTGGATGTCGGCCTCGCGGGCAACGGGTGTACGGCGCGGATCGACGACCAGCAGGCGGGGGCGATCGGGGCCGTGCAGCCGGTCGAGCATCCGCATCCACGTGACCGCCTGGGTCTCGGCCACGTTGTGGCCGTAGCAGCAGATCGTGTCGGCGTGGTCGACGTCGGCGTAGCAGGCGGGTTGGCCATCGCAGCCGAACGACTCCTTGAGCGACTCACCCGCGGTGGCGGTGCAGAGGCGGGTGTTGCCGTCGAGATGGTTGGTGCCGATCCCCGCGCGGGCCGTGATCGCGAGCGTGTAGTAGTCCTCGAGGAAGAGTTGGCCCGTCGTGTAGAAGCCGAAGGCCGATGGGCCGCGCTCGGACAGGAGCTCCTTCGACCGGTCCACCACCCGTCCCATGGCCTCGTCCCAGCTCGTCTCGCGAAGCTCGCCGCGGTCGCGGACGAGCGGCGTCCGTAGCCGGTCGGGCGAATGGTTCGCCTGCCAGCCGTAGAGGTCCTTCGGGCCGAGGCGCCCGTGGTTTACGTGCGAGTGCTGGTCGCCGCGGACACCGACGATGCGCCCGTCGCGGACGGCGATGTCGAGCGCATCGCCGTTTGAGTGCAGGATCGAGGCCGACATGCGCCAGTCGACCTCCTCCCGCGAGGTGCCCTCCTCGAGGTGCATGTCGACCCGGACCGGCCAGTCCTCCCCGGCGCTGTAGGGGGTCCGCGAGCCCCACGGGCTGGCGATCCGATCGAGCGATCGCTCCATGTGCCGACGAATTACCCGCCGGACCCGCCGATTCACCTCCACCGCCGTGGGCAGGACCATCACGGCCGGCCCGGGAAGGGAAAGGCTCCGAAGCGGCTCGTGGCTCAGCGGGCGGAGGCGAGCTCCGCCGGCCGGTCGAGGCGCCAGACGTCCTCCTGAATGATCGGCACCACCTCGCCCGCCGCCGTCACTCCGAGCACCTCCACGTTTGGGCCGCCCAGCATCACGTCCGTGTGGACGCGGGAGACGTTGATCCCGGCCGCGAGCCGCTCGTCGCTGGACATCTCCTCGGCGCCGGGGAGGCTGAACGCGAAGCCGGCGCCGTACGCGACGTGGCAGGTGGCGTTCTCGTCGAAGAGGGTGTTCATGAAGGTGGTCCCGGTGCGGCCGACCGCGGAGCTCGAGTCGACCAGCGCGACCTCACCGAGGAACGGCGCCTGCTCGTCGAGCGACAGTTGCGAGCGGACGACGTCCGCGCCGCTCGACGCCTCGACCTCGACCGCCTTACCGCCCTCGAAGCGCATGCGCAGGTCGCGGACGAGGACGCCCTCGTGGGGGAGAAGCAGCGGCCGCGTGGCCGTGAACACGCCGTCCGTACGGCGGTAGTCCGGCGTCGTGAACACCTCCTCGGTCGGCAGGTTGGGGACGTGGCGGCGCCCCCAGGCGGTCTGGAAGTCGGCGCTCTCCCAGCGCGCGTCGGCAAGCAGCCCGACCTCGAGATCGGTGCCCGGGCCGCGGAAACGGATGGCATCGAAGCCGCTTGAGTTCAGCTTGCGGGCCCGCTCGCCGAGCACGCTGACACGCTCCCACCAGGACTCGACCGGATCCGCCTCGTCGAGCCGCGTCGCCCTCGCCACCTCCTGCCAGAGGCGGTCGACGTCCGGCTCGCCGAAGGCGGAGCGCGCCCAGCCCTCGTTCGGTTGGGCGATGATGCACCACGCGACGCGTCGCTCGCCGACGAGGTCGCGCCACCGCTCGGCCGCGTCCAGCGGTCGGGCGCGCCCGACCCGGGCGGGATCGAGGTCCGCGAACAGGTCCGGCTCGGGGTCGCCGGCCACCCTGACGGTCGCGCCCTTTACCTCCGCGACGTGCTCGATGCGCGCGAGCTCGTACGGAGGCGTCCAGGTGAGCGCCTCCTCCGGGGCGTTCCGGATCATCTCCCGGCGGACGCGCTGGTCGGAGTAGCTGACGTCGACGTAGCGCGCGCCGAGCTCGTAGGCACGGCGCGCGATCTCGCGCATCATCGGCGCGTGGGCGACCTCGCCCACGACGTGCAGCTCCTGACCCGCCTCGAGGTTGACGCCGACCCGCAGGGCGAGGTCGGCGTAGCGGCTGAGGAGCTCGGCATGGTCCATGGCGGAAGACGATACGCGGCCGCCGATCGCGGTACTACGCGGCGCTCTCGCTCTCGAGCGCGGACGCTGGCACGACGAGGCGTAGCTCAGACGTCGGGCGAGCCGTCCGCCGGCGCGTAGCGGTGGTGAATCGCGAGTGCGTTGCCGTCGGGATCCGCGAAGAAGGCCTGCAGGCAGACGCCGGAGTCGAGCGGCTCGCCCCTGAACGTGACCCCGCGGGACTCGAGCTCGGCCTTCGCCGCCTCGAAGTCGTCCACGTGGAGTTCGATTGGGTGCGTGTTGGCCTGAAACTGGAGGCCGAAGGCCTCGGACTGCATGAGTGCGATCGTCAGGTTTCCGGTCTCGAACTCGCCGGCGGGCATGTTGCCCCAGCGCTTTCCGAACTCCAGCCCGAGCACTCCGCCGTAGAACTCGGCCGCCCGGTCGTAGTCCTCCGTCGGGACCGTGATGAAGTCGGTGCCGGTGATCAGCCGCGTGCCGTCGCTCATTCGCTCTCCTTCCTCGCGTCGGCCCTGAACTTAGCGACGCGCTCCGGCGCGTGCCGGTCTCAACGGCCGCCCGCGCGGATCAATGTGGGATTGAGCGCCTATATGCGGCACAAGGCCACATTCGTTGGCCCACCTCCCGCCTCGGTGCCCGTACTCGAACCCCGGGATGCCGCCCCGCACCGTGCTCACGCGCCGGGCTGTCCGTCCCCATCGCGAACCTGGACCAGTAGCGCACGTGCCGCGGCGAGGAGCTCGCCGTCGGCCGAGAGCACGGCCGATCCCGCGTGGTGCTTGCGGCCGTCCCTGGCGATCGGCCATGCGACGACGACGTGTTCGGCGCCTGCTGCGGCGGGCGCCTCGAGGCGGGCGGTGAGGCTCGCGAGGACGCTGAGCGGGAGCTCCCCGCCGGCGTAGAGCGCGAAGTACGTCGGGCAGTCGAGCACCGCCCAGACGAACTCCGGGCGCACCTGCCCCGTCTCGTCCGCGGTCCACGACGGCGGCACCCAGGTCGAGGCGACGAGGTCGCGGCCCTCGACCTCCCCCGCGAACACGCCGAACGCGTCCTCGCGCGCGCGTCCGCAGACGAAGCAGCGGCTGAAGAGCCCGTCGTGCAGGCCCCGGTAGCGGGCCGCCGCAGCCCGCGCGTCGTCCACGCTCACCGGCTCCGGCACCTCGATTGCGACCTCGGGCGTCGAGCGCGCGTCCATGATCAGCTCCCCGGCGTCCATCATCTCGATCGACCCGTCGCCCTGGCGCACCACCTGAAGCGCGGTGTCCAGCGGCACCGGGCGCCTGAGGTTTACGGCCGCGGGGCCGCTCAGGAAGCTGCTCGCCACGACCCCGGCCGAATACCCGCCGTTCCCGCTCTCGAGCGGACCGTTGAACCGGCGCGAGATCGAGACGGACTCCGCCACCGCCTGACTATCTCACGCGGCGCTTGACAAGCCGACCTGGACGATGTATTTAACGATTTCGTTAATTAACGACCTACTCAACTACGGATGCCCACGGACCAACTCAGCTCCACGTTCGCGGCCCTCGCCGACCCGACCCGCCGGGCGATCTTGGCGCGGCTCGCCGAGGGGGAAGCGACCGTGACCGAGCTGGCGGAGCCGTTCCCGCTCACCCTGCCCGCGATCTCGCGGCACCTGAAGGTGCTCGAGGGCGCGGGGCTCATCTCGCGCGACCGTTCGGCGCAGTTTCGCCGGAGCAGGCTCCGGACGGAGCCACTCCGCGAGGCAAGTGCGTGGATGGACACCTACCGGGAGATGTGGGAGGGCCGCATCGGCCGGCTCCACGAGCATCTGAGGGAGATCCAGAAAGGACGAAGCAGTGACTGACCCCACACCCGCCGACGCGGCGGCCGAGCAGCTGATCACGATCACGCACGTTTTCGACGCGCCGCGGGAGGTGGTGTTCAGAGCCTGGACCGATCCCGACCAGGTCGCCAGGTGGTTCGGGCCCACGGGCTTCGAGATCCCGCGCGAATCGGTGGTGATCGACCTCCGCGTCGGCGGCAGGTTCGAGCTGTGGATGTCCCGCGGGGAATCCGGTCCGGACCATCCGGTCAGCTACGAGATCGTCGAGCTCGTCGAGCCGGAGCTCCTCGTGCTCAAGTCCGAGCCGATGCCGGACGTGGGCCTTCAGCAGGGCACTGTCGCCCGAATCGAGCTCCGGGAGGAGGCCGGAAAGACTCACATGACCCTGACCGATGGTCCCTACACCGAGGACGGGGCCAGGGGTGCCGGTCGGGGCTGGGAGGGCGCCTTCTCCAAGCTCGAGGCGGCGCTCGCTACGGGTCGATGACAACGTTGTCGACGTGGGCTCCGAACTGGCCGGAGCGCACCTCGGTAGCGGCCCGGTAGCGGGCGGCGCGATCCTCCCATGCCTGCTCGACGCCGAACGCCCGCCGCGCGAAGCCGAGCGCCTTGATCGCCTCCGGCAGGTCGGGATCGCCGGGCGCATAGAGGCGCGCGGGGTCGCCGATCGCGATCATTCCCGGCGGTACGAAGAATCCGTCCGGGATGGTGGTCCCGGCGTGGACGAAGGCGCCGACCGCCACGGCGGCGCCGGATCCGACCACCGCGCCCTGGAGAACGGTCGCCGACGTCGCGATGTACGCGGCCGATTCGATGTGACAGCCGAGCAGCGTCGCGTGCGGGCTCACGAACGCCTGATCGTCGACGACCGTCGGATGTTCGTCGTCCCCGACGGCCGTCGAGCGCAGGACCGCGTGCTCGCAGACGATCGCGCACTCGCCGATGTCCACCCGCGAGTCCTCGGCATCGAGAATCGCTCCCGACATGACCCGCGCCCGCGGGCCGATGCTCACCCGCCCGATCAGCTCCGCGCTCACCGCGACGTACGCCGAGGGATCGACAACCGGGGAATGGCCTCGGTGACGGACCAGCACGTCGGAATTATCCTTCCGGGTGGAGAGAACGGCATGCTGCCGATGGCGATCATGGAGGCTCGCGCATCCCGCACCCACCGGGGCGCGGCTTGACCGAGACGCAGACTTGCGCCGAATGCGGGCGTGAGAACCCGAGCCACCAGCGGTTCTGCAGCTCGTGCGGGCAGCCGCTCGTTGTCGCCTGCCCAACCTGCGGCGAGAAGAGCCCTGCCGCGTTCAGCTTCTGCGGAGCCTGCGGCTCGCACCTGATGCCGGGCGTGCCGATCGCCGCGGCTCTCGAGGGGGAGCGGCGGTGGGCGACGGTGCTGTTCGGGGACCTCGCGGGATTCACACACCTGTCCGAGGGGACGGATCCCGAGGAGCTCCGACTCATGGTCGATCGCTGCACCGGCCGAATGGGGGAGATCGTCGAGGGCTACGGCGGCTGGATCGACAAGGTGATGGGCGACGCGCTGATGGCGGTGTTCGGTGCGCCCGTCTCCCACGAGGACGACGCGGAGCGGGCGGTTCGGGCCGGGCTCGAGCTGCAGCGCTACGCGACCGAGAGCGCGAGCGAGCTTGCCGGCCTCGGCCTGCGGGTCGGGGTAGAGAGCGGAGAGGTGATGTTCGCGCCGGTCGGCCCGCGGGACCGGCGCCAGCTCACGGTGACGGGCGACACCGTCAACACGGCGTGGCGCCTTCAGGAGGTCGCCCCCGAGGGCGGCGTCCTCATCGGAGACGAGACCAAGTGCGCGTGCCGCGAGAGGATTCGCTCGGACGCCGTCGAGCCGATCGCGCTCAAGGGAAAGGAGGCACCGTTCCGGGCCTGGCTGGCGAGGGAGGCGATCGAGCCCCCCGCTCGCGAGCCGGTTCCAAGCGAGCCGATGCTCGGGCGCGAGGCCGAGCTCGAGCTGCTTCGGACGACGTGGGAGCGCGTGGTGGCGCTTCGGCAGCCGCAGGTCGTCAGCGTCCTCGGCACGGCGGGGATCGGGAAGACGAGGCTCTATTGCGAGCTCGCCCGCGTCGTCGGTGAGGACGGAGGGCAGGTCATCCGCGGCCGGTCGCTGCCATACGGGGAGAGCACCGGCTACGGCGCGTTCGCGCAGATGATCCGGAGCCTCGCCGGGATCCGCGCGGCCGATCCCACCGATGAAGCGCGGAAGAAGGTGGAGCGCCGGGTCGCCTCCTTGATCGACGCGGGGGATCCGGGGATCATGCCGGCGCGAATCTCGCTTCTCGCCGGCTTCGCCGAGGAAGCCGTCGACGAGCGCTCCGTGCTCTTCGCCTCGGCGCGCGACTTCGTCGAAGCCGTCGCTCGAGAGCGGGCGACCGTGTTCGTCTTCGAGGACGTTCACTGGGCCGACCCGACGCTCCTCGACCTGATCGAGTGGGTGGCGACTCACGCCCGGGAGGTGCCGGCGATGTTCCTCACGCTAGCGAGGGGGGAGCTGCTCGACCTGCGCCCGAGCTGGGGCGGCGGGATCCCGCGGCACACTGGCATCTCGCTCGAGCCGCTCTCGCCGCGGGAGGCTCGCGAGTTGGCGGTTCGGATGCTTCGCGGTGTCGCGGATCCGGACGCGGTCGAGCAGATCGAGCTCGCCGCCGGAGGGAACCCGCTGTTCATCGAGGAGCTCGCGGCCGCGATGAAGGAGGGAGCGGCGGATTCCGCGCACGAGCTGCCCGTTGCGGTCCGGGGGATCATCGCCGCCCGCCTCGACGCTCTGCCGGCGCACGAGCGACGGCTGATCCTTGACGCGTCGGTCGCCGGGCACGTGTTCACGCGCGGCATGCTCGAGTGCCTGGCCGGGGACGGGCGGCCCGTGCCGGAGGCCCTCGAGCGTCTCGAGTTCCGCGACCTGATCCGGCGTCGGCAAACGGCCAATGACGAGGAATTCGCGTTCAAGCATGGGCTGATCAGGGAGGTCGCGTACGGCACGCTCCCGCATGCCGCTCGCCGCGAACGCCACGCGACGCTCGCCGAGTTCCTCGAGGAAGGGGCCGGCTCCGGGGCCGACGCGCTGTCGCTTTTGGCTCACCACTGGCGCGAGGCCGGCGATTCCGAGCGGGCGGTCCAGTACCTGCTCGCGGCGGCCGAGTTGGCGGGCCGCGGATGGGCCAAGGGAGAGGCCATTGCCCTGTACAACCAGGTGCTGGAGCTGATCCCGAAGGAGGATGAGGCTCGGCGGCGGGAGGTGGAGCTCAAGCGAGCGCTCGAATATGCCGCCTTCACCCACCTCGCGGACGCGCGCAAAGCGCGCCGCGCGCAAACCAGCGGCTGATCGGGCTAGCCGGTCACGGGCCGAAGTCCGCCGGCGTCACGTCGGCGGCGATCTCGTAGATGCGCACGATCGTGTGCCCGCCGACCCTCTCCCCGTGCAGGCGGAGCGCTTCCTCCGTGGGCGCCTCGTAGACGCAGTACGTCTTGACTCCCGACTCGTCGCCGACCACGTGGCTGTGCTCCCAGGACAGGTCCGGGAAAGAGTCCTCGGCCATCTGCTTCATGCGGTGGCCGATGTCGTTCATCGCCTGCTGCTCCGCTTCGCCGTAGACGCGTTCGATCAGATAGCGAGGCATGAATTCCCTCCTTGGGATAGTGCTTCTCGATACTAGTCGCGTACGCGGGCCCGCGTATATGACTCCCGTCACGCTTGGCGGCGTAAGGAGGAGCGCAATGACAGGCACCGAGCGGGTCGAGATCGCACGCCGCAGCTACCTGGCCTTCGCGGCCGGCGACCGGAGCTTCTTCGAGGAGCGCCTGAGCGACGGCTTCACGTTCTCGAGTCCGCCGGACCCGCGCCTCGACCGCGACGGCTGGTTCGAGCGCTGCTGGCCCGGTGCCGGCGGTGGCCAGGAGTTCCGGCTCGTCCGGCTCGTCGAATCGGGCGATGAGGTGATCGTCACCTACGAGCTTCGCCGCCCGGACGGAACCGGCGGCCGCAACACCGAGGTCGTCACGATCGACGACGCGGGCAAGATCGCGCGGACCGAGGTCTACTTCGGCTGGAACCTCGACTAGGGCAGGGGAAAGCGGCCGGCGTTCAAGCGCCGCATCGCTGCGCGCTAGCCTGACCCTGGTGGGCAGGGAACCCGGAGCGCGAGGCCGGCGATTTACGGCCGTGGCGGTGGCGGCCGCACTCGTCGTCGCCGCATCCCTGACGGCCTCACCCCGGTCGTGGGGCGGCCCGGTCGCGACGACGCCGCCGCCGAACTTCGTCTTCATCCTCACCGACGACCAGACGCTCGAGCAGATGCGGGTCCTGCCGCGGACCACGGCCCTGATCGGCGCTCCGGGCGCGACCTTCGAGAACGCCTTCGTCTCGTTTCCCCTGTGTTGCCCCTCGCGGGCGACATTCCTCACCGGCCAGTACGCGCACAACCACCGCGTGCTCGAGAACTACCCGCCGATCGGCGGCTTTCAGGCGCTGAACGCGGAGGAGACGCTGCCCGTGTGGCTGAGCCGCGCCGGCTACTACACGGGGCTGATCGGGAAGCTGATGAACGGCTACAACACGAGCCCCGTCGGCGTGCCGCCGGGCTGGTCTGAGTGGCACGGCGAGAAGACCGAGAACCGCTATTACGGATATCAGCTGCTCGAGGACGGCCAGCTGGTGACCTACGGCGACCCGAACGAGAACCCGGTGGCGCCGAAGCATCCCGAGACATACTCGACCGACGTCTACACGGGGAAGGCCGTGGACTTCATCGAGCGACGGGCGCCCGAGCCGCAGCCGTACCTCCTCTGGCTCTCCTACAACGCCCCGCACAGCGGCGACCCGAGGCCGCCGAACTCGGTGCCGGACCGATGCGCCGGCAACGCGAAGCCCGCGGCGCGCCACCTCGACGCATTCGTCAACGAGCCGCTTCCGCCGGCTCCGGCCTACAACGAGGCCGACATCTCCGAAAAGCCGCGCTCGCTCCAGGCGCTCGCGCCGCTCACGGACGGCGATACGCAGGCGATCGACGACATCTACACCTGCGAGCTCGCGTCGCTGCTTGCGGTCGATCAGGGCGTCGAGAAGGTCATGAACGCGCTCGCGGCCACCGGGGAGCTCGACAACACCTACGTGGTCTTCGCATCCGACAACGGGTTCTTCCACGGCGAGCACCGGATCATCTTCGGTAAGAACCGCTTCTATGAGGAGGCGACGCACATCCCCCTGCTGATGCGGGGGCCGGGGATCCCAGCGGGGTCGACCATCGACGAACTGGTCGGGAACGTCGACTTCGCGCCAACGGTGCTGGCGGCCGCCGGCGCCACGCCGGGCATCCCTGAGGACGGCCGCTCGCTGCTGCCGCTGATCGCGCGGCCCGATCGTGAGCTCGGCCGCGAGATCCTCTTCGACACCAACACCTACAAGGGGATACGCACACAGCGCTACGCCTACGCCGAGCACTTCGCTCGCAAGGACCGAGGCGAGAAGGAGCTCTACGACCTGAAGCGCGACCCCTACGAGCTCGACTCGGTGCACGCGGATCCGCGCTACGAGGACGTTCGCAGGGCCCTTCACCGCGAGCTCAGGCGGCTGCGCGTCTGCGACGGTGCCGAGTGCCACACGCGGCCGCAGCTCCGGGTGAAGCGCGATGGCGCGGACGCATGCACGGAGGCGTACGTGATCGTGCGGCTGGTCGGCGACGACGCGAAGCTCGTGCGGCGGGCGCGCTTCGGCGCGTTCGGGCGCCTCTTCCGCAGCGATCGCCGCGCGCCGTTTCGAGCCCAGCTTCCGCGCCGTCGGCTGGGCAAGGGCGCGGTCGACGTGAAGGCGACGCTGATCGACGGGCGGCAGGCGACGTTGAAGCGCAAGCTGCGCTGCCCGCCGCGGGCGGGCTAGCGGCCGCTATCTCGGCGCGGCCTCATACCCGGCCGTTTCGCGTCTGCTCCTCAGCCGTCGAGCTGCGACGTGTAGAGCAGCGAGGTGATCGCCTCGAGCGGCTCGAAGCGCGTGAAGGCGGCCACGAGGGCGGCGGGATCCTCGCTGTGTTGCCCGTCGGGTCCAAAGATCGGGACGTGGTTTACGACCACGTCGAACGCCAGCCGTCGCTCGCCGGCGGTCACGTAGCCGGCCAGCGCCATCGACTGCACCTCGAGCCTGCCCTCGGCGTCCTCGGCGCCGTTGACGCCGTTCTTCTGGACCACGTGCCCGGTCGCCGGGTCGAGCTCGGGATCCATCGGGATCCCGTCGACGCCCTTGATCGGAAGCGCGTCATAGAACGCCTTGGCGTACTTTTGGCCCTGGACGTAGCGTAGGAGCGTCACCATCGCGCCCGGGGAGATGCGGTTGCCCGGCCCGCCTTGGCCGTCGACGAGCTCGAACTGATCGGCGGGCACGCCCGCCTGCCGCGCGTAGTCGCGGATCATCCGCATGCCCCGTCCCAGGCTCGAGCGGCCCTTCTGGGCGCTGAGCCAGAACGGCACCGTGTTGGCGCCGAGGTTGTGGCTCACCTTCTGGATCAGCTTTACGAACTCAGAGAGCCGCGGCGAGATCAATCGGGCGAGCCGCGGGCCTCCGGCCACCGTGCCGCGCGCCGGCAGGCGACCGGCGCGATTCGGCGCCACGGTCGGCGCGTCGACCCGGACGCCGGCCCGGCGCAGCGCGTCGACGAACAGCGAGCGGGCGAAGTACGCGGGGTCCGGCACCCGGAAGATCTGCACGAACGGCTTCGAGCCAGCTGCCAGCGTCCCGGTGACTCGGACGGTGTGCCCGTGTGCTTCGTGGACGACGACGTCCGTCGGGTCGTCCTGACCGACGGTCTTGACCCGCACGTCGATGTCGTAGGCGGCGCTCGAGGGCCGCGTCTGCGCACGCACCGGACCGCCGACCTTGCCCGGGCGCATCGTGATGTCGATCGCGTTGTCGTTGATCACGATCGGCGAAACCACCTCGTGGCCGACCATGCGCGCTCTCCACAGCCGATCGTCGATGACGACATCGCCGGCGACTCGCTTGACGCCGGAGCGACGCACCTGTCGGGCGAGACTGTCGAGCCCGGCGAGCGGGTTCTGCGGCGTCAGCGTCGCGTGGCCCGGCACCTCGTTCGCGTCCATGTGATCGAAGCCGGTGTAGGCGACGCCGCCGTTCGGCAGAGCGCGGCCGCCCATCGTCAGATCGCCCGAGGCGACCAGCGCCAGCCGGCCTCGGAGCGTCCCGCTCGCGGAGACGTCGCCGAGGCGCACCACCGGCGTGCGAAAGCGGTGGTTCTTGCCGAGCCTGTCGAGCGCCGCCGCCGAGGTGAAGTTCTTGGTCGTCGACGCGGTGTAGAACAGCGAGTCCGCGTTCTGCTCATAGAGCACCTTGCCCGTATCGAGGTCGGAGACCGACATTCCCCAGACGGCGAGGTCGAACGGCGGCGTCGCCATCAGGCTCTGGATCTGCGTGAGCTCGGAGTCGGTGAGCGGCTTCGCGGGCGTGGTCGCGTGCGCGACCGCGCCCGGGAGGACGAGCAGCAGGGTGGCGATCGCAAGCCCGAGCGGACGCGCGGCACGCATCCGAACGCGTGGACGGGTCCGATTCACGACAGCCTCCTTGCCGGATTGAGTCGGCCCTTCCAGGACCGGCACCCTGAATGGAACGGAAACAGTAGCGAGTGCCCGATTCCTCGAAGAGCCGGGACGATGGCGACGGCGACCGCCCTACGGCTGTTGCTCGAGCACGGCGAGGATGTTTCCGGCCGGATCCCTGAACCACGCGATCGGCGGCCCACCCGCGCGCGAGATGCCCTTCTCGTCCTGCTCGAACGCCTCGTACCGCTCGAAGCTCACACCCCGCGCAGCGAGTTGATCCACGGCGGCGTCGATGTCGTCCACAGGGAAGTTCAGGACCGTGTACGTCGCCGGGACGAAGTCCGGCTTCTCGTAGATGAGCACGTCGCGATCGCCGGCGAGGTGGAGCGCGAGCAGCCCGATCTGGGCCTCCAAAAGCTCGGTCCGCAGCCCGAGCGTCTCGCCGTAGAACGGGCGCGCCTTTTCCGCATCGTCGACAGCGAAGCTGCTGAACGCCTTCGTGTTCTCGAACATGTTGAGCCTCCTGTTCTGCTTTATGAGTAGGGACCCGCGGGACCTGCGTGACTCATCGGTCGCCCGTTCGTCGCGGCCGCTCCGTTTCAGGCTTTAGACATGCCTGAAGCCTGATCCGCCTCAGCCGGACGGGTCGAACCCGATGCCTGCTATCTCTGAGCAGGGAATGGCGACCGACCGTGCACCGACTCCGGAAGAGGATTTCCTCGATCCCGACGATCCGACGCTCTTCCCGAGGCTGACGCCGTCGCAGGTCGAATACCTCGGCGAGATCGGTACCCGCCTATCGCTGGCGGCCGGCGAGGTCGTGTGGGAGCACGGGAGCCGCGAGACGCCGCTGTACGTCGTCCACAGCGGGGCCGTGGACATCATCGAACGCCGGCCCGAGGGAGACCGCTACTTCACGCAGTGCCGGCCGGGGACGTTCATCGGCGACATCTCGATGTTCACGGGCGAGCCGACGATCGCGGCCGGGGTCGCGGCCGAACCGACGTCGTTGCTGGCGATCCCGACCGAAGACGTACGCCGGGTGGTTGCGACCGCCGCCGAGCTCGGCGACCTCCTCCTGCGAACGATGGTCGAGCGCCGGGAGTGGCTGCAGGGCCGCGGCTACGGCCAGCAACGGCTGATCGGGTCCCGGTGGTCCAGCGAGGCCTTTGCGGTGCGGGAACTGCTGGAGCGAAACCTCGTGCCCTTCACCTGGCACGACCTCACCACCGACGAGGAGAGTCGTGCCCTGCTCGACGGGCTCGGCATCGGGACCGCGGAGTGCCCGGTGCTGGTCCGGGCCGACAGCGTCATCCGGCCGGCCACGGTGGCGACCGTCGCCGACGAGCTGGGCCTGCGGGCGCAGGTCGACGGCCAGACCTTCGACGTCGTGGTGCTCGGCGGCGGGCCGGCCGGGTTGGCCGCTGCCGTCTACGCGTCCTCGGAGGGTCTCAGCACCCTGGTCGTCGAACGCTTCGCACCGGGCGGCCAGGCCGGTACGAGCGCTCGAATCGAGAACTACCTCGGCTTTCCCACCGGTCTTTCCGGGGCCGAGCTCACCCGGCGGGCGACGCTTCAGGCGCGCAAGTTCGGCGCCGTGATCTCGAGCGTTCACGAGGCTGCTCATATCTCGGAGCTCGGGCCCGAGGGACTGCGTGAGGTCGAGCTTGCCGGCGGTCAGCGCGTGCGCGGCCGATCCGTCGTCCTGGCCCCGGGCGCCGACTATCGCCGGCTTCCGGCCGAAAACGCCGAGCGCTTCGAGGGTCTGGGCCTTTATTACGCGGCGACCCACGCCGAGGCTCAGCAGTGCTCGCAGGAGGATGTCGTCGTCGTGGGCGGGGGAAACTCCGCCGGCCAGGCGGTGGTGAAGCCCGCCGACAACGCGCGCCAGGTCCACGTCGTCGCCCGGCGGCGCCTCGAGCTGGCGATGTCGCGCTATCTCGTTGACCAGATCGAGACCAAGTCGAACGTTCACGTCTGGGCGGGCTGTGAGGTTGGAGCCCTGGAGGGCGAAGACAAGCTCGAAGCCGTGGTGATCTCCGGCGCCGGCCCCGACCGCCGCGTGCAGACGTCAGCGGTGTTCGCGATGATCGGCGCCTCTCCGAGATCGGAGGGGCTGGTCGATTTCGTCGGTCGCGACGACACGGGTTTCGTGGTGACCGGCGAAGAGGCTCGTCATCCTCCGGACTTCTCTCGACACTGG
>Ga0126307_10000140_pt1 | contig 43716 bp, 44 predicted proteins | sample Plot28_FD_89955 | JGI IMG/M metagenome (GOLD analysis project Ga0126307, IMG submission 89955) | Serpentine soil microbial communities from UC McLaughlin Reserve, CA, USA - Plot28 | ecosystem: Environmental > Terrestrial > Soil > Grasslands | place: USA: UC McLaughlin Reserve, Lake County... | reverse complement strand
TCTCCGCGACCGGCGGCTCGGCCACCGAGGACTCTGGGGTCGGGGTGGCGCCCTCCTCGCGCGCAAGAGCGTCGATCTGGTCCTGGAGCGAGCTCCTGCCCTCGGCCGGAGGGGAGATGTCGACCGGCTCCGCTGGGACCGGTTGGACCGGCGACTCGGCCGGCTCCTCCTCCGAGGATTTGGCGGCGAAGCCGCCGGGTGCGCTCTCCGGCTCAGGTGCGAGCGGCGTGAGCGCCGGCTCGTCCGGGCTCTCGGTCTCGGGACCGGTTCCGGGTGGCACCCACTGCGAGGTCGGGGTCGAGGTGGGCTCGGGCTCCGGCTCCGGCTCCGATGGAGCCTGCTCCTGGACTGCCTCGACCGGTTCCTTGGGTGTCTCCGTCGCGCCCTCGCCGTCGTGATTGACGTCGGCGGTCGCGGCCTTCTCGATCTCGGTCTCGGTTTCGCCGTTCTGCTGCTCGCCCTCGGCGAGTCCAAGCGCGGCGGCGAGCATCGTGGACTTCTCGGACTCGTCGCCGTCTTCGGTCCGGCCGGCAATGGGGGTCTCGACGGGAGCAGGCGTCTCCTCCTTCTTCTCCTGCTCGTCGGAATCGGGCTTCTCCTCGAAGCCCTCCGCCGGCTCGTCGTCGGTCTTGCGGCGCTGACGCTCCTCCTTGCGCTTCTGTCGCTCCTCGCGGCGGCGCTTTCGCTCCTCCTCCCACGCGGCGCGGTCCTTCTCTTCGGCGCGCTTCTTGTCCTCCGCGGCCCGCTTCTTCTCGGCCTTGCGCTCCTCGCGCCGCTCCTTGCGGCTCAGCTTTCGCTCCTCCCCATCGGCCTCGGTCTGAACCGCGGTCGGAGCGTCCTGTGCCTCCAGCTTCTCGGTGTCCTCGCCGGTGGACTTCTTGGCGGCCTTGCGCTCAGCCTTCGCCGCCTTCTTCTCGGCCTTCGCGTCCGCCTTTCCCTGCTTGTCCTCGGCCTTCGCCTTCTCCTTGGCGGCCTTGGCGTCGGCCCTCGCCGTCGCCTTCTCCTCCTTCCTGGCGCGGCGGGCATCCCGGCGTGAGAGCTGCTGGCCGGCTGTTGCGCCGCTCTCACCCCCCGAGCCCTCGGCCTCCTCTGACTGACGGCGGCGCACCAGCAGGAAGAGGATCAGCACCAGGACGATCGCGCCCGCGATCCCGTATGCCTCCCCGGGGTGATCGTTGACGAAGTCGGTGACCGTGCTGATGTCGATGGCAACAAGCATCAGGGCGCCCAATATTCGCACGGCAGATCGGTTCTCGTGCAGTGGGCTTTGCCCTTCCATCGGGCGAAAGCCTGCTCGGCTGAAGCCCAGAGCTTGCGCCGGGGCGAGGCTCAGCCCAGCTTCTGCTTGAAGTCCCGCTCGACCTCGCGGCGCATATCCCGATCGGCGATCTCGCGCCGGCGGTCTCGCCCCTCCTTGCCCTTCGCCAGGGCGAGCTCGACCTTTGCCCGCGGGCCCTTGAAGTAGATGCGCAGCGGGACCAGGGTCTGGCCCCGCTCGGCGGTCTTGCCGATCAGCCGCTCGATCTCGTGGCGGTGGAGCAGGAGCTTGCGCGGCCGGTCGGGGTCGTGGTTCTGATCGGACGCCGGGAGGTATGGAGGGATGTGCGCGCCGCGAAGCCAGACCTCTCCGTCGTTGACCACGGCGTAGGCCTCGTTGATTTGGGCCTTGCCGTCGCGAAGCGACTTCACCTCGCTGCCCTGCAGCTCGATGCCGGCCTCCATCCGCTCCACCACCTGGAACTTGTGCCGCGCCCGGCGGTTGGTGGCGACGTCGCCGCCCTCGGGCTTTCTCTGACCCTTCGATTTCTTCGCCATCAGAATTCCCCGACGCGGGCCGCTTTTGTCGGCATACAGACGAGTAAAGCGCCCCGCATCAGGATGGTCCGGACGGTAGGAGGTCGACGCGGCCGCGCGGCGCCTCGACCCGGTCGACCGCAACGCTCACCGGGTCGCCGATCCGGATCGCGCCACCACCTCGGGCGCCGAGCAGCATGGTCTCCGTCGCGTCGAGCTCATAGCGCTCGCGTCCCCCGATCCGGCGTGCCGGCAGAAAGCCCTCGTAGACGTCGGCCAGGGCCCCGCCGAAGCGGACGAACGCCCCCGCCCCAACGACCCCCGACACCTCGCCCTCGAAGCGGGTGTCGGGCCCGCGCTCGAAGAGCTCCCGCTCGAGCAGGAAGCAGGCGCAGACCGAGTCGGCGTCACGCTCGAGTCGCGTCGCATCGCGCTCCCGCTCGGAGCACTGCGCACCGACCTCAGCCAGCCCTTCGGCTCGCGGCGTCTCCTCCCCTGCCCCGATTGCGGACAGCAGCCCGCGATGCGCGACCAGGTCGGGATACCGGCGGATCGGCGAGGTGAAGTGGCAGTAGGCCGGGCTGCCGAGCCCGGCGTGACCGACGTTGCGATCCGAGTAGTGGGCCTGCTTCAGGGAGCGGAGCACAAGCGATGTATACGCCTCGCGTCCGTGGCGCCGGCGCTCGGCCTCCTGCGTCACCAGCCGGCTCACGACGCCCGCCAGCTCCCCCGCCTGCTGCGGGGAGATCGACCCCGGCAGGGGTGGGGTCGGAATGTCGAGGGCGGCGAGCTGCTGGATCAGCCAACGGATCCGCTCCGGGTCGGGCTGCTCGTGGACCCGGTAGAGGGTCGGGACCCGCCGGCGCTCGAGCAGTTCGGCGACCCGCTCGTTCGTGAGCACCATCAGGTGCTCGATCAGGCGGTGGGCCTCCGTCTGCTGCACGGAGTGGGCGCCGACGACCTGGCGGTCCTCGAAGCGGAACTCGGGCTCGAAGCTCTCGACGTCGAGCGAGGAGCGGGGGCGGCGTCCTGCGAGCGCGGCTGCCGCCTCGCGCGCGAGCGTCAGCGGGCCGGCGATCGGCTCCGGCGGCCTCGCGCGTCCCGCGAAGATCTCATCGAGCTGGTCGTAGTTGAGCCGCGCGTCCGAGCGCATCAGGCTCCGGTAGAAGGTCGCCGCGAGGGGCTCGCCGGTCTCGGAGATCTCGATCTCCGATGTGACCGCGAGCCGGTCCTCGTCCGGAACCAGGCTGCAGGCGTCGGAGGAGAGCACCTGCGGCAGCATCGGCGCCACCCGCCCGGGGACGTAGGTCGAGTTGGCGCGACGGTATGCCTCCTTCTCGAGGGCGCCGCCCGGCCGGACGTGGGCGGCGACGTCCGCGATGTGGATCCAGAGCCGATAGCCGCGGTCGGTCCTGGATGCCGAGACGGCGTCGTCGAAGTCGTGGGCGGTGGCCGGATCGACGGTGAAGGTGGGCAGCTCGCGGACATCCCTGCGCTCGACGTCGAGGTCGGGTGCCGCCGTCGCCGCGTCGGCGGCGTCGTCCTCGATGCGCCGGCCAAAGCCGACGCGCACGTCGCGGTCGGCAAGCATCGCCTCGATCACATCGGCGGCCAGCCCCGGATCGCCAAGCTCCCGCACCACCCGGGCCCGGCCACGTCCCTGGCCCATCTCCACCAGCGTCATCCGGCCCGGCGTCGCCGCCCGGCGGCCGCCGGCGAGCTCGACGCGGCCGCCGCGCTCGAAGAGCAGCTCGCCGACCAGAAAGCGCCCGCGCTTGGTGACGAGCACGACGCGCCTCTCGGCCCGCCCGCCTGTCGTCCGCGGGGTCAGAGCTTCTGCGACAGCACCTGGAGGGCCCGCCCCTTGCCCTCGTCGGGCTTGGTGTCCGGGTTGTCCTTGGCGCTCACCTGTGGGGGAATCCCGGTGCCGTTGATCGAGGACCCATCTCGGGTCAGATACTCCCCCACCGTCAGATCGAGCGCGCCGCCGTTCCTCAGCGGGACCACCTCCTGGAAGGTGCCCTTGCCGAAGGAGGTGGTCCCCACGACGGTCGCGATTCCGGACTGCTCGAGCGCGGCGGTGACGATCTCCGCGGCCGAGGCGGTGTCGCCATTGATCAGGACGACCACCGGGTGGCGAGGCAGCGGGTTGCCCGTCGACTCGAAGGTCCTGGTCCGCTGGGTGCGGCCGTGGGTCGAGACGATCGTCCCGTCGGGGACGAACGTGCTCGAGACGAGGATCGCCTCCGTCAGCAGCCCGCCGCCGTTGCCCCGCAGGTCGAGGACGATCCCCTCCGCTCCCTGCGCATACAGTCGCTCGACCTCCTGGCGGAGCTCCCCGTGCGCACCCGGGAAGAACCCGGCGAGCCTGACGTAACCGAGCTTCCGCCCCTGAACATCCTCAATGTGACCCGCCACCTGCGGGACCTCGACCTCGCGGCGAGTCAGCGTCACGTCCCGGCTCTTGCCGTCGCGACTTGCGATCGTCAGCGTCACCTGGGTGCCTTCCGGCCCGCGGATCCGGCTGGTCACCGTGTCGGCGTCCTTGCCTGCGATCGACCCTCCGTTCACGCCTGTGATCACCTCGCCGGGCTGGAGGCCTGCTTCGCGCGCCGGCGTGCGCTTGTAGACGGTCGCCACCCGCAGCCCCCGATCGACCTCGGTCACCGCGATCCCGATCCCCGACAGGCGCGCGCCCTGCTTGAAGCGGTCGTACTCGGTCGGGCTGAAGTAGTGCGAGAAGCGGTCGTGGTAGCGCTGCTTGATGTGGTCGATGATCGATCCGATCGAGGCGTTCTCCAGGTCCGCGTCGTCGACCGTGTGGAAGTAGTCGTCGTGGATGACGTCGATTGCCTGCTCGGTCGCGTCCTGGCTGGAGCTGCCGAAGACGTCGTCGACCGCGTCGCGGACCACCCCGACCTGGCCGCCGACGACGATCCCGACCAGCAGGGCGACCGCTACCAGGGCGGCGATGAGGAGAGGGGTCCCGACCCGTTTCATGGGATCGCGACCCTAGCGAGGGAGTTAAAGGTCAGATCCGTAGGAAGCGACGCAGCGTCAGGCCGCTGCCCATCGCCGAGACGGCCATGGCCACGCCCAGCAGGATGAGCGCGAGAGTGGCGAAGCCGATCGTGTCGCCGGAGTTGATCAGGTTGAAGTTGTTCTTGAGCGGATCCACGATCACGGTCTTGCCGACGAAGAGGAAGCCGATGGCAACTGCCGCCCCCACCAGGCCACAGACGAGCCCCTCGACCATGAAGGGCCAGCGGATGAACCAGTTGGTGGCGCCCACCAACCGCATCACCTCGACCTCGCGGCGGCGCGCATAGATGGAGAGCCGGATCGTGTTGGCGACGAGGAGTAGCGACGCGATCAGGAGCAGGCAGGCGACCACGGCGAGGACCCAGCGGATGGCGCTGGTGGCGCCGCTGATCTTGTTGGCGTCGTCGCGCGAGTCGCCGATGTCCGAGATCAGCGGGCTGATCGGGGCAGGCTTGCCGTTCGCCCCGGGGGGCGTGACCGCCGCCCGTACGCTGCCGAGGTTCGAGAGGTCATCGGGCTCCACGTTGAAGGAGGCCGGCAGCGGGTTGTGGGCACCCGGAAGCTGGGCGACGATGTCCTCGCGGTTCTCGGCCTCGAGCCGCTGGCCGAGGATCGTCTTCGCCTGATCCTTGGAGACGAACTGCACCGCCTTCACGTGCGGGATCGCCTCGAGCTGGCTCTTCAGCGCCTGGACCTGCTCGGGGGGCGCCTGCTGGCCGGCGCCGCCTGTCGCGACCGGAGTCCCGTTCGCGCCCACGTCATTCAGGAAGACCCGCAGGCCGACCTGGTCGCGAACCTCGTTGGTCTTGCCGTTCGTCGTCTGCAGCACGGGGATGAGAACCCCGAGCAGCAGAACCGTGACGGACACCGTCACGATCGCGGCGAGGCTCGGAGCCGGGCTCCGCCGCAACGCCCTCATGCCCTCACGAATGAAGAAGAAGAGTCGCCCCATCGCGCTGCCTCGCCTCAATACGCTGGGCGCTCGTCGTCGAGCCCCATCTCCTCACGAACTCGCCGGGCGAATTCGCGCGTCGATTCGTCGTCGGGGGTATAGGTGCCCGCCGCCTGGTCACGGACCACGCGACCGGAATCGAGCGCGATCACCCGGCGGCGCATCTTGTCGACCATCTCGCGGTCGTGGGTGACGACGACCACTGTCGTCCCGGTGCGGTTGATCCGGTAGAGCACCTGCATGATCCCGACGGAAGTGTTGGGGTCGAGGTTCCCGGTCGGCTCGTCGGCGAGCAGGAGCGGCGGGTGGTTGACGAACGCGCGCGCCACGGATAGCCGCTGCTGCTCACCACCCGAAAGCTGGTCCGGATAGTTCTTCACCTTGTCAGCAAGACCGACGAGACGCAGGGCGTCCGGCACCTTCCGGCGGATCTCGGAGCGCGACGCGCCGATCACCTGGAGGGCGTAGGCGACATTGTCATAGACGCTTCGGTTCGGCAGGAGCTTGTAGTCCTGGAAGACGGTGCCGATGCGCCGGCGCAGCTGCGGGACCTTCTTGTCCGGCAGCGAGCCGATGTCGCGGCCCGCGATCAGGACCTCGCCCTCGGTGGGGCGGACCTCTCGCAGCAGAGTCTTGATCAGAGTCGTCTTGCCACAGCCGGTCGGCCCGACGAGGAAGACGAACTCGCCGCGATCGACGCGGAGGCTGACGCGCTCGAGCCCGACGTGACCGCCCGGGTAGACCTTCGTGACCCGGCGCAGCTCGACGATCGGCGGGCGGCTCCGCTGCTCGGTGAGGTGCTCGGGCCGCCGCGTCGCGCGCGGACGGGTCCGGAGGGCTTCGGATGTCTGTCGCCTGGCCATTTAGGGAGTCAATGGCGAGATGGGCAGCGGCGTCCCCCGACGCCCACCTCACTGCGCGGCACAGCGTAGGGAACGCCAAAAGCCGCAAACGCAAGTTCTCGTTCGCACCCCAACACCCCGGCACACAGTTAGTCGCGCGCTGCCCCGGGGTAGCCCAACCGCATGAAGGTCGTCGTCACGGGGGCAACCGGCAACGTCGGGACGAGCACGCTCGAGGCGCTCAGGGCGGATGACCGGGTCGACTCGATCGTGGGGATCGCGAGGCGGCGGCCGGAGATCGAGCTGCGCAAGGTGGCGTGGGTCGCGGCGGACGTGCGCTCCGCGGACCTGGTCAGCCTCTTCCGCGGCGCCGATGCCGTCATCCATCTCGCCTGGCTGATCCAGCCCTCCCGGGACGAGCAGGAGCTCGAGTCGGTGAACGTGGTCGGCAGCGAGCGGGTGTTCGGCGCCGCGGCCGACGCCGGAGTGACGCGGCTGATCTACGCCTCCTCCGTGGGCGCGTACTCGCCCGGTCCGAAGGACCGCTTCGTTGACGAGTCCCACCCAACCGACGGCATCGAATCCTCCTTCTACTCGCGTCACAAGGCGGCCACCGAGCGGACCCTGGACCGTCTCGAGTCCTCAACCGACGCGATCTCCATCGTCCGGCTCCGTCCGGCGCTGATCTTCAAGCGGGAGGCCGCTTCGGGGATCCGCCGGCTGTTCGCCGGCCCGTTCCTGCCGAACGCTCTCGTCAACCGCAACCTGATCCCGATCGTCCCGGCGGTGCCCGGCCTGCGTTTCCAGGCTGTCCACTCGCTCGACGTCGGTGACGCCTACCGCCGCGCGGTCTTCAGCGAGGCCGACGGCGCTTTCAACATCGCCGCCGATCCCGTGCTCGATCCAAATCGTCTCGCCGAGCTGCTCGGCGCCCGGCCGGTGAAGCTGCCGGGCAGCGTCCTGCGGGCGGCTGCAGGCGCGACATGGCGTCTGCGCCTGCAGCCCTCTCCCCCCGGCTGGATCGACATGGCTTTGAACGTTCCGCTGATGAGCAGCGAGCGAGCCAAGAGGGAGCTCGACTGGGAACCCCGCCGGAGCTCCGAGGAGGCGCTGCTCGAGCTGCTCGACGGCCTCCGCCACGGCGAGGGCTTTCCAACGCCGCCACTCGACCCCGGCACCGGTGGGCCGCTGCGCGTCCGCGAGCTCGCCACCGGGGTCGGTGCCCGCTAGCTCGACGGCGGCCGACCCGGCCGTTTAGCGCAATCTCGCTCGGGAACCCGTACTCCGAACGGAGAAGTCAAGCGATCGAATGAGGACCCCATGAACTTGAAGACCCGAGCGACAGCCAAGACCGTCACCGGGGCGGCCAAAGGAGGCGCATCGGCGGTCGGTGACGCATCCGAGCAGGCGGCGCAGGCCGTCCGCGATGCTCGCAACAAGGCGCGCCGCGAGGTGACCAAGGCGAGAATCGCCGCCGCGCGAGCGCGCGCCGGCAGCAAGGCCAAGACCTCCGGAATCTCCTCGAAGGCAGTCGGCGCCGCGGGCGCGGCCGGCATGGCCGCCGGCTATTTCCTCGATCCGGATTCGGGCAAGCGCCGTCGGCACGTGGCACGCGATCGTGCTCTGGGCCTGATCAGGCGAGGAGCGCATCGCACCCGTCGTGAGGCCGATTACATCACCGGCACGGTCGAAGGCAAGGTCGAGGCCGCGAAGAGCAAGACGGCGCCTGAGAACCCTGAGAAGGCGGCGGCCAACGACCAAACCCTGGCCGAGCGGGTGAAGAGCGAGATCTTCCGGCCGGCCGATGCCCCGAAGGACTCGGTGAACATCAACGTCGAGAACGGCGTGGTCTATCTGCGCGGGCAGGTGAAGCGACCCGATGAGATCAAGAGGCTCGTCAAGGAGGCCGAGTCCGTCGATGGGGTCCGCGGCGTGGAGAACCTGCTCCACACCCCGTGAGCGGCGATCGGGATCAGTAGGTGATGGTGCGGCGGCGGGGCCGAGTGGCGTCGACTCGGCCCCGCGCGCCGCTGTTTCGCACTCCGGTGGCGTCCGAAAGCACCGGAGGTACGTCTTCGCCCCGGTAATCCCCCGTGTAGCGCCGCGACGTCCGGTCGACTCGTCCGGGTCGCGGGGTGGGTCGAAGATGGGGAGTGGGAGATCTCATCGGGCCGAGAGCTGTGTCGCTCGGCCCGCGTCGCCCCCGCCGCGACTCGTTCCTGCGCAGTTAGCGGGAAGATGCGATCTGCAAGCTGTTCTCGCATCTACCCGGTTCTATGAAATGCGTCTAGTCGGCGTACAATAGCCCACGTAGCTCGGAGGAGCGACTCGTCGGGTCTCCCCCGCAAAGCCGCGACTCAGGAAGGGACGTGGAGAAACACCCTCGAGGGGGAGGGTCGGGTTTCCTCGGCGGTTCAGGCTTCAACAGATCCGAGGATTCGCGACGGTGACTCAGTCCGGCACCTTCATGACTTCGAAGTCTCCCTCCCCATGGGGAGTGGCGCACCACAAGGGGATTGGCGCGTTGAGGCGAGCGGGTGGAGCGGTCTAGCGGGGCCGCTCCATCGCCGCGGCGTGGGCGGAGCGACCCAGCGGCGCCGTCGGCACTGACCGTCCACATCGCGGATGCCGGCGACGGCACAGCGAGGGTCGCCCTCCTGGGCGAGCTCTACCTGGGCACGATCCGCAAGGCCGAGACGGTCCTGCTGGAGCAGGTGACCCAGCGCCCGGCGGTGCTCGTCGACCTCAGTTCGCTCACCTTCATCGACTCCTCGGGGATCGGGACTTTGATCCGGGCCCTGCGGAGCGCGAACGGCACCCCGGTGAACGTCGTGATCGGCCCCGGCTCCCAGGTGGAACGGGTCTTCCGGATCGCTGGGGTATCCGAGGCTTTGCGCGTCTTCACTGACCCCGAGCGCGCGCTGGCCGGATTGGCCGCTGCGCGTGACGGGCACTCCCAGGACGCCGCCGGCTAGGCGGTTGGCTGCGCTCCATCCGAACCGGGCTCCTCGGACGTCGGGTCCTCTTCGGGCTCAAGTACGAACAGCTCCACCGCCAGGTCGGGGTCGATATGGATCGAGCTCATGTACGCGATCACCTTGCGGCCGGTGGACTCCTCGACCACGCTGCGGAACTCCCTCTCCATCGCCTGCTGGAAGCTGCGGCGCATCTGGTAGACGGACTCGACCTGGCCGGTGTCGACCAGGGTGCGTTCCACGGTTGTGAATCCCCCGCGCAGAATGCAAATGACCGTGCCGTTGACCATGTGGGTCTTCGCCTTGGTCGGGCCCTTCCCGTAGTAGCGGGAGTGCAGTTGGACCAGTCCGGTCGAGATCTGCGCCAGCATCTCGCCACGGGCAGGCCCATGCGTTGTTGCGTGATCGGACACGGCAAACCTCCGAATCTGTCGGCTGCCACCCCTCTTGCAAGCGATTTGCGCGAAGGGAAGAGTCGCGGTGAGACCCAACGAACACGCGGCATCGGGTGGGTCAAAGTGCGGCGACGCCACGCCGCCTTGTTCCAGGCTACTCCGATCAGTGGGCCGATGTGAATCCCGGGCGTTTGCCCCCTCCCAGGCCGGACATGTACTGATGAGGAGCTTGTCGACATCTCCGATCGACCACAAGACATGGGCGGTCCCGCCGACCCGGACGACTCCGGCGAACGAAGGTCAGCCCCGTCGGCCCAGCAAGTGCGGGATGAGATCTGCAGGGAGATCCTGCGTATCCACGAGGAGTCCTACGGCAAGGGCGCGGCGCGCGCCCACGCCATCCTCGCCGAGGACTACGTGGTCGTGGTCCTGGACGACGTCGAGCTCATGCAGAATGAGAAGTTCCTGATCGAGCACGGCGAAGAGGAGACGGTCGTGCAGGTCCGCACCCAGTACCAGCGCGCGATCCAGGCGAGCTTCCGGGCGGCGATCGAAAGGGCGACCGGTCGCAGCGTGATCGGCTTCGCCAGCGCAACCAACATGGACGAGCTGCCGTTCGTGGCGGAGATCTTCAAGCTCGGATAGGGCGGTTTCCCGGACTCGGCCACGGGTAGTTTGCCTGCGATGGAGGTGGCCGCAACCACGCTGCCATCAGGGCTGTCGATCGGCGCGCTCCTCGATTGGCGGCCGAGTCTGGGGGTGATCAGCGTCTGCGTAGCGATCGATCCCGCCGACCGCGGCGAGGGATGGCGAACGGAGCTTCGCAACCAGCTCAAGGCGGCTGTGGAACCGGCCGACGACGGTCACGATCGCGGGCGGGCGCTGACCGCTACCGCGCAGAGGATCCTCGAGCACTTCGACGAGGACGAGCTCCCCTCCGGCCGCTGCCACCTTGGCTTCTGCGAGGTCACCGACGAGCGCAGGGCGCGCGACGTCTGGACCGCCGCGCAGGTGCGCGGCTTCCGGACGAGCGCCTCATATGGAGAGCGGGCGCGGCTGACGCCGTTGCTGAAGCTCCTCGACGACGGCGCGTCGGTAGGGGCGGTCGCCATCACCGCCGAGCGGGTTCACCTCTTCGAGTGGGAGCTCGGAGCGCTCGACCTGGTCGAGGATTGGGAGATTGAGATCTTCATGGGGGACTGGCGGGAGCGGAAGGCGCAGCAGCCGGCCAATCCTGCTCGCACCCAGGGGGCGGGCTCATCCGGGCGCGATCAGTTCGACCAGCGCCTCGAGCACAACCGGGCGCGCTTCCTCGAGGAGACCGGGCGGCTTGCCGACAGGCGGGCGCGTGATCGGGGCTGGCGGCGGCTGATCGCGTTCGGGGATCCGGAGCATTTCCGCGAGTTCAGTGAGGGCGTCGAGCAGGAGACCGATCTCGAGCTGGCGGAGGAGTCGAACGTGATCTCAGAGGGCCGCGGCCAGGTTCTCGAGCGGGTCGACCGGGCGGTCGAGAGCGGGAACCGGAGCAGGGAGCTCGCGTTGATCGAGAGGGCCGTGGAGGGCGCGCGCACGCCCGGCGGCCACGGCGCCCTTGGCCTGATCGATGTTCAGGGAGCCCTCAACGAGGGACGGGTCGAGCACCTGATCTTCGACGCCGACACCGAAAACCGCCTGCTCGCCGACATCGAGGACGAGGTCATCGAACGGGCACTGCGCACGAGCGCACAGGTCACGCCGGTCGAGGACGTGGCCGGCGAGAGGATCCGAGAGCACGGAGGCGTCACGGCTCTGCTGCGCTGGTGAGCTCGGTTTCACCGTGCAACCCGACGGGTACCCCGCGAGGGATGGCCAGATCCGAGGACAAGGACCGCACCGAGCTCGAGCGCGAGCATTCGCGCAAGCCGGAGGCGAACCCCGGCAACCGCTCCGAGGACCCGGAGGCTCACCACACGCTCAACAACCCGGTCGCCGATCCCGACCCGACCGAGTTCCCCGATCCCTACGACAAGCGCGAGGACCCGCGCGGTCCCGACGCCGACGAGGACGCGCCACGTTCCCCGTCCACCAGCGAGCCACACCCGGAGGACTTCGACGACGTGAAACCCGTGAAGGGCGACGAGGATGTGCGATGACCGAGCGCGACCCGATCGACCGAGACATCGAGCGCGAGGAGGCCGAGGCGGCCCGCGAGGCCGGCGAGATCGGCGGCCGTAGCGGGATGGAGGACGTCCCCGAGGAGGAGCGGCCGCTCGCGGAGTCGGGCCAGGGCGAGTCCGAGGGCTTCGAGCAGGCCGAGGAGCTGCTCGAGGAGCGTGCGACCCACGCGGACGATCGCGGTGGGCCGCTGCAGGATCGCCCAGACCCCGAGCCGCCCGAAGGCGACCGCCGGGAGATCTACGCCGACGCCGACGACGTCGAGTCGACCGAAACCGATGTCGACACGCAGGGGACGCCCGGCGACCTCGACAACTCGGCGGGCGATGAGGGCGTCCCGGACACGCAGACCTGAGAATGGAGAAGCCGCCACAGGCACCCAGGCCGGAGCAGGAGAACTTCGGGGAAGCGAGCCTCGGGGAGGCTCAGTCCTCAAATCCGCCCGAAGACCCGGAGATGATCCGCGGCGAGTCGGAGGAGGAGGACCAGGAGACCTCAGACGACGAGGCCGCGGACACCGGCGAGGGCGTCGTCCCTCCCGCCGAGGGTGAGCCGGGCGGAGAAGACGCGGAAGGCTAGGACCAGGGCCCGCCGTGAATCGGCGGGTGCTGCACGATCGGCTTCTTGAGGAGTGCCTCGCGGGCGAGGTCTGCGATGCCGCTCGCGGTGAGGCCGAAGTGCTCCATGCAGGCCTCGGCGGTTCCCGAGACGCCGAATTCGTCCTGCATGCCGAGCGCGAAGACCGGAACCGGATGCTGCTCGGCGGCGACCTGGCGGATCGCGTCACCGAGCCCGCCGACGACGCGGTGCTCCTCGGCGGTGACCGCCACGCCCGTCTTGGCGAGAGAGCTCAGCACTGCCTGGGAGTCGATCGGCTTGATGATCGAGACGTTCACGACCTCGGCCTCCACCCCGTCCTCGCGCTCGAGCGTCTCAGCAGCCTCCAGCCCGCGCCACACCATGTGGCCGCAGGTGAATATCGAGATGTCCTTGCCCTCACGGAGGACGTCGACGCCGCCACCGAGGGTGTCAGGAATGCCGTCGTAGACGATCGGCGTCTTCGGCCGGCCGAACCGCATGTACATCGGCCCGTCGAAGCGCTCGTACGACTCGATCACCGCCGTGTAGGCCTGGTTGTAGTCGGCCGGGACGATCACCTGCATCTTGGGCATCGCCCGCATCAACGCGATGTCCTCGATCATCTGGTGCGAGGCGCCGTCCTCGCCGAGGGAGACGCCGCCGTGTGACGCCCCGATCCGGACCTTGAGCCCATTGTGGGCGATCCCCAGGCGGACTTGGTCGTAGGAGCGCGAGGTGGCGAAGATCGCGAAGGTCGAGGCGTAGGGGACCTTGCCGGTGGCGGCGAGGCCGCAGGAGATCGACATCATGTTCGCCTCCGCGGCGCCGATGTTGAAGAAGCGCTCGGGGAACTCCTTGCCGAACTTGATCGACTGGGTCGATACCGCGAGGTCCGCGTCGAGCGCCACGACCTCGGGGTAGCTCTCCCCCAGCGCGACCAGGGCGTCGCCGTAGGCCTGGCGAGTCGCGAGCGGCTCGATCTGCGGTTCAGCAGCGTCGATCAGCTCGCTGGCCATCAGCCACTCCCCTCCAGTGCCTTGGTCTGCTGCTCGTAGGTGCCCTCGAGCTCCTCCATCGCCTGCTCGGCCTGCTCCTGGCTCGGCGGCTTGCCGTGGAAGCCGAAGCGATCCTCCATGAAGGAGACGCCGCGGCCCTTCTTGGTCTGGCAGACGATGGCTGCCGGACGGTCGAGGGTGCGGCTGCGCTCCAAAGCCTCGACGACGGCGCTCATGTCGTGGCCGTCGATCTCGACGGCGTCCCAGCCGAAGGCCTCGAACTTGGCGCGGACGTCGCCGGTGTCCATGACCTCCTCGGTGGTGCCGTCGGTCTGCAGGTGGTTGTAGTCGACGATCGCAGTCAGGTTCGGCAGGTCGTAGTGGGTCGCGGACATCGCGCCCTCCCAGCTTTCCCCCTCCTGGCAGTCGCCGTCCGACATCAGCGTGAAGACCCGTGCGGTCTCGTCCAGTCCGTCGAGACGGAGGGCGAGGCAGATCCCGACGCTCATCGAGAGGCCCTGGCCGAGCGAGCCGGTCGAGACCTCGATCCCCGGCGTCCGCGTCATGTCCGGGTGGCCCTGGAGGTGGGAGCCGATCTGGCGCAGACCCATCAGGTCGTCCGCGGGGAAGTAGCCGTGTTCGGCGAGGGCCGCGTACTGAATGGGCGCGGCGTGACCCTTGGAGAGGACGAAACGATCGCGCTCGGGCCAGCTCGGATTGGCGGGATCGTGGCGGAGCACCCGGTAGTAGAGGGCGGCGACGATGTCGGCGGCGGAGAGCGAGCTGTCGAGGTGCCCCGACTTGGCGACGGCGAGCATCCGCACACAGTGGATCCGCAGGACGGTCGCGTAGCGCTCGAGCTCAGCGATCGAGGGCCTGCCCTCACCCTTGCCGGAGGGCTCTGGCTCGAGGTCTGGGACGGGCTTCAGGTGCGCCATCGGCGGCTCGTCTTTCGCCTGGTCGAAGGGGAGGCCGGCTCGGGTCGCAACGGACTCAGGACCGGGCGGCGAGGGTAGCAGCGGGCGGCACGTGGTTGGAGCGTATGAACCGGGGCCGACGGAACCTCGTGGCCGGAGGCCGTCCGGCGACTTCTCCCTAGCCTCCCCGCCATGAGGAAGGGTGGGATCGTGGCGGCGCTGGTGGCCCTGGCCCTGGCCGGATGCGGCGGCGGGTCCGATGACGGCGGGACGACGAGCGCCGGGACCACCGCGGCGACGACAACGGGCCCGGCCGGCGAGATCACTGGGAAGCTGCCGCCGGGCGCCGTGGAACCACCGGACCCCGCCGAGGAGGAGGCCGCGGGACCGGCGGCGACCGAGGCGAGTCCCGAGGCGCAGGCCGAGGGGCCCGAATCGGCCGGTGAGCTCTCCGACGAGGATCGCGGCGCCGCGGCCGCGACCGTGAGCAACTACATCAGGGCGCTCGACCGCCACGAGGCGCCGGGGGTTTGCGCGCTCCTCATCCGGGGGGCACTCGACCTGAATCAACTGCCGAAGCGGCGCGGCGGCTGTGCCTCGTCTTTGCGCGCCTCGATCGGGACCCGGCCGGGCGTCGGCGCCCCCGCCTGGCGCAAGACCACGCTGGTCCAGGTGAAGACCGAGGACCTGGGCGACGGTCGCGCCCGGGTCAGCGCGACCGTCACCCATCATTTCTCCGACCGCAAGTACGTCTCGGTCGAGGACGACGTGATCTACCTGCGGCACGTCGGCGGCCGCTGGTTGCTCGCCAAACCGAGCGGGACGCTCTACCGCGCCGTCGGCTATCCGGAGCCGCCGCTCGATGCCTTGAAGCCGCCGCCCGGCTGGGACTAGCCGCGGTGGGCGGTCCAGCTGAGGACGCCCGATTCGCAGTTCGATCCCGTGCCGCTCGGCTCGATCGCCGTATTGCCGGAGAGCTGGATGGTCCCGGCGGCCCGGTTGCCGTGGATCTCCAGCCTCGCCCCGGTGACACTGCTCGTGGCGACGATGTTGAACTTGCCGCCCTTCAGCTTGACCGGGAAGCTCACGAACCCGCGGGCGGTGTGCGCTCCGTCGGCGCAGGTGACCGGGACGCCGGCGAAGTTGAAAGCGCTGACGCTCTTTTTCTTCGAGTGCTTCTTCTGGGTCACCTTGAAGCCGATTGTTCCGCTCGGGATGACCGTCCCGGTGTAGTGCCTGGGCTTCTTGGCGATGGCCTGCGCCGGGACGACGAGCGCTACGGCCAAGACCGCCGGTAGCAGGAACCTCTTCACTGGTTGGACCTCCCTGCGAGTTGTCGCAAATCAGAATCGGTGATTGCCCCCGCCACGGGGGCCGCGCTGGTGAAACCGCTTCGGGTGCCGGCGGCTCACCCCCACGATTGTCGCGTCGGGGTCGTTCGAGCTCGGCTGCACGATGGTCGCGTACGCGAGCCTGTCGGTCAACGCATTCGACCAGAGCACGCCCTTGGAGCGCCCGAGGGAGAGGAGCACCCGCCCGGCCCCGTGCGCATGCCGCCGTCGAACCATCAGGCGGCTGCGGCGCGCGTCGGCCCGCACGTACGCGAATGAGCGGCCCCTGACCGATGGGTCGAAGACGAGGAGCCTGCGCGAGCGAACCAGCGCCCGGTGCTTCCGCGTTCCCATGACCCTCTGGACCACGCGGCTGCCGCCAGGCGTGGCGATCCCGAACAGCAGGACGTTGCCGGCGACAGCGGGACGGCTGAGCTGCCCCGCTCCACCCTGCGAGGCAACCTGCTGCGGCGGCGCCGGCGCCGCGGGGTTGGCGATGTACCGGATCACGATGGCATCACCGCCGACCGACGAGGTCCGGTAGGCGAGCCAGTTGTCGGTGACCGCAAGCGCGTCGGCGCCCTGAGCCGGAACCTGGCCGAGGGGCACCAGCGTGGCGCGATCGAAGAGCAGGATCGAGTTCCCCTGCACCGTGGCGACATAGCGGCCACCGATCGCGGGGTGGCTGCCCGGCAGCGGGATCTCAGGGCCACCCCGGCTCATCACCGCCGGACCGCCCAGTCGCTGGAAGAGGAGAGCATCCGCGGTGGCCGAGGGGTCGGTGGCGTGGGCGATGCTCGTGCCCGCGGCACCGGCGTTGCCGGGAACCACGACCAGCGCGAGGGCGGCGGCGGCGAGGGCTGCCGCGTCGGAACGGCGCAGGCCAAGGTAGACCCCGGGGCGCTCGCAGATCAGCTCGGTTGCGCGGATGCCGGCCGGACGCCCCGCGAGCGGCGCGAGCGCGAGGATCGGGATCGCCCGACCAACGCCGAAGCAGCCGCCGAGCAGCAAGCCGAGTGCCGGGTCCCCGACGGCGAGGCTGACTCCGGCCAGAGCCCAGACCCCGAACGAGAGGACGAAGGTCGTGAAGCCGATCCCGAGCAGCGCTCCGTAGAGCGCCGCCGCGACGGGCATCGGCATCACTCGTCGCCAGTGCTCCGGCAGCTGGCGGCGAATCTGCGGAACGATCCTCGTCCCGCGTGCCTCGAGCGCGGCCGCGAGCAGCGCGATGCCGGCGGCCACCAGATACGAGGCGCGCCCGCCCGCGCCGTGCAGCAGATCGCCGACCGCCGCGAGGGCGCCGAAGGTGAGCAGCCCGCCGGCGATCGCGCCCGGCACAAAAGCCACGCAGGCCGCGATCGTCGTCCGCCTCCCGCCGGTGTGGCCGGTGGGACCGATCGTGTCAATCACCGAGAGGCCACATGGCGAGAACGTGCCGGTGGCGCCAATCAGGAGGGCGGCGACACCGAGGGCGATCTCGAGCGGCCCGAGCATCAGCAGGGCACCCGCGTGTCGTAGTACTGGACGCAGAACACCTTGCGCCCGCCGTAGCAGTACCCGGTCAAGGCGGCGTCGCCGTTGATCCGGGTGTTGTGGTGGGAGCAGCAGTCGACGAGCTTGCGGACCTTGCCCCCGCAGCACCGGTACCAGGCACCGTCGATCTTCGTCCCGATCCCATAGATGTCCTGAACCCGGTCGCAGATCCGCGTCCGCGGAGCCGGCGGCAGCGGCCGCCCGTCAGGGCCCCTCAGCAACTGGCTGCCCTCATCGACGGGCTGGCCGGCGTCGTTGATCGGCCGGCCGATGTCGTCGATCGGATGGCCGTCGCTGGCGCGCAGCGGATAGCCGCGGGAGTCGATGCGAGGCAGCCCGGTCGGATGGGGACAGGAGCCCGTCGTGAAGGTGTGGCCGCAGAAGTGGAAGGCGTCCGATTCCCCCGGCTCGATCAGCGTGCCCACGGTGCGCGCGGCGGTGACCGCCATCAGCGCGCCGCCGACGCGTGCGAGAAAGCCGCGTCGCGAGGAGTCGCGGGCGAGCGAGCCCGTGATCCGGTCGAGATGCTCAGGCATCGGTGTGTTTTCCTCGCCGCTCCGCAGTGGCCAGGACGCTCTCGAGCTGGGCCAGGTTGTTGAACGTCCCCTTGGCCAACACGGTCCCCCCGCGGTCGAGGGCGAGCGCGAAGGGGCTGCCCGGGATCTCGAGCCTCCTCCAGACATCCGACTCCGCCACCTCGTCGAAGACCGCCACCGCCACCCGCGGATCCTTGGCGAGGTTGTCGATCGCCGGCGCGAGCGTCTGGCAGATCCCGCACCCCTCCGAGGTGAATACCGCCAGACCGTAGTCCGCGCCGTTCTGGGTCATGCGCTGGCAGAGGTCCGCCGCCCGCGAGCCGATCTCAGGGCCCTCGCCTTGAATCTCGAGAGCGCCCTGCGTGCCGAGCTGCAACCGCAGCATGCCGACCTCCCTGGCGAGCGCGAGCACCGCGACGGCCAGGGCGGCGCTGGAGGCCAGCGCGACGCAGAGGCCGATCGCAAGCCATCCCTGGGTGGCGATCGAGATCGAGCCGACCGAAGCCAGCGCCGCGAAGGCGGCCGCCAGGACAACGTTCCTGAGCACCGCCAGCCAGGAGACCTTCGAACGTGGACCGAAGCAGGCGCACGGGGCTCCGGCGCGGCCGCGCAACAGCGCGCCCAGGGTCAGCGCCGCGAACATGGCCATCAGGGCGGCCGCCGCATAGGCAGCGGCATCCGAGCCGAGCGAGACCGCCACCGCCAGGGCCAGCTCGATCGCGATCAGGGCGGCCCAGGCGATCGGGCGCAGCGGGCTAGCCGCGAAGCCGAAGCTCGCCAGCGCGGCGATGCTCGCGCGGGGGGCGGCCAGCTTCGCGAGCGCAGCGCCCGCGAGCACGATCCCTAGAGCAACCCGCAGAACGATCTCCACAATCCCTCCGGCGGCAACCTAGCACCAGCCCCAGCGGGCGACGAAAGCCGCTCAGACCGAGTTGAGCTTTTTCCGGACCTTCTTGATGCAGCGCTTCCGCTTCTTCTTGTTGCGGATGCGCTTGCACTTCGCGAACGGATGCTTGGCCGACTTCGTGGTGGGGGTTGCGGTGAGGCCGCCGAAGATGCCCTCGGCCCGAAGGCCGTAGGTCGCCTGGAGGGATGAGACATCGGACTGGATCAGGGAGGCCATCGTCGGTCCCGCGACGCGGGTGTAGACGCCCGGGCCGTTCGGCTGGGCACAGCCGTCCCCCCAGCCGGTGATCCCGACCAGCAGATAGCCGCCGCCCGCCGGCGCCGCTTGAAGCGGCCCGCCGCTGTCGCCGGAGCAGCTGTCCTTCCCGGGCGCTGCGGCGCAGACCATGGTGCTGGAATCGAAGTCGGGCGCGTAGTCGGCGTTGCAGGTGGTGTCGGAGACGATGTTGACCGTAGCGGCGCGAAGGCTGTCCACCGGGCCTCCGAACTCGGTGGTGCTCCCCCAGCCACTGACGTCGACCGGGCTGCCGGGAGCCCAGAGGCTCTGCGCGGACGAGTCCGCGATCTTGATCGTGCTCTGCGCGGATGCCGACGCCAGCACCAGGTAGCCGACGTCGAAACGGGGCACCCCATCGCCCTGATAGTCCGGGTCGTAGTTCGACCGGTAGGCCGTGCCGATCACCGGAATCTCCGCCCCGTCGGACTGTGAGAGCGTCGTCCGGCCAAGTACGGCATCGACGTCGTCTGGATCGAGTCGCGACGTCCCGTCGCCGCCGGGATCGAACAGCGCCGTGCAGAACGGGGGGTTGGGGGGCTGCGCTACCGGCCCGCAATCGGCGTCCGTATCGAAGACGCAGTGGGCCGCCGTGATCACGATCCGCGACGTGAGCAACGAGCCGCCGCAGAACTGGCGGTCATGAGCCGTGCCGCTCACCTTGCCTGGGCTCCAGGTCACGGCCGCCTGCCAGGGGAACTGGGAGATCGAGGCCTGCGAGCCGCCAACGATGCGGGGCTGCGGTGAGCCCTCGCTTTGAGCGCTCGCGGCCGGGACGAGCAGCGCGACGGCCGCGAGCGCGCCGAGAACGATGAGCCGGGGCCTCCGCCGCATGGACCCTAATTGAACAGGCTCGATGCGAAAAGTGCGTAGGTGGCTAACCGATCGCGACCATGCGCTCGATCGGCAGCTTCGCGCGCGCGGCGATCTCCGGCGGGACCTTGACCTCGTAGCGGAAGTCCCGCAGCGAGTCACGAACCTTCGGCAACGTGATCATCTTCATGTACTTGCAGAAGGCCATCCGGTTGGCCTCCACCAGCTTCGCCTTGGGCGCCGCCTGCTGGAGCGGGTAGAGCATCCCATTCTCGGTCGCGACGATGTACTCGCCATCTGGGTGCTGCTCCATGTAGTTGAGCATCCCGCCGGTGGAGAGCATCTGGACGCCGTCCGGATCGATGTCGCCCGAGGCGACGTACTCCATCGCCTGGGTCGCGCAGCCGCACTCGGGGTGGATCAGGAACTCGGCATTCGGATGTTCGTCGCGGACCGTCTTGATGTCGGCCGGGCGGATGCCGGCGTGGACGTGGCATTCGCCGTCCCAGACGTGGAAGCGGGAACGACCCTCGGGGTCATCCTTGATCCCCGTCTCGCGCTCGACGAAGGCGCCGAGCCACATGTCGGGGCCAAAGAGGATCTCCGTGTCGGGGCCATGCTCGCGCAGGATGTGCTCTACGACCTGGACGGCGTTGCCCGACGTGCAGCAGTAGTCCGTCTCGGCCTTGACCTCGGCTGAGGTGTTGACGTACATCACCACGACGGCGCCGGGGTGCTCGGCCTTCCAGGCTCGGAGTTGGTCGGCGGTGATCGACTCCGCGAGCGAGCAGCCGGCGCCGAGGTCGGCGATCAGCACGGTCTTGTCGGGGCAGAGGACCGATGCGGTCTCGGCCATGAAGTGGACCCCGCAAAACTCGATCACCTCAGCGTCGCTCTTCGCCGCCTGCCTGGAGAGGCCCAGCGAGTCGCCGACGAAGTCCGCGACATCCTGCAGCTCGGACAGCTGGTAGTTGTGGGCGAGGATCACCGCGTCGCGCTCGGCGGCGAGCGCCCGCACCTCCTCGCTCAGCGTCGCGATCTCGTCCTCGCTCAGCTTGGCGGGAAGTTCGTTGACGGTAGGAAGCTCCAGCACGGGAAGCCGCTCCTTGACGTTGGATGTTCGCCTTCCCGGCGCCCTCAGATTCGGTGGGCCCTCGAGAGAGGCGAATGAACTGACCAAAGATTAGCGCGGGCCTACCCTTGGCTTTGTGCCTGAGCTGCCCGAAGTCGAGATCACCGCGCGGCGCCTGAGCAGGTCGCTCGAGGGCGCCGAGGTCGAGTCCGCGCTCGCCACCGGCGTCGCGACGCTGAAGACGTTCGAGCCCAGCCTGGACGCGCTCACCGGCGCCCAGGTGTCGGGCGTGAGGCGGCTCGGCAAGATGCTCGCTGTCGACTTCGCGCCGGCCGACGGCGCCGGTCCGCTCACCCTGCTGATCCACCTGATGTCGGCGGGGCGACTCCAGATCTTCGACAAGCGGGCCTCCCTCCGGGACCGACGTTCGCGGATTCTCGTCCGAATCGGTGATGGGCGCGAGCTGCGACTACGCGAATTCGGGACCAAGCAGTCGGCCTGGGCGAAGCTGCTGCCGCGCGACGAGGTGGCTGCTGACGAGATGGTCGCCACCCTCGGCCCCGATGCCTGGCCAGCGCCCGCCTTAAATGACTTCCGCGAGCGGATCCTCCAGCCGCGTCACCTCCATCCCTTGCTCCGGGACCAGCGCGTCGTCGCGGGGATCGGCCGCTCCTGGGTCGACGAGATCCTCTGGGAGGCACGGCTCTCGCCGTTCAAGAAGGGCTCTGAGCTCCGCGGCGAGGAGATCAAGCGGATCCACGACGGGCTGCACGTCCTCGGCGATGCGCTCGACCACTACCAGGAGGTGGTCGATGATCGGATCCCGGACAAGATGCCGATGCCACTCAAGGTCCACCGCCGCGAGGGCGAGCCCTGTCCACGCTGCGGCACCACCATCGAGGCGGTCTTCTTCTCAGAGCACCAGATGAACTACTGCCCGGCGGAACAGACCGAGGGCCGGGTGCTCAAGGACCGGCGCCTGTCCCGCCTCCTGAAGTGACGGCTTCGCCATCAGATCGCGGCACAAGCGGCCGCGCCACATAACCGCTCGGAGCTTCGCCCCTCGCTCATAGTGGTGCGGCCTGGTGGCCGCTAGCGGCCGGTGACGCGGCGGACGAGGCCGCGGCCAATGGTCACGGGGTGTCCGATCAGGGTCTCCAGCCGGCCGGTGAGGCTGGTCGGGTCGCGGGCGATCCCGAGTTGCTCGAGCACGGTCAGCTGGTCGAAGTAGACGCGCTCGCAGAGAAGGCGGTCCTCCTCGAACATGAACATCGCGAGGATCCGCAGCTCGTACTCCCGGCCCGTCGGCGGCAGGCTCCGAAGCGGACCCTTGTGGGTGCCGCGGATGATCGCCTCGACGAGCACCGCGTCGTCGGAGTGGTGGAGCGTGAGCAGCTCGTTGCGCTGGTTTGGAAACGCCCGGCGGCTCTCCTCGAAGTAGGCCGAGACCTCCTCGGCCCCGTCGTACACGTCGCCGGTGGCGATCAACTCGTAGCGCGGATGGTCGAAGGTGTCGAGGGTCGCGTCGAACTCGTGGCGGTTCTCCGAATCCATGTGCTCCCGGACGATCACCTCGCGCTTGCGACGCATGGCGGCGGTCGGCGGCATGTCCGCGACTCTATACGTCGATGGTCATGCTCAGATCGAGCGCGGGCGCCGAGTGCGTGAGGGCCCCGACGGAGACGTAGTCGACTCCGGTCGCGGCGATCTCGCCGACGGTCTCCAGCGTCACCCCGCCGGAGGCCTCGAGCTCGGGGCGGTCATCGGGCCCCCCGGCCACCGCCACGGCCTCGCGAAGCTCGTCAGGCGCCATGTTGTCCAGCAGCAACCGGTCGGCGCGGGCCTCAGCGGCCTCGCGAACCTCGTCGAGGGTCCTGCACTCCACCTCGACCGGAAGGCCGGGCTTGGCTTCGCGGGCGCGCCGTACGGCCTCCCCCACCCCACCCGCCAACGCGGCGTGGTTCTCCTTGATCAGGATCGCGTCGTAGAGGCCCATCCGGTGATTCGTTCCGCCCCCGGCCACGACCGCCGCCTTCTCGAGGGCGCGCAGGCCGGGAGTCGTCTTGCGTGTGTCGAGGATCCGGGCTGCAGTGCCCTCGACCTCCCGGACGAACCTGGCCGTCAGGGTCGCCACGCCCGAGAGGTGGCAGAGCAGATTGAGGGCGGTGCGCTCGGCGGCGAGCAGCGCGCGGGCGGGTCCGGCGGCGCTCGCAACGGTGACCGGGACGCGCTCCCGCCACACCGCCTCCTCCGCTCGGTCCTCCAGCTCGCTGCCGCCCGCCTGTCTGAAGACCTCTGCGGCGACGTCGAGACCGAACAGGACGCCGGGTTCCTTCTGGGTGATCCTCGCCCGGCCCGTTGCCTCCTCAGGGACGACGGCCATGGCCGTGACGTCGCCGGGTCCAAGGTCCTCGAGCAGGGCCCGCGCGACGAGCTCGCAGGTATCGCTGTCGATCTCCACCTCCGACAGTCTCACGAAATCCGGGTGTGCGACGTTTACTGGGCAGATGTCGCATGGATCGCTTCCTCCCTTTCAGCAGCTGCTCGACGAGCACGGGTCGGACGTGCTCGGATACCTGGTCGCCACCGTCGGCCCACACGACGCCGAGGACGTCTTCCAGGAGACCTTCATCGCCGCGCTCCGCGCGTACGACGGGTTGGAGCACGCCCGCAACCTCCATTCGTGGCTGCTCACGATCGCCCACAACAAGGCCATCGACCACCATCGCAGCCGCGCCCGCCGGGCAATTCCGGCCGGCGACGCCGAGGAGGTGGCCGGCTCCGTAGCCAGTCGCAACTCCAAGCCGGAGGAGGTCGTCACCGGAGGCGATCCCGACCTCTGGCGAGCCGTCAGCGTGCTGCCGCCGAAGCAGCGCAGCGCCGTCATCCTTCGCTACGCCACGGACATGTCTTATTCCGCCATCGCGCAGGCCATGGACAGCTCAGAGGCAGCCGCACGCCGCAATGTCCACGAGGGCCTGCAGAAGCTCAGAGGTGAATTCGCATGAACGCATTGACCGAAAAGCAGCTTGAGAAGATGTTGCGCCAGGCACCCACGGGCGCCGATCTCGACCGCGCCGTCGAGGGCCTGCTCGGCCGCGCCGAGCGCGACGGGCTGGTCGACATCGCCTACGCCGGGGTGGACTCGCCGTTCGGCGAGCTGCTCATCGCCCGCACCGACCGCGGAGTCGTGCGCGTGGCACTGCCCACCGACCGTGGTCGGCAGCGGCCTCGCGACGAGGTGCTCGAGGAGCTCGCGGCACGCGTGTCGCCGCGGATCCTCGAGTCGCCCAAGAGATTGGATGAGGAGCGCCGCGAACTCGAGGATTACTTCGAGGGCAGGCGCCAGGAGTTCGACGTGCCGGTCGACTGGAGCCTGACCTCGCCCGGGTTCCGTAGCCGAGCGCTCCACGCGGTCGCCCGGATCCCGTACGGCAGGACGAAGACGTACACCGAGATCGCGAAGGCGGCCGGCAGTCCGCGCGCCTTCCGCGCCGCTGGGACCGCCTGCGGCTACAACCCGATCCCGCTGATCGTGCCCTGCCACCGCGTCGTCCCGTCGAGCGGCGGGATCGGCAACTACGGCGGCGGGCCCGAGATGAAGCGGGCGCTGCTCGGCTTCGAGGGCGCGCTCTAGTCGCTAGGTCGGGAGCGGGAATGAGCAGGGCGTCAAGGGCGGCGTCGGCCCCGCTGATCCGGGGGACCCACGATGGAGCCGACAGCGAGGGAAGCGCTTCTCTCCGCCGCTCGCGCCTTGCGCGCGCGGCGACGAGGTCCTCGCCGCAGATCGCTCAGCCGGCCGCGAACTGGCTCACGGGCGAACCGAGCCGGGGCACTTCACGCCGGGAAGACCGCCATCGTCGCGGTGAAGCCGTGCAGGAAGTTGCGCCCGCCGACAGGGCCGATCTCCCCGGCGCAGAAAAACCCGGCGGTGGGAGCGCCCAGCGCATCCTCGACGGCCCCGGCGTCGTGATCCGGCACGTCGAACATGTGGGAGCCGCGGCCGTTGCAGGTGAAGAGCAGCGCGCCCGCCGCCCCGTCGGGACCGAGAGCCTGCGCCTGGGCGCGCAGTGCCTCGCGCAGGTCCTCGTCGGCCGAGGCAGCGTCGCGGACCTGTAGGCGCACGGTCTGGCCGACCCGCACCCGCTCCCCGATCGCGATGGCTCCGGATTCGCGGTCCGCGCCGATGATCGGGCGCACCAGGAAATCGCCCCGGTCGTACTCGGGCCGGTTCTCGTCGATCACCACACCGATCAGGACTCCGGAGGAAGCGAGATCGCGCTCCCGCTCCGGCAGCGCCGCGATCACCTCTCCGAGCCGCTCCATCGCCGGCTTGCCCGCCAGCTCCCCGATGACGTTCGCCTCGGCCTTTGTGATCGTCATCTCCGGGCCCACGGGCCCTGCGCCCTGGGAGACGCACGGGAGAACCTCCAGGCCCTTCATCCGGACTGCGACCGCCCCGTCGGTGTGGACCTCGCCGTCCCGCAGGAGCACCGCGCCGCCCGCGAACGAAGCACTGGCGAGCCCGCCCAGGACCGGAACGCGCGGCCGCGAGCGCTCCACAGCCGCGAGCAGTTCCTCCGGCGGGAAGCTGAAGGGGTCACAGAGGGCGATCACCGACTCGTCGACAGCCGTCGTCGGATCATCGGCCGCGCCCGCCAGCGACTCCGGCAGGCCCAGGAGGCGGAAGCCGTCGACCTCGCGCTCGACGGTCAGATGCATCGTCTCGAGCTCCGCGCCGGGCAGGGACGCTGCCCAGACGACGAGGCCGGGCGTGTCCTCTAGCTCACGGCCACGCACCACCGTGCCGCCGGCTCCGCAGCCGAGGAGAGCCCGCGACATGAGCCGATCATGGACCTCAGAGAGCAGCCACTTCGCCATGCCGAGGTGCTGGCCGGATGCGAAGACGAAGGCGAGGTCACAGTCGCCCTCGAGGGCGGCGCGAGCCCGGTCGGCGGCCTCGGCTGCGGCCTCGACCGTGTCGAAGCTCTCCGATGCCCCGACCGAGACCTGCACAGTCGACGGTCGCGCCAGCGCCACTAGTCCGACTCGGTGTTGCCAGAGTTCGCGCGCGCCCCCGCCGCCGCGGCCGCCTGGTTCAGGTACTCGCGGATGAAGCCGTCGATGTCGCCGTCGAGGACGCGCTGCGCGTCCCCGACCTCGAACCCGGTGCGATGGTCCTTCACCCGCTGGTCCGGATGGAGGAAATAGCTACGGATCTGCGAGCCCCACTCCGCCGACTTCTGCTCGCCACGTTCCCTGGTGAGCTCCTCGGCGCGCTCAAGCTCCTTTCGCTCGAGCAGGCGGGAGCGCAGGATCTGCATCGCTGTCGCCTTGTTCTGCACCTGGGAGCGCTCGTTCTGGGACTGCGCGACGAGCCCCGTCGGGACGTGCGTGATGCGCACGGCGGAATCCGTCTTGTTGACGTGCTGGCCGCCGGCTCCCGAAGCTCGGTAGGTGTCGACGCGAATGTCGGCGTCGTCGATCTCGACGTCGACGTCGCCCTCCACCAGCGGCGCGACGTCGACCTGGGCGAAGCTCGTGTGGCGGCGGGCCGAAGCGTCGAACGGGGAAATCCGGATCAGCCGGTGGACGCCGCGCTCGGCGGCGAACAGCCCGTAGGCGTTCTCTCCGCGGACCACGAAGGTCGCGGACTTGAGACCGGCCTCCTCTCCCGGGGAGGCCTCCTTCATCTCGACCTTGAAGCCGCGTCGCTCGGCCCAGCGCAGGTACATCCGCAGCAGGATCTCGGCCCAGTCCTGCGAGTCGGTCCCGCCGGCCCCGGCGTTGATCGTGACCACGGCATCGCCTGCGTCGAAGCGCCCTGAGAAGAGCCGTTCCTCCTCGAGCTCCGCGAGGCGCTGCCCGACCGAAGCCAGCTGGACCTGAAGCTCGCCGGCCATCTCCTCGTCCTCCGTGGCGAGCTCCGCCAGCTCGACGAGGTCGTCGACGTCCTGGCTCAGCCTGCGGAAGCCCTCGAGCCGGCGCTGGGCGCGCGCATGCTGCGCGGAGGTCTCCGCGGCCGCGGCCTGGTCATCCCAGAAGCCCGGACGCTGCATCTCACCCTCGAGACCTTCGAGTTCCGTACTCAGCCCCTCCGGGTCAAAGGTAATCCGAGAGCAGCTTGAGCTGCCCCCGGATCTCGGCGAGGCGTGCTGGGATTCCCTCCTTGGGAAGTGTTTCTTTCATAACCAATCGGGTTGCTCCTCGCTTTGCTTCCGGAGCACCCCCTCATAAGGGTATTGGCCGTCCTCTACGGTGTCCCTTGGGAAGAGTGATGGGGAACGGAATCTCCAAGAGAACACGTGCGCCATTGCGCTGGCTACTGCGGAAATTCGCCCACGGCCTGCCTCCGCTGCCGACCATCGGAGGCCATGCGCTCGCGACCCGTGTGGCCGGCCTGCTGCTGGTCGGCGGCGCCCTGTTGCTCGCAATTACGGTCGTGCTGCCTCCTTCGGCTGAGGGCTCCGACGTGCTGATCCTCGGGTACGGAGTGGTGGCCGGCCTTGCCGGGACCCTCATGCTGAGCAGGCGCCGGGTGAGCGAGCCGATCCTTGGCCTGGCCGCGGCGCTCGGGACGGTCGTGATCACGCTCGCCACGCTCGAGGCCGGCCAGGGCGTCGGTGCCGAGGACAACGAGGTGCTCTTCCTCTGGGTCTCGCTGTTCGCCTTCTGGTTCTTCGACCTCCGGCTCGCCCTGCTCCAGCTCGGCCTGATCGGCGTGGCCGATGTAATCCTGCTGATCGACGACAAACCCACGCTCTCGGCAGGTCTCACCCGATGGGTCGTCACCATCGCGACCCTGCTGGTCACCGGCCTGCTGATGTCCTGGCTGCGCCGCTCGCTCGATCGCGAGCGCGAGGAGACCGCTCGGCTGGCGGTCATCGCGGAGCGCATGCGGATCGCGCGGGACCTGCACGATGCGGCCGGTCACGGCGTCACGGCGATCTCGCTGCAGGCGGCCGCCGGGCTCCGTTCGCTCGACGACGAACACGATGTCGCGGCGACGCGGCGCATCCTCGAGGAGATCAAGCGGACCTCCAAGAGCACCATGGAGGACATGCGCAAGCTGCTCGGCCTGCTCCGCCCGAGCGACTCCCGTGAGCTCGAGCATGTGCGAGTCAGCCTCTCCCACCTCGATCAGATGGTGGCCGAGTGCCGTGCCGCCGGCCTCACCGTCACCGTCGACCAGCGGGGCGATGAGACCGGGCTTCCCCCGATCGTCGACCAGGCCGCCTACCGGATCACGCAGGAGGCGCTCACGAACGTGCTCAAGCATGCCGGGCCGGGTGCAGCGGCGACCGTGCGGCTCGCGTTCGATCCGGAGGGCGTGGAGGTCGAGGTCACCGACGACGGGCCCGGGCGCACGGGCGGGGTCGCGATCGGCTCGCGCAAGGGCCTGATCGGCATGCGCGAGCGGGTGGAGCTCTTCGGGGGGCGCTTCACGGCCGGTCCGATGGAGAGGGGCGGGTTCAGGGTGTTCGCCCGGCTCCCGCGGAGCAGCGACCTGGAGGCGGCGGGCCGCGGCGGCTGAGGCGGCGGGCTAGTCGGGGACCGTGGCGCTGACGATCCAGGTCGAGGCCGGTCCGAGCACCACTCCGTCCGGCTCCACATAACCGGCCAGGACCTCTCGGATCTCCTGCTGAACCTTCGGGCGGAGCCGGTCGACCTCCTCGGCAGGGCAGATCCGTAGCAGCTCCGCCGCGGGGCCGATCGCCATGTTGAAGGCGACGGCGTGGTCGAGGTCATCGCCGATTCTGATCGGGATGTCGCAGCGAGTGAAGGTCGGGCGCGCGAAACCCGCGATCTGGAGCTGCTCGGAGACGGTGTCGGCGTTGGCCATCGAGAACGGCCCGGGGCCACAGCGCACGTCCTCGGGTTCGTCCGGTTCCTCGAGGTATTGCTCGACCGCCTGTTCCGCCCGGTGGAGCCACTCGTTGTCGAGCTTGCGCCGCCAGACCGTGGCCACGAACCGGCCGCCGGGTTGCAGCGTGCCGGCGATGTTTCGCAGCGCCTGCACCGGATTGGCGAAGAACATCACGCCCATTCTCGAGAAGGCGTAGTCGTAAGGCCCCCGCAGATCGGCGACCTGGACGTCGGCCGAGAAGAAGTCGACGTTCTCGACTGCGGCTTTCTCGGCCTCGGCGATCGAGGCCTCGATGAAGGGCTCGGAGACGTCCACGCCCGTCGCATGTCCCTCGGAGCCGACCAGCTCTGCGAGCTGCTGCGTCGTGTCGCCGAAGCCGCATCCGATGTCGAGGACGCGGTCCCCCGGCTTGGGCGGGTGGAGCTCCATCGCGGCATCTCCATGCGCCTTCAGTCCGGCAACGACCAGGTCGCGGTACTCCACGAAGCGATCGAAGAGGACCCCTCTCCAGGCCTCGGTCGCCTCCTCGTTCTCCGGCGCGACTACCGCGGCCGAAGCCGGCTGATCTCGTTCCACAGCTGCCTTCTCCACGCGCCCATCCTACGACGACCCGTCAGCTGTTACACATCGCCCGTGCTCGCGACCTCGATCGCCGCGCTCGCGATCTCCGCGCTGGTCGGGATCTCCCCGGCCGCGTCGGAGGCCCAGACCCCCTATCAGGCCGCCGTCCATCTCTCGGGAAAGATCGGCTCGCGGCCGTCGGGCAGCAAGAACGAGCGGCGTGCGCACCGGTACGTGGCGCGCCAATTCCGGGCTGCCGGGCTCGACGTCAGCGTGAATCGCTTCCGGGTGCCGGGGCGCGGCCGCTCGCAGAACGTCGTTGGCAAACTCGACGGCCCGGGAAGCTGCCTGGTGATCCTGATGTCGCACACCGACAGCGTGCCGCCGGGGCACGGCGCGATCGACAACGCCTCCGGTGTCGGCGTCCAGGTCGCACTCGCCCCGGAGCTGGCGGACCTGCGCCCGGCCTGCGATGTCTGGCTGGTGGCGACGGGCTCCGAGGAGCGGCAGGTAACCGGTCTCCCCTACCACGCCGGCGCCGCGGCCCTGGTCAAGCAGGTGAAGAACGAGGGCCGGGGATCCGATCTTCGCTTCGCGCTCTCGCTCGACGAGGTCGGACTCGGCAAGCGCTTCTACCTGCGCTCGCCCGCCGCTTCGATCCGCAGCGGGGTCGAGGGCGAGATCCTGAGCGCCGCGCGGCGCGCCGCGGTGACGGTCCACTGGGCGCGCGATTCGGGCACCGGCAACTCCGACCACCGCGAGTTCGAGCTCGCTGGCCTGCCCGGGGCCGTGCTGGAGGTCTGGAGGGGAGACTTCGCCTGCCATCACTTGGCGTGCGATCGGCCGCGGCTGCTTCAAAAACCGGCAATGAAGAGGGCGGTGCGCATCGCAGGGGAAGTCGTGAAGGGCGGATAGACAGACGGCTTCGCCATCAGGCCGGGGCGGTAACCGCCGCCCAACACAAGTCGCTACGGGCTACGCCCTCCGCTCCGAAATAGGGCGCCGGTTACGCCCCGTGGCACTTCTTGTACTTCTTGCCCGAGCCGCACCAGCAGGGGTCGTTCCGGCCGATCTTGTCCTTCTCGTCCTTGATCACCGTCTCCTGCTCCGGGATCACTCCGCCGCCATTCCCTGCCTGACCCTCCATCGCCTGGTCGGCGGCCACGTCCGGCCCGGAGGCGGTTGCCACCGCCGCCTGGTCGAGCGCCGAGGGCTGGACGGCGGTGCCGCCCGAGTAGTCGACATCGAGTGGCCGCTGGGCCGGTGAGAACTGCTCCCGCGCCTGGGGTGCCACTTCGACCTCGACGTGGAAGATGAGGCGCGCGAACTCCTCCCAGATCGAGTGCATGAGCGCCTCGAACATCGCGAAGCCCTCGTTCTTGTAGGCGACGAGCGGATCGATCTGCGCGAAGCCGCGGAGGTGGATTCCCTCGCGCAGGTAGTCCATCTCGTAGAGGTGCTCGCGCCAGCGGTTGTCGATGATCTGCAGCAGGATCGCCCGCTCTAGCTGGCGCATGATCTCGTCGCCGAAGTCCTTCTCGCGCTGGTCGTAGGCGCCGAGCGCGTCCGCCAGCAGCTGCTCGCGGAGGTCTTCGCGGTCCGTCTGCTCGGGCAGTAGCGCCGAGACGTCGACGGTGGAGGGCCAGAGCTGCTGGACCTGGGTCTGGAGCTCGGCGAGGTCCCAGTCCTCGATCACGTCGCCGGGCGTGTAGTCGTCGACCATGCGGCTGACGACCTCGCCGACGCCCTCACGCGCGGGGTCCGACATGTCCTTGCCCTCGAGGATCTCGCGGCGGTACTTGTAGACCACCCGGCGCTGCTCGTTCATCACGTCGTCGTACTCGAGCACCCGCTTGCGGATCAGGAAGTTCTGCTCCTCGACCTTCTTTTGCGCATTCTCGATGGTCCGGGTGAGCATCTTGGCCTCGAGCGGCTCCTCCTCACCCTGCTCGTTCACCGGGCCGAGCCGGTCGAGGATCTTGTAGATCCGCTCCCCGGCAAACAGGCGGATCAGCTGGTCCTCGGCGGAGAGGAAGAACCGCGACTCGCCGGGATCGCCCTGGCGGCCGGCGCGGCCGCGCAGCTGGTTGTCGATTCGCCGTGACTCATGGCGCTCGGTGCCGCAGATGAAAAGGCCGCCGAGCGCCCGCACCTCATCGGCCTCGGCGTCGCAGCTCGCCCGGAGCTGCTCGATCATCGCCTTCTCCTCCTCCTCGTAGCTCTCGTCGTCGGGAGAGAGGCCGAGCTTGCGGAGCTCGCTCGCGGCCATGCCCTCGGGGCTCCCCCCGAGCTTGATGTCGACGCCGCGGCCGGCCATGTTCGTCGCGATCGTCACCGCGCCCTTGCGGCCCGCCTGGGCGATCGTCTCGCCCTCGCGCTGGGCGTGCTCGGGCTTCGCGTTGAGAACGACGTGCTCGACGCCCCGGCGCTTGAGGTCGTCCGAGATCATCTCCGAGACCTCGACGGAGATCGTGCCGACGAGGATCGGCTGGCCGGCCGCGTGGCGGGCCTCGATCTCGTTCAACACCGCGCTCCACTTGCCGTCCTTGGTCTTGTAGATCTGGTCGTTGTGGTCGGCCCGGACCATCGGCACGTTGGTCGGGATCTCGACCGTCGGCACCTTGTAGATCTTCATGAACTCATTGGCCTCGGTGAGCGCCGTGCCGGTCATGCCGGAGAGCTTGTCGTAGAGGCGGAAGTAGTTCTGGAGCGTGATCGTGGCGAGCGTCTGGTTCTCCTCCTTGATCGCGACGCCCTCCTTCGCCTCGATCGCCTGATGGAGGCCCTCCGACCAGCGCCGGCCCTCGAGGATCCGGCCCGTGAACTCGTCGATGATCATCACCTGGCCCTCGACGAGCTCGTACTCGACCCCGCGCTTGTAGAGGGACTCGGCCTTGAGCGACTGGATCAGATGGTTGACGAGCGTGCCGTGCTCACCCAGGTAGAGGTTCTCGACGCCGAGGAACTCCTCGGCCTTGGCGATCCCACGCTCCGTGGGCGCAACCGTCTTGTGCTTCTCGTCGTACTCGTAGTCGTAGTCGGCCTCCCGGGTGTCCTTCGACTCACCGAGGGACTTGAGCTTCTCCTTGTGGGGCTCGCCCTTCATCTGCTTGGCGAGGCGGGCGAACGTGTAGTAGAGGTCGGCGGCCTGCTCCGGGCGGCCGGAGATGATCAGCGGGGTCCGCGCCTCGTCGATCAGGATGTTGTCGACCTCGTCGACGATCGCGAAGTCGTGACCGCGCTGGACGCACTCCTCGAGTGAGCCCGCCATGTTGTCGCGCAGGTAGTCGAAGCCGAACTCCGAGTTGGTCCCGTAGCTGACGTCGGCGGCGTACTTCTCACGCCGGTCAGGCGGGTCGTCATCCTCCTGGATCGCGGAGACCGTGACCCCGAGCGCCTCGTAGATCGGGCGCATCCACTCCGCGTCCCGGCGCGCGAGGTAGTCGTTGACGGTGACCACGTGCACTGCGGCGCCAGCAAGCGTGTTGAGGAAGACCGGAAGCGTCGCGGTCAGGGTCTTGCCCTCGCCGGTCTTCATCTCGGCGATCGCCCCGGAGTGGAGCACCATGCCGCCGATCAGCTGAACGTCGAAGTGACGCTGGCCGATCGTGCGCCGGGCCGCCTCGCGAACCAGGGCGAACGCCTCCGGCAGCAGATCGTCGAGTGCCTCGCCGTTCCGAGCTCGCTCCCTGAGGGCATCCGCCTCGCTGCGGAGGTCGGCGTCATCGAGCAGCTCCATCTCGGGCTCGATCCGATTGATCGACTCGACTCGCCCCTGATACTCCTTGAATTGCTTCGACTCGCCCATGCGCAGGGCGCGGTCAATCAGTCCTCTGGCCACCGGATTAGGTTAGCTACCGGGCCTGCTCAGTCCTGCCTACGCGGTCTCACCTCTTAACCGCTGCATCATCTTGCGGGTCCGATGGCGCTTCCGCCGCTTCTCCCGGTGCTTCTTCACCTGGCGGCGGATGTCCTCGGCCAGCTCGTGGATCGAATGGAGCATGTCCGGGGAGGCCTCCTTGGCGCGGAGCGTGACGCCCTTCAGCCCAAGCGTCGCCTCGGCGACCATCCGGTCGGAGATCCGCGGGTTCCTCTCCTCGCAGAGCTCCACCTCGAGCATGGCGAACTCGGACACCTGCTTGCCGACCCGCTGAAACCTCCGCACCACCGCCTCGCGAAGCTCGTCGGTCACCTCCACGTTCTTCCCTCGGACCTCGATCCTCACGTCGGCCTCCTTCCGTCGGGTGGCGTTCGGATGCTACGCCCGCCACCCGCTTCGGGCAAGCGGACTCAGCGGCGCTTTTCGCGCGGGGACCCTCTTGAACACCCTCCGGACCGGAGGCTCCGAGGGCACCGTAGGGACCATCGACTGATTGCCGCTGATGATTGCCCCGGAGGCGTTCAGGAAGAGGCTGGTCTGCGCCTCGTCCAACCCGGTCCCGTATGGGTGGCTGCAGACGTCCGCCGGGAGTCGAGAGACGCGGGCCGCCCCGCGTTTGGCCTTGCCGCCGTGCGCAACCGCGTCCTCGAAGGCCGCGAAGGTGACGGAGTCGAGGACTGTCCCGATGTGGCTGGTCGTCCGGCCGGGACAGACCCTCTGGATCAGGATGTTGCTCGCGCCGTCGAGGGCGGACGTCGGGTGCTTGCCGCCCTGTGGCTGGACGGTCTGGTCGGTCAGCGAGCGGACCGTGGTATAGGAGACGTCGCCGGGCGTCTCATCCGGCTGGGAGTTGAGGGCTCGCAGCAGGTGGGAGCCGCGGATCTGCTGCCAGTTCGCGGGCGCGCATGGCGTCGCGGCTGAGCAGCCACGGCCGATGTTCGTGCCGTGCTGGGTCCCGGCGGCGGCGAGGACGTCGCTCACCTTCCTGCGCAGGTCCGGCCAGTAGGTTAGGGCGAAGCGCGGCAGCAAACCGCCCTGGCTGATTCCGATCACCGCGACCTTGCGGTGCGCCAGGAAGAACTCCTTTCGCAGCCCGTAGACCAGGTACTGGACCGAGAGCTGGATGTCCGCGGTGGTGAAGTCCGGGAAGTTGACGTAACAGACTGGATGTCCGTAGGCCTCGAAGGCGTCCTGGCCGATCAGGTACGCCTGATCTCCCGAGGCGCCGGTTCCGGTGACGAGCATGACCGGCGTGGCCGTCGCGTTGTTGGGATCGATCGGGCATTTGACGGCCGCATCGAGCTCGCTCTGCGGCACGGTCAGCCGCGGGCCGCTCGCCATCGCCGGCGTCACGGCGCCCAGTGCTCCGAGGCCGACCAGCAGCGCCGCGAGGGCGAATCTCCGTCGCACGTGGCGACCCTACTCCACCCAGGCCTCGGAACCCGCTCAGAGAGCCCGGGCGAGCGTCAGCGCGACGACCCGCCGGCAGCCGCCGGAGCGCAGGGCTGCCGCGCTGGCGGAGAGCGTCGCGCCGGTGGTCCAGACGTCGTCGACGAGCAGCGCAGTCGAGGGAGAGGGCCCGTCGGGCCACACCCGCGGCGGGTCGGCCAGACGCTGCGCGCGCCTCCTCCCGACCTGCCGCCGGCCGCGCCCCCGCCGCAGGCAGTCGCGGAGCGGCAGCTCGGCGATGCACGCGACCGCGATCGCGATCTCCTCCGCCGGGTCGAATCCGCGCCAGCGCCACCGCCAGGGGCCGGGTGGAACAGCCACCACGGCATCCGCCGACTCGTGCTCGGGCAGCGCGCGCAGCATCGCCTCGGCCGCGACCGCCGCCAGGGACAGCCTGCGGCCGAACTTGAGCCCATGGGCGATCCGGCGCGCCACCCCCTCGAAGGACGACGCCGAGACCGCGAGATCGACATGTCGGGGACCGGGCTCGAGCACCCGCGGCACCGTCGCCAGCTCGTCGCGGCACCGCGCGCACAGGACCGCACCATCCGGCCGAGCCGCGCCGCAGGCGGCGCAGAGCGGCGGCGCGATCAGTGCAGCAATCTGCTCGAGCGGAGTGGCAATCGCCCCAGGCTCGCCCAGCCCCTGTGACGGAGGGTGCGTTCAGTGCGAAGGAACGGCCTCAGCCCAGCGGCCGGCCCGGGTCGATGCCGTAGAGGCCGCCGACGACCAGGCCGCCCGCCGGGACGCGCGCGCCCGGCAGGACCACGCACTCACGCAGCATCGCCCCCGCCCCCAGCTCGCAGCCGCCGCCCACCACCACCGGGCCGTGCAGATCGACGCCCTCGCCGATCCGCGAATCCGGCCCGATCAGCACCGGTGCTGTGACCCGCACCGCATCGAGGTCTGAGCCGCCACCGGCGTAGATCCCCGTCGACACCTCCGGAACCGGTGGCGAGATTCCAACCTCACCGGCGAGCGCGTCGAGATTGCCCTGCACGAACTCGCCGACGGAGCCGATGTCATTCCAATAGGCATCGATCTCGTGCGAGTAGAAGGGGACGTCGCCGTCGAGCAGCGACGGGAAGACGTCCATCGCCCAGTCGACAAAGCCCGGGGGCTGGTCCTCGTCGCCCGCCGGGCTCCTGTGGTCGGGCGGTGGGAAGTGGTCGAAGATCTCGCGGCGGAACATGTAGATGCCGCAGTTGGCGAGATCGGAGAGCGCCTCCGCCGGCTCCGGCTTCTCCTGGAAGCCCTGGATCCGACCCTCGTCGTCGGTGATCACGACGCCGAACTGCGTCGTGTCCAGCACCCGCTTCGTCGCCATCGTGGCGATCGCCCCCCGCGCCACATTCGACTCATGCGCCTCGCGCATCGCCCGGAGGTCGATGGTGGTGAGCGCGTCCCCGGAGATGATCAGGAACGAGTCAGTCTCGGAGAGGAAGTCGCGGACCTTGCCTACCCCTCCCGCGGTGCCGAGAGGCTCCGGCTCCTCGCTGTAGCTCACCTCGAGGCCGTATCCCGAGCCGTCGCCGAGCACTTCCTTGATCTGGTCAGGGAGGTAGGAGACATTCGTCACGACCTGCTTGAACCCGTGGCCTGCGATCAGGTCGGCGATCCAGGCGACTATCGGCCGGTTCAGCACGGGCGCCACCGGCTTCGGCATCACGTAGGTGAGCGGGCGCAGGCGCGTACCCAGCCCCGCCGCGAGAATCATGACCCTCATACGCGCCAGATTCTCAGATCAGCCGCGTCGCTTCTTCTTGCCCTTTTTCTTCTTCTTGCACTTCTTGTGCTTGTGCTTCTTCTTGGACTCCGCGGCGCGCTTCTTCTTCTTGCGCTTCTTGCACTTCTTCGCCTTCTTGCCCTTCTTCGGGCAGTTGCACTTCTTGGGCGGAGCCGTCTGGCAGGCCGGCCCCGCGGACGACGCCGAGCCGACGATGCGGAAGACGCTGCTCGTGTTCATCACGTAGACGTTGCAGGCCGAGTCCTCGCCGAAGGAGCGGGCGCCTCCCAGAGCGTCAACGGCGCTCTCGGCGCGATCGCCGCTCGCGAACGGAAGGCCGAGTTGGACCGAGCGGAGCTGCGCCGTGCAGAGGTCGGAGTAGAGGTAACGGCCGGCGATCTCGGGCGCCTGGCTGCCGCGGTAGACGTAGCCGCCGATGATCGCGCAGCCGTGGGCCACCGTCCCGCCGGAGCCGTCGTGCGGATAGTCGAAGACCGGGTTGACGAAGGAGCCGCCGCACCCGCCAGGCCCGCTGCTGAATCCCTCGCGGCATGGCCAGCCATAGTTCGCTCCGCGACCACCGCCAGCGGACGCCGGGGAGAAATCGATCTCCTCGTGCGAAACTTCCCCGACGTCACCGATGAGCAGGTCGCCGGTGAGGTGATCGAAGGAGAACCGGAACGGATTCCGCAGGCCCAGCGCCCAGGTCTCCTGGACCGCCCCCGGGACGCCGGCGAATGGGTTCGTCGGCGGGATTCCGTGACCCCCCTCCCCCGCGCCGTGCGGATCGATCCGGAAGACCTTTCCGTATGGCGCCCCGGCCGTCTGGGCGTTCGCGCTGTTCGCGTTGTCGCCGACGGTGATGTAAAGGAAGCCGTCGGGGCCGAACTGAAGCTGTCCGCCGTTGTGGTTGCTGGCGCTGTGGTTGAAGGACCACACCGTCCGGCGGCTGGCCGAATCCGCGACGTTCGGGTTCGCGCCCACGTGGAACTGGTCGATGTGGATGCTCCCGGTCGCGCCGCCGGAGTTGGGCCCGTCGCCGGTGTAGAAGACGTAGAAGAGACCGTTGGAGGCGTAGTTCGGATCGAAGGCCATCGAGAGGAGCCCTCGCTCGCCGTCGATGGTCGTCCGCGTGTGGATATCGAGGAACTGGCTGACCGTCCCGTCATGGAGAACCTGGATGTAGCCCGGCCGCTCGACGACGAAGAGCCGCGGATCGCCCGGCGGCGAGGTGGCGAAGACCGGCTGGTCGAAGCTCGGCCCGATCGACTGCAGCCCGACCGCCGACGCGCGGGCCGGCACCATCGCCAGCGCGATCAGGCACCCCGCGATCAGCAACCAACGGACCCTGGCACTCATCCCGGCCACATCATGCCCCATGGGCAGGCGCCGCGTTAGTAGCGGTAGTGGTCGCTCTTGTAGGGGCCCTCGACCGGGACGCCGATGTAGGCGGCCTGATCGGGCTTGAGCTCCGTGAGCTCTACCCCGAGGGCATCCAGGTGGAGGCGGGCGACCTTCTCGTCCAGGTGCTTCGGGAGAACGTGGACCTCCTTGCCGTAGGCCTCCGCCTTGCCGAAGAGCTCGATCTGTGCGATCACCTGGTTGGTGAAGGAGTTCGACATCACGAAGCTCGGATGGCCTGTCGCGTTGCCGAGGTTCAGCAGGCGCCCCTCCGAGAGCACGATGATCGAATGGCCGTCGGGGAAGCGCCACTCGTCGACCTGGGGCTTGATGTTGATCCGCTCGACGCCCGGGAAGCTCTCGAGCGCAGCCATCTGGATCTCGTCGTCGAAGTGGCCGATGTTGCCGACGATGGCCTGATGCTTCATCGCGGCCATGTGGTCGACGGTGATCACGTCCTTGTTGCCCGTGGCGGTGATGAAGATGTCCGCTGACTCGATCACGCTCTCGAGCGTGCGCACCTCGTAGCCCTGCATCGCGGCCTGGAGCGCGCAGATGGGGTCGATCTCGGTGACGATCACCCGGGCGCCCTGTCCGCGCAGGGACTCAGCGCAGCCCTTGCCGACGTCGCCGAAGCCACAGATCACCGCGGTCTTGCCGCCGATCATCACGTCGGTGGCGCGGTTGATGCCGTCGATCAGGGAGTGGCGGCAGCCGTAGATGTTGTCGAACTTCGACTTGGTCACCGAGTCGTTGACGTTGATCGCCGGGAAGAGCAGCGTGCCGTTGGCCTGGCGCTCGTAGAGGCGGACGACGCCGGTGGTCGTCTCCTCCGTGACGCCCTTGATGCCGTCGGCCATCTTCGTGAACCGCTGCGGGTCCTCGGAGAGGCTCTTCCGGAGCACCTCGAGGATTACCCGCTCCTCCTCGGAGCCGGCCCTCTCGTCGCTCGGCACCGCCCCCGCGGTCTCGTACTCGGCGCCCTTGTGAACCAGCAGGGTCGCGTCGCCGCCATCGTCGAGCAGCATGTTCGCGCCGGTCTCGCCGTTCCGGCCGGGCTCGGGCCAGGTCAGCGCCTGAAGGGCGCACCACCAGTACTCCTCGAGCGTCTCGCCCTTCCAGGCGAAGACCGGAATCCCCTTCGGGTCATCCGGCGTGCCGTCGGGGCCGACCGCGACCGCGGCGGCGGCATGGTCCTGGGTCGAGAAGATGTTGCAGCTCGCCCAGCGCACCTCAGCGCCCAGCGCTGCGAGCGTCTCGATCAGCACCGCGGTCTGCACCGTCATGTGGAGCGAGCCGGTGACCCGTGCCCCCTTCAAAGGCTGGGCCTCGGAGAACTCCGCGCGGGTCGCCATCAGGCCCGGCATCTCATGCTCGGCCAGCCGGATCTCCTTGCGGCCGAATTCGGCGAGCGAGAGGTCGGCGACCTTGAAATCGAGGCCTGTGGATGTCGGGGCACTCGTGGCGGTGCTCATGCGCTGGCTGCTCTCCTGGATCGAGGTCTGAGAATGCTCAAGGCTAACGGGGGATACCGTCCGGAGCATGGAGGACGGCATCCGGGTCGCGGAGGATACGGTCATTCCGCTCGAGGAGATTCAGTTCCGCGCGAGCCGTTCGTCGGGGCCGGGCGGCCAGCACGCGAACGTCACTGCCTCGCGGATCGAGGCGGTCTTCGACGTGGAGGCCTCCCAGGCCCTCAGCGACGGGCAGCGCGATCTGCTGCTCCGCAAGCTCGGCCCGCGAGTCAGCGCCGTCGCCCAGGACGCCCGCAGCCAGGCCCGCAACCGCGAGCTGGCCCTCGAGCGGCTGCGCGAGAAGCTCGCCGATGGTCTGCGCCGGCCGACACCGCGCCGCCCCACCAGACCCACGCGCAGCGCCCGGCAGCGGCGCCTCGACGAGAAGCGCCGCCAGTCTCAGCGCAAGCGGGAGCGCCGGCCGCCCTCCGGCGACTACTGACGCTCGGGCCGGCCCAGCTCGCGCTTGAAGGACTCGATGCCCTCGACCGGCATCGGGTCCGTGCCGCTCGTGTTCGCGAGCTCGATTGAGACCAGATCGCCCAGCATCACCGAGTGCAGCAGGCGGTCGGGCCGCGTCTCCCCCTCCGTCTCGAGGCGAATCACCACCGCGGCGTGTGATTCGATCGCCTTCGCCGTCAGCTCGAACCGCTTGCGCTCGCGCGGATGCTGGTCGCGGTCCTCCAGGAAGATCGCCGCGAAGCGCCCATCCGCGCCCGTCCACCCCTCGAGCTCGTTGTGGTCCGCCTCCGGCAGGACGGCCGAATAGGCGGGCGACTTCGCGTTCTCGTTCACCTGTGTCTTCCAGCGGTAGGCGACCGGCGCGGTGAGGTCGCTGCCGAAGATCACCGGCACGGCGCCGCCGATCTCGGCGGCGAGCTCGCGAGCGCGAGACTCCGCGGCCTCGAAGGCCGCGCCGAGATGCGATGCGGCGGCGTCGATCTCGGTGTTGATCCGCGGTCCGGCAAGCGCCAGCGCGGCGAGCTCGGCGGCCACGCAGAACATGTAGCCGACGGCCGCGCGGGGCTGGAGACCGGCCGGCAGGCCGATCACCGGAACACCATCGCGACGCGCGATCTCGGCGAGCTCACCGCCGGTGGTCGCCACCAGCCGCTGTGCCCCGACCGCCTCGGCCGCCGCGTAGCAGGCCAGAGTCTCCTCCGTGTCGCCCGAGTAGCTCGAGCAGAGCACCGCGGAGCGGGGCGGCGCCCAGGAGGGCAGCTCGTAGCCGCGGGCGACGAGCATCGGTTTGGTCAGCCGGTCGGCCAGCGCCGCCGTCGCCAGATCGCCGCCGATCGCGGAGCCACCCATCCCACAGACGAACGCGGCCGGCGCCTCCATCGTCGCGGCGCGCGCCGACTCTATCCGCCAGAGCGCGTCGCGGAGATGCTCCGGAAGTGCCTTGACCGCGTCCAACATCAACGCTCCGTCTCCTCCGCTTCGCGTCCGGGGGCTACGCGAGTCATCTCCCACCACCGCCATCACACCCTCTCCCCCTCTCCGACGACCGCGCCGTCGAGTTCGGCTCCGGCTTCGACCGTCACACCTTCGCTGAGAATGCTGTTCACCAGGCGCGCCCCCTCCCCCACAGTGCAGCCGTCGAGTAGGACGGAGCGCTCGATCACGGCATTCGAGCCGATGACCGAGTCCCGGCCCACGACGCACGGAGCTCTGAGCTCCGCCCCGGATGAGATCTCGCATCCCTCGCCGACCATCATCGGGCTCTCGAGCCGGTCGCTCATCACGGTCTCGACCCGGCTCTCGAGGATGTCCCAGTTCGCCTCGAGATAGCGCTCCGGCGTCCCGATGTCGATCCAGTAGCCCTCCAGCCGAATGCCGTAGAGCCCATCGCCGATCAGCTCCGGGAAGATCTCGCGCTCGATCGAGACGGCCCGATCCGGCGGGATGCGGTCGAGCACCGAGCGCTCGAGCAGGTAGGCGCCCGCGTTGATCTCGTCCGTATCGATCTGGTCGGGCGGCGGCTTCTCGAGGAACTCGGTGATCTTGCCGTCCTCCTCCCGGTGAATCAGCCCATAGCCCGAAGGGTCATCGACCGGGTAGAGGGCGATCGTCGCCCGGGCGCCCGTCCGCTCGTGCTGTTCGATCAGCGCGGTCAGGTCGAGGTCACAGAGCACGTCGCCGTTCAGGACCAGGAAACGGCCTCCGAGCAGGTCCTCGGCGAAGCGGATCGCGCCGGCGGTGCCACGGGCATCGGGCTCCTCTGCGTAGCGGACCTCCACGCCCGGCTCGATCCCGGCGAGCGCGCTTCGCATTCCCTCCGCGAGATGGCCGCAGGAGACCACGACGTCGCCCACGCCGTGCCGGACCAGCCAGTCGATCACGTAGGCGACGTGCGGTCGCCCCGCCAGGGGCAGCACAGGCTTTGGGACGGTGTAGGTGAGCGGGCGCAGGCGGGTCCCCTCCCCGCCCGCGAGGATCACCGCCTGCATGCCCTCAGCCCACCGCGGAGCGGTCGCCCGCGTTCGGGCGACCGATCGCCTCGTAGGTGATGCCGGCGTCCCGGACCGTCCTCGGGCCGAGGAAGTTGCGGCCGTCGACCAGCAGCGGGTTCGCCATCCGCTTGGCGACCTCGGCCCAGTCGAGCTCGGCGAACTCGGGCCACTCGGTGATCAGCACAGCCGCGTCAGCGCCCTCGAGCGCCTCCATTGCGGAGCCCGCCATCTCGACGACGGGCAGCAGTTCCGCAGCGCGCTCCATGGCGATAGGGTCGAAGGCGACGACCGAGGCTCCCTCCCCATGCAGCCGCGACGCCAACACCAGGCTCGAGGCCTCGCGCATGTCATCCGTGTCCGGCTTGAAGGCGAGTCCGAGCAATGCAACGCGCTTGCCCACCAGCGAGTCCAGGTGCTTGGAGAGCTTCGCCATCACCCGCCGCTTCTGGAGGTCGTTCACCTCGATCACGGAGCTGAGCAGCTGGAAGTGGTAGCCCGAGTTCCCCGCGAGGATCTTCAGGGCCTGGGTGTCCTTCGGGAAGCAGCTACCGCCGAAGCCCAGCCCGGCGTTCAGGAAGCGCGCCCCGATCCGCGGGTCCAGGCCCATCCCGCGCGCGACCTCGGTGACGTCCGCGCCCACCTCGTCGCAGACGTTGGCGATCTCGTTGATGAAGCTGATCTTGGTCGCGAGGTAGGCGTTCGAGGCGAGCTTGATCATCTCGGCGCTCGAGAGATCGGTCCGCACGATCGGGGCGCCGAGCGGCTGGTAGACGGACTCGACCGCGTCGGCCGCCCACTCGTCATCCGCATCCGCGCCGATCACGACCCGGTCGGGCTCAAGGAAGTCGTTGACGGCCGTGCCCTCCTTCAGGAACTCGGGGCAAGAGATGTAGGCGAGATCCGGTGCCTCGCGCTGAATCGCCCGCCCGGTCCCGACCGGCACCGTGCTCTTCATGACGAGTGCCCTGCCGCCGGGCTCGCCGATCTCCTCAACCGCCCTCTGCACTGCGGAGAGGTCGGCGTCGCCCGAGTAGGTCGGGGGGGTCTGCACGCAGATGAAGAGCAGGCGCGGCCCGTCGAGGAGCTCCGCCATCTCCGTCGTGAAGACGAGGCGCTCGCGATTGCGCTCGATCAGGTCCGGCAGGCCGGGCTCGTGGATCGGCACCTCGCCCCTCCGGAGCGACTCCACTTTCTCGGGCACGATCTCGCGGACCACGACGCGGTGGCCGAGTTCCGCGAAGCAGGCTGCGGTCACCAGGCCGACCCAGCCGGCTCCGACAACCCCGATCGGTTCCTTCTCGCTCACTCTTCTCCCAGGATGATCGCGGGGATCCCGACTAGGTGCCCGGGAGCTGCCGGAAGCGCTGCGCGATCTTCAGCATGTCCGCGTTCGACACCGTCTCGATGTAGGAGTTCGAAAGCCAGAACGAGCCCTGCTCGGTCTGCCAGGCCACCATCCGCAGGCGGTCACCGTCGTAGTAGAGCTTGTAGTCGCGATCGCCGATCGTCCTCTCGTCGGTCGGGTTGTCCAGGATCGGCGGGTCCTTCCAGCGCGTGCCCTCGAAGCCGTAGTAGTCGCCGATCGTCGGCAGGGAGAAGACCCACTTGTAGGCGGCGCGCTCTGAGTGAGGCGGCGACTCGTCACCCTTGCCGTTGATCTTGTAGGGCCGCGGCTTCTGCGCGTAGTCACTCCCCACCTCCAGCTGGGTCGGATAGTAGATCGGGACCTTCAGCTTGCGGCCCTTGATGCCCTGG